>Ga0265301_10001836_pt1 | contig 26377 bp, 41 predicted proteins | sample AusTroGonzalo_MG_2_FD_193488 | JGI IMG/M metagenome (GOLD analysis project Ga0265301, IMG submission 193488) | Bovine rumen microbial communities from tropical cattle in Woodstock, Queensland, Australia - Gonzalo_04 | ecosystem: Host-associated > Mammals > Digestive system > Stomach > Rumen ... | reverse complement strand
TGGCAGAAAAAATATATAGGACAAAAAAGGTCAAGATTAGGGCGAGAAGCACAGACTTGGCACAAGGTTAGCGTGAGGAAGATGGACAACTACATACTTGAGTACTACCAACAGATAAAAGACGGCTCTGTGCTTGTCGGCAAGTGGGTAAAACTTCTCTATGAGTGCGTTGTGCATGGAATTGAGGACGGAACTTATCTGTACGATGCTAAAAAAGCGGACAAAGCCGTTAAATGGATAGAAAAATACTGTCATCACACAGAGGGTGAGAAAGCGCCTGACCATTTACGGCTGGAACTGTGGCAAAAGGCTTTACTTGCGTGTATGTTCGGTCTGTGCGATCCGAAGAACGGCAAAAGGCAGTTCCGTGAAGTGTTTTTGGTCGTTGGACGCAAGAACGGCAAGTCACTGTTCGCATCAGCCATCGCCAACTACATTTTCTTTGAAGACGGAGGCTTCGGTGCGAGGGTGTACTGTGTTGCGCCGAAGTTAGACCAGGCTGACATCATCTACAACGACATATGGACGATGATAACGCTTGAGCCGGATCTGCTGCAGGACAAGGACGTACCGAGAGACGTTCCGCAGGAGAACAAGGCCAGACACCGTATGACGGACCTTTACATTGAATCGTCCAACAGTACTGTCAAGAAAATCGCTTTTTCAGCCAAGAAGAGCGATGGCTTCAATCCGTCACTGTGCATCTGTGACGAGGTTGCTTCGTGGCAGGGTGATGCCGGACTCAAACAGTACGAAGTCATGAAGTCAGGCATGGGCGCTCGTCCGGAGGGCATCATGCTCGCGTGTACGACTTCCGGTTATCAGAATGACAGTATCTTTGATGAACTTTTAAAACGAAGTACGAGGTTTCTTCTGGGTGAAAGTAAAGAAACGAGGTTGCTTCCGTTTCTGTACATGATTGATGACATAGACAAGTGGAATGATATCAACGAACTACGGAAAGCAAATCCAAATCTTGGCGTTTCTATTCCTGTGGATTATCTGCTTGAAGAGATTGCGATAGCCGAGGGAAGTCTGTCCAAGAAAGTGGAGTTCATCACGAAGTACTGCTGCCAGAAGCAGAACAGCTCCACTGCGTGGCTGTCAACACAGACTATCAAGAAATGCATGGGCAAGGATATCAAACTTGCTGATTTTGCACATTCGTATGCGTGTGTTGGCATAGACCTTTCGCAAAGCGTTGACCTGACGTCAGCGTGTTGCGTGATAGAGCGAGACGGAATACTGCACATATTCAGCAAGTTCTGGCTGCCGAACGAACGGATAGACGAAGCGACAGAGCGTGACGGCGTTCCGTATCGGATATTCATTGAGCGTGGTCTGCTGGATCCGAGCGGTGACAACTTCGTGGATTATCACGATTGCTTCAATTGGCTCGTTGAACTTGTTGAACGATACGAGATACTTCCGCTGGTCGTTGGATACGACAGATACAGCGCACAGTATTTGATACAAGACCTTAAAAGTTATGGTTTCATGTGTGACGATGTTTACCAGGGCGACAACCTCTGGGGCGTCATGCAGGAAGCCGAGGGTTTGATGAAAGACGGAAAAGTGTGCATCGGAGACAATGATTTGTTGAAGATGCACTTTTTGAATTCAGCTGTCAAGATGAGTGCCGAGCGAGGGAGGGGCAGACTTGTCAAGGTATCACCGACAGCACATATTGACGGCATGGCTGCCCTGCTGGATGCGCTAACCGTTAGACAGAAATGGTATGCGGAGATAGGAGGACGGCTGAAAAATGAGAGGTAACATCTATGGGTTTATTTGATGCGATCTTCAGGCCAAACAGAGAAACGCAGAAAGCTGCGATGTCACAGTTCTACAAAACGCTGACACCGTACAAGCCTGTGTTCCACACTTGGCAGGGATCTATCTACGAAAGTGAACTAATCCGTGCAGCCATCAATGCGAGGGCAAGGCACATCAGCAAACTGAAGTTTGAGAGCACCGGCTCTGCGAAGATAGGGCTTCAGGCAAAACTTCATCAAGGACCGAATCAGTGGCAGACATGGCCTCAGTTTTTGGCGAGGACGTCCACGATTCTGGACATCCACAACACAGCATTCATCGTTCCGGTCAAGGACAAGAGCCTAACGACCACAGGCTACTTCACGGTTCTGCCTGACAGATGCGAGGTGCTTGAGTACAAGGACGAGCCGTGGCTGCGCTACAAGTTCCACAACCACGACATCGGTGCGGTCCGGTTAAACGAGTGCGTCATACTCACGCAGCATCAGTACAAGCGTGACTTCTTTGGCGAGAACAACTACGCACTTGAGCCGACCATCAAGATGCTTGACCTCAACAAGCAGGGCATTGAAGAGGCCATCAAGAACGGTGCGACATTCCGCTTCTGGGCGAAGATGAACAACTTCACGATGGACACCGACCTAAAGAAAGAGGCGGAGCGCTTCGGATCGCTTGCGTTCGGCAGTGAATCGGATGGAATGCTTCTGTTCCCGAACACCTACACCGACATCCATCAGTACGACAACAAGCCGTACACAGTAGATGCGGACCAGATAAAGACCATCCAGACGAACGTGTACAACTACTTCGGCGTGAACGAGGACGTTCTGCAGAACAAGGCTTACGGCGATTCGTGGTCGGCATTCTACGAGGGATGCGTTGAGGTGTTTGCCATCGCACTTTCGGACGGCATGACAAAGGCGATGTTCACAGAGCGTGAGAGGGCGACAGGAAACGAGGTCATCTTCACAGCCAACAGGCTTCAGTATATGAGCAACGCTGACAAACTGCAGGTCGCAGCGCAGCTGACAGACAGAGGAATCTTCAGCATCAACGAGGCTCGTGAGGTGTTTAACCTTGCTCCGGTTGAGGGCGGAGACATCCGCACCATCCGTGGCGAGTACAAGAACGTAGACGAATTGGAGGGTACTACCAATGACAGTGAATAGAGAATACAGAAACATGACTTTTGAAGTCAGGACGGACGGTGACGAGCCGTCCTTTTTAGTTGAGGGATACGCTTCAACTTTTGAGCCGTACAAACTCATTGAGATTGACGGCGAGGACTACAACGAGCGGATAGATCCGAAAGCCTTTGACGAGGCTGACATGACAGATGTCGTGTACCGCATCGACCACGAGGGCAAGGTGTACGCACGCTCTTCTGCCGGAACAGTGAAGCTGGACGTAGACGAGCACGGTCTGCACCAGGTCACGGACCTTTCAAGGACGAGGGCAGCGAGAGAGCACTACGAGGACATCGTTGCTGGCAACTATCCGCAGATGTCGTTCGCATTCACAGTGGCAGAGGACCACTACGATGCGGAAAGCCGAACAAGAATCATTGACCGAATAGCAAAGGTCTTTGACATATCAGCCGTATCATTTCCGGCTAATCCTACAACAGAACTTTATGCTCGTGACTACTTCAACGGAGTGATTGAAGCGGAAAAGGCTGCCGAGGCGGAGCGACTTCAGGCAGAGGAAGAGAGGCGGAGTGACCTTGCGAAGCGTGAAGAACTGGCAAACAGAATCAAGGAGGTTATATCCAATGTCAATGGATGAGATGAGAGAAAGACTTACGGCTATTGATGCAGAACTTTCAAACATCGTTGCACAGATTGAAGAGCCAGACGAGGGCGAAGAGAGAGCCGAAACAGAAGAGCTGGAAGCAAGAAGTGCAGAGCTGATGGAAGAGAGAGCCACTATCGTGGCTGACATTGAGAAAGCCGAAGCAGCCATTGCCGAAGAGAAGAGGGCAATGGAAGAAGTTATTGCTAAAACCGAAGTTATTGAACTTGAAAAGAGAGAGGATAACAAAATGACTGATATGGAAATCAGAAACTCAAACGAGTACATCAACGCTTATGCGGAGTACATCAAGTCAGGTGACGATGCAGAGTGCAGAGCGCTCCTGACCGAAAACGCATCCGGCACGATCGCTGTTCCTGAAATGGTCTATGACATCGTTAAGACCGCTTGGGAGAGAGACGGCATCACTGCAAGAGTAAGAAAGGCCTACATTCAGGGCAACCTCAAGGTTGGATTTGAACTGTCGGCTGGTGACGCTACTGTCCACACCGAGGGCCAGCAGGTATCCGAGGAATCCCTGGTACTTGGTACTGTAGAACTCGTACCGAAGAGCATCAAGAAGTGGGTAAGCATCAGTGACGAGGCTCTGGATCTGCGTGGCGAGGCATTCCTGCGCTACATCTATGACGAACTTACTTACAAGATCGCAAAGAAAGCCGCTGACGAGCTGATTGCACAGATCAAGGCTTGCGGAACAGTTTCAACTACTACCCAGGTTGCGGTTCCGGTTATCGCATCCACAACTGTTGGCAACGGAGTTATCGCACAGGCTATGGCACAGTTGTCCGATGACGCTGCAAATCCTGTAGTCATGATGAACAAGGCGACTTGGGGTCAGTTCATGGCTGCCAAGTATGCTGCAGGCTTTGATGCGGATCCGTTTGAGGGTCTGCCTGTACTGTTCAACAACACTATCACTTCGTTCACGGCTGCTACGACCGGCGTTCCTTACGCTATCGTTGGCGACCTGGAACAGGGTGCTCTGTTCAACTTCCCTAACGGTGAGGAAATCACTTTCAAGGTTGACGAGCTGTCACAGGCTGACTACGACCTCGTAAGAATCATCGGAAGAGAGTTCGTAGGAATCGGTGTTGTTGCGCCGAACGCATTCGTAAAGATTACGAAGTAGTTAACGCATGATATTGAGTGGAGGCAATTGTCATGGAAGATAAGAAAATACTGATTGCTGTACCATGCATGGACATGGTAAGTGCGAGATTCGCACAGAGCCTGACGACCTTGAAAAAGGTCGGACAGAGCATCGTTTGTTTTCACATAGGCTCACTCATATACGATTCACGCAACAGACTCGCTGCTATGGCAGTTGAGAACGATTGCGACTACATTATGTGGTTTGATTCGGATATGGTGTTCACGCCTGACACTTTGGAACGCATGATGAAAGTACTTGACGAGCATCCGGAGATAGATGTGCTGTCAGGACTTTACTTCAGGAGAGGGCATCCGTTTACGCCTGTCTTGTTCAGCAGGTTGGGCATTGACGAGAACGGTCAGCTTGACTTTGCGGATTACAACGACATCCCAGACGAACTCTTTGAGGTCGCCGGGTGCGGATTCGGATGCGTTCTCATGCGTACCGAGATGCTGCTTGACATCGCAGCCAAAGAGGGCGGTGGAGTGTGGTTTTCGCCTATGGCAAACGCTGGCGAAGATTGTGCGTTTTGTATTAGGGCGAGGGAGAACGGCTACAAGATCTACTGTGATCCGGACATTCATCTCGGTCACATGGCTTACACGCCTGTCACCAAGAACTACTACAAAGCAATAAGAAATGGGGAGGCCGACTAAATGGCTTTAATTGATACTTGCAAGATGGCGATGCGTGTCACGACCGATGCGTATGACACTGAAATACAGGAGTACATTGACGCTGCCAAATTGGATCTTGGCATTGCCGGCGTAGAGGCTGCCGTTCCGGACAGCCTGGTCAACAAGGCAATCATGACCTATGTGCGTATGTCGTTCGGTGCGCCATCCAACTACGATAAGCTGAAAAAAGCCTATGACGAGCAGAAAGCGCAGCTGATGAACGCCACAGGCTATACGGATTGGAGTGTTGGCTCATGACGGACACGCTTACGCTGATCACGCAAGCCATCACGATAGACGACTATGGCAACGAGGTTGCGACAGAAACTGAAAAGGTCGTGTTCTGCGAGGTGGATTCCATCACGCAGAGCGAGTTTTTTCAGGCTGCCAACACGGAACTGAATCCTGAGTACAAGTTCACCGTCTTTTTCGGTGACTATGACGGACAGCCGATAGTTGAATATCACGATGTGCGCTATGCGATCTACAGAACGTACAGAGCAGACGACAATCTGGAACTGTACGCAGAGAGGAAGATAGGGGCATGAGCAATGTAGTTGTAAGACCGGAACAGTTTGAACAGGCTGTTTTGAAAGCGATTGCGCAGTATGGTGACGATGTTCTCCAAACGATGGAGGCTGAAACCAAGAGCATCAGCAGACAGACGGTCAGTGCGCTCAAAGGCTCTGCGCCGTCAGGCGGAAGTTATTCACGTGGCTGGTCGCACAAGGCTCAAAAGGGCGGTGCGTTCAAGTTGTCCGAAACCGTCTACAACAGAACGGACTATATGCTGACGCATTTGCTTGAAAAGTCACATACTACAGGCCCAGGTGGGCGAGGTCGCTATCCGAAGAACGTCAACTACACAGGCACGATAGCACGGATAGAGGAAGAATACGGAAACAGATACATTGAGGAGGTAATGTCTAAATTATGACACTGAAAGAAGTAGCAGAACTGATTGCATCTTTTGGTCTGCCGTGGCGGTACAGCCACTTTAGCCAGACGCCGAATCCTCCGTATGTCGTGTACTACTATCCGAGCGAGAACGATGTCTACGGCGACAACTCCAACTACGTCAACAAGCGTCAGCTCTTCGTAGAACTCTACACAACGGCAAAAGATGCCACAACGGAAGCCACGATAGAAACGGCACTCAAAAACGCTGGTCTGTCATGGTACAAGCAAACAGATTTTCTTAATGACGAGAAGTTATTTCAAACTACCTACGAGATGGAGGTATTGATACATGGCTAACAAAGTACAGTATGGTCTTAAAAACGTCCACTATGCATCTGTAACTGTAGGAACGAGCACCGTTACCTACGGCACTCCGGTTGCATGGCCTGGTGCTGTAAGCCTGTCACTGTCTGCCGAGGGCGACACCAACGACTTCTACGCCGACAACATCAAGTACTTCACTGCGATCGCCAACAACGGCTACAGCGGTGATTTTGAGTCGGCTATGATTCCTGATACATTCAGGACAGACATCATGGGTGAAACTGTCGGTACAGGAAACAAGACAGGCGTTTACTACGAGGCAGCCGATGTTCAGCCAAAGGCGTTCGCTCTGCTCTTCCAGTTTGAGGGAGACGCAAACGCAACGAAGTATGCGCTGTACAACTGCAAGATGGCAAGACCTGATATTGAATCCTCAACGACCGAGGACGGCATTGAAGTGCAGACGGTCAGCGGAGAGATCACCGCTTCACCGAGAGCATTTGACAACATCGTCAAGGCACAGTGTGCTTCAACAGCATCAACGGCGTACACCAATTGGTTCACGACCGTTCAGGACTAAAACGCAGATACCCACCAGAGGCTCAAATTTTGCTTCTGGTGGGTTTTTTGTAGTATGTAAACATAATTATCAGGAGGCAGATTATGTTCAAAAAAATCACTATTGACGGAAAAGAAATCGAACTTGCTGCGAACGCAGCGACACCGTTCCGCTTCAAGCAGGTGTTCCGCAAGGACCTGTTTTCAATTCTCGGTAACGAGGCCAAAGCGGAGACGGAGGGCGTGGAGGCGGTCACGCAACTTGCCTTTATCATGGCTAAACAGGCAGAGAAAGCCGACATGAACAAGTTGAACGAGGACGTATTCATTGAGTGGCTGGAGGACTTCGGTCCGATGGCATTCGTTGAGAGCGCCGAAGAGATCCTGAACGCCTACATGGATTCCACAGTAGGAACCGCCACACCCTAAAAAAAAGAACAAGAGGGAAAGCACCAGGCAGATGACAACAGGACTTTTTATGCTCCGTTGCAAGGAACTTGGTCTTTCCATCAATGAACTTGAAGAAATGGACTTCGGACTTGTTGCGGATATGTTTACCGAGCAGGGCAATGACGAGTACAAGTATCCGTACAAGGCAAGTCAGGAGGACTTTGATAAATTCTAAAGAGGTATTAAATGGCTGGATACATTAAAGGCATAACAATTGAATTCGGTGCTGACGTCAGCAAACTGAACGCCGGACTCAAAAAGGCTCAAGGCACAATCAACAAGACACAGGCCGAACTCCGCCAGATCAACCAGGCATTAAAATTCAATCCACGCAACACCACGCTCTTGAAGCAAAAGTTTGACCTTTTGAAACTGTCTGTTTCACAGACGGAGGACAAACTGAAGCAGCTCCGTGCGATGCAGGCTCAAATGGACGCTGCAGGAGTGGACAAAGCGTCTGCGCAGTACCGTCAGCTGGAGCGTGAGATAGTCAAGACCGAAAGTCAGCTGAAACAGGCTGAAGCGGAGCTCCGTGCGTTTGGATCCGTTGGCAAACAGCAGGCTCTGGCGGTCGGTAATGCATTCAAGACCGCAGGATCTAAAATCAAATCCGCAGGTCGCACCATCACAACGACAGTATCCGTCTGGGGCATGGCAGGTATCTATGCAGGTTCCAAACTCATTGAAATGAGCGAGAAACAGGCACAGGCGGAGCAGAAACTGACCGAGATATACAAGTCAAGGATGGGCGTAGGAACAAAGGCCGTCCAATCCACGCTGAAACTCGCAGCCGCCGAGCAAAAGGCTGGCGTAGTCGGTGACGAAGTGCAGATAGCAGCTGCGCAGCAACTTGCTACCTATGCGAAGTATCCGTCAACTGTCAATGCGATGCTTCCTGCATTGAACGACCTGCTTGTTCAGCAGAAAGGCCTGAACGGAACGCAGGAGGATGCGGTAGGACTTGCAAATCTGTTCGGCAAGGCGATGATGGGGCAGACAGGCGCATTGAAGCGTGCAGGAATCTCGTTTACGGAAGCGCAGGAAGAAGTGCTGAAGTACGGAACGGAAGAAGAAAAGGCTGCCATGATCGCCGAGGTCGTCCAACAGAATGTCGGCAACATGAACGAAGAATTTGCCAAGACGGACGCTGGCAAGATTCAGCAGGCGAAGAACGAACTTGGTGACATGGGCGAACAAATCGGTGCGGTTCTGCTTCCTGCAGTTGCGCAGCTTGTGTCATGGTTCCAGGCACATCTCATGCCTGTCATCCAGCGGTTCATTGACTTCATGCAACAGCATCCGCAGATTGCGACTTTTGCTCTTGCGCTTGCTGGCATTACTGCAGCCATCGGTCCGTTGCTGATGGTCGCCGGTTCTCTTGTGTCGGCTATTGGTGGAATTATATCTATCGTAGCAGTCGCAGGTCCGGCAATAGCAGCGCTCGCTGCGCCTGTTGGCATCGCTGTGGCAGCGATAGCAGCAGCGATAGTGATAGGCGTAAAACTGTACAAAAACTGGGATACTATCAAGGCTAAAGCGACAGCATTTGCTAATGCGGTCAAGACTACATTCAACAATTTCAAAACAAGTGTTGCGACCACATTCAACAACATCAAGACAGCTATCACGAAGCCTCTTGGCGATGCAAAGGAAAAAGTGAGCGACATTGTAGAGAAAATCAAGGGATTCTTCCCATTGAAGCTCGGCAAAATCGTCAGCTTCTTGCTACCTAACATAAGTGTCAGCTCAATCGCCAAGAAGATAGGCGAGAAATTGACTCACGCACCTAAATTCAGTGTAGGAAGCTGGACACGATACGCAAAGGCCATGAATACGCCGTATTTGTTCACAAGGCCGACAGGCATCCTTGCCGGAGAAGCTGGCGACGAGATGATTTACGGCAGGAAGAACCTCATGCGTGATATCGCACAGGCATCAGGAGGCGGAGCGCTGAACGGTGTCGTGGTCAATGTATACGGATCCGACAACATGAGCGTGAACGACCTTGCCTATGCGGTTGAGCAGAGGCTTATCACGATGCAGAAGAGGAGGACACAGGCATGGGCATAGCACCATACAAGACATTCACATATGATGGTGTTTCTTCGGACACTTACGGCGTGTACCTGACAGGCGAGGGCGTATTCAATGCGCCTGAAAGGTCAGTTGAGATGATATCCATTCCAGGCAGAAACGGCGACTATGCTCTGGACATGGGCAAGTTTGACAACATCACCGTGACATACAAGGCTGGAATGTACGATGTCAACGAAAGCAACTTTGCGACCAAAATCGCCAATCTGCGCAATTGGCTGTGTTCAAAGGTGGGCTACTGCAGATTGTCCGATGACTACAATCCAAACGAGTACCGCATGGGCGTGTATTCGTCTGGTCTTGAAGTAGACCATGACATGCTGATTGCCGGTGAATTTGAATTGACATTCAATTGCAAGCCACAGAGATTCCTGACATCAGGCGAGACAAAGACAACACTGACAAGTGGAAACACAATAACGAATCCGACATTGTTTGATGCGAGCCCTTTGTTTGAGGTGAGTGGATACGGCACACTGTCAATTGGTACGAATAACATCGTTGTCAATAATGAATTGATTGGTGACATCGTTGTTCACAATGTTCAGCAATACAACAATGTGACAACAAAGACCATCACGATTGATGACACATATGCCAACAATGGAGATGCTATCAGCATTGATGATGTGCATTTTACTGATAATCGGTCGTGGGTGAAAGCAAGTGTATCAAATGCATCAATAAGTGCAACAGGAGATGGGTATTCAACAATATCAATAAACGGACACAATCTCATTTCTATTGTTGGATTCACAAATCTGTCTTTTACTTACGGAACATCAGCAACAAAATCCACAACAGCCACATGGACAGCCACAATCAGTGGCTCATCAAAGACAGGAACAATTGCGTTCTCTGTTGCATATAATGGTGCAAAGCAATTCACAATTTCAGCGACAGTAACAGCACCAAACACTCCGACTAATGATGCAACAGAAATCATAAATGTCGGCACAATCATTCTTGACAGTACGCAGTCGGTTCTCGGCAATCCGCTGTATATTGATTTGGATATAGGCGAGTGCTACAAGATTGTCAATGATTCACTTGTATCTGTAAACAATGGCATTGAGATGCCGACTAAATTGCCGACACTGCCAAGCGGTAGCACCACAATCACATTCAGCAACACATTCACATCTGTCAAAGTAGTGCCAAGGTGGTGGATAGTATGATTCCAATCCTATACGAACAAGGCGAAACAGCATTCACATCAAATGGCTTGGGCAGATTGCGTGATTGTATTTCCTGCGTGGTCACGGAAGAGCGCAACGGCATCTACGAGTGTGATTTTGAATATCCTGTGGATGGTGTCAACTACAACCGCATCCAATGTGGGCGAATCATCTGTGTCACACATGATGAATCAGGCGATGTTCAGCCTTTTGACATCGTGTCATATTCAAGGCCAATCAAGGGTGTTGTCACATTCCATGCGGTGCATATCTCGTACCGACAGACCGCACTCACAGTGGCAGGAACGAACATTGACACACTGTCTGGTGCGCTGACGCTTCTTGCGTCTGCTTCTCCGTCAAATCCGTTCAGTTATTGGACGGACAAGTCAGGCTCTGGCTTCATGGCATCCGCAGACGGCATACCGCATTCGGTTCGGCAGATTCTCGGCGGTATGGAGGGAAGCATCCTTGATACTTACGGCGGAGAGTATGAATGGGATAATTGGACGGTCAAACTTTGGGCATCAAGGGGAGAACTGAAGAACTTCACCATCCGATACGGCGTGAATCTGTCCGATTACCAGGAAGACATAGACTACTCCAACACCTACACATCCGTCATTCCTTATTGGAAAGGTCAGGACGCAGACGGCAACGAAATCATCGTGACAGGTGCGATGCAATCTACCACATATCCATCCTATAACGGAATGGGCAGATGCATCCCTCTGGACGTGACGGACAAGTTCAACAGCGAGGACGGTGTTCCTACTCAGGCGCAGGTGGAAGCCGAGGGCGCAGCTCACATCCAATCGCAACAGCCGTATCTGCCATCGCAGACCATCAAGGTGGACTTCGTGCGGTTATCCGACTCACCAGAATACGCACAATTCGCCAACCTGCAGAAGTGCAGACTATGCGATTCCGTCAATGTCGTGTTCCCACGCTACAACATGATGGGAACTTTCAAAATCGTCAAGACGGAATACGATGTATTACAGGAGAGATACAAAACGCTGGAACTCGGTACGCTGTCCACATCGCTGTCCGATGCGCTCGGTATAAGCCAGCCGTCAGCAACTACACTCAACACAGTACCAACGCCAGTACTGCCCGAACTGACCGACATCTCGGCACAGTTTACTCTTGGCGGTGCATGGACAGGAATCGTCAAAAAGGCATACAAGTACGACAGAATGGTGTTCTTCCACATAGAAGCATCCGTCGGCACTTACCAAGCCAACTACGGCTACACCATCGCCACGGTCGCCAGCGGTTACAGACCGACCACAATGGCTGTCTGCAACGCATACACCACTGACGGCTCGTATCATCCAAAGGCGGTCGTTTCCTCACGGCTTGAAACCAACGGCAACCTCATCGTGGACTCGCAGAACACCACCGGCTCGTATTTCTTCGTTACCGGATTTTATTACATATAGGGGTAGAAACATGAACATATTCATAAAAGCAAGCATAATCCGTGCGATCCGCACGATTTGCCAGACAGCCGTAGCCGTAATTGGCACGGCTTTTGTTTTGGCTGACGTCAATTGGTGGGCGGTCGTATCCGCTTCGCTTCTTGCCGGAATACTGTCTATCTTAACGAGTGTGGCGACAGGACTTCCGGAAGTGGATTACGAACAGCATCTGTATATGTCAGCAGACGAGCCTGACGATGCGGAGGTAGACGATGGGGAAGAATAACACAGAATTGCTGAAGATCGCACAGAAGCATCTCGGTCAGGGCGGTGCGGTATTTAGAAAATACTGCGGTCTGCCGAGCGGTGCAGCATGGTGCAATGCGTTCGTGACATACATCTTCAACGAGGGCGGTGATTCCGCTCTTTATTGCAATGGCAAGAAGATGACGTACTGTCCAACAAGCATCAAATGGTGCAAGGATAACCTTGCGCAGATTCCGCTGTATCTGGCGATGCCGATGGATGTCATCTACTTTGATTGGGATAGGAACGGTGTGCCGAACCACATTGGATTCGTAAGGGCCAGACACACGACTTCTGACATTTACACGATTGAGGGCAACACATCCAACAAGGTGATGAACAAAACAAGGCCGTCAAAGTATGTCTGCGGAATCTACAGACCGCACTTCAAGCCGACCTACACGCTGAAGAAGCTGACAGTGGACGGAGAGTGCGGATACAACACCATCGCAGGTCTGCAGAAATCGCTCGGCTGCACGGTGGACGGAATACTCGGCAAGGCAACGGTCAAAGCGCTCCAGAAGAAAGTGGGCGTGACGGCTGACGGAGCATGGGGCAACAAGACATCAATGGCTGTCCAGAAGATGCTGGGCGTCAAGATTGATGGACAGTTCGGTCCAGCATCCGTCAAGGCTCTGCAGAATTGGATAAACAAGAAAGCGTTTCCCAGTTCCACGGCTGGTTCTCCTGCCGTAACCAAGCCGACAACACCATCCAAGCCAAAGGCAACGCTGAAATCATACCGCATTGAAATCGACCTGACAAACCAGATCGGCACGGTCTACGGCATCTACAGCGACAAATCGTCAAAGGTCATGATGAGCGAGTTCGTATCAACGGCTCGCAAGGGCAAGACCACACCGACAGGAAACTTCAAGATTTCAGGAGCGTCAGGCGGACGGAAAGCAAAACTGCGTACCGCAAAGATGGAGAGCGGTAAATCATACGCAGAGTATCTGTGCAGATTCCACGGTGCAAAGTGTATGCACTGCGTTCCGTACAGAAAGCGCAACACGACAGGCCATGTAGACAAGACGGAGTTCAACAAACTCGGCACTCCTGCATCCGGCGGATGCGTTCGGATGCCGTGGAAACTGGCGCATTACATCTACACGAACTGTCCGGTCGGAACGCCTGTCAAGGTGTTCAAAGGCACAAAAGGGAAGTTCCCAGGCGGTAAGCCAAAGAAATATACTGCAAAAACCAATTTAGATCCGACATATAAGAAGTGAGGTAACAGACATGATAACAGAGGGCATCATCATAGCGTGTATAACAGGAGCAATTACACTAATTGGCGTTATCGTGTCCAACAACGCACACGATGCGGTCACGGATCAGAAGATTGAGGAACTTACTCGTGAGGTCCGTGAGCATAACGAGTTTGCGAGGCGGATTCCTGTCATTGAGAACGATATCAAAACACTCTACAAGAGGGTTGACGAAATAAAGGAGAAGTAACAATGCTCAAGATTGATGCAAAGAACAACATCACACTGACGAGAGGGGATACCCTTACGCTGACGGTCACGCTTCTTCACGAAGTGGATCCTGTTCCTCCAGCGACCGAACCGACCATTGAGCCGTATGTTCCTACGGCAGATGATGTCATCCGCTTTGCAGTTTCCAAAGGCTACAAGGGCGGAAACGGCTACGAACTGAAACTGTCAAAGGAGATTCCGCACGACACGCTGACGTTCACCTGCTTGGCTTCGGAAACGGCTCTGGACTACGGAACCTACAACTACGATGTAGAGATAACGCATGATGACGGAACAGTTGACACGTTCATCAGTGCGAAGCTGGAGATAACAGGGGAGGTCAAGTAAATGTACGTCCACGGAGAACTGTCTGGAACTCTGTCCGCTCCTGGCAGAATTTCCGGCACACTTACAGCACAAAAAGGCATCATCGGTACACTTACAGTGCCGAATGCGATACTTCCGCCGTCATACGAGGGTGACTACGAAGTAACGCCAACTGAAGCGGAGCAGACACTTGAAACTAATCAGTTATTAATGATGGATGATGTCACAGTACACGCAATCCCATCGGATTACGTTGGAAGTGATATCCCACGCAAGGATTCTTCTGATTTGACCGCTTCAGGCAATACAGTAACCGTTCCTGGCGGTTACTATGCGGAGAACGCATCAAAGGCTGTTGCTTCTGGATCCAGAGGAAACTCTACTGTTTATGTCAACACAACAAGCACAGAAAAACAGTACACCGTCAAGCATGACAATGCTACAAGTGGCTATTACGATGCAAACACACTGAAAACTGATGGTGTTGTAATACTGACAAGACAGCAGGAAACCATCACGCCATCCGAGAGTACACAAACGGCAACACCCACAAGCTCAACATACTATCTTGACAGTGTAACGGTCAATCCTATTCCGTCACAGTACATTGTGCCAAGCGGAAACAAGTCAATCACGGCAAACGGCACAGGAATTGACGTAACGCAGTACGCAACGGCTGACGTATCTGTTTCTCCTACACTTGAAACAAAGACAAAAACATATACGCCAAGCACTTCACAGCAGACGGACACGATTACTCCATCATCAGGCTATGACGGCATAGATGAAGTGGATATCACGATAGATGCGATGCCGAGCGGAAGCGCTACACCGGCAGCGACCATTTCCGCAACAGGTGCAACGGTCACAGCCGGAACAAACACACTAAAACTGTCAAAGACGGTCAGCAATACTCCACAGGTATCTGCCGGATACATCGCAAGTGGAACAGCCGGCAATTCCGCAGTATCTCTTACCGCATCGGTCAACACACGTTCATCTTCGGATCTAACAGCTTCAGGTGCAACCGTTACTGCACCGAGTGGCTACTACGGATCTAACGCAACAAAGACCATTTCAAGTGGTACGGAGGGTACACCGACAGCAACAAAGGGAACTGTAAACAACCACGCGATATCAGTAACTCCGTCCGTCACAAACACCGCCGGTTATATCAGCGGTGGCACAAAAACAGGAACTGCGGTATCAGTATCTGCGAGTGAAGTAACGTCTGGAACAAAATCTATCACATCCAACGGAACGGGCATTGACGTAACGGAATATTCTTCCGTGGATGTTGCTGTTCCGAGCGGATCTCCAAACTTACAAACGAAGACGAAATCCTACACGCCGACAGAATCACAGCAGACGGAAACTGTTTCTGCTGACAGCGGATACGATGGCCTTGATGAAGTAGATATCACAGTAGGTGCTATTTCATCTACATACGTAGGAACAGGAATCACGCAGAGAACGTCAAGCGATCTCTCCGCTTCAGGAGCCACAGTAACAGCTCCGAGCGGTTACTACGCATCTGCTGCTACCAAGACGATAAGCAGCGGATCTGCAACACCTGCATCTTCAATCACGGGAACAACGGCAACAGTATCATCGCCAAGCTCCAACAAAATAATGCTGACGCAAACCGTTTCTAATACTCCGCAAGTTACCGCAGGATATATTTCAAGTGGTACGGCAGGGAACTCGTCCGTATCACTCACGGGTGCTTGTACCACTAAAGGCACAACATCATACTATGCGTCAACTTCCGACCAAACCATTGGTGCAGGAACATACATTACTGGAACGCAGACACTCAAGGCGGTATCGCAGACAAACCTTTCCGCAGGAAACATCAAGAACGGAACGACCATCAGCATCAGTAACGGAAACGGAAACATCTGGTCGGTAACAGGAACGTATAGTGGCGGTGGCGGTGGAGATAGCAAGAATGTGCAGGTATTACAAAGCACAAGCAGAACTAACGCTTCTTCGCTCACAAAGGTGCTTGGTGACTTGACTGTTTCAAAGACTGGCACTTACGATATTTATTGGTCAGGTGGTAGGACAAACACATCAACAAGTTACACGTGGGGAACAAGGCTTTACATCGACAGCACAGGGTACGGCACAGAGAACACATCTTGGACAAACAACTGTCAAAGCAACCACTTGTCCAATGTATCGCTGACGGCAAACCAGAAATTATCCGTTTATGCAAGGGGCAGGACGGGAAGTTATTATACTTTCGTTCCGATGCTCGTAATCGTAGAAGCATGATGAACGACCTTGACCTCATCGTAAAAAAATACCCACAAGATTGGAATGTTTTAAGGATATATGCGATAGGGGATACACACGTAGGCTCTGCACAGTTTGACGAACGTGCCGTGAAAGCCAAGATTCAAAGAATCAAAGAAGATCCTCTTGGCGTTGTCTGCCTCTGCGGTGATCTTGGAGACTACGGACTCAAGAACTCAAAGACCAATGTATATGAAGCGGTCATGCAGCCGAAAGAACAACAGGAATATATTTACCAACTGTTCCTGCCGATCGCTGACAAGATTGCATCCGCAGTGCCTGGAAACCATGAGGAACGCATCACAAAAGAAGTAGGTCTTTGTCCTTTATACGACCTCTGCGTAAGATGGGGAGTTCCAGAAGTCTATCGTGAGAACGTGGCAATAACAAAGTACATATTCGGCAACAAGGCAAACAATAAGCCGAATGTGTTCATCGGTATAACTACACACGGCTCAACACGCAATAAGCACAAGAAGTTTATTGCGTGTTTTGACGGTGTGGATTTTGCGGTGAGCGGTCACACGCATACGCCTGAGTACTCGCCACACGGACGGATAAGGGTAAACTCAATCAAGGCGACCGCTTCACACGTTCCGTACAAGGAAATCGTAGTTGACGCAAATCTCGCTCCAGGCGGATACGGAATCAAGCATGAATACGAGATACCGCCTCCGCCGGAACTGCAGTATCTTGAACTGTGGACCAGACGAGATGCAGACTACAACAGAACAGAACACAAGGTAATCAATTACCATACGATACAAATATAATCAGTACCGCACACGCCTCTGGAACAAGCGTACCATGTGCGGTCACATTGGACTTTGCACCGCTTCAGTAAACACTGAAAAAAACCTTTTTCTTTTTCTTTTTCGTTTTCCGTTCAGTAGACTTTGCCTCCACAAGCGGTGTTGAGTTAGAGGGCCTTTATCGGCCCTCTTTTTTTATTGGTCTAATTCGCCTTGTAAGTCATAAGCACGGTTAAATATGCCGACTTGATAGAATCGTATCTGCGTATAGTTTCCGTCAAGGCCATCATCTCCATAAGAGTACATGGTCAATCCATTTGCATCTTCTCCATATACAACAGAATTATCTGTCCAATCGTCACGCTGCTTGCAGGCCTTGATTCCGTCAACCGCTGTCTGCAGAACAACATCATGCGTAAAATGTCCTGACCATTGTTCCGTGTCCTCTGCATCAATGTCATAAACCAAAGTATATACAACGCCACCATCGTCTAATTGTTCTGCCTGGATGTCAGTAGGGGATAATGCCGTCTGCTCCGGTTCGTCGGATCCGCACGAGCAGAAAGCCAAAGTCATGGAAATTACCATAACGATAATTAAGATTTTTTTCATAATTTCTTCCTCCTTTAATGCTTGACATTGTAGCACAAACGATTATAATAATCAATAGGAGGTAAGATATGGACAAGAAATTACAGATAAGATTAGACATTGAATTGTACGAGGCGGTCCTGAAAAGGGCAAAGGAAGAGAATCGTACTATATCTAATCTCATCCGAACGGCATTACTTGCTTACCTGAACAAATAGTCAAAGTTAGGGCATTCTATCCACAACTATTCCGATAATCATAAGGAACGGAAATGTTCACCGATTAAAGCGAATAGGAGAGAATAGAATGCACTTACCTAAAAAAGAGGGAGGTGCATTTTTTAATGAGAAGAGAAACAGTAACAAAGGTCGCTGTTGTACGCTCAACGGATCCAGAAGAATTTGCTAATCTTTTCAACCGAAAAATGGACGAGTTGGCAGCCAACGAGCCGACACATCAAATCACAGATAATGGCGATGTCATTTCAGCCGTTATCACCTATCAGGAACGCTACAACTTCATTGATTCTGTAGCAGATGAATTTCACGCAGAGGGCATCAGGTATCTTTGCAAGCACTGTCCGTTCCTTGACGATCCGCACGACAGACGCATCAAAAGGTGTACTTGCAAGTATGCCGAACTTGGCATGACTCACAAAGACCATGAGGCTTGCGAATACTTCTACAGACAGCTCAAGGCAGGAAACGTCACACCGCTGGAAGATTACGAAAGGTAAGGTGGAGAAGATGGCTAATATCAAATATTTCTGCAATTATTTTTTCACAGGCGCAGCTGTAGGATTCATCACCCTGGTGGTGACCGGCGCATTGATGTAGATATGACGGCTTCGGTTGTATCGTACCCTTTGCCGGAGCCTGAGTATAAATAGTAGTAGTAGGTAAGTTATCGTCAAAATGCAGACAACTGTGGGCGATGCCACAAAAGTTAATAAAAAAAGTTATATCAAAAGAAACAACAAAATGAACCGCATACACACAATAAGGTATTTTCGTGCATCGGTATCGCTCACAGAGAAAGGAGCAGACAATGGCAACACAGTATGAAAGGATTGCCTCTTATATCAATCAGTTCGGCAGCATCACACCGAGGGATGCGTTTACGGATCTTGGAATCACGAAACTGTCCACACGTATCGGTGAGATGGAGCGCAAGGGCATCATCAAGGTGGAGCGCAGGACCGAGAAGTCTAACAACAGATACGGAGAGCCTTGTCAGTACACCAGATACTACAAGGTGCGTCAGTAAGATGGCCTATACGTGTATTTACGCACCGAGCCGTGAGTGTGACGGCTGCGGAGAGTGCGAGGAAGAGAAGAATGTATTTGATCCGAGATGGGATTGTGAATACGACAATGACGAAGAGTATTGCAGATATTGTGAGAGAGAGGAGGAGTAGAATGGCAACTTTTATGGATTTGCAGAAAGCAAATCAGCAGATCGCAACGACCAACATCAAAGGCAAGGAATATGCCGAGGTCAATCAGCGCATCAAGGCGTTCCGGATGGTGTATCCGGAGGGATATATTAATACCGCTGTGACAAGGCTTCAGGACGGAATGTGTGTCGTCCATGCGGAGTGTGGATACACAGTAATTGACGCATCAGGTATGCCTCACGAGATAACGCTTGGATCCGGAATAGCATACGAGATGGAATCGTCTTCGTTCATCAACAAGACATCCTACATTGAGAACTGTGAAACGTCAGCGGTAGGCAGGGCGCTCGGCATGGCAGGGTTCGGTATTGACACTTCTGTGTGCTCGGCAGAGGAACTGTCCAACGCCCAGCTGCAGCAGGAAGCAAACGAGCCGATCAAGAAGAACCAGGTCAAGATGATTACAGACCTTGCCAACAAGGTCGGAAGCGACATCAAAGACATCTGTGGATATTTCAATGTGGAATCCATTGAGGAGATGACAGCACAAGATTATGGTAAATGCCTGATTATGCTCAAGAAGAAAGAGGAACAGCAGGACGAACAGCAGATTGCAATGTAGGTGAACCGATGAACAACTCAAAGAATTGGCTAAAACTGAACAGATCAATTCTGACATCTAACGTGTTTGAGAATCCGAGGCTGCTGAAAGTGTGGATATGGTGTCTGTGCAAAGCGTCACATAAGGACCACGACCAGCTCGTAGGTATGCAGGTCGTTCACCTGAAACCAGGTCAATTCATCTACGGAAGAAAGGCTGCGAGCGAGGAATTGAAGATCCCGGCGTCGACAACAAATATGTACATGCAACAACTGCAACGCATGCGAAATCTTGACATCAAGCCTAACAACAAATTTTCCGTTGTAACCATTAGAAATTGGCGGTTTTATCAAGGTACTGATTCCAAAAGCAAACATCAAAACCGACAGCAAATTGACAACAAATTGACAACAAATTGGCAGCAAACTGACACAAACAATAATATAAAGAATGTAAAGAATGTAAAGAATAATTATTCTTCTTTAAATCATAGAGATGATTTAAGTGAAGCGATCCGAAGAAAAAGTAAGGAAGTCTTAAAGGAGATTAACGATGAGAGTAGCAATTGAGGGTACGGCTATAGTATGGGCCAATGAGTACAACGGCAAGAGATACTATTCCGTGAGTGTTGGAAGCAAGGACCAGGAGGGCAATTGGATGAACGCCAGACAGCCGGTCCGCTTCAAGTCAGGTATCAAGGTCAGCAACAAGACCGAGATTGAGTTCAAAGCGTTTCCTACTGTAGCCAAAGGCAAGGACGGAAACTTCGTCCTCTGGCAGATCACCGAGTTCAAGGAAACCGCAGAACAGATTGACGTTCCTGTTGAGCAGCACTATTCGGCACTGACGAATGATGATATTCCGTTTTAGTCATGGTCAATTCAAGGAACAAAGGCGCAACATATGAGCGCCATGTAGCCGGACTATTCAAAGACCATGGCTACGAAGCAAGGCGAGGTCAGCAGTACTGTGGTGCTAACGGTGATGCGGATGTCATAGGAGTGCCGTATATACACATAGAGTGCAAGGCTGTAGAACGGCTGAATCTGTATGATGCTATGGCACAAAGTAAACACGATGCGAGGTACGGAGAGCTGCCTGTGGTCATCCACAAGAAGAACTACTGCGCTGACCTTGTGACGATGGAGTTTGAACAGTGGGTGAAACTGTACAAGGCGTATGAACTTTATAAGGAGGATTTAGAAAATGAGTGAATGGATCCAGAAGATGCTCAAGCCGATTCTTGATGACGAGTACATCAAAGGCTTTGAAGCAGGAGTGATGGCACAGAAGCTGAAAGAGGACGAGGACCACAATAAGAGATTGCACGAGATGTACACCTATGGGTATGTGCAGGGAGAAGAGGACACGAAAGTGAAACTTGGATGCATTGAGGAGATCTCCGCAGAAGAGTTTGACAGGCTGACAGGAGCAAAGACGGAGATACCTGACGGCTTCGGATTCGTTGGAACTATGGATGACATTAGTCTGGTATTAGATGAGGAGGCGGTGTAGATGCTGTACATAGTAAGCGTAGGAGAAACAAAGTATTCAACAACACAGTTCGGTTTTGCTGACCAGAACACAGCGGTCAACTTCGCAGCATTGGCAAAGGACAAGGCGATTGAGGATGTTGAGGTAACGATAGAACTGAAGCACGAGGACGAGGTAGAAGCATGACAAGGGAAGAAGCAAAACAATGGCTTGAAGCATTGAAGTCGGCTTATGCGTTGCCGATAGAAACATACGAAGCACTTGATATGGCAATAGAAGCATTATCAGCCGATGCCGTACATGGTGAGTGGATATGGAAAACAGACATTCCTATAGGTGATGGGAGAACATCGGCAGGATATATTTGCTCAAATTGTGGCAAAGACTATTGGCATGGGAATGTGTTTGATTACTGTCCATCGTGCGGAGCGAGAATGAAAGGCGGTGAGGATGAATGAGCGGTGCGTGGGATTACGGCAACAAACATAGAGCCTATTACATGATACATAACGCACTGTACGACATGGCGGATAAATACTTCGAAAGCATCGAAAAGAACGTGAAGCCAAAGGGTGGCAGAGAAGTGCTTTCTGAGGACAAATACAAGGTGAGCGGACGGCGAGAGTGGATGGGAAACTTCCAGTATTATTTTCCGATTTGGTTTGCGAAAGGACGTCCGAAATGGACATCCGTAATGGCGGAACAGTGGTTCAGAGACAACAACGAGATTCTGATAAACAAATTCTTCCTTGATTGGGGATATAAGAACATCGCAGATGCGATAGAGAACACATCATCATTCAACAGATTGTGCAAGAACTGGGACATATTTTTCGAAGAAATGAGGAGAAGATTCATGGTTAAATGCAAGAACGAAGTTGCCAAAACAGGCAAGCAGATAAAGGCGAGCAGTCATGGCGGCGTGGCGAACCTGCTAAAGACGCTGACAAAGACGATGGAACTGCAAAACGCAAGTATTCAGAGCATTGCAAAGGTACAGTATACGGTATGTATGCAAGCAGGGATATACATCCCAGACGAATTTATAACAGACGTTTCTACGGCGGTTTACGAATTGAACGTGGATGGGCGGTGATACAGAATGACAAGGGAAGAAGCAATACAATGGCTAACAGACATTAAAAATGTCACAGAGAATTGGTCGCAAGAAGTAGCCATAGACATGGCGATAGAAGCACTATTAGCCGATGCACCAATAAAGGTTTATGAAACATTCTGCGGTGTGCCAATGAAAGAAGCCGTTGGAATGATGCAAGGCTATGTAAATGGTGAGTATGTCAAGGTGGTGCGATGTAAGGATTATAAGCATGGAGAAGAAAGGAAAACGGCTAACTATCTCCCATTCACATATTGCACAAGACAAAAGTGTTCTGTAAAGGCAGATGATTACTGTTCTCATGGCGAGAGAGCCGAGCAGACAAAATACCCTGCAACATATAACATTAACCCAAAGTGTGGTGGTTGCGTTCATCTTGATGAACTTGGGCGGTGCTTAAATTTCATGTTAGCCAAACCAGACCGAAGTTGTTGGCGAGGGTCTTGGGAAAATAATATGGGTGGCGATGCCGAGCAGACCGATGAACTACTTACCCACGAACAAGCATGGGCAGATATAGACGGCAGACCGCATGGGGAGTGGGAACATTGGGGAAGTCCGTTCAGCGATGAGAGCGAAGTCATAGACACCATTGTGTGTTCAGTATGTGGAGCAAGATTCATTGAGCCGAAAGACGAGCCAAAAGGGGAGTACAACTATTGCCCAAATTGCGGTGCGAGAATGAAAGGTGGTGCGTAATGACCGACAAAATCAAAATCTGCGACGTCGTGGATAACTGCGAGGATTGTCCGAAGTACGCGGACGATTGCGATGGCGACAAGAGAACGGACGAGCCGTTCAGGAAGCCACTCGTTTACAATCCGTACACGGCAGAAAGGAAAATCGCAGAACTGACCGATAAGGTCAAGAAACAGGCGGACGAAGTGATTCGCCTCAAGGCAGACAATACAAACCTGCGCATCAAGTGTCGCATACTTGAAGCGGATCTGGAGGAGGCAACCAATGGCAAAAGCACCTGACATCATCAGCCACCGCTGTGACAAGCCAATGCGTCGCAGTAAGGAACGTGGCTACATCCGTGACGGTGTGCATTGGAAGTGTACCAATCAGTGCAGAGATTGCATCTGCTGTATCGTCAAGGATGAGAACGGAAACGAGTACCATATAGGAGCAGGATATGGAAGCAAAGGAATACTTGGAAAGTTATAGGTCAATACAGACTCGCATCAATGTGCTGATGGCAGAGATAGAAAGGCTTCGTGCTGAAGCGGAATCCGTTGGCTTTGATATTGACGGTATGCCGAAAGGCACAGCCAACAATGACAAGATGTCTCGGATCGTGGCGCAGATGGTTGACCTTGAGAGCATGATAACCGAAGAACTGTCCGGACTTTACATCAGGAGGATGCGGATCATTACTCTGCTGGGTAAACTGAAGAGTCACAAGCATCAGCTTCTGCTCCAGAAGAGATACATAGAGTGCAAGTCATGGGAGCATATTGCTGTAGAGATGGACATCACGTGGAGGCATTGCTACAGGCTGCACGGAAGTGCGTTGGCGGAGTTTCAGGAGGTATTAAATAATGGCTAAAGAAATATTAGCGGTAAGAGTAGATTCGGCTTATGAGTATGCGTTTATTCCGCTTAACAAAGTTAATGAGATTCGTTTCAGTGTGGATAGAACGAATGATGAAATACTTGACGCAAATGATGATGAACGACATTGCTATAATGGCAGATTCACTATTACAAAGTTAGTGATTCCAGAAAAGGAGGTATATGTGAACTATGGCAACAAAAGCATGGAATGAGTTATCAACTAAAAATCCTGGCAAACCTGTGAAGTCACTTATAGATGACCAGGCAAATCAGCTTCTTGATATGATGGTTAAGGATTCAGCCTTTGAGTTTAAGGGCGGTGTAGATGAATATATTAAGAGTGAACGTAAACTAAAAAAGGCAAGGCATAACCTTGAGGATGCTATTGCAGAGAAAAGACCGCATGAAGAAATCGGTGATGCATTAGATGAGTACGATGATGCGGTCAAAGCAAAGCGGAGAGCGGTACGTAACATTAAGAGTGAGTATCTATTTCTAACTTGCGAAAGAGATGTTAAGCCACCGATTGACGGAATCTATGTTATGAAAGAACTGATTAAGCAAGTAGTGTGCGAACTGAACGATGATGACTATCTTGACTTAATGGCTTCGCTGAAACAGAAAAGAGCAAAATCAAAATAAAAAGTGAAAATGTCAGTACATGTCAGTACTATTCTATGATATAAGATACAATGTCAAAAGAGGGAAGAAAGTACTCCTTTCTGCAAAAGATTCATTCTACATATCATCTTCCTTAAAAACTTTGACTTTTGTTCAGGGCAAAGGGCCAGACGGAATCGTCTGGTCTTTTGTTATGCACAACAAAGGAGGTAAAGCAAATGGCGGAACAGAAAAAGAAAACTACACGCAAACCGAAAGAAACAATTCCGGATCCGTGGATGACCTGCGAGTACAAGGGCAAGACCTACGAGGTCATGGAAGTAAACGACATCAACGTCAAACTGACGGACGGCACTATCCACTTCTGGGTTAGGAGAAGCGATGTCGAAGTTGGGTGAGGACACAGGCTTCTACAAGTCTATGGCTTGGCGTGAGACAAGGAAGAACTACAGGCAGAGCGTAGGCGGTCTGTGTGAGAGATGCATGGAGCGTGGCATCATACAGACGGCAGACCTTGTTCACCACATCGTACCGCTTACAACTGAAACCGTGTCGGATCCTAATCTGTCACTGAATTGGGATAACCTGCAGGCTCTGTGCAGAAAGTGCCATGCGGAGGTACACGAGGAGATCTACGCCAAGAGAGCCAAGAGAAGATACAAGGTGGACGAGAACGGCAGAGTGGAGATACGAGATGATACCGTACTTTGAGACTCACATCACGGAAGCGTGCAACCTGAAGTGCCGTGGTTGCTCACACTTCTCCGTGTTCGCAAAGCCGAAGCACAAGGACCTCAAAGAGTTTGACAGAGAGTTCAAGCGCCTTGCGGAGATTGAGGACATCGGCGTCATCCGTCTCATGGGCGGTGAGCCGCTGCTCAATCCGGACTTCATGGAGTACTGTCGCATTGCGAGGAAGTACTTTCCGCAAAGCCACATCGCTCTGGTCACGAATGGAATACTCGGTCACAAGCTGGAACCGCACAAGGATGAACTGCAGAGGATGCACATCAACGTCACCATCAGCGAGTATCATCTGGACAAGCAGCAGAGGGAAGTAGCCAACGAACTCCACGAGAAAGGGAAACTGTACAACATCTCGCTGGATCCGTCAGGAAGCCAGGATCCAGACCTGATGCATTACTTCTGCGACATCAGGCTGAACAGCTGGTACTACTACATGGATGGGAGATTCTATCCGTGCTGCATCGCAGGAACCATCAAGGACTTCTGGAATCACTTTGATTTAGATTGGGGTATCAAGCCGGAAGACATGAGCATTGATATCTTCACACACGATGGTCCGGAGATAGAAGCGTTCCTGCACAAGCCGATTGAACTGTGTCGGTACTGCAATACTTTGATTCGCACAAAGACTTACGAACCATTCAGCATCAGCAAGGGCGAAATGAGCGAGTGGTGCGTTCCGGTTTCCAAGTGAAACATCCCCCTTGATTCATAATTGAATCACGCTGTGGGGTTAC
>Ga0265301_10001829_pt1 | contig 26437 bp, 15 predicted proteins | sample AusTroGonzalo_MG_2_FD_193488 | JGI IMG/M metagenome (GOLD analysis project Ga0265301, IMG submission 193488) | Bovine rumen microbial communities from tropical cattle in Woodstock, Queensland, Australia - Gonzalo_04 | ecosystem: Host-associated > Mammals > Digestive system > Stomach > Rumen ... | reverse complement strand
AGAGATAAAATAATGACTAACTATTCATCTTTTTCGATAATATGCTTATTATCAGCATATTAATAAATGAATAGTGCTTATGAATAGTGTTGCGACTATTCATCATTTTGCGTTTTCAGTCGAAAATCTGCAACTTTTGTTGCATTCAGTAAAAGTGTTACGCACTTGTAAAAACAGCGTAAACATATAGTCACAAAGATGGTGACATAATGTAATGCAGTTGTTTATAAAGTGTTACGAATTGAATTACTATAGTGTAACTAACTAGTCTTCAATCGCTTAATGCTATATCTTACCATTAAAAGTGATATCTAAATGATTAAGAATGAATAGTTGGCAAATGAATCATAATACTATTCATTAAATAATTGACTAATAATAAGCAAATTATCTATTATAATGAATAAATGAATAGACAAATATGAAAATTTCGATGAGAAAATTTTGTAGTATCACAAATTATCACTAACTTTGCAAAAGAAACAAAAAAAACCATCCGAAAATGAAGAAAGAAGACAATACACCAAAGACGCGCGAACAACTATTCGCAGAAAAGGCAGACAAGAACTACGCCATCTGCCTCTCATCGTCATGTCCCTTGCGCCAACACTGCCTGCGCTGGCAGCTGCGTACCTTTACATCGAAAGACCGCCGCATCGCCGCCTGCGTCAACCTCAACAATCCTGCGATGCAGACCGAGACGTGTCCCATGTACCGCAACGACGAGCCAGTACGTATGCCCCTTGGCATCTCGAAGATGTACTACGACATGCCCCAGCGTATTGCCCATCCGCTGAAGCAGCACCTCATCCACCACTTCAACCGCAAACGCTACTACGAATACCATAGTGGTTACCGTCCCGTGCCGCCAGAGCACGAACAGTACATCCGTCAGGCTATCAGTACCTACGGCTGGACGTATCCCGTGGAGTTCAATGCCTACGTCGAGGACTATTTGTGGTAAAAAAAAAGTCTCGCATTTCTGCGAGACTTTATTAAAAAGGTCTCGCATTTCTGCGAGACTTTTTAGAAAAAGGTCTCGGACTCTCTCGAGCCCGAGACTTTCACATGTAAAGTTCTAAAAATTACCTTTAAGGTAAATGCCTTTATAAGGTTACTTACTTATTCACGAACTTCTTGCCATCCTGGATAACAAGACCCTTGTAGCTCTTATCAACCTTCTGACCGGCGATGTTGTAAATAGCACCAGTAGCCTTGTTGTCCTTAGTGGTTACGTTAGAGATACCAGAAGCCTCGAAGTAGGTAATATCACCGCCAACAACCTTGTAAGCGAAGTTCGTACCACCAGTAGCCTTGATCAGGTTCTCCATCGTCTTACCCTCTACATCGCTCTTCAGATACCACTTGAAGTTCTTGAGAGTATAGTCGTTAGCATCCTTGATTTCAGCCAAGTTGAATGCGATAGACTGTGCATCCTTACCAGCAGCTTCTGCAGGAATCGTGTAATCAGCAGAGAAGTGCTGCTCCTCAGTCGTGAAGTCAACGTTACCGATAGCTACATAGTGGATGTAAGCGCCTGGCATAGCATGAGTCTGTGTGCTGGAAGTAGCATCCTTGGTAGCTACATAGTCGAACTCAACAACTGTCTCTTCGCCTGCATCGAGAACACGGTTAGCAACAATGAAGAACTGGTTGTCCCAAGGCTGACCTGTACCACCTTCCTGCTCAGATTCGGTGTAGTCTCTCTCGAGAGCATTAACGATGCAAACGAACGGATTCTCCACGATGTCAATAGGATCAGCGGGCTTATCACCTTCAATCATCACGAAGTTCATCTGGCGTGCCTCGGTGTCAACCATTACCTGCCATACACCAGCTGCGGGGAGCTTAATCTTAGCAAGGCTGCCCTCTTCGTAGTCAATCCACTGGTCAGGATCGCCAGTAACAGTTGCCTTAGGCTTCAGTGTAGCGCCCTTGAATGAGCCATCATCACCGCGAACGGTTGAAATCATCAGCTCATTGACCCAAGAGCCCTGATTACCTTCTTCACCAACAACAGCCTTGTAAGCTTCCTCATCCTCGTCAAATACAAATTCAATAGCGTTGTCATAGTCATACTCCAAGCCAGTCTTTGTGTTAGAAGAAGCAACGAAGAGACCCTCGTCAAGCTTCATGCTCTGCCAAGAAATGTCATCGAAATAGAAATCAATAGCATCCTTGTCATTCTGGTTCAGCTGGAATGCGACAGACCAACCGCCATCCATATCACTCTCCCAAGAGAAAGTCTTTTCAAAGTCCTGCCACTCTTCTGTGAAGTTTACGTCACCGATAGCATGCCAGATGAGGTAGTTAGACGGATTCTGATAGTGAGTCTGAGTAGCTACTGTAACAGTCTTAGAAGCCTTGTAACGGAACTTAATCTTAACCTGCGTGCCAGCCTTCCAAGCCTTAGGAGACTCAATCCAGAACTGGTTGTCCCATGCAGAAGCATCACCCTCGGTGGTAGCAGCCTGACCATGAACAATGAAATAGTGGTTACCATCAGCTTCCTCGATTCTTGCGGGGAATGGATCCCAACCGCCATCGTCATTCAGATTGTAATCTTTCTCCTTACCCCATGCACAGATGAGATAGTTCTTAGACTCGTCGTTCCATTTCGTGTCAGCGAGATCACCCCAAGGTGTCTCAGCGTCACCCATCCAACCTTCAACAGGATTTGAACCTTCGATGATGACAGGCTGACCGTCCTTAGTAAGCCACTCTTGCCAGATCTTAGGTCTTGAAGGCTTCTGGAATTCATAAACTTTAATAGACTTCCACTCGATGGTAGCAGTAGAACCGCCTGGCTGTGCAACGAGGTTACAAGAGCTGCCAGCGATTCCGCTGTACTCCCATTCTACATCTGCCCATTCTGTACCGATAGCTATTGTAGCGCCGACCTGCTGGCCGTCACCCCAACCCCAACCCATGTTGACGTTGACATTAACAGCTTCTGAAGCCTTCACCGTGGCAACAATTCTGTATCTGCCATCAATGACCGTTGGGATACCATCAGCAACAAAATACTGATGCCAAGCCGGCTCAGCTAATTGAATCTTCTTGTAAACAGTACCACCCTGTGTCGTAACTTCACCGATGACGTTGTCTTCAGGTGTAACGTCTGCCTCGGTTTTGTAAGCGTACATAGCACCAAAGTCGGTCATGATACCATCAAACCACTCTGGTACATAACCCATTACATAGAATGGGAAACCATTGTAAGAGGAATAGTCTATTGAATAGACTTCCGCCCAATTCTGCGCCTTTGCCCCCATGAAACATGTCAAGAGAGCAACAAGAGTAATTAGTTTCTTCATAATAGAAATAAAATTAGTTAATAAATAAAGAATTAAAAAATAAAAATAGAGTTCATTTACTTTCCACTGAGTGCTTTACAGAATGCCTCGTATGTAGAGGTGCGCACCCAATCCTTAGTTTTGCTGTCAATAGCCCACAAGCCTACAGGATCGTTCGTATCAGCCATGTTCAGCTTACAGATACCAGCCTGCTTGTCGTTAGGAATCTTTTCCATATAGCTCTTGATGACATCAGCATAATAGTTAGCAAGATTCTGACGCTGCTCAGTCGTGATTTCCTTTGCAGCCACGTAATTGCCTTCTGCATTCACATACTTGATGTCGAAGTTGGAGATGCGGATGAGTTTGCCTGTCTTGGCAAGCTTGTCGAGCAGATTGTCAAGAGTGGTCTTGTTGGCAGTCTGCGTTGCTGCATCCTCGCTATAGACAAGCGTCAACTTGGCATTGATACCATCAATCTTGGCACCCTTTGCATCCCAAATGCTAATCCAGCTTTTAAGACTCTCCAGTTTCTTATCCTCTTCGAGACCTATTTCACTGATAAAGAACTTCAGTAACGAAGGATCGCCACCATGCTCTTCGTATGCTTCTCTTGCAGACTTCGATACAACAGGAGCATAGTTGTCACTACCCAGAACGTCCTGCCAGTAAATCTTCTCTGTAGAATGCTTGAGGTCGTACAGACCACTCTCCAATTCAGCCTTTGAGTCGATAGGCTCGTCAATGAGGTCGAACAACTTGATGCGTCCAGCATTGATATCCATCAGCTTGTCGCACCATGTGTTGACGGCATAGCGAATGGTATCTGCCAACTCCTGTTCTGTCTGCGGACGATGGTTGTCAGGATAGTAGCCTACCTGTACCTTTTGAATATAGATAACAGCAGAACGGGTATTCTCAATTCTGAGATAGCCATCTATTTCACCCTCAGCACTTTGGGCCTCAATCACCACCTTTGTCCATTTACCTGGCTTCAGCGTAAACTTACCATCAGTGGGACCGTCCACCTTTGTGCCAGAGAAGGTCACATTGTAAGATGCATCCTTGTCGGTCTTTGCCCAGAATGTCGTGGTATAAGTAGCTTTCGGATCTACTTCGAAACCTTCAACGATACGAACATTAGCCTGCGTTCCCACTTGAAGGGTGTTCTGATCGTCATATTTCACAATAGAAGCCTTACCCTTCTCAACAGTACCGTGGAATTCCGTCGAGTCATTATAGTTGACAGACTTTCCTTCCACATATTCAACAGGAATCTCAATAGGTGCTGTGAGCATAGCCAGCCAATCGTCTGCCTGATTGCTATTGGCAAAAAGCGGACTGCCATAAACATCATAACCTATTTCTTCCACATGGGCAAGCAGGTCACTCATGTCCAGGAAGTTCATCACACCTTTGGAATTGATGATACTACCAGCCATCAGAGTAGTACCGAAAGTCACATTGTCGAAATTGGTAACAGCTGCAGCATGTGCCAGTTCCTGCATGTTAAAATCGGACACCTTCAGCTGTGCACCAAGCGACATATTCGGATATGTGACCCTGTCGATATAAGATTTCACAGGAGCCAAATCCTTATACGGCTCCACATAAGACGGGTCTGGATCAGCCTTGAAATTATCTGTCACATTGTAATCAGCGCACGACACAGCCAGAGTTCCTGCTGCCAACACTAAGAGACTATTTCTAAAAAAAGTATTCATATTATTACCCTCCTATGATTATTTGACGTATTTAGGCTCGAAGAATTCTCTCTTGTTTGACTCACGAGTCTGAACAACAAGGGTATCAGCGGTAGATACCTGAATATCCTTGTCATTGAACTGTACTTCGTATGCCAGACGGAGGATGTCACGCTGAACAAGCTCACCTTCGTTACTACCCCACTGGTAGTCCTTGTACTCCTGTCGTTCAGTTCCCTTGGTGATGAATTCGCCGGAACCGGAAGCGGTGACATTCTCATCGTCGGTGGAAATCGTACACTGATCGCCATTGAACGTGAGAATGAGGTTACAGCGGATAGAAGCGCCAGAAGTCTTGAACGACACAGGGAAAATAGCCTGCGCCATGTTCTTGGTCTTGATAGAACATATCTCATCGTTCTGGTTTACAGGGTTCTCCTTGTAATGTTCGAGGTCCGTATTGACCAATGTGGTATCCTTACGCACAACGATTGTAGTCGTTCCCTTTTCAGTCACTTTGTCAACACCACGGCGGATATACTTTCCCTGCCAGGGGTTCATATACTTCACGCAGTAAAGCACATAGTCCTTTGCAAGGATACTCCACTCTTCCGTATTTGTGCGGGACGGATTATAACCTTCAAGTGGCGTACCCGTAAGAATACGGTCAATACCTGTCACATTGGTCATCCTCAGAGGAATGACATAAGTCGTCTCCATCGTTTTATCATTGCTGAAGAACTTGTCGGTAAACTTCACCTCTACATAGCCACGAGGCTCGCCATTGTATTTAATGACACTGTTAGCCAACTCGTCGTAGTTATAACAGTCATGTGGCAAAGGAAGCACACGAACGTATGGGTTACCACCTTCATCAGGGAACCAAAGACTGTCACAAAGGGTCTCGTCAACTATAATGTCTACCGTAGCGTCACGTCCGCCATAGGCACCACCCATGGTAGACCAAATGCGGCACTTGTGCTCGTTGTCGAGCGTGTTGTCGTAAATGTCGTTACCAAGCACGAGTGTACGCACCGGATACTGATAGGCGAAGTAGGCTGTTGTACCTCCTTCATAGTCTGGGAAATCCTTGTCTGCATTATAACAGGATGCAAACGTGAGCGAAAATACTCCCAAAGCTACTCCGTAAATATATTTTTTAAGTTTCATCATAATAACTTAACTTTTAACTCTTAACTCTTAACTCATTATTTCCATCCCTTGTTTTGCTTGAGGTTACTCCACTTCAGCACCTCACTCTTAGGAAGGGGTCCGTAGTACTGATACTTTTCGTCGTAGGCACGAGGCTCAACTTCGATGACGGTATATTTTAGCTCACCGGTTTCATCGTTGCGGTCAATCTGCATACCCTTAATAGATTCATTGAGCGGCATCAGCCAACGGCGGAGATCCCAGAAGCGCTTGTTCTCGAAGCAGAGCTCAATACGACGCTCGTTACGAATCAAGTCACGCATCTTAGCCTGATCCTTAGCGCATTCTTCCAAATACACATCACCTTCCGGGAGCGGTTGTCCAATCTCGTCAGTTGCAAGTCCTGCACGCATACGGATGGCTTTGATGACATCGTAAGCATTGATGCCATAGCCTCCCTCAGCAGGTCCATGACCCATCGGTCCCCAAGCATCGTTGGCAGCTTCAGCGTATGCCAAGAAGATTTCCGTGTAACGAATACGAGCATAGATGTGTTGCTGATCAATCGCAGAACCACTTGCTGCTGGACTTACATCATCACGAAGGAGCTTCCTCAAGTAATAGCCGGTACGCGTAGAAGTACTCGTGTTGTTGAGGTTGTCAAACGTCTCATTATTTGAGTTTGGATAGGTACCTGAAATGATTTCAGCTTTCGTAGACTTGATTTTTACGCCATTATAAACGATGTAGTGTGTAAGACGCGGATCGCGGTTAGCGTATGGATCTTGCGGATTATAACCAGACTTAGGATCAGTGATTGGAAGACCGTTGCGCATGGGGAAAGCATCCACAAGATTCTGTGAAGGATTGATACGGCCATTGCCATACAACGTTGGCGGGAAATGCTGATCCTCCTGAGCCGTGTTCTTATGACGGTCTTCGCGCCAAAGGATTTCCTGCATCTCTCCACCATTGGGTTCGAGCTTGGGTATATTCTTATACCAGATGTTGCCATCATTGTCGAATCCTCCTTCCAATCCGCCAATGCGCCAGAGCACATTGGCACAAAGCCCGGCTGCCTCAGCAGATGTCACGCCACTTTGATCACGGAAAGCAGGACTAGCAGCGAGCAGTGCAGCCTGAGCCTTAATAGCCTCAGCAATCTTAGCAGACATGAGGTTTCTTGCCTTGGTGCCTAAAACAAGGTTGTAATTAGAGGAGTTGGCACCAAGCACCTTATACTTTTCAGGAATCTCATCATCACTGTCGATGTCGACATAATCAAATGGGAGCAGTGCCATAGCACTGTCACAGTCAGCGAAAATCTGCTGGATACAGTCGGCAAAAGTAGCACGTGGCTGGTTGAAGTCAGAGCTACCGTCCTCGGGAGTTGTCAACAAGGGGACACCATAGAGCTTACCATCGTCTGCATAGCCACCATGAGCCATCAGCAAATAGTAATAGAGAAGGGCACGCAAGCCAAATGCTTCGCCTTTCAAGCGGTCGACGAACATCTGCTGCTTGGATAATGAACTGAGGGCCCACTTCGTCTTTTCTACAATAGTCAGGAACTCGTTGATATACTGGATACCATCCTTACAATTATCCCACTGAGACATTGGATTGTTGTCAGCAGCCCATGTACCAGTAGCCATCAGCGTATAATTGTAATTCTTCTGGTTGGTAACAGCATCATCCGTAGCGACATCCGTCCAATTGCCTTCAACATTCGTGATGTAAGGTAGACGGTCGTAGCCGTATATCAGCAGACCATGGGCATACTTAGACTCCTCAGGAAAGTCTTCCAGCTGTCGGTTGTTTTCCTTTGCCGGCTCAAACATGTCATCGCAAGATGCGAAGAGGCATGCTGAAAGTGGGAGGAGTAAAGCGAATACCCCTACAGCCACCTTATTATATATCTTGGTAATCATAATTATTAATTTCTAATTTCTAATTCATAATTTAGAGAGTTACCTTAACACCGAGATTATAGAAACGAGTCTGCGGTGCATAGCCAACGGCTGTCTCCATCAACTTGCGATTCTTGGAAATCGTCAAGAGGTCGTTTCCGTTCACATAAATAGAAAGAGCATTTACCCACTTGCCTTCAAACCATTCCGACGGGAAGTCGTAAGTCAACTGTATCTTACGGAGATTGAAACGGTCAGTGCTGTACATCCAGAATGTGGAGTTCGCAGCATTGTTGTTCGAGCTTGACGCCGTCAGACGCGGATGTGTGGCGTTGGGGTTAACAAATCCATTGATAGCGCCATTGTCACCATAGGTGTACTGTATACGGTCACGTGCAAAGACAGAATACTTGTTATCGCCCCACGCATAATAATAATTATTATTCTTCATAGCGTATGCACCGAATTGACCATTACCCAGTACAAAAAGCGTCCAGTTCTTATACTTGAGCGTGAGGTTCACACCAATGTTCCAAGGAGAACCGATGCTACCCAAGCCAGAAACCGTGGGATTACCGTTGTTGTCCAGAACGGTAATGTTACCCGACTTGCCAAGAACCACCAAGTCCTTGTTGTTGATGTCGCCGTCACCATTGACATCTTCATACTTCAAGTCACCAGGCATGATAGTACCACCCAACTTGGACGATGGGATACCTTCCTTCAAAGTGTACTTGCCGGTCTCTGCATTATAGTTAAAGTCACTGGGTTCATAGAATCCTACACAATTGTAACCCCAAAGTGCATCAAGATACTGACCCTCCGTGTACTTGTGAGTTGCCGTAGGATCTATGATTTCATCGTACTTCTTCCACTTGGTGGTGATATAGGTTCCTACAACGCCAAGCTGTGCGTAAACCTTACCAAACTGTTTCTGGGCGGTAATGCTGAAGTCAAGACCTTTACGGTTCTGGATGTTATTGTTCATGGCCGGTGCAAACTTGCTTTGGCCGAGACCACTCTGCAAATATGAAGGGAAAGACGTCGGATTCAGGATGATATAACCATCCATATCCGTATTGAAATAGGTCAGTTCAGCGTTAATCAGCTTCTTGAAGAACGAACCACGCAGGGTGAAAGACCATTCCTTGCGATGGATGAAGTCAAGGGATGGGTTGCTACCTGCCTGCGAGAAAGTACGGTCTGCAGAAGTACCTTCATTCCAACTGAAACCACTACCGGCAGTACCCCATGTGGCATCGTAAAGATAGTAGTATTTTTCACCCATATAGACATCAATATCCTCGTTCAGATTGCTATAGGAAGCACTGATCATCAGATCGTCGACGAAGCTGTCCTTCATGAAATTTTCCTTGGCAATGTTCCAACCAATGGTGAACGAAGGCGAGATGGCTTCGCGATGCCCCTCGGCCAGACGAGCTGAATGTACGCCGGCGAGAGATATCTCGGCAAAATAACGACTCATATAGTCGTAACCGGCCTGAAGAGCAAGGTTGGCATTGGCATAGCGATGGTATTCACCACTGCGCGTAGTCGTAAACATGTTTGCGAGCAGCATACCCGTCACATGATGCTTGCCAGCAAAGGTGTGGTCGTAGTCGAAATGGCCATTCCAGCTGATAGTCTGTCGATAGGATGAATTTGACATGGCCATGTGGCCAGTAACAATTTCATCATTCTGCTGGAAAAGACCTACAATAGCGTCCTTACCGTTATAGTTACTCCATCCATATGTATTAGTACCTAATTCAGGAATAAACACTGCATACTTGTTATTGTATGAAAGGTCGTACTTAGCAGCATAGTCAATAGAGAACACCGTCTTGAATGTCAAACCCTTTACGAAATTATTCATATCATAATTAAGACCGGCATCGAACTGGAACTGACGACTAACACCTTGTGTTTCGCCACCGAAATAACAATCAGCAATAGCATTGGTCTGGGTAGCTTTTGAACCACCTGGGAAATATTTACCATCAAGCAAGTTCAGCGACTTATCAAGGATGGCAAGGGCCTTAGTGGCATTCGGGTCAATCATATCAATAGGAATCAGCGGAGCAGCACCTTCCGGATAATTCGGGCGCATCGTAGATGCATCACCCCAGAAGTTACCCTTGTTGCTGTGAGCATTGTAGAAGGTAGCACTGGCATTGGCAAAACCGGTGATAACCTTATTTATAACAAGGTCTACATTACCACGGACGCTGAAACGGTCGGTGTAGTTATCCTTTGCCGGACCGAAGTTGATGAGATCCTCAAAGCGATAGTAGTTGATGTTCGTGTAGAAGTGAGCACGCGTACCACCACCCTGAATCTCCAACGTAGCGTCAGAACGATTATATACTTTACGTACATATTCGTCTGAATAGTAGTTGACATTAGGATAACGGTAAGGATTAACACCAGAAGCATAATTGTAAATGTCCTGCTGGGAGAACTTTGGCGTGTAAGCATTGCCAAGAGCACGGGCATCGTTACCGGCGGCTTCGTTGTAGAGGGTCATGTACTCTGCTGAACCCAGATACTCAGGGAATTCCTTGGCCACATGGAAACCAGTATTGGCGTTAGCGGTAATCTGAAGACCGTCCACCTTGCCACGCTTGGTGGTAATCAAGATAACACCCTTAGCAGCCTTGGCACCATAGAGTATGACAGCCTGAGCACCTTTTAAGAATGTAACCTGCTCTATTTCAGAAGGGAGCACGTTGTTCGACGGACGCTTGATACCATCGATAATAACGACTGGCAAGTTGCTGTTGTCGTTATTGTCGAGACGTTCATTGTCCATACCCCAAAGGTTGTTGCCATTCCATCCGCTAACAAGCGCATACATGTCTTCCAGACTACTCGTTGTATAGTCTTTCTTTGACAGTTCTTCCATATCAACGTAGGAGACACCTCCGAGGAGCTGGTCAGGATCCTTGTCGCGGAAAGCAACATGAACTTTCTTTTTTGCCACGGTAGAATCTGCGCTGGCAACGTCGTCATCGGCCTGTGCATTGACCGTCAACGGCGAGGCGACCAACATGGCAAAGAGAAATATATTTGTTTTAAAATTCTTCATAATCATTATTACTTTTATAGCGGTAGCAAATTTTTCACTTTTCACTATTCACTTTTCACTTATTACCATCCTGGGTTTTGGGCAAATCCTGGGTACAGATAGATGTCCTTGTCAGGAAGCGGGAACCAATAGTGCTTAGAGTCAAAATGACGGGTGATAAGTTCCTTCTTTACGAAGTTACCAACCTTAGCATCCTTAGGATCGTGATCCTTAAACCAAGAATCTGCTTCCAAACGCTCAAACTCATGAGAGTATTTCGACGTGTAAGGAGCCTCTGTCAGGAGCAGCCAACGCTGCAGGTCAGTCCAGCGGAAACCTTCGAAGGAAAGCTCCACGGTACGCTCACGGCGAACTTCATCCATGAAGAACTTCGGAGTTGTCAGGAACTTTGCTGGTATATGCTCCATCGGATAATCGTCTGTGTTGACACGGTCACGAAGTGCGTTGATGGCATCAACAGCAGTATAAGAGTTACAATAAGTCTTATCACTCTTAAAGACGTTGATATCATTATTTGCATAAGCGATGGCAGCCATTGCCTCAGCATACATCAGATAGATGTCAGCCAAGCGCATGTAAGGAAGATAGCTTTGGAAGGCATGATCCCAATCGTACCATCTGTCACCTTCGTTACACTGGTGAGGAACCAGTTTCTGGATAAAATAGCCCGTACTGCTACCATGGTCGATTTCACGCTCTGCACCACCCGTATAAAGAGGACAATATTCAAGTGCCTTCTGTGCGGCAGACAAACCATCAGTCTGGAGCACATAGTGGAAACCATCGAACACGATATCATGATAGAATCGTGGGTCGCGATCCTTATAAGGATGCTCAGGATCCCAACCGGACTCCTTATTCAGTACATAGACACCATTCTCTACGAGATAGATAGGCTGTCCGTTGGCCATACCGTACTGGTCGATGAGATTTCCCGTCGGGTGGTGGATGATGTTATCATGATCCACGAGACCTGCTACCTTCGGGCCAAAAATCTTGGCGCAGTTCCAGTTGGCAGAGTTTACACCGGGGTAGGCACCGCGGAAGATGGCCTCGCAAGTGCCAGGCATATTCCAGTTCTGCTTCTCAGTCCAGAAGATGTCAGAATAGCACGTCTCAGCATTTTCGTCACGCGTTTGATCGTACATACTGGAATACTTATACTGTGCAAGCTGATACTTTACAGTACCCTTTTTAACCAAGTCAAGCGCCTTACCTAAGGCCTCAGCAGCCAGCTTACAATACTTAATATCGTAATCGTAGGTCTTGCCATTGGAGCTGGCACCTAACAGCTGGGCAACAGCACCGTCCTTGGTCTTCTCAAACTCCTTCATGAGCGGAGAGCCGGCATGGAGGTAGCACTTACCCAAGTAGCAGAGTGCCATGAACTTGTTGACTCGCAGATCGTTCTTTCCGGAGGTCTGCATACCAGCGAGTGTCTCGTCCCAGTCGAAAGGAAGAAGATCGTAGGCTCTTTCGAAATCTTCTGCACAACGGTCAGCACACTCCTGGAAAGAAAGTCGGGGGAGTTCGGGGATGGCGTCAGACTCAAAAGCTTCGTCAATGTAGGGAAGCCCACCAAAGTAGCACATCAGTTCGAAGTGCCACCATGCACGGAAGAAATACATCTGTCCGAGCAACAGGTCGCGTTCTTCATCAGTACCGACAAGGGACTTGATATTCGCAATACCCATGTTACACTTACGGATGGAGTACCAAGAATTTCTCCAAAGTGAATTTCTGTCACCATTCAGCCAGCACTGGGTGTTGGTCCACCAGTTACGGTAGTTGCCCAGATCCACCTGGTGATCCATGTGTGCATAACCCTCTGGGTTGTGGACAGCGTCATCACCAAAATTCCATGCGGTACAATAGTTAATCTTCTCCTTATCAGGAATGAGGTTGTAGATTTCCTCGATATATCCCTGGAAGTTGCGGAAGTTCTTGAAGGCCTCATCCTCCTGCACGATAGACTCAGGATCCTTGTCGAGCCAGTCCTTGCAGGACGTGAAGGAAGCAACTCCTGCCAGCAAGAGCAGCGATCCACACAAAAGGGATTTGATGTTATTATAATATTTCATAATGTACGCGATTAAATATAAAGCTTAAATCCGAAGTTGTAACGTCTAACTGTTGGGTAAGCACCACCGCCACCACTGAATCCGTAGTTACTCTCACGGTCGTCAGGCATTTTTGTAATCAGGAAGAGGTTGTTACCATTGAGGTAAATCTTCAGACTTGAGAAACCAAGTTTCTTAATCCAACCCTTCGTCCAAGTGTAGGCAACCTCTACGTTCTTCAAACGGAAATAAGAACCATCGTAGAGGAACTGGGTACCATCGTTGTAGGATACCTGAGTGACGAAGCGTGGTACGACTACGTCGCCCGTTCCGTCTACCGGATTCCACCAAGTACCATTATCATATACTGTCAGCAACTTATTATTGAAAGAAGTAAGACCTACGTCACGGGTAACGCCTGTTACACCATAGAGCTGAGCAAAACAGCTCCAGCCTTTCCACTCCCAACCAATGGTAGCATTGTAGGTGTGTTCCGGAGTGCCTGTGTAGCCGTAAGGAGCCTGGTCGTTTGTCTCGTCCACCTTACCATCACCGTTGAAGTCAACGATGTAGTGGTCACCGATGAGTACCTGGCTGTCGTCCTTTTCACGCTCTGGCGTACTATAAAGTTCGTCATAGGTACCAATAAAGCCGTTGTCAATAAACGAGGTGTACTGTCCCTGGGAATAACCTTCCGCCTTACGGTAACTTGGAATCAAAGCGGGGTCATCCTTTTCAATAATTTCATTATGTGCGTAGGTGTAGTTACAATTGGCCCAGAATCGCATGCCATTCTTCAACACCTTATTGAAACGAATCTCAAACTCGAAACCGATGTTCTTCATCCTACCCTTATTAATATCAGGGGTCATAGCGGCACCATAGTATGAAGGCACAGAACGGTTGTTACCAGAGATGTAGATATCCTTACGGTCATCACGGAACCAGTCGAAGCTACCTGCGAACATACCATGTAGGAAAGCATAATCGAAACCGAGGTCTTTCTTCAGCACTGTTGCCCAACGAAGGTCTGGAGCAGCAACGGTAGCCTCCTTATAACCTACGAATGGACTGGCTGAACCATCGATTGCCATATTGAAACCATTACCGCCATTCAAGACTTCCCAACCAGTCAGGTAAGCCCAACGGGCACCGGCGTTATCATCACCGATTTCACCGATAGATCCGCGGATCTTGAACATATCAACAATGCCCTTATCCTTCAGCTTCTTCATGAATTTCTCTTCAGACATCATCCACCCCACAGCTCCTGAGCAGAAGAATGCAAAGCGGTTGGAGGGAGAGAACTTCTGTGAACCGTTGTAAGCACCGTTGAACTCGCCGAAATACTTGCTCTTATAATCGTAAGTAGTACGGAACACCCAGTCCTCACGACGCCACTCGAGGTCAGCATTAGAGGCATTGATACGACGTTTCCAGTTTCCCATGGCCGTAATGTTGTGGTCACCGAACTGACGACCCCAGAAAAGCTGGATTGACATTTCCGTTGCACGGTAGGTATCACTTACACTACCTGCTTCCGTTGTCCAGTCGCGGCTCTCATAGAAGTCAAAACCTGTAGTTGGAGTAATGTTGGTCTCATATAAGATCTGACCATCCTCAGGGAGCATGTAAGCTTTCTTCGTGGTATGCAAGTCAGAAATACCACGGCTACCCTCGTTGAACTGGTTATCCCAAGAGATGGTACCGCGTGCCACGAGACCTTTAGTGATGAAGTCAAGATTCTGCTCCAAAGCGAAGTCAGTAAATACGCGTGTAATGGTTCTCAACTCATAACCAGACGTAGCCACACTCATCGGAGAGTTCTCGATGTTGGAAACAAGCGGATAGTAACCCCACGAGTAATCAGAGAACTGCACAGGGAAGAGGTTGGGCGCCATACCATAGGCACCTGCCCATTTCTGCTGCTGGAAGAACTCACCATTATTACCATAATAATAACGTGGAGTCTTCTGCTGTGCATTAGAACCTGCCAGATTGACCTTGAACTGTGTAGTTTTCGTAATCTGGAAGTCCAAATTTGAACGTACATTCAAACGATTATAGGTATAACCGCCTTCATAACCCTGGTGGTTATCCCAAACCTTAGTCATATCACCTTCGTTCTGGTAGTCGAATGCCACGAAATACTTCACGGCCTTTGTACCACCAGAGAAATTGATGTTCGTGTTATAAGACAAGGCAAAATCCTTGAACATCTCTTCTTGCCAGTCAACGTTTGGATAGCGTTCTGCCTGGCTGTAGTCGCCGAGGTAGTTGCCATGAGCATCATATTGCGCCTTGACCGTATGATCCTGATTGCGGAAATTGTTGATGAAGGTCTGTGGACGATAGTAAGTCCAAGACTCGTCACCGCCAATGGCAATCTCATGTTCAAGAGCCTGATTGCGGTACATATAGCCGTCGTAAGAGTCATACTTACGAGGGAGCTTTGACACGGCCTTCAACGTAGCATTGAAACCGATATCAATTCTTGCCTTACCTTCCACACCACGCTTCGTGGTAATCAGAATAACGCCGTTAGCACCTTCCACACCATAGACGGCGGTAGCAGATGCGTCCTTTAATACTGAGACGGTTGCGACTGATGTCACATCGACGGACTTGATTTCACGTTTGACACCATCGACGAGAATCAGAGGCTGAGCATCCTGGTTCCAAGCTGCAGCACCACGAATGTAGATTCGCGGGTCTTCTTCACCGGGCTGACCGGTAGAAGCAATGGTTGCAATACCCGGAAGGTTACCAGTAAGAGCCGCACTGACACTACCGATACCCGCTGCTCGTTCTAGAACTTCACCTGTTGTCTGAGTGATGGCACCCACCACTGAGGCCTTCTTCTGTTGGCCATAGCCAACTACTACGACTTCTTCCAACTGGGTGTCGTCCAGTAGCGTTACGTTGAACGAACGCTGTTTACCGATCTTAACTTCCTTGGTGGTCATACCCACATAGGAGATCACCAGTACCGTCTGTTCCGACGGCACCTTCAGTTCGAAGTTACCATCGAAATCAGTCACCGTACCTGTGGAAGTTTTACCTTTCACCACTACCGAAGCACCTATCAAGGCATCTCCGGCACCGTCTGTGACTGTACCCTTTACCGTGATGCCAGTTTGAGCCTGCATGGTGGTGCAGAATGCCATCAGCATCAGGATGGTTGGAAGAGTCTGTCTAATCAATTGCTTTAGATTCTTCATTTTGACAGATTTTGATTCATATTATGTTTTTGTTAGTTAAAATCATGAATTTCGGTGCAAAGATACGCTTATTCTTTCGAATAACGTTTGTAGGATGTAACACGGTTTTTGCCATTTGTAACATTTCTTAAATATCTTTGATTTATCAGTGTTTTTTGTTACTTTTAGCTTTCCGTTTTAACATTCTTCGCGTACCTTATTATATATATAAGAGCCAAGGAGCTAAGACGTTGTCCGTTTAGAACCCATCCTGACCTCTGGGGCTAAAAAAAGGAGGGCGATTCGCATCGGCCTCCAATTGATTTTACATACCAAAACTACTAACTCTTAGTAACTATTATAAGTCTTAACTTAAAAATAAAGCGATTTGAAAAAGAATTTCTAGTGCAAAATTACACAAAATTCACAACAAAGACTTTGCAATTTGTAACACGGATTTTAGAATTTGTCGGTTCTGGTTTTCGAAATTACAGCCTGCAAGCATTTTGTTACATTATAAAAACTCCTTATGATACCACGAAACAAAATAATGCTTAACTTTGCAATCGAAACTCAAACTAACAACAAAATAATGATTATGAAAAAGTTATTGACAGTATTGTTTTGCCTGTGTGCATTAGGCGCACACGCGCAGGATCCTAATTTTTACATCTTCCTCTGCTTCGGACAGTCGAACATGGAAGGTGCTGCACGTCCTGAAGCCCAAGACTTGAAGAGTCCCGGACCACGATTCCTGTGGATGCCGGCAGTAGACTACCCCGCTACAGAGACACTTCCCGCCCGGAAGATGGGTGAGTGGTATGAGGCCATTCCCCCACTCTGCCGTCCGAATACGGGTTTGACGCCAGCCGACTGGTTCGGTCGTACACTCGTGGCATCGCTGCCCGAAAACATCAAGATTGGCGTGATTCATGTCGCCATCGGCGGTATCGATATCAAGGGATTCCTACCAGACAGCATCGACAATTACGTGAAGACAAAAGCTCCGAACTGGATGAAGGGTATGCTGGCTGCCTACGACAACAATCCCTACCAGCGTCTGGTCACACTGGCCAAGAAAGCACAAAAGGACGGTGTCATCAAGGGTATCCTCATGCATCAGGGTGAGACGAACACCGGCGACCCGAAGTGGGCAGGCATGGTGAAACAGGTGTACGACAATCTCTGTGGTGACCTGCAACTGAAGCCTGAAGAGGTGAACCTTTATGCCGGAAACATCGTACAGGCTGGCGGCAAAGGTGTATGCATCGGTTGTAAGAAGCAGATTGACGAACTACCCCTGACGCTGCATACCTCACAGGTCATTTCTTCCGACGATTGCACCAATGGTCCTGACCGCCTGCATTTCGATGCTGCCGGCTATCGCGAGCTCGGTTGCCGTTATGGTGAGGCCGTAGCACGATTCTTAGGTTACGAGCCCAAACGTCCGTACATCGATATGCCCAAGCGTATCGAGGTTCCCGAAGATGCCGTCACTGCCGAGACTGCCATTCCTGGCAATGAGTTCCCGAAGATTGACAAGGAGCGCCGTGCCTATTTCCGCATCAATGCCCCGCAGGCCCGCAAGGTCGTTGTCGACATTTGCAGCAAGAAATATGACATGCAGCCCGACGGCAAGGGTGGTTTTATGGCCGTCACCGACCCCCTGCCCGTAGGATTCCACTATTATTTCATGAATATCGACGGCGTGAACTTCGTCGATCCCGCCTCTGAGACCTTCTTCGGCTGCAACCGCGAGTCAGGCGGTCTTGAGGTACCCGAAGGTCCTGAGGGTGACTACTACCGTCCACAGGTGGGCATTCCCCACGGACAGGTGCGCAGCATCTACTACCACAGTCCCAACTCGAAGTTCGGTGAGTGGCGCCATGCCTTGGTCTACACACCTGCTGAGTACGAACTGGCCAAGAACGCCAAGAAACGCTATCCTGTGCTCTACCTGCAGCATGGCATGGGCGAAGGTGAGACCAGCTGGGCTATTCAGGGCAAGATGCAGCACATCATGGATAATGCCATTGCCAGCGGCGAGGCTGTGCCAATGCTCGTCGTCATGGAGAGCGGTGATATCAAGCAACCCTTCGGTGGCGGCAATAACCAGGCAGGCCGTTCGGAATATGGCGCAACCTTCTATCCTGTTCTGTTGAACGACCTCATTCCTTATATCGACGCTAACTTCCGCACAAAGACCGACCGCGAGAACCGCGCTATGGCTGGACTGAGCTGGGGTGGTCACCAGACCTTCGACGTCGTGCTTCAGAACCTCGACAAGTTCGCTTGGCTCGGCACATTCAGCGGCGCCATCTTCGGTCTCGACGTGAAGACCGCCTACAATGGTGTCTTTGCCAATGCCGACGAGTTCAACAAGAAAATTCACTACATGTACATGAATTGGGGTTCTGAGGACTTCATCAAGAGCGGCGACATCGTGAAACAACTCCGTGAGCTGGGCATCAAGGTCGACAGCAGCGAGTCTGCCGGTACCGCCCATGAGTTCCTTACCTGGCGCCGCGGTCTCCATGAGTTCATCCCGCATCTCTTCAAGAAATAAGGTATCAGAAACATGAAAACGTATTTTCGTTATATCTTACTTGCAGTACTCGCCTGCTGCAACATCACCGTCTTTGCCGATACTGACGAGGAGGTGGAAAAGGAAGACAATGATTTTTATGGGACGACACCATATATTGAGCTGAAAGACATGCCCGACCTATACTCGTGTATGCCTGCACCTCCGGCCTACGACAGTCCTGAATTTGCCAATGACATGGTACGCTTCTGCTGGGGTAAAGTGGAGCGTTTAGACTCCATCCGCGTGGCTATTGCTATTGCCGACGCTGAGTGGAATGATTTGGAGAAAGTGTACGCCAACTGGAAGGATGCCTTCGGACTGGAGGTGACCAAGGAGGGTACACCACATATTTATGCATTGCTGAACAAGAGTCTACGCACCACCGACCCCACACGTCGCCACGTCAAGGGAATGTACGCTCGCCAACGTCCTTTCGAATGTTTCAACGACAGTATGCCATCGCACGAGGAAGACGATCTGCGCGGCGAAGGCAGCTACCCGTCAGGGCATTCCCTGCGCGGATGGACCATTACGCTGCTTATGGCACAGATAGCGCCCTCGCGGGCTTGTGAGATTTACAAGCGTGGTATAGACTACGGTCTGAGCCGTGTCATCGTAGGAGCACACTGGCAGAGCGACGTTGACAACAGTCGCGCTGCTGCCAGCCTGCTGTTCAGCGTGTTGCAAAACTGTCCAGAATTCCAGATGATGCTGAAAAAGGCTCAACAGGAGTATCAAGAGAAAAAATAAAAAATCCTAAAGAGAATACGGTATTTCAAGTTTTTTTTGTATTTTTGCAGGCAGTATTATTCTTTGCTATGTCATAAAAATGAAATTACACTTATTTAGACTATTAGTATTGCTGGCGTGGCCATTCGCTACTGCTGATGCAGCCGACGTGAACATGAAGTTTGGCAAGCCTACCAAGGAAGAAATGCAAATGGCTGTCTACGAGGCAGATCCGAATGCCGAGGCTGTGGTGCTTTGCCGGTTGACCAACGTGGAATATACCGTTCAGATGAACAGCTATCTGGTGGACTATCGCGAGAAGTGCCGTATCAAGGTGTTGAAGCCCAGTGGTTCCCGTTTCGCCAAGGTGGTTGTACCTTATCAGCAGAACATGTCGGTAGGTAATAACATTAGCGGTTTGAGAGCCTCGTTCATGACCATTCCTATGGAGAGGATCAGTGGCAATTCGTCTTTCCAAGATGAGGGATCGATGTCGGATGGTGTCTTTGGCACTGATGGTGACGAGATGATTGAGGACATCAAAGCTACCGCCTTCAACCAGGAAGGCAGCAAGGTGGTGAAGACCAGCTTGAAGAAGAGCGACATCGTGAAGAAGAAAATTGACGAGCACAACTATCAGGTGGAGTTTACCGTTCCCAACGTGAAGGAAGGTACTGTGATTGAATATGAGTATACTATTCACAGCCAACTTTTCTGGGAATTGCGCGACTGGTATGCCCAGAGCGAGATTCCAGTAGTTTACGCCAAACTGGATATGAACATCCCCAACTACCTGATATTCAACATTGAGGATCACGGCATCCAGCGATTGACGTACACCTGTACTCAGGGTAGTCTGAAATATAAGGTGGAGAGTGATCCGCTGGCAGCTCCCATGACCGTTCCCACCAACCACTACGTCTATATAGGTCGCGACTTAATTGCCATGCCAAAGGACGACTACGTGTGGTGTGCGCAGGACTATTGGGCAGGAATCACTGCCGAACTGAAGACATACCGATTGCGCGGCATGAGTCTGATGGACTATGCCAAGACGTGGGATCAGATAGACGAGATGATTCTCAGTTCCGATGACCTTGGCATTCATATGCACGACCATAGTCCATTGGCTAACGAACTGAAAGAGGCCAAGATAGAAGAAATCGCCAGTCAACGAGAGCGTGTTGCTGCAGTGTATAAACTGGTCATGAGCAAGGTGAAGTGGAACGGCAAGTATGAGCTGAGCCCTGAGCCCACCTCCGAGACGCTGAAGAAGGGCGAAGGTACAAATGCGGACATCAACCTGTTGCTCATCCAGTCGTTGCACACTGTAGGTTTGAACGTGGCTCCCGTCATGCTCAGGACACGCGATTTGGGGATGTTACCCTATAACTTCCCCTCTATCAGCAAACTCTCCACTTTCATCGTGGGTGTCATCATGCCATCGGGTGGCAACATCTATCTTGACGCATCGAACAAAAACGGCTGGTTGAATATGCTGCCTGACGTAATGCTGGTAGAGAGAGCCCGGCTGGTGCAGAAAGGCAAGAAGAGCCAGTGGGTGAACCTACAGTTGGTTTCAAAATCGGATACGAGTACCATCATCGATGCCACGCTCTCTGCCGACGGCATTCTGACGGGCAAGCAGACCACCCGTAACGAGGGAGGCGAAATAGCTGAGAACGATTTCACCAAGAAGGGACAAGTGACAAATGGACAAATCAGCATCTGTCCGTTCCCCGACAAGCTGATAGAGAATCCCTTTACCGCAGAGACACGTAAGATGCCGGTGGAATTCCCGCATATTGGTAGTAATCGCGTCAACATCACCATAACCCTGCCTGAGGGATATGTGTTGGATGGCGAACCCAGAAACACTACGATTATCACTCCCGACAAAGGCCTTGAGGGTCGCGTTCTTACGACTACCAGCGAAGGCCGCATCCTGTTGAGTTGCCAGATGAATGTCAACAAACTCACGCATTCGGAGAAGAACTATGCCGACCTGCGTCAGATTTTCGACATGCTCTCGAAGTACACAACCGAACAGTTGGTTATCAAAAAGAAATAAATGCAAACAAGACTATAAATATTATATAGGTATGAGAAAGTATTATTTTCTGGCACTGGCTGCCATGACGATGCTGGCGATGACTGCCTGCACGACGAAGAGTGAGACAAGCAACGAAGTGAACGACTTTAAGATTAGTCGCGGTACAAACATCAGCCACTGGCTGTCGCAGAACAACGAAGACCGTGGCGAGACACGCAGACAACACATCCAGGAGGATGACTTTGCCCGTCTGGATTCGCTGGGCTTCGACTTTGTGCGCCTGCCCATCGATGAGGTGCAGTTCTGGGATGAAAACGGACAGAAACTGCCAGAGGCGTGGGAACTGATGAACAACGCCATCCAGTGGGCCGAGAAGCACCATCTGCGCGTTATCGTCGACCTGCACATCATCCGCTCGCACTATTTCAATGCCGTCAATGAAGAAGGCAGCGATGCTAATACGCTGTTTACCTCGGAGAAGGCTCAGCAGGACCTCATTGATATGTGGTACCAGCTGTCGGACGTATTGAAGGGTTACAGCAACGACTCAGTTGCCTACGAGTTCATGAACGAGCCCGTAGCAGAAGACCACGAGCAGTGGAACCAGCTGATTGCCAAGGTCCACAAGGCTCTGCGTGAACGTGAGCCCCAGCGTACACTGGTCATCGGCAGTAATATGTGGCAGAGCTATGCTACCATCAAGGATTTGAAAGTACCCGAGGGCGACAAGAACATCATCCTGTCGTTCCACTATTACAACCCCATGCTGCTAACGCACTATGGTGCATGGTGGACACCTCTCGGCAAGTACACTGGCAAGGTGAACTATCCTGGTATTCTTGTGTCGAAAGAAGACTTTGAGGCTGCTCCCGATTCGATTAAGACTGAACTGGAGCCCTACACTAAGGAAGAATGGAATATTGACAGGATCCGTGCCGACTTCAAGGATGCCATCGAAGCTGCCAAGAAATATGGTCTGCAGCTGTTCTGTGGCGAATGGGGTGTTTACGAGCCCGTTGACCGTGAGCTGGCCTACAAATGGACGAAGGATATGCTGACCGTATTCAAGGAGAACAACATTGCCTGGACTACGTGGTGCTACGATGCTGACTTCGGTTTCTGGGATCAGCAGAAGCACGAATTCAAAGACAAGGGGCTGGTTGACCTGCTGATGGAGAAATAGTCATCTGCTCAGGTCAGAAAGGCGGAAGAATATTAAAGGCGGCTAATCGGTAGCCGCCTTTAATATTTCGTTGAGCGTCGGATGGATATGTACCATGTCGCGTAATTGGGATATGGTGGTATCACGACACATCAGGGCAGAGACCTCCTGAACCATATCGGCAGCATGGGCACCATAGGCGTGACAACCGATGATGCGGTCGCCGGCATCGGAGAAAAGTTTCAGCATACCCTCTGTCTCGCCCATGGCCAACGCCTTGCCATTAGCGCGCCAGAAGGCCTTGCGGCAGGAGTAGCCCGCCGTTGACACGGCGGGAGTAGTGGAGGACTTGAGGGCATCCTCGGTGGGTCCTACGCAGGCTGCTTCGGGGTCGGTGAAGATGGCGGCAGGCATGATGTCGAAACGGATGCCGTCGTTCTTGCCTAAGATATGGTTGACGGCGCGGATGGCCTGCATCTCAGCAGCATGAGCCAGCAGTTGACGGCCATTGACATCGCCAATGGCATAAATGCCAGAGGGAGAGCCGGAAAGACCCGACGGAAAACCGTCGGGAGTAGTGGTAACGCGGAAGTTGTCATCGACGGGAATGGGGGAATTGGCATTGGGTAAACCAATGCCCACTCGGTCGAGGCAGAGTCCTTCGGTGTGAGGGCGGCGACCTGTGGCCACCAGGATGACATCAGCATCGATATCAGCGATATTCTCAACGGCGGTCTTCATCTTAAAAGTGATGCCACGCTTCTCCATCAGTTTGCGCAGCCGCTTAGCAACATCGCTGTCAAGGGCGGGCAGGCATTCCTTGAGGTACTCGATGACAGTGACCTCAGAACCGAAACGGTTGAACACCGAGGCAAACTCCATGCCGATGACACCGGCACCGATGATGGCGAGACGCTTGGGAAGGGTATCAAGGCGAAGAAGCCCTGTGGAATCAACCACACGAGGGTCGTCAATGCTCTTGATAGGCAGCCACTTGGTCTCGGAACCCGTAGCGATGATGATGTTTTGTGCAGCGACAGAATCGCTGCCCACACTGACAGTATTAGCATCGATGAATGAGGCGTGACCGCGAACCAGCGTGATGTTTGGGTGAGAAAGGATAGCCTCAACACCAGCACGGAGCTGGGGGACGACGGTAGCCATACGTTGACGGGCCTCCTTGAAAGTGGCACTGTGGACATAGGTCTTCGTAGGAATGCAACCTACATTCAAACAGGTACCCCCCACTTCACCTTGCTCGATGATGATTACTTTCAGTCCCTGTTTGGCGGCATATTCAGCAGCGCGGTAGCCGCCAGGCCCTGCGCCGATGACGAGAATGTCGGCGGTTCCCCCGCCGACCACAGGATTATTGCTCATTTCTCAATTGTTTATAGGTGGTGATAGGATGCTTGGCAGCGAGAACGTCGTCAACACGGCCGATAGGTGTCGTATGCGGAGCAGATTTCACCATATCCGGGTCGTTCTTAGCCTCTTCTGCTATCTTGCGCATCACAGCAATGAAGCCATCAAGCGTTTCCTTCGACTCGTTTTCCGTAGGCTCAATCATAAGACTCTCATGGAAGAGCAACGGGAAGTAAATCGTCGGTGCATGATAGCCGTAGTCCAACAGACGTTTGGCGACATCCATCGTGGTAACGCCCGTACTCTTATCTTTCAAACCGTCGAATACGAACTCATGACAACACAGACCGTCGATGGGCAATTCGTAGACATCTTTTAAGGATTCCTTGATGTAGTTGGCATTGAGGACGGCCAGCGGCCCGACGTTCTTGATTTGGTCACGACCCAGCGAAAGAATATAGGCATAAGCACGCATCATGACTGCAAAATTGCCATGATAGGGGGATACGAAGGGGAAGAACTCCTGTAAACCCTCACGAACACCAACAGGACCAGAGCCAGGACCCCCACCACCATGAGGCGTGGAGAATGTCTTGTGCAGGTTGATGTGCATCACATCGAAGCCCATATCGCCAGGACGACAGGCACCCAGCATGGGGTTGAGGTTAGCACCATCGTAGTACATCAGACCACCACAGTCGTGGATAAGCTTTGCAATCTCAGGGATGCTGGTCTCGAAAAGGCCAAGCGTGTTGGGATTGGTCATCATCATAGCGGCAATGGAGGGGCCTTCTATACTGACTAAACGTTCTAGATCATCAAAATCAACAAGACCATTCTTTGTCGATTTCACCTCAACGATTTCCAATCCACAAACGGCTGCAGAGGCGGGGTTTGTACCATGGGCCGAATCGGGGACGATGACTTTCTTGCGCTGGAGATCGCCACGCGAACGGTGATAGTTGTCAATGACCATCAGACCTGTCAGCTCACCATGAGCACCAGCGTAGGGCTTAAAGGTGAAATGAGCCAGACCGGTCAATGCACACAACGAGCGTTCCAACAGCGTCACCAAGGCGCGAGCACCTTGAACCGTATGGTCGGGCTGCAAGGGATGAAGGTTCTGGAACTGCGGCAGGGCAGCCATCTCCTCGTTGATTTTGGGGTTATACTTCATCGTACAGGACCCCAAGGGATAGAAGCCCGTATCGACACCGAAGTTATTATTCGAGAGATTCGTATAGTGACGCACCACTGTCAGCTCGTCGCATTCGGGGAGATTAGCCTCCGTCTGACGACGAAGGAGTGGTGGCAGCTCGTAATTGCCATAATTGTTCTTAGGCAGGCTGTAGCCTTTTCGACCCTCTTTTGAGAGTTCGAATATCAGGTTTCCGTATAATCGATTATTCATAATTATATCCCTTTAACTTACACCTTTATATAATGGCATGATTTCAACCATCCTGTCTATTTCTTCTTTGGAACGCTTCTCCGTTACGGCAAACATAATCTGATCTTCGGCGATTCTGATTCCGCCATGAATACCATTCATCAACCAAAAATTCTGAAGCTTATCCACATCACCATCGAATCGCACCACGAACTCGTTAAAGAACGGCTTGTCGTAGACCAGATGGAAACGCCCCGTCTTCAGCAATTCGTCACAGAGGTAATGAGCACCTGCATAGGAGAGTTCAGCAGCCTCCTTCAGTCCCTGTTTACCCATGAGTGACATATAGACCGTCACCCAAAGGGCCATAAGGCTCTGGTTCGAACAGATGTTCGACGTAGCTTTCTGACGACGGATATGCTGTTCGCGAGCCTGCAGGGTAAGCACAAAGGCGCGCTGACCACGGTTGTCGAGCGTCTTACCCACAATACGACCTGGCATCTTACGAATAAGTTTCTCCGTACAGCACATATAGCCCACGTAGGGACCGCCCCATTGCATCGGTATGCCCAACGACTGGCCGTCACCTACAGCAATGTCAGCCCCCCACTCGCCCGGTGTCTTCAGCACAGCAAGGTCGGCAGCGACACTGTCCATGATAAACAGCGCCTTTTGACCGTGACAAGCTTCAGCGAAGCCAGTGAAGTCTTCGACAATGCCATAGACGTTAGGCTGCTGCACC
>Ga0265301_10001824_pt1 | contig 26480 bp, 25 predicted proteins | sample AusTroGonzalo_MG_2_FD_193488 | JGI IMG/M metagenome (GOLD analysis project Ga0265301, IMG submission 193488) | Bovine rumen microbial communities from tropical cattle in Woodstock, Queensland, Australia - Gonzalo_04 | ecosystem: Host-associated > Mammals > Digestive system > Stomach > Rumen ... | reverse complement strand
CGCATCATCCTGCTGTACAACCATTATAAATCGAACGCTTCGCAGCCGCCCACACGTGAGATCTACCTGCCGCTGGCCCTGCCGCCCGTGGCGGAAGGCGCCCTCGAAGACGATCTCATCGTGGAGCCGGGCAAGAAAGAGGTGGTGGAGGCGCTGCTTCCGAAAGTGTTGCTACTCAAGATATTCACGGTGCTCATGGACAGCTATGCCGCCGAGCAGGCCGCCCGCACCGTCGCCATGCAGCTGGCCAGCGACAACGCCGACGAGCTGCTGGAACAACTGACCCTGGAATACAACAAGCGCCGCCAGCAGGCGATCACGAGCGAACTACTCGACATCGTCGGCGGCAGTTTAACATAACGTCACCCCCGACCTGATCGGGGGTCTGAAGCAGAAACTAAAAACATTACCTATATGAAGAAATTATTCTTTTCCCTCCTGGCCCTCGCGCTGATCGCCGCCTGCGGCAACGACACCTGCACCATCAACGGCACCGTGGAGAATGCCGAAAACCTGCCCGAAGGGGCCCTGGTCTACCTGTACGAAGGCCAGACGGCCATCGACTCGGTGGCCATCACCGACGGCGCCTTCGTCTTCAAGGGTGAGGCCAATCCGCAGAAGCTGTACAACGTGACCGTGGTCTATCCCGACAAGACCGCTCGCGACCCGCGCTGGCGCACCAGCGTCATCCCCGAGAAAGGCGTCCTCACCGTGACGCTCGACGAGAAAGAGAGCAGCGTGGCCGGCGGCAAGCTGAACGATGAACTCAAGGCCTTCCAGAAGAGCATGCAGGACATCTACGCCGACTATCGCCAGAAAGCGGCCGACATCCCCGACGAGGATGAAGAGGCCGGCGAGGCCCTGTACGAGGAGACCATGGCCAAGATCAAGGAAGCGAGCACCGAGGCCATCAAGAAGAACCCCGACAACTACATCGCCCTGAACGCCCTCCAGAACATCATCTACGACCTCGATCTCGAGGAATTCGACGAGATCCTGGGCCAGTGCGGCAAGTTCGTGGGCGAGACCGAAAGTGTCAAACGCATCCACGACTGCAAGGTAGCTGAGAAGGCCACGGCCGAAGGCGCCATGTTCGTGGACTTCGCCGGCAAGACCCCCGAGGGCGAGCCCATCAAGCTCTCCGATATCGTCGGCAAGGGCAAATGGGTGCTCGCCGACTTCTGGGCTTCCTGGTGCGGCCCGTGCATGCGCGAGATCCCGAACATCAAGCGGACCCACGAGACCCTCGCCGGCGACAAGTTCACCGTGCTGGGCGTGGCCGTGTGGGAGACCAACGGCGACAACACCAAGAGTGCCGAGCGCATGAAAGAGAAAGAGATGACCTGGCCGCAGATCTTCGTGGGCGACGACAAGACGCCGACGGACGTCTATGGCATCGTAGGCATCCCGACCATGATCCTTTTCGCCCCCGACGGCACCATCGCCAAGCGCGGTGAGGCCCTCCGCGGTGAGAAGATGATGGAGACCGTGCGTGACATCATCAACAACCAGTAACCCATGAAACGGATTGCCATGCTCCTGGCCGCCGCCCTGACGATTGCCGGCTGTACGGACTACAAAGGCCTGTACAACAGCATCGTGCAGGAGATTTCCGGCGAAGCGTACCACGGCCGCAGCGTCTACGGCGACGGCGACCTGCACGCCGCGCGCTACCTGATCGACCGTCTGGCGGACATCGAGGGCGTGATGGCCTGCGAGGCCGCCGGCCCCGAGGACATCGTGGCGCGCCCGTACCTGAAGAGCGTGGTGGAGCCCTCCGATGCAGGCCGCTGGAACGTGGCGGAGCGCCACGACAAGTACCTGCCCTGGCTCCAGCACTTCCAGTATCCCATGAACGTGATGCGCGGGGCCATGGCCCTGTCGGTCGACGGGGTGGCCTACGCGCCGACCTTCGACTTCACGGTCAAGGAGTTCTCCCCCACCTGCCACGGCTTCTTCAAGGTCACGTATCTCGACGAAGAGGCCTACCGCCCCGAAGGGTTCCTCGAGCACCTCAACAGCGGCATCTACCGCGACCAGTTCGTGGTGATCGACTGGCAGCGCTACCTCGAGACGCTCAAGCCCGATCCCTTCGACAAATACCAGCCCTATCTCACACAGCTGACCGACATCGGCGGCGTGATTCTGCAGCAGGAGGAGCAGTTCCCCTACTTCAAGGCGCGTACGTGGTACCAGACGCAGCGACCTGTGCTCTTCGTGAACGGGAGCTTCCCGAAGGATGCCCGCGAGATCGAACTGCACATCGATGCGGAGATGCTCCCCACGCGCGATGCCCACAACATCATAGCGTGGCTGCCCGGCACCGACCCGTCCTGCAACACGTACTACACCTTCATCGCGCACTATGATCATTTGGGCCAGATGGGCGCCGACTTCACGTTCCCGGGCGCAAACGACAACGCCTCGGGCGCCGCGATGCTCGTGACGCTGGCCAAGTATTTCAGCAAGCACCGCCCTGCGCACGGCGTGCAGTTCATCCTGCTCGACGGTGAGGAAGAGAACCTGCTGGGTGCCTTCTTCTACTGCGAGAACCCGCGCCTGCCGCTCGAAAAGATCGAAGCCCTGGTGAACCTCGACATGATCGGGGACGACGGCGACCACCTGTCGACGGAGATCTCCGCCACCGGCGACAAGATCCTGAACCGCTTCCAGGCCATCAACGCCGACGGAAAGTACCCGCCGTTCGACATCGCGCTGGGGACCCTGACCGACAACAGTGACCACTACGCATTCGCCATCAAGGGTGTGCCCTGCATCTACTTCGAGACGACCGGTTCCATGATCCAGTACTATCACACGCCGCGCGACACGTTCGACCACACCTCCGACGCGAATTTCGACCGACTGTTCTATCTGTTGACTACCTTTATCCAATAAACTGATGAAACGTCTCACTTCCCTCCTCTGTCTTGCGGTCGTGCTGCTCGTGGCGCAGCCCGCCGGGGCGCAGCACATGTCGCTCGGCCTGGGCGGCGGCACCGACGGCGTCGGGGCCGAACTCGGCGTGGCGCTGGGCGGCCACGTGCATTTGCGCGCCGGCTTCGGCATGGCGACTGGGCTGGTGGACATCACCCTCAAGAACTTCTCGGTGCCGGAGCATCCCGGCCTCCCGACCGGCAATCAGGTGAAAGTTCCGCTCAACGTGCGGATGGGTACGCGCACCGGCCGGCTGCTGTTCAACATCCATCCGGGTCGCGGAAGCTTCTATTTCGCGCTGGGTGCCTACGTGGGCAGCCCCTGCCTCTTCCGGGGCACGTTCTCCGAGCTGCCGGACGACTACAATACGGCGGGCTTCGACGTGGACGGCTACCTGGTGAAAGCGTCCCGCGGCGAATTGGAGGCATCCGTGGAAGCCTCCGGCCTGGGGCCGCAAGGCTTCGCCGTCAAGCCCTACGCGGGCATCGGCTTCGGCCGCGCCGTCTGCAACAGGAAGAACAAAGAAGTGTCCTTCTGCCTCGACCTGGGCGTCCAGTACCAGGGAAAACCCGGCCTCTGGGCCGACGGTACCAGCATTTCCGGACGCACGAAACACGTCCAGCTCTCCGACGAGGTGCTGGGCGAGTTCGCCGGCAAGATCAACGAATACACGCGTTATATGGCCTTCTGGCCTTCGCTCAACTTCCATGTCCATATACAACTATTCTAATCCTGCAACAGCCATGAAAAAATGGATCTTTGCCGTTTGCCTGACGGCCCTCCTGCCGCTCCTCCCCGCCTGCCAGTCGCACGAGGAAGAGCCCACGCTTGACGATCCGCAATATCTCGAATTTGCCGGCCGACTCACGCCGGAGACCGGGTTCTACACCAAGGCGCCCAGCGACGCCTCGGTCGAGGGACAGCCGGGAGACATCATCAGCATCGAGCTCACCGAGAGCGGATTCTACGTCATCGGACGGATATCGGACTTGCTGGGTAACATTGAATACAAGGCCGGCCGCTACAGCATCAGCGACGGCGCCTACGTGCTGAACGGTTACGGCAGACTGCTGTTCGACCACCAGACGGCTGGCAACATCGACGTGACGGTGATCCCCAACCGGGGTGCCACGCAGATCGTCAGGGCCCTGCTCACGAAAGCCAAGGACACCAATCCGGTGTACCGGACCTGGGTGATCCAGAAGACACGGGTCACCACGAAAGGCTGGACGACGGTCAGCGCCGAGTTTGAAGGATGTGATTTCCAGGAGATCGCGGACTTCCTGCGGTCGAACAGTCACAAGGTACCTTCCGAGGTACCGGAGCGGAAACTGATCTCGCTCTCGTTCACAGGCACAGAATCGGTCATCCTCGTCTACGACGACAATTCCGCCGACATGGGTTCGTTCTCGCTTTCGGGTGACGTCTTCTCCTATTTCTGGCAGGAAGACTGGATGAAGCGGGCCATGGGCTTCACCTTCGAAACCGACGAGGCCATCATCGAATACGTGGACGGCAAATGCGTCCTGACCATCAATGGCCGCATCCGCAACTCGACAACCTCCGGCAGCGTGACGTTCCTATTGAGACCGTATGATTAAAAAAAAGAGACCCTCGCGGGTCTTTTTTTTTTTGCTTATTTCTTAGGAGCGTCTTCCAGTACCGCCTGGATGAACTGCCACCATTTCGCGACGGAGGGCACGAAGGCGCGCTCGTCCGGGGAGTGAGGCGACTTGAGGGTCGGGCCGCAGGAGATCATGTCCCACTCGGGATAGGCGCCTGCCAGGATACCGCACTCGAGGCCAGCGTGGATGGCCATCACGGCCGGTTCCTTGCCGAAGAGTTTCTTGTACTGCTGTTTCATCGTCTTGAGGATGGGCGACTTGAGATTCGGCACCCAGCCGGAGTAACCGCCGTCGAAGAAGACCTTGGCACCCGCCAGCTCGAAGCAGCAGCGGATGGATTCGGCGAGGTCTTCCTTCAGGGAGTCGGTCGAGCCACGCAGCAGCGTCCTGACCTCGATGACACCCTTCTCGGTCTTGACGATGGCCAGGTTGTTGGAGGTCTCCACGAGATCCTTCACTTCCAGGCTCATGCGATCGACGTTGTTCGGGCAGGCGTAGAGCGCCTTGATGAGTTTCAGGCCCGTGGTGCCGGCAATGACCTTCGAGGCCTTCGTCGGGGCGATGGTGATCGAGACGTTAGGGTCGATGGCTGCGAGTTCAGACTTGACCGTGGCCATGGTGCCGCCGACCAGCCGGGTAGCCTCATTCTCGGCTCCAGCCGGGAGGGCGATGATCGCCTCGGCCTCACGCGGGATGGCGTTGCGCATGTTGCCGCCATTGAAGCTGACCAACTTGCCATGCATGTTGCGCAGCATGGGCAGCAACACGCGAGCCATTATCTTGTTAGCATTGCCGCGGCCCTCGTGGATATCCATGCCGGAGTGTCCGCCGCGCAGGCCGGTAACGATGATCTGGAAGGACTTGTAGCCTTTCGGCATCGGAGCCTCTTTGTACTTGAAGGTGACGTTGGCGTCGAGGCCGCCGGCACAGCCCACATAGAGCTCGCCTTCCGTCTCGGAGTCGAGGTTCAGCAGGATCTCGCCTTTGAGAATGCCCGGTTTGAGGGCCTTGGCGCCCACCATGCGGGTCTCCTCGTCGACGGTGAAGAGGGCTTCGATCGGGCCGTGTTTCAGGGTCTTGGATTCCAGGACCGACATGGCGGCGGCCACGCCGAGGCCGTCGTCGGCGCCGAGGGTGGTGCCGCAGGCATACACCCAGTCGCCGTCCTTCTCATGGACGATGCGGGTCTCGATGGGATCTTTCACGAAGTCGTGCTTCGTGTCGTTGTTTTTCTGCGGGACCATGTCCATGTGGGCCTGGAGCACGATGCCCTTGCGGTTTTCCATGCCCTTGGTGGCCGGTTTGCGGATGATGACGTTGCCGCACTCGTCCTGGAAGGCCTCAAGGCCGAGGTCCTTGGCCCATTTGACGAGGAATTTGGCGACTTTCTGGGTATGTCCGGACGGACGGGGAATCTGGGTGAGCGAATAGAAATTGTTCCAAACGTTCTTGGGTTCTAGTTTACGGATGGGCATAGGATTGGATTTTGATGATTTATCGGGTTAGTATTGCATTCAGGGGCAGCGTCCCCTCTTCGCCGAGCTGGTACACGGGAACGCGGGTTTCAACAAGAATTTTTCCGTCCTGCACCACGCGGCAGCGGGCGATGACGGGGATGCGGTAGTGCACGAGCACGTCTTTGCTGCGGTCGGAGGACGATTCTGCAAGGGCGAGCGGCTCGGGCTGCAGCTCCAGCGTCAGGGCGGTCCCGCCCGAAACGGAGGCGGGCTGCAGGCCCTGGGCGGTGAGGCGGCATACGACGTAGCGCTGGTCCTTGGACTGCGGATCGGGCGTCACTTCGAACGCACGGACTTCCTGCGACACGTCGGTGATGCCGTAGAACAGCGAAAGGTAGCGCTGCTCCAGGCGGGTGATCTCGTCGATGGCGGCCTGGAGGGCTTCACCGCTGAAGGTGGCGTCGGTGTCGCCGGTGGCGATCTGCTGGCGTTTCTCACGCAGGCCGAGGATGGTGGCGGCCGCGTCGGCGGCCTTGCGGTCGGGCGATTTCTCCACCACGATGTCCTGCGTCACAGGCACGCGTTCATAGCCTTCGTCGGTGCGGACGGCCTTGTAGAGCGTAGTGGTCTCCTTGCCGAGGTTGCCCAGCGGGTCCAGGCCTTCGAAGCGTTCGGTGCCAGGCTGCGGCGCGAAGCGCCAGGCAGCCGGGTGCACGGCGTGGTCGTCGGCGAGGGCCACAAGGCCCTGCGCGGTGAGCTGCAGGAAGCCGAGGGTGGCTTTTTCAGGAATGGAAACGGAGAAGCGGGCGGCCGGATCGGCCTCCACGTACGGCATCAGGGTGATGGATTCGAGGGTATAGGTGACGGCATCCTGCGTGCGGGCGGCCACGCCGAGGTATTTCTGGGCGTAGGCGGCATAAGGACCGGCGGTAAAGGCTTCGCGCCGGGCGGCCACCTCGAGACGGAGGGTGGTGCGCGGCAGGCTGTAGACTACGGGGCCAGCCTGCGCCCATGCTTCGGGCAGCAGGAAGATCAGCAGGAAGAGTGCCAGCAGGGATCTTTTCATTTTGCGTGCGATTATTCCGTAAAATTAGTAAAAAATCCGTAATTTTACACATCATGAAAAAGCTTGTTCTCCTCCTCGTCCTGGCGGGCATGCCCCTGCTGCTCGCCGCCGGCGTGCTCCGCACCAAATATGCCGATCGCGTCGACCCGTTCATCGGAACCGATTTCCACGGACACACCTTCCCCGGTGCCGCCTATCCGTTCGGCATGATCCAGCTCAGCCCGGATACTCGCACCCACAACTGGGACGGCTGCTCGGGCTACCACTACAGCGACACCACCATCAACGGCTTCAGCCACACCCACCTGAGCGGTACCGGCTGCGCCGACCTGTGCGATATCCGCGTGATGCCGGTAGTGGGCCTCGACACCATTCCCTGCAAGGAGGAGGACTACCGCTCCGGCTTCTCGCATGCGACCGAGGCAGCCGCGCCCGGCTACTACAAGGTCTTCCTGGACCGCTGGGGCGTGGAAGCCGAACTGACGGTCGGCCGCCGCAGCGGCGCGCACCGCTACCATTACCCCGCCGGTGAAGCCCCGCAGCTGGTCATCGACCTGGTGCCGCGCGACAAGCCGCTGGCCACCTACGTCACGCAGGTGGGCGACCGCGCCGTGCAGGGCTTCCGCCGGTCCGAGTGGTGGGCCGACGACCAGATCGTGTATTTCTACATGGAATTCTCCCGCCCGATCGCCGAAATGATCATTGAGGAGCCGGCCGAAGGCAACGACCGTCCCCGCGCCCTGATCACCTTCGAAACCGGCCCGTCGAAGGACCGCACCCATGAGCTCGTGATCCGCACGGGCATCTCCTCCGTATCGGAAGCCAACGCCAAGGCCAACCTCGAATCGGAGAACAAGTGGCTCCGCAGGGGCGCCTTCTCGTTCGACCTGATGCGCGAATCCACCCGCCGCACTTGGGACGCCTTCCTCTCGAAAATCGACGTGGAGGGCGACGAGCACACGCTCCGCACCTTCTACACCGCACTCTACCACACTGCCATCGCGCCGAGTCTCTACTCCGACAGCAACGGCGAGTACCGCGGCATGGACCGCAAGGTCCACCAGACCGACGGCTGGGACCGTTACCATATCTTCTCGCTCTGGGACACCTACCGTACCCTGCACCCGCTGTTCAATATCATCGAACGCGAACGCACCGTCGATTTCATCAAGTCCATGATCTCCATCTACGAGGAGCAGGGCAAGCTGCCGCGCTGGGAGCTCAGCGCCAACGAAACCGACTGCATGATCGGCTACAGCGCCGCCCCGATGATTGCGGATGCCGTTGTCAAGGGCATCGGCGGATTCGACCTCGACAAGGCGCTGGAGGCCCTCGTGGCCACGGCCAACTATCCGGAATACGGCATTCCGCTCTACCGTGACAACGGCCTGGTGCTCTCCGACAAGGAGCACGAATCCGTTTCGCGCACCCTCGAATACGCAGTGGACGACTGGTGCATCGCCCAGGTGGCCAAAGCCGCGGGCAACCGCGAGGTGGAGCGTGAATTCCTGAAACGCTGCCAGTACTGGCGCAACGTCTACGACGCCTCCACCGGCTTCATGCGTCCCCGCGTCAACGGCATGTGGCTGGAGCCGTTCGACCCTACGGAGGTCAACGCGCACTACACCGAGGCGAACTCCTGGCAGTACTCCTTCCATGTGCAGCACGACATCAGCGGCCTGACCGAGGTCAGCGGTGGCGACAGCTCCATGGAAGAATGGCTCGACGAACTCTTCTCCACTTCCAGCCAGTCCACCGGCCGCGAGCAGGCCGACATGACCGGCATGATCGGGCAGTACGTGCAGGGCAACGAGCCGAGCCACCACATCGCCTACATCTACGACTATATCGGCGTGCCCTGGAAGACCCAGAACATGGTGCGACGCATCATGGACGAACTCTTCTTCGACAAGCCCGACGGCCTGTGCGGCAACGAGGACTGCGGCCAGATGTCCGCCTGGTACGTGATGAGCGCGCTGGGCTTCTACCCCGTAACTCCGGGCAGCCTGGAGTATGCCCTCGGCTCGCCGCTGTTCCGCAATGCCGTGATCCATCTCGAGAACGGCAAGGACTTCACCGTCCGTGCACCGAAGGCCAGCTCGGAAAACCGCTACATCAACCACGTCATGCGTGACGGCAAGCCTTACCGGAAAGCCTATATCACCTTCAACGACATCATCGAGGGCCATACCTTCATCTTCGGCATGGACAGCAAGCCCAACGAAAACTTCGGCGCCGATCCGGCCCTGCGGCCCGTCTCGGCCGTGGAGAAGACCATCGTGGAGAATCCCTGGTTCAAGGTGGCCAACCCGACCTTCAACGCCTTCACGAAGGTGGAGATCGAAGCGGCCGACCCGCACTATCGCATCTGGTACCAGGTGGTGCCCGAGGGCGGCGTCGAGGGTGGCGACTATGACCTCTACGAACGTCCGTTCACGGTGAGCCGCGACTGCACCATCTATGCGTACTGCACCGACGCGCAGGGCAACCGCAGCTTCACGACCACCACGACGCTGCACCGGGTGGCAAACAGCTACTCGGTGAAGCTCGCGCATCCTTACAACCGGCTCTACAGCGGCGGCGGCGACAACGCCATCGTCGACGGTATCCGCGGCGAGACCAATTTCCGCCTCGGCGGCTGGCAGGGTTTCCAGGACAGCGACTTCGAGGCGGTGATCGACATGGGCCACGTCCGGCATCTCTCGCAGGTGAGCGCCGGCTTCCTGCAGGACTCCCCCTCGTGGATCATCCTGCCGGTCTGGGTGGAATACGCCACGTCTGACGACGGAAAGTCCTTCACGCCGCAAGGCCGCGTGACGCACGACGTCAGCCCGAAAGACAACACGCCGCAGGTGCATGAATTCACCCTGCCGCTCGATGCGGACGCCCGCTACCTCCGCGTCGAAGCCCGCAACTACGGCACCCTTCCCGCCTGGCACAAGGGCGCCGGCGGCAATGCACACATCTTTGTCGATGAAGTGACCATCGAATAGCATGAGAAAGTTTTGGCCGCTGGCCCTGCTGCTGGTGCTGTGCGCCTGCAGCAGCGGGCCGAAGACGGAAGCCGAAAAGTACATCGACTTCCTGTACGCGTACATGCCGCATCCGGATTTGGCGGCACAACCGTATACCTTCTGGGAGGCAAACGTGGAGAAGACGCTCGAAGTGCGGGAGCGTATGGGCTGGGACATCCCCGAGCGGGAGTTCAAGCATTTCGTGCTGCCGCTGCGGGTGAACAACGAGCCGCTCGACGACTTCCGTACGCTGTATGCCGACACGCTCTGCGCGCGCGTAGAGAGGATGACGATCGGCGAAGCGGCGCTGGAGATCAACCACTGGTGCCACGAGATGGCGACGTACCAGCCCTCCGACGGGCGCACGTCTTCGCCGCTGCAGACCATCCAGCGCGGCGTGGGACGCTGCGGCGAAGAGTCGGTGCTGGCCGTGGCAGCGCTGCGGGCAGCGGGCATCCCGGCCCGGCAGGTCTACACACCCCGCTGGGCCCACACCGATGACAACCATGCCTGGGTGGAGGTGTATGTGGACGGCAAATGGCAGTTCATGGGGGCGTGCGAGCCGGAACCGAAACTCAACATGGCCTGGTTTACGGGGCCGGTGTCCCGGGCGCTGATCCTGCACACGAAGGTGTTCGGCGACTATCATGGCGACGAAGACGTGATCCAGCGGACGCCCTGCTACACGGAAATCAACGTAATCCGCGGCTATGTGCCGGCACGGCGCAGCGTCGTCACAGTGGTCGACGAGGCCAGAAAACCGGTGAAGGATGCCCGCGTGGAATTCAAGATCTATAATTACGGCGAATATTATACGGTAGCTGCCTATCAGACTGACCGCCAGGGCCGGGCCGCGCTCGACATGGGCCACGGCGATATGGTGGCCTTTGCGGCGAAAGACGGGCGGTTCGGACTCGCCGTGATCGACGGCGAAGCCGTGACGGTGACGCTCGACCACGCCATTGGAGAGCGGTTCGCGCTGGATCTGGACATCGTCCCGCCGGTCGAAGATCCGCTGCCGTCGGGCGCGACACCGGAAGAGGTGGCGCGCAACGCCGAGCGGCTGCGGGCCGAGGATGCGCTGCGCGAAGCCCGGACCAAGGGCAACGCGGCCGTACTTGATGCTTTTCTGGCAGCGCACGATGATGCCAACGCCCGGGCCCTCATCGCTTCGCTTTCCGCGAAGGACCGCAGCGACGTGACGCTGGATGTCCTGGAAGATACTTATGCACACATTGACGGCGTGTTCAACCCGCTGCGCGACTGCCCGCGGGTGGATCTGGAGCCGCTGAAACCGTATTTCGCCGAGCTCGCCGCGCTGGGCCTCAAATCCCGGCCGGAGATCGTAAAGTGGATCGGCGCCAACATCCGGCTCGACAATGAGCGCAACCCGCAGGGGCTGCGGATGGCTCCCATCGACGTGCTGCGCAGCGGCAAGGCTGACCGCCGCAACCGCGACATTTTCTACGTGGCGCTCTGCCGCGCCAGCGGCCTGGAAGAGCAGCTCGATCCGCTTACAGGCTATGCTTCCATGGACCACGAAGAAGGTCCTGCCGTTCCCAAGGGCACGCTGGCGGTCCGCTACGAAGGCGGCGATGCGCCGGAATACTACTATCATTTCACGCTGTCGCAGATCTTTCCCGGCACAGGGGCGACGAGCCTTTGCACCGTGGGCGAAGATTCCGACCACAATCCCTGGTCGAGCATCTTCCCGCTGGAGCTGGACGAAGGCTACTACATGCTGACCAGCGGCAAGCGCTTGGCCGACGGCAGCGTGCTTTCGCACAATGAATTCTTCCCGGTTCCGGCGGACGGACAGGTCGAAGTGCCGCTGGTCATGCGCAGCGCCGACCACCAGCTCTCCGTGCTCGGTACGATGGACGCCGACCGCTTCCTGCCGCAGACCGGCCGCGGCTACTACCTGCTGGCCGTGCTGGGCGACCGCGACGAGCCGTCGGTCCATGCCCGCCGGCAATTGGAAACCCTCGCGCCGGAATTGAAGGAATGGGGCCGGCCGGTACTGATTGAAAAAGATGAAGACGGCTCCATCCTGGAGATGCTCTGCGCCGGCGTCAAGAGCGAATCCCGCCAGAAGCCGGTGGTAACGATCTGCGACAGCTTCGGCCGCATCGTCTATTTCTCGCAAGGCTACAACACCTCCCTCGCCGAAGACCTCCGACGGGTCCTCCGGCAACTCTGAACCTACTTGACAGTGTCTCTGTCGCGCAGGGGATCGTTTGACATCTTGCCCTTCAGGCCGGGGGTAATGTTGCGGAAAAACACGTGGCCGACCGGATATTGCGGGTAATGTCGGGACACGTACATCATGATGTAAGGATAGTAGGTCAGAAAGCTGACGCGGTCGGGATCGTCCAGGCCATGTTTCTTCAGTAACGCGAACGTGTCGTCGACCAGCCGGCGTCCCCTGCTTTGTTCGAGGTGAAACTTGAATTCGATGATCATGCGGGTATCCGGGTATTGCTCCGCCAGGGTCAGGAATTCGTCAAGGGTGGGATAGTGCTCGCCATTGGGAAGCCGGGCCGAACTGAAATCCGCATAGTTGTGGGTCTCTATCGATTTCCCGTTGATCTTCGGGCCATGGTTGAGGATGATCACATCGTCTGCCGTAATCCGGCAGTCCAGTTCGGTACACCAGAGGCCGTGTTCGAAAGCCGCTTTGTGGGCAGCGAGGGAGTTCTGGCTCCAACCGCCTTCTTCGCAATTCCAGAATCCGCGGTGGGCGATGACGTTCCGCGGGGTGCCACATGCCGTAAGGGCAAGGATGGCAGACAAGAAAAAGACCGTTTTCCCAAACACCGCTTTCATAGCGCAAAGATAGCAAAAGTCGTCGTATCTTTGCAGCATGATAGTCGAGTCTTGCTGCACATCCCTGGACGAAGCCCGATTGGCCCAAGAGCGCGGTGCCGACCGCATCGAGCTCTGCACCGACCTGTCCGTCGGCGGCCTGACGCCTTCCCATGATCTCATCCAGAAAGTCATATCCCATCTGACGATTCCCGTCAATATTCTCATTCGCCCTTCCCGTCATCTTGATTTTGTATATGATGCGTACGATATCCGTCAGATGCTGGAAGACATCGCGTTTTGCCAATCAGCCGGTGCGGCGGGAATCGTCGTCGGAGCGTTGACGCCGGAAGGAGGCATCGACGTTGATGCCTTGCGGCGGCTGGTCGCCGCCGCGGCGCCCCTCCCCGTGACCTTCCACCGCGCCTACGACGTCGCCACTGAAGACCCCTTCGAGGCGCTCGAAAAGATCATCGCCGCCGGCTGCACCCGCCTGCTGACCTCTGGCCGCGCCGCCACCGCCTGGGACGGCCACGCCCTGATCGCCCGGCTGGTCGAAGCCGCCGCAGGCCGCCTGGTCATCCTCGCCGGCCGCGGCGTCACCCCCGCCAACCTCCCGGCCCTCGCCCAGGCAACCGGCGCCCCCGAATTCCACGGCACCGCCCTCCCCTGATAATCTCCATAAAATTTTGTGGATTAAAAAAATATCCATACCTTTGCAGCCCTTTGGGAAAAACCCGAAGGACTTAATTAATACAAATTTATCCACTGAAATGTTAAAACAGTACGAAACCGTTTTCATTGCAACTCCCGTTTTGTCTGATGTCCAGATGAAGGAAGCGGTTGCCAAGTACACCGGTCTGATCACCGACAATGGTGGCAAGATCGTGTGCCAGGAGGATTGGGGCCTGAAGAAACTGGCCTACCCGATCCAGAAGAAAACCACCGGCTTCTACACCCTGATCGAGTTTCAGGCCGAGCCGGAGTTCATTGCCAAATTTGAAACCCAGTTCAAACGCGACGAGCGGATCCTCCGCTTCCAGACCGTGTCGATGGACAAGCACGCGATCGCTTACGCCGAGCGCCGTCGTGCCAAACTGAGTGGCGCCAACCAGCAGCCCGCCGAGGCACCCGCTGAGGCTCCCGCCGCCGAATAAGCTTTACGACTATGGCACAGAACGATGACATCCGCTATCTGAACCCCGTCAATGTCGAGGTGAAGAAGAAGAAATACTGCCGTTTCAAGAAGGCAGGTATCAAGTACGTCGACTACAAGGACGCTGAATTCCTGAAGAAGTTCCTCAACGAACAAGGCAAGATCCTTCCCCGCCGCATCACCGGCACTTCTCTGAAATTCCAGAAGAAGGTCTCCCAAGCTGTCAAGAGAGCCCGCCACCTGGCGCTTCTCCCGTATGTAACCGACCTGATGAAATAAGGAGGAAACACCATGGAAGTCATTCTCAAGCAAGACATTCAGAACCTTGGTAACAAGGACGACATCGTGACCGTGAAGAACGGTTACGGCGCAAACTGGCTGATTCCCCAGGGCCTGGCCGTCATGGCCACCCCGACCGCCAAGAAGATCCACGCCGAGAACATGCGTCAGCGCGCCCACAAGGAGCAGGCGCTCCGCGACGCCGCTGAGAAGCTGGCTGCCCAGCTCTCCGAGGTGACCGTGAAGGTCCCCGCCAAGGTGAGCGAGACCGGCAAGGTATTCGGTTCGGTGAACAACATCCAGGTCGCCGAGGCCATCGTGGCCGCCGGTTACGACGTGGACCGCAAGAACATCACCCTCGTGGGCGAGCCCCTCATCAAGCAGGTGGGTGCTTACGAAGCCGTGGTGAAGTGCTACAAGGACATCAAGGCCACCGTCAAGTTCGAGGTGGTCGCAGCCGAAGAGTAAGAAAACCTTATCTTAACCTAAAACTATTTACCAGCCGCCCGGCCCCCATTCAGGAGCCGGGCGGTTTTCTTTCGGTCAGGCTACAGATCCCGTTCGATATCGCTCCAACGGAGCTTCTTGCCGGAGAGGAAGAAACGGAGGATGATGCTCGCGGGATAGAGGCCGGCGTGGTTACGCTCCTCTTCGAAAGGTGAGGGGTCGAGGTCGCGCTTCATGCGGCGATAATCGCGGTGCGCTTTCCAAACGGCCGTGAAGAACGACCAGCGGCCGGTGACCAGATAGATCGCCGCCGACAAGCCGTCGAGGCACATCCGCACGAAGATGCGGCGGCGACGGATGCTCTCGGGGAGGTTCTTGTAGAGCATCAGCAGGTTGTTGCGGTAGTTGAAATAGAGTTTCCGCGGCGAGTTGTTCGGCAGCGTGCCGCCCCCCACGTGCCAGACCGTCGAGGCCGGCACACACCACACCTGATAGCCCAGCAGCTTCGCGCGCCAGCAGAAATCGATCTCCTCCATGTGCGCAAAGAAACTTTCATCCAGACCGCCCAGATGATGGAACAGCGCGCTGCGCACCATCATGCAGGCGCCCGTGGCCCAGAAACACTCCACCGGTTCGTCGTACTGGCCTTTATCATGCTCGATATTCGAAAGGATGCGTCCGCGGCAGAAAGGATAGCCGAACTTGTCGATGAAACCGCCCGCAGCACCGGCATATTCGAAGCGGTCGCGCTCGGCCATCGAGAGTACCTTCGGCTGGCAGACGCCCACCTCGGGATGCTCCTCCATGAAGACCGTCAGCGGGTCGAGCCACCCCTCGCCGACCTCGATGTCGGAGTTGAGCAGCACGTAGTAGTCGGCATCGATCTCCCGCAGGGCGCGGTTGTAGCCGCCCGTGAAACCGTAGTTCCGGTCGAAGCGCAGCACCCGGACGTCGGGCCACTCCGCTTTCAGCCATTCCACCGAGCCGTCGGTCGACCCGTTGTCGGCCACCACGATGAAGGCGCCAGGGTTCTGGGTCCGCGCGGCGAGCGTCGGCAAGTAGGCCTGCAACATCTTCAGGCCGTTCCAGTTGAGGATGACTACAGCGATATCCATATCATGCTTGGGAGACGGTTTCAGTTTCTTTCGGCTTTTTGTCGGGCACTTTGATGAACGACTTGCAGATGACCCGCATGATCACCAGGAGCACCAGTGCGCCGACAATCAGGATGCTCACATAGATCTGTTCGCGGATGCGGTGGCGCAGGATCACCACGTCGGGATCCTCGTCGAGTACGGCGCCCAGGTCGATGTCGGCCAGCTCCCGGTTCGACCACTTGGCTACAATCACGCCGTCGTTGAAATAAACGGCGCCGCCGTTGCTGCGATTGAGCGTCATCAGGGATTTGCGATCGGCTACCTCGTAGTCGTCGGTCGGACCATAGACCACTACCTCATGGCCTCTCAGCAGGGCCTCCTGCTTGAAGCGCTCGATGCGCTCCAGCTGTTCGGGTTCCAGTTTCTCCGGGTCGTAGATGGTCACCGCCAACAGCGGCCCTTCCATCTGTTCCAGCTTGAAATCCACCTGCGCCATCTTCGTGGAGCCGCCTACCTGCACGGTCTTGCTGTCAAGATAGGTCCAGGTGCTGTCAGGCAGGTTGTCGAGCGTGAATTCTTCGGTATGGCCGTCTTTCGTGTAGAGGAAGGTCGTCTCGTAGCGTGCCTGATTCTCCTGCGCGAGCTCATCAAGGCTGTTGCCCACGCGGTAGGCGGTGAAGTCGACCTGCGGGATGGTAAGCAGCGCGCGGATGGCCACAGACAGCGCCAGGACGGCGAACAGGCCTACAAAGGTCCACTCCAGCCAGGCCGGGGCCACGCGGGTGGCGCGTTTGCGCCCCAGGAAGATCAGCACGGCCAGGAAGAGCAGGATCAGGTTCTTGTAGAAGGTCTGTTCGTTCGTCAGGTGGATGGCCTCACCGAAGCAGCCGCAGTCGCTGATGGGGTTGTAGAGCATCAGGTAGAGGGTCAGGCCCGTGAAGCCGGCCGTCAGCAGCAGCGCCACCCACGCCACGATGCGGATGCGGATGCCGCTCAGCACGCCGATGCCCACCAGAAACTCCGTGGTGGCCAGTGCGATGCCCAGTCCCAAGGCGGCGGGCAACAGGAAGTCGAGGTGCATGAAGCCCAGATACTCCTTCACGATCAGGCCGGTGCCGACCGGATCGATGAGCTTCAGGATGCCCGACAGGATGAAGGTCAGGGAGAAGACGATTCGGAACAGTCCGCGCAGGAGTCTCATGACAGGGTTTCGATTTGTTGACGGATGCGGCGGAAAATGGCGGCGGCGGGCAGCATGCGGCCTTCGGGGTCGTTGCAGTCGATGCGGATGAACTGCGGATCGCGGCGGCATTGCTCGAGGTAACGCTCACGCACGCGCATCTGGAAGCGGATGTCCGCCTCGTGGATGTCGCTCTTGCCTTCCAAGTAGGCGCGGTCGCCGCCCTGGCGGCTGTTCTTGAGCTTGGCGTCGACAAAGGAGATGGGCACGTCGAGGAATAGGTTGAGCGTAGGGCGCGGAATATCGTAGTGATTGTACTCGAGATCGAAGATCCAGTCGCGCAGCGCGTCGGCCTCCCGCTCGTCGGGCATCTTGGCACACTGGAAGGCGATGTTGGAGTAGACGTAGCGGTCGAGGATCACGACGTGGCCTTCGTCCATCCACTTGCGGAGTTGCGCGGCGGCTTCGCGGCGGTCTTCAGCGAAGAGCAGGGCCACGAGCTGGGGATGCACCTGGTCGATGGCGCCGAAGTCGCCGCGCAGGAAGCGGGCGATGAGGTCGCCATAGACAGGGGCGTCGTAGCGGGGGAAATGGAGGTAGTCGACCTGACGGCCGAGCGCGGCGAAATACTTTGTCACCATCTTCAGTTGCGTCGACTTGCCTGCGCCGTCCAATCCTTCGAGTACTATCAGCATTTTTACTAAATTTGCGATATAATCTGTAAAGGTACGAAAAAGATGAGCATCGGACAAGCGAAAATCATGGGAATCATCAACCTCAACGGGGACTCGTTCTATGCGCCGTCGCGGGCGGCGACGGTCGACGACTTCCGTCGTCGGGCCGACGCCCTGCTGGAGGCGGGCGCAGACATCCTCGACCTGGGGCCGATGTCCTCGCGTCCGGGCGCCACGCTGGTCGACGCCGAGGAAGAATGGGGACGGCTCGCCCCGGTGGTCACCGCCGCTGCGCAGTACTACCCCGACGTAACCTTCTCCATCGACACATTCCGTGCATCCGTTGTCCTGATGGCCTACCAGGAGATGGGTCCCTTCTGGATCAACGACATCTCCTCCGGCGAATGGGACGAGGCGATGCTGCCCGTGGCCGGCCGGCTCGGGCTGCGTTACGTGGCGATGCATCATCATGGAACCTTCGAGACGATGCACCATACGTATATCCACGAAGACATCGTTGCCGACGTCAAGCAGTATTTCCGGGAATTCGCCGTCCGCGCCCGCGAAGCCGGCGTCGCCGACTGGATCCTCGACCCCGGCTTCGGCTTTTCAAAGACCAACGACGAGAACCAGGAGCTCTTCGACCGCCTCGACGAGCTGAAATCCTTCCGCCGGCCCCTCCTGGTCGGTGTCTCCCGCAAGCGCTTCATCTGGCAGCCCCGCGGCCTGACCCCCGACACCTGCCGCGACGTCGTCCGCGCCTACGAAGAGCGCGCCGCTGCCCTCGGCGCGGACATCATCCGCACCCATCTGTAGCGGCCCTGGAGGCTACAGCGTGCGGTATTTCTTGCCGTACTGGAGCTGCTGGGTGAGGAAGTCGTCGCCGTAGACGATCTTGTAGTCGACCACCTTGCCGTCCTGGGTTACCGGGACGATGTCGGGGTTGATGAAGCCGCGGTAGGGCTTCAGGTCGAGGCTGGCATAGCGGTCGAGCACTTCGCGGTGCAGCTGCGGGTCGATGTCGACGGCGTACTTGAGCACCAGCGCCTTGCCGGCCTCATAGTCGCCTTCCGACTTGATGCGCTGGATTTCGGCGAGCAGTTCGCCGAAGAGACCGCGCAGTTTCTCGTAGTCGTTCACCACGAAATAGGTCTTGCCGTCGCGCACCTTCTTCTCGATGATGTTGTCGGCCTGGCCATGTTCATAACACCAGTCGGCGATGAGCTTGCGGTTCTGCATGTGGGCTTCGGTGTTCTTCTTGCCGAATTCCACGCGGCTGAACTGCGTGAACAGGCCGTTGCGGATATAGCTGGCATACGCCGCCTTGTAAGCCTCCGGACTGTCGAGCAGGCCGAGTTCCACCAGCTTCGGATCGGCGATGTAGTAGAGGCCGAACAGGTCGGCGCGGGCTTCTTCGAGGGTGGAAGTGTACTCCTTGAGCGCATTGGCCGGCGTGGTGGGCAGCAGCTGGCCGGATCCGTGGCCGAGGCATTCGTGCAGGTCGGTGTGCAGGTTATCAGTAACACTGCCGTATTTCTTGCAGAGGTCGATCTCCGCCTGGTCCCATGCGAACTCGGAGAGCACGCTCTTCGGCCGCTGCTCGGAAGCGAGGGTGTAGGCATCGGTGATGTTGGCGATGGTCACCGACTTGGAGCCGTGCTCCTTGCGGATCCAGTCGGCATTCGGCAGGTTGATGCCGATGGCCGTAGCCGGATAGTTGTCACCGGCGATGGCCGCCACGTTGATGACCTTGGCCGAGACGCCCTTCACCTCTTTCTTCTTGAAGCGCGGATCCACAGGCGAATGGTCCTCGAACCACTGCGCGTTGCTGCTGATGATCTCGGTACGGCGGGACGCCTCGCGGTCGCGGTAGTTGACGACGCCTTCCCACGATGCCTTGCGGCCGAGCGGGTCGTCGTAGTCCTCAATGAAACCGTTTACGAAGTCGACGTCGCTCTCGGTGTCACCCACCCAGGTGACGTTGTACTGGTCCCACATCCGCAGGTCGCCTGTGCGGTAATATGACACGAGCTCGTCAATGTATTTCTTCTGCGTGTCGTTTTCGGCGTATTCGCGGGCAGCCAGCAGGTGGTCGATGATGACCTGGATAGCCGGGCCGTACAGGCCGTCGGCCCGCCAGGTCTGTTCCACGATTTTCCCGTCTTTCTTCACCAGCTTGCTATTGAGGCCGTAGCTGATGGGGTGCGGATCGGACGGGTCTTCCATCGCGGAGTAAAAGTCGTTGACTTCCTGCGCCGTGACGCCGTCATAGAAGTTCACGGCCGAGGCCTGGACGATGTCCTTGTCCGTGCCCTGATACTGCAGGGTCGGATAGAGCGCCGGATCGAAGATAACAGGCAGCAGCTCGGCGGCCCGGTCCGGATCGACGCCTACGGCAGCCATCAGGCTGGCGAAATAGTCCTGCGAGCAGGCCGGCAGGATCTTGTCGTTTGCGTAGTGGTGGTGGATGCCGTTGCTGAAGAACACGCGCTTGGCATAGACCAGGAAGTTGTCCCATTCCTCGCCCTTGCGCTCACCCTTGTAGTTCTCCAGGATGTTCTCCAGGACGTGGCGAATTTCGAGGTTGTATTTGAAATTCTGGTCCCAGGTGATGTCGCGGCCCGCCTTGGCGGCCTCGCTGAGGTGATAGATATAGGCTTTCTGCTGGAACGTCAGCTCGTCCCAGCCGGGCACCTGGTAGCGGAGTACCTCGATGTCCGCAAATTCGTCGATGGAATACTTGAAGGCAGGGTCGCCGGTCTTCGATCCGCAGGATGTCAGCACCAGCCCCAGTCCGGTCGTGATGATCATGGCTTTGATAAGTCTCATAATGTATGGAATGATTGAATTGGCACGATTTTGTTTGACAAAGATAGGCATTTTTCGTATCATTGCAGTTTACAAGTGCCCCGTATGCCCATGAAACGCATGTTCATCCTCCTGCTGGCAGCCCTTTTCCTTGCCTTGGCGACTTCCTGCGATCCTGAACAGGAAGAGCAGGAGCGGCAGGTCTTGCTGGTCTACTTTGCGGGCAACAACTCGCTCTCCTCGGAAGGTGCAGGCGACCTGCAGGAGATCAAGGAAAACTGGCTTCCCGCCACAAAGGAGCGCCGGAAGATCGTGCTGGTGTACCACCACTTCGTCAACGAAACGCCGCAACTCCTGCGCCTGTCCCGCGACAACCGCGGCAACACGGTGGAAGAGATTATCATGGAGTATCCCGCCACCACCAATTCTGCCGATACGAAAACCCTCGGCGCCGTGCTGGCTGACGCCCGCAATGCCTGGCCTGCCGCGCACTGGGGCCTGATCCTGTGGTCGCATGGCAGCGGCTTTCTGCCGCCGGGATACTACGCGAACCCCAAGGAGAGCACCAGTGATGACCCGGTGTTCCTGGATCCCGACCCGTACGCCGACATGGTGAAATCAGACGAGCCCGTGAAGAGTTTTGCGGAGCAGAACGACAGCGAGATGGACATCATCGACCTGCGCAAAGTTCTCTCCAGCGCGCATTACGATTTCATCCTCTTCGACGCTTGTCTGATGGCAAACGTGGAAGTGGCCTACGAGCTGCGCAACTGCACCGATTACCTGCTCTTCTCGCCTACCGAGATCCTCTCGGACGGTTTCCCGTACAAGAGCATGATGCAGCCCATTTTCACGCTGCAGCCCGCAGAAGCCATGCTGAGCATCGCGCACAGCTACATGAACCATTACCGCAGCCTCTCGGGCACCTACCAGTCCGCCACCATCGCCCTGGTCCGTACCCAGTACATGCCGCAGCTGGCAGAAGCCTGCCGGCCGATCTTCCAGCGCCACCAGGAGCAGATCCTGACGCTCGACCGCAGCCAGGTCCAGCCCTACTTCCGTTACAGCAAGCATTGGTTTTACGATATCGACGACTTCGTGGGTCAGGTCGCGGATTCCGCCGAAATGGCCCCCTTCTCCAGTGCCCTGAACAACGTGGTCATCTTCAAGGATACCACGCCCCATTTCCTCGACATCGACTTCAACCATTATTCCGGCCTGAGCATCTACATCCCCCGGGCCGAATACACCGTCCTCAACAATTATTACAAGACCCTCGGCTGGAACCAGGCCACCGGCCTCGTCAAGTAAACGAACTGGAGGCTAAATGGTTGACATTTAGCCTCCAACTGATACCGCTCGGCACCAACGGCTATTTCTTGAAGTAGCGGTTGTAGAGACCTTCGAAGCCTTTGCCGTGGCGGGCTTCGTCTTTGGCCATCTCGTGGATGGAATCGTGGATGGCGTCGTAGTTGAGCTGTTTGGCCTTCGTGGCGATGGCTTTCTTGCCTTCGCAGGCACCGGCTTCGGCTTCCATGCGTTTCTTGAGGTTGGTCTTGGTGTCCCAGACCATTTCGCCGAGCATCTCGCAGATGCGGGCGGCATGGTCGGCCTCCTCGAAGGCGTAGCGGCGGAAGGCCTCGGCCACCTCGGGATAACCCTCACGGTCGGCCTGGCGCGCCATGGCCAGGTACATACCCACTTCGGAGCATTCGCCACGGAAGTGATCCTGCAGGCCCTGCCAGACTTCCGGATCGCAGCCCTTGGCCACGCCGATCTTGTGTTCGTCGACGAAGGTCAGGCCGCCTTCGCTCTCGACCATTTCATTGAATTTCTCCTTGGGAGCCTTGCAGAGCGGGCAGCGCTCGGGGGCTTCGGGTCCTTCATGCACGTAACCGCATACGGTGCAAATCCATTTCTTTGCCATAATCCTATAGTTTTTAATGATTTGATTTTAATTTATCCTTTCAAATTTATGGAATTAATTGCGATTGACAAAATAATTTTCATACCTTTGCAGTCCGCTGAAAAAGGGTCTTCCCTTTTTGGTGCAATGGGAGCCGGACCCGATCCGGCTTGAGTAACACATTTTTAATACAAGTACAATGAAACATTTCGAACTGCAGGGTAAGAAGAGAATTACCGGCAAGAAGGCAGACGTCAAGAGCGTCCGCAGAGAAGACCGCGTCCCTTGCGTCATCTACGGCGCCGGCGTGGAGAACGTCTCTTTCTCGGTTGACGAGAAGGAACTCAAGGGCCTCACCCACACTCCGTATTCCCACATCGTGGACCTCAACATCGAAGGTGCGAAGCACCAGTGCATCCTCAAGGCGATCCAGTATCACCCGGTCACCGACCGTCCGCTGCACGTGGACTTCCTCGCCCTCGACCCGGCCAAGCCCGTCACCATCGACGTCCCCATCAAGGTTACCGGTAACTCCATCGGTGTACGCCAGGGTGGCAAGCTGAATGTCCCGACCCGCAAGCTGAAAGTCTGCGGCACCATCGACAAGCTCCCCGACGAACTCCCCATCGACATCACCGAACTCGGCCTCGGCAAGCAGATCAACGCCGGCGACCTCAAGTTCGACGGTTTCCAGATCGTCTCCCCGAAGGGCACGCTGGTATGCGCCGTCCGCGCTACCCGCAACTCCGCCGCTGCGGCTACCACTGAGACCGCTGAATAGTCGACCCTATGAACTACCTTGTGGTCGGACTGGGCAACATCGGCGAAGAATACGCCGCCACCCGACACAACATGGGATTTATGGTATTGGATGCCTGGGCACAGGCATCCAATGCTGTTTTTACGACCGGCCGCTACGGCGCCACCACGGAGATTTCGTTCAAGGGTCGCAAGTTCACCCTCCTGAAACCCTCCACATACATGAACCTCAGCGGCAAGGCCGTCCGCTACTGGTTGCAGAAGACCAAGATCCCGCAGGAAAACCTGCTGGTGGTGGTCGACGACTTCGCCATCCCCTTCGGCACGCTGCGCCTGCGCAAGCGCGGCTCTGCCGGCGGGCACAACGGCCTCAAGAGCATTGACTACGAGCTCATCAGCGACGATTACGCGCGCCTGCGCGTGGGAACAGGCAACGGCGGCTTCGCCGAAGGCCGGCAGATCGATTTCGTGCTGGGTGAGTTGCTGCTCGAAGAAAAACGCGCACTGCCGGAGATCTTGGAGCGCGCCATTGCCGCCATCAAGTGCTATGCCACGGAAGGCATCGACCGGGCCATGACGCAATTCAACTGCGCCAAGCCGGTAAAAGCCCCCGCCCAAGAAGCTGCCGAAAATCAGTCGGCATCCTCTTCCACGAAGAAAGAATCATAGAGCGAATCCATGTCGCGACGCTCCTTCTTGGTCGGCCGGCCGGTTCCCCGGTCGCGCCGGATGAAGAAGGTCTCGACGGGCGCGTGCAGTTTGTCGAGCTCGCTCTGCGGCGTGCGATTCTCGGCGTACGTAGGCACGTCCTTGGCGCCCACCCGCTTCTCGAGCGGTGCCAATACCTTATAAGTATATAATATGGGGCCTTTGCGCACGTCGATCACGTCGCCGGCCTTCACCTCGCGCGCGGGCTTCACGTCGGTGCCGTTTACGGTCACCTTGTTGCCTTTGCAGGCATCGGTGGCGTCGGTGCGGGTCTTGTAGACGCGGATGGCCCACAGGAATTTGTCGATGCGAACGGAATCCATTGCAAAAAAGGGCCGCTCATCCGGCGGCCCTCACTTTATTCAGAAAAAACCTGGATACTACTTGCCAGCCACAACGGAGACTTTTCTGAATTCCTTCAGGAGTTTGGTGAGTTCGAGCGCGTTCTTGCGGGCACGGGTACCGGCGGCTTTGTTGCCCTTGTTCACCTGGAGATTGGCATTGAGCTGGAAAGCGGCCATCTCGACACTGATTTTCTCAACGAGTTCTTTCATGGTTGTTTGGTTATTAGTTATTGTTAAATGAGTGAAATTTCGTGTACTTAACCGCTTACGAAGATAGATAGAATCAGTCAAAAATCCAAATTTTAATGCGCTATCGGAATAAATTAATTAATTTTTCCGTGAAAAATTCGGTTTTTGGACCCAGTCACGGCCCCATTTCGGGCTATCTTCCTCCACTTCAATCCGATATCCGGTCTTTTCAGGCGCTTTCGTTTCGATACTCTTCGTGGAGGCGGCAGGATAGCTGCCGGTGACGAGATGCGTCAGGCAGGCCTTGATGTTGTCCTCTTCTACGCCGAAATCGTGGTACAGGTCGTCGGGGGTATGACGGTCGGGAACGAAGCCGTCCCAGGGAATCGACTGGCCGTTGGAGTTTACGTTGAAGAAGCAGATGGGCAGGAAGACCCACTGCAGCTTGGAGTAGTCGCCGGAATTGTACTTCGCATAATCGTCGTCCGATCCGGGATACATCAGCACGTACATGCCGTTAGGCTTGCCGTAGGTGGTGTCACCCACCATCTGCTGCTTGTCGCCCATATAGGGCCGCAGGCCGTTCATCACCATCTCACTGGCCGAGGCGCTGCCGGGGCCCACGATGAAGTAGAGCTGCTCGGGGTTGATCCGGTTCGGATAGACCTTGTCCCAATAGGCCTCTGCATCCTTGCTGCCGTCGGCATATTTACTTTTGTCTGAGCCGATCACATAGCCCGTCATGTCCATGTCGCCGCCGACCAGGCTGTTGTGCTTGCGCACCACGAAGGGCTTCCCTTCCGCCGACTTGGGCGCCAGGTAGTCGACCAGCAGCTGGCTGGCGCGTGAGTCGCCGCCGCCGTTGTAGCGCAGATCGATGATCAGTTTCTTGACGCCGGCAGCGTGGAAGGTCGCCATGGCGTCGTGGATGTCGTCGAGGAAGTTGGCCTTGAACGCCAGGTAGTGGAAGTACCCCACGGGCTCCGTAAGGCCGGGGAACTCCCCGGGCTGGAAGACCCGCGTGATCAAGCCGGGATTCGTGGACAGCGAGCTGGCCCGCGTGGCCGTGAAGGTGGTATCGACCCCGTTGACCAGGCGAAACGTGAACTTCAGGGTTTGCGCGGAATAGTATTGCTCCTGGAAAAAATCCAGTTTATCTCCGGTAAAACCGGAGCCGCCCTCCGCCTTGTCATCCCACACGTTCTTGCCGTTGATATGGGTAAGCATGGCGCCACGGGTTATCCCGAAGGGCTCCAGCGGGGAGCCGGGATAAATGTAGCGCACGCGCAAGCTATAGTCGCGGAAATACTTGACACTCTGGCTCAGGCTGATACCCCAGGTGCCGGAAATCACGCCCGTCTCGTCGGAGATGTATTCCTGCTTGTCGCACATCCAGCTCCAGCGGTCGTCCTTGTAGAGGAGTGCGTCGAAGAAATCGTAGATATCCGCAAAATCGTAGGCCTTGTAGCCGGCGTTGCGGGCGTTCACCTGGTCGCGCCAATAGTAATAGATGTCCATGTATTCGGAGCGCAGGTACTGCTTGGCGGTATATTGCGGATCGGCAGCGATCTTCCGGGCCTCTTCTTCTGCCGCCGGATCGACCGGGTCGACTTTCGGGCAGCCCATCGCCAGCGTCAACAGCGGAAGCAGGGCGAGCAGCCAGTAGCGGGAGAGGGGTTTCACTTTCATTTCTGCTTTCTTTTTCATATATTTGCAAATATAGTCATTTTCCCATGAATTCGTTTATAAGCCTCATAGAAAAGGTGTCCACGGCGGTCTGGGGCTGGCCCATGATCATCCTTTTGCTCGGCACCCACATCTTCATGACCATCCGCCTCCGATTCCCGCAACTGCGGGTGGGCAAGGCCATCCGGCTTTCCATCACACCTGACAAGGATTACCAGGGAGACGTCAGCCAATTTGGCGCGCTGGCCACGGCCCTGGCAGCCACCATCGGCACGGGCAACATCGTGGGCGTGGCCACGGCGGTGGCGCTGGGCGGCCCCGGTGCGGTGTTCTGGTGCTGGAT
>Ga0265301_10001823_pt1 | contig 26486 bp, 18 predicted proteins | sample AusTroGonzalo_MG_2_FD_193488 | JGI IMG/M metagenome (GOLD analysis project Ga0265301, IMG submission 193488) | Bovine rumen microbial communities from tropical cattle in Woodstock, Queensland, Australia - Gonzalo_04 | ecosystem: Host-associated > Mammals > Digestive system > Stomach > Rumen ... | reverse complement strand
AGAAGAAAAATTATGTCAAAAAAGATATTGATTGTCGATGACGACGTGGCTTTCGGCGTGATGCTGAAGACATGGTTCCAGAAAAACAGCTGGGATGCTGACACTGTATCGACTATGGATAAGGCGATGCATGCAGTCAATACGTCGTATTATGACCTGATACTGAGTGACTTACGTCTCCCCGACGGCGACGGAATCATATTTCTCACATATATCCGTGAGAAAAAAATCATGACACCTTTTATTATAATGACAGGCTATGCCGACGTGCAGACAGCTGTCAACGCAATGAAGCTTGGTGCCTTCGACTATCTTAAAAAGCCTATCATTCCTGAGGTTTTGCAACAAAAGATTGATATGGCGCTGAAACAGGAAACTGTAGAGCCACAACACGAGAAGAAACATATACAGAACAGTGATATCACCAAGGTGGTGAAGGGCAACAGCCCCGTCATCCAGCGAGTATATACACATGTGTCGCTTGTGGCGCCAACAAAGATGTCGGTGCTGGTGCTTGGAGAAAGCGGAACGGGCAAGGAATACATCGCCAGGATGATACATGACCAGAGTGGAAGGAAAGACAAGCCATTCATCGCTGTTGACTGCGGAAGCCTCTCTATGGAGCTTGCACCATCGGAGCTGTTCGGACATAAAAAAGGCTCATTCACATCGGCTATAGCTGATAAAAAAGGCGTTTTTGAAGAGGCCAAAGGCGGCACAGTGTTTCTTGATGAGGTGGGAAACCTGCCTTATGAGGTGCAAAAACAGCTCTTGAGGGCGTTGCAGGAACAGAAAGTGAGACCTGTAGGTTCGGCACAAGATATCAATGTTGACGTCAGAATAATAGCAGCGACAAATGAAGACCTGGGAAAAGCCATAGAAGAAGGTCGTTTCCGTCAGGATTTGTATCATAGAATCAATGAGTTCTCAATTGAAGTGCCGCCATTACGCGACAGAATTGATGATTTGGAGGAGTTTGCATATCATTTCCTGGCTCAAGCTAACGATGAACTTGGCAAAGATGTGAAACGCATATCAGCTGAGGCACTTGAGAAGCTCAAACAGCACAGATGGGACGGCAACCTTAGAGAATTGAGAAATGTGATACGCCGTGCCACGTTATTTGCTGAAAATCAGGAGATTACACCTGATAACCTGCCGGTATTGACAAGCCGTATTCAGAAACAGCACGAGGTTGAGGACATGGCGCTGCAGCCTGGTGACGAGAAAGAGCAGATTTTGGCGGCGTTGAAGAAGGCAAGGGGCAACAAAACCGTTGCGGCAAAATTGCTTCAGATTGACCGTAAGACCTTATATAACAAGATGCATCTTTACGGGATGGATCTTACTTAAACTCAGGATATAATTCGTAAAACTTGTTCTCGAAAGTACGGACACGGTTGAGTGACTTGCGTGTCCAGTCTAGACGTATTTCCTGTTTCTCCTCTTCGCTGAGGTGCCAGTCGATATTGCTTTTATGCAGACGTTGGGTTAGTGTGAACATCAGCAAAGCAGCGGAGACACTGATATTGAAGCTCTCGGTGAATCCGTGCATCGGGATTTGGACGTACATGTCGGAGTGGGCTAGGGCATAGTCGGTGAGACCGGTTTTCTCAGTGCCGAACACCACGGCAATAGGCTCGTCGAGAGGCAAGGTTTCAGGCGTGTAATCATTTTGATGCGGGCATGTTGCCACTATTTTATAGCCTTTGCTGTGAAGATAATCGAAAGCCTCTGGGGTGTTGAACTCGTTGACGTTGTATTTATGCAAATCGAGCCATTTGCTGCTGCCTACCACAATATCCGGGTTGATGTCATATACCCATTTGTTTTCGATGATATGAATATCTTGCACGCCTGTGAGGTCGCAGCTGCGCAAAACAGCGCTGGCATTGTGCGATTGATAGATGTCTTCAAGCACTATCGTGAGGTGGCGTGTGCGATAATCGAGCACCTGTTCGAAGCGCCGTTTCCTCTCATCGGTGATGTAGTTGGAGAGAAATTCGTATAATTTTTGTTCTTTTGCGTTCAAAATGAATGAATTACGTATTTTTTAATTTCAAAGAAAAATTTTTACAAATATATTAAAAAATTTGTTCAAACATAAAGAAAAATAGCGTAAATTTGCAGCTCGAAAAATTTATTGATATGGCAAAAGAAAACGTACAGAAAGACGGCGAACGTCTCGAACAGATTGAGTCAACATTAGGTAAGACAGAAATGTTTATTGAAGAGAACAAAAAGTCAATCACAATAGCTGTTGTTGCTATCGTTGTGGTTATTTTGGCTATCTTCGGTATTAAGAAATTCGTCATGGAGCCACGTGAAGATGCGGCAGCAAATGCGATGTTCCGCGCTGAGCAGCTTTTCAGAAATGATGATTATGCTACAGCTCTTAACGGTGACGGCAATGTTGACGGTTTCCTCGCAGTGATTAGTGAATATGGTGGAACAAAATCAGGCAATTTGGCAAAGTGCTATGCTGGTTTGTGCTATCTCAATATGGGTGAATTTGAAAACGCCATCAAATATTTGAGCGATTACAATGGCAAGGATCAGTTCATGAAGCCGTTGGCCATGGGTGCTATGGGCGATGCCTATATGGAGCTTGACAATGTGGCCGAGGCAGCAGCTTGCTATGAGAAAGCCGCAAGAGACACCAAGAACATCACCACAACACCGATGTTCCTGATGAAGGCCGGCTATGCATACGAGATGGTTGAGAACTATAAGAAAGCCTTGGAGATGTACAATATCATCAACAGCGAGTATCCTACAAGCACAGAAGGATTCCACGTATTGAAGAATATTGCTTACGTCGAGGCTAAGATGGCCGAATGAGAATAGTATATTTCGGTACACCAGAATTTGCGGCATCACAACTGGAAGCCATATTGGCGGCAGGTTATGATGTCGCAACTGTTATTACTACTCCCGACAAGCCAGCGGGACGCGGTAAGCAGATGCACTCATCGGAGGTGAAAGAATGTGCCTTGAGGCATGGGTTGCCTGTCCTGCAGCCTGAAAAGCTCAAAGACGAGGCTTTCGTGGAGCAGTTGCGCTCATACAATGCCGATTTATTCGTGGTGGTGGCATTTAGAATGCTTCCAGAGGTGATTTGGAGCATGCCGCCGAAGGGGACGATAAACCTTCATGCCTCATTGTTGCCACAATATCGCGGCGCAGCACCAATCAATCATGCTATTATAAATGGTGAAAAAGAGACTGGTCTGACGACGTTCATACTCGAAAAAGAGATTGACACTGGAGCTATGATTATGCAGGAAAAACTGGAGATTACCGATACCATGACCGCCGGTGAGCTTCACGACGCACTGATGGTTATGGGCAACAATGTCATCGTGAAGACCATAAAGATGATAGAAGAAGGCAGGGTGGAGGCAAAGAGCCAGAATTTGGTGATAGAGAGCGAAAAACTTACCTTGAAACCTGCGCCGAAGATTTTTAAGGAGGACTGTTACATCGACTGGAAAAAATCCGGACGAGATATTTACAATTTTGTAAGAGGATTGTCGCCATATCCGGCAGCGCATGCTAAGATTCAGAATCCGAGCGGTGACGTATTGGATTTGAAGATTTTCAAGACCGAATTAGTGTCAAAATCTGATAGTGAATATCCTGTTTATAGCATAAAAACTGACCAAAAGACATATTTGGAGGTGGTTTTAGAGGATTTTTGTATCAAAATATTGGAGCTTCAGCAGGCTGGCAAAAAATCGATGCCAATTGCGGAATTCCTAAGAGGGACAAGGGTTTCGGAAGATTGGCGCCTCATTTTGTAAATGACTGTGAAATTTTTTTTTCAAAAAAATGAAAAAAAATTGAAAAAATAGTTGAAAGTTGCTGATTTTGTGTTATATTTGCATGTCAAAAATTACAAACTTATTAAAATTTACAAAATGAACAAGGCAGAATTAGTAAACGTGATGGCTGAAAAAGCTGGCCTCACAAAAGTGGACGCCAAGAAGGCATTGGACGCATTTATTTGCGCAGCAACAGGTGCAATCCGTAAAGGTGAACGCATTTCATTAGTCGGATTTGGCACATTGTCAACAACAAAACGTCCAGCACGTAAAGGTCGTAACCCACAGTCTGGCGCTGAAATCATGATTGCCGCTAAGACAGTTGTGAAATTCAAAGCTAGTGCCGATTTAGTAAAATAATAGTTTTTTACTATTGACATCTAGGCCGCTTTTTAGCGGCCTTTTTTTGTTTAGAACAATGACTGCTGGCGGCCTTTTTCTTTGAGGTTGCCGTTCTCGTCCTGCTCGATGACACCGTTGTCGAGCATCCAGCGTACTGTTTCGAGTACTTTCTCCTCGAGATAATTCTTGGCCAGCGACGGCGTCTCATAAAGAGGCACTACGCGTTTGTTAAGCTCTTCGAGAATCAGCTCGCTGATATTTTTGTATTCCTCGTCGTTGATATTCATCCTGTTGCGTATGCTGCAGACATCGCATCTGCCACATCGTGTCTTGATTTTCTCGCCAAAATAGCGTAGCAGTTGCACGCTGCGGCATTCGTTGTCGTTGTTGACAAAGTCGATGACGGCCTGTACGCGTGCTGTGGCGTCGTCTTTACGATTTTTATATACTTCGTCGGAGAGGGCGAAATGGCGCGTGTCCTGACGCTCGGTGAGATACTGGATCTGTGGCTTGTCGTTGCGCGAGATGTATGTTAGGAAGTTGTATTTCTCAAGCTTTTTCAGTGCCGACTCGACATTTTCGACGCTGGTGCCGAGCTTGTGGCTTATCTGTTCCTCTTTAATCTTGACAAAATCGGAGAGTATTCCTGGGTAGTTGCGGAGCAGATATTTGATTAAGGTGTCGAACTCGGCATATTCCACCTGGAAGCGGTATAGGTCTTCGCGGCTGGCTTTTATGAAGAGCTGCGATGGCGTGTTGAGGGCCTCGGAGAGTGCGAAAAGGCCTTCACGTTCCATGAGTTTCAATGAGTTGAACACTTCGAGGAGGGAGAAGCCATAAAATGATGCAAATTCGTTCATGTCGAACGGGTAGCTTTGTCCATTGCCTGTTCCGACAGGTATTTGCAGATAGTTGCCGAGGGCGTCGTATATCGTTTTTATGCGGTCGAGTTCGGGATACGACTGCTGGAGGTTGTCTTTTAGCTGTTTGATGTCGCTGTCGGCAACGAGCAGGAAGGCTTCGGATGGCTTTAGGTCACGACCGGCGCGTCCTGCCTCTTGAAAATATGCCTCGAGGCTGTCGGGAAGGTCCATGTGGACAACAACGCGCACATCAGGCTTGTCGATGCCCATGCCGAAAGCATTGGTGGCCACAATTACCTTAATGCGTCCGTCCATCCACAGCTTCTGGCGCTCGTCGCGGGTCTTTGCATCGATGCCTGCATGGTAAAACGTGGCGCTGATGCCAACCGACTGCAGCCAGTCGGCTATGACTTTAGTGCGCTTGCGGCTGCGTACATACACTATGCCACTTCCAGATTGCATTTTCATGAAGAGCCTGTACATGAGTCCGTATTTGTCGGCGACTTTGATGACATTGTAGGTGACATTTTTGCGTTCGTAGCTCGTCTGGAACACGTTCTGTTTCTTAAAGCCTAGTCGGTATTGGATGTCTTCAACTACTTTGGGTGTTGCAGTGGCTGTAAGTGCCAATACAGGGGTGTTGGGGATGTATGGCCGTATCTCGGCTATCTTTAAATAAGGCGGTCGGAAATCATAGCCCCATTGTGAGATGCAGTGCGACTCGTCGATGGCGAGGAGGCATACTTTCATCTTTTTTATAGCTTCTATGAAGGCGTCGGTCATGAGGCGTTCGGGCGAGACGTAGAGAAACTTCAGGTTGCCGAATGCTGCTTTGTTATATGCTATTTCCACCTCATTGGGATGCATTCCCGAATAGATTGCCGCCGCAGGGATATTGATGTTTTTCAGGTGCTGGACCTGGTCTTTCATGAGTGAGATGAGTGGGGTGACAACGATGCAGACGCCATCCATGGCCATCGCTGGCACCTGGAAACACACTGATTTGCCGCCGCCTGTTGGCAAAAGCGCAAGGGTGTCGTTACCGTTAATGACAGCATCGACGATGTCTTCCTGCATGGGGCGGAAAGATGGATAACCCCAGTATTTTACCAAAACCGAACGTGTAAGTTCACTCATCTTAATATTTTTTTGCAAATATAACAATTTTTTGGAATTTTTTCTTAATTTTGCACCCGATTTTTTGATATTTTTAAAAATAGATAAAAATTGATGTTAAAATATTGATAATCATTTAATTATAAACAAATGACAAGTATTCGTAATGTTGCGATTATCGCTCACGTTGACCACGGAAAGACCACTTTGGTGGATCGAATCCTGTATCAATCAAAGCTTTTCAGGGAAGATAAGGATAATGGAGATTTGATTCTGGATAACAACGACCTTGAGCGTGAACGAGGTATCACCATCTTGTCGAAGAACGTCTCAGTGCGTTATAAAGATGTGAAAATCAACATTATAGATACTCCCGGCCACAGCGATTTCGGTGGTGAGGTGGAGCGTGTCTTGAACATGGCAGACGGCGTCCTGTTACTCGTCGATGCTTTCGAAGGCCCAATGCCTCAAACTCGTTTCGTGCTTGAGAAAGCTATTCAGCTTGGTCTGAAGCCTATCGTCGTTGTCAATAAAGTTGATAAACCTAACTGCACACCGGAAGAGACGCAGGAAGCTGTGTTCGACCTGATGTATAACCTTGGTGCAACTGACGACCAGCTCGACTTCCCGACAGTATTCGGCTCATCGAAACAAGGCTGGATGTCAGACCACTGGACACACGTCACAAACGACGTCTCTTACCTTTTGGATGTGATTATCAACACCATTCCTGAGGCAAAATACGAGGAGGGAACACCTCAGATGCTTATCACTTCGCTTGATTACAGCTCGTATGTGGGCCGTATCGCTGTGGGTAGATTGAAACGCGGTATCCTTCAGGCAGGTATGAACGTCTCGTTGGTGAAACGCGACGGCTCGGTTGAGAAAAACCAAATCAAAGAGTTATATACTTTTGAAGGTCTTGGCAAGGAAAGAACGAAGAAGCCTGTGATGGCTGGCGATATCGTAGCTGTTATGGGTCTCGAGAACTTCGAAATCGGTGACACTGTTGCGGATTTCGAAAATCCGGAAGCACTGCCTCCAATTCATGTAGATGAGCCGACAATGAGTATGTTGTTCACCATCAACAACTCACCATTCTTCGGACGTGAAGGCAAGTTTGTGACATCACGTCACCTGCGCGAACGTCTTTATCGTGAGACAGAGAAGAACCTCGCATTGAAGGTTGAAGACACCGAGTCACCTGATTCATTGATGGTTTATGGACGTGGTATCCTTCACCTCAGCATTTTGGTTGAGACTATGCGCCGTGAGGGTTATGAATTCCAGATTGGTCAGCCGAAGGTGCTTTTGAAAGAAATCGACGGCAAGAAATGCGAACCTATCGAGGTGATGAATGTGCAGGTGCCTGAAAACTTTGCTGGCCGCGTCATTGAGTTGGCGTCACAGCACAAGGGCGAGATGACCAACATGAGTCCTAAGGGCGACCGTATGAACCTAGACTTTGACATTCCGGCACGTGGCCTCATTGGATTACGTAGCGCAATGCTTACCGCAACTGAAGGCGAGGCTGTGATGTCGCACCGTTTCAAGGATTACGAGCCATGGAAAGGTGACATGGACACTCATGAGGTCGGCGCATTGATAGCAATGGAGACCGGAACAGCTGTTCCTTACGCTTTGTGGAAGCTGCAGGATCGTGGCAAATTCTTTGTACAGCCTAACGAAGATGTTTATATGGGCGAGGTCATTGGCGAGAACACCCGTGCCAATGATATAGTGCTGAATATCAACAAGACAAAGCATCTTACCAACGTGCGTGCTTCAGGTTCGGATGATAAGATTGTGCTCATTCCACCGGTAAGAATGTCGCTTGAAGAATACATGGAATACATCCGCGATGACGAGTATCTCGAGGTGACTCCAAAGAGTCTGCGTCTGCGTAAAATCATCCTCGATGAGATTGAACGAAAGCGTAGCGGCCGTCGCAGCGAAGAAATAAGCGACTAATCGGAAATATCATATTTTTCGGCCAACATGGCCAAGAGGGCATCGGATTGATTCATGAATTCGATGCCTTTTTCTTCCCAGTCGGGCAGGGTGGAGGCATCTTCACCTCGGCGGCTGTCCATATCTGTCAGATAATCGGCTGATTGTTGCTCCAGCTGGATGAACATCGGACGCATTTTATGGCAAACAGCCTGCGCTTTCGCAAAGTCGTGCTCAGTGATGGCATCGTTGAGAATCACCAGGTTATCGGAAGTGGTGTTAACAAAAGTTTGTAATATTTCGCGGATGGCGTTGCTGTCGTTATCAAACATTGCGCAAAGTTGCGGAAAATCGTCAGTAAACTCACATTCTTTGCATTCCTCTTCAACCCAATTGTCATTTAAAAGAAGCGCTAATTCTTTGATGCTGAATGGTTTTTTGATATATCCATCGAAGCCTTCGCGTAAAGCGTATTTCTCGGAATATTCATCGCTTGCTGTCATCAAAATGACTTTTTTGTCAGGATGAGCCTCTTTAATCATCTTTTTGACATCGTTACCCGAGAAAGTGCCCATTTCGTGGTCGGTGAGCACCAAATCATATTTGTCGAGTTCGTTGATATACTTGTTGAACTCTATGTACGAGCGGCAGATGGCGGAATTATGCCCGATTTTGTTAAGCATGGCGCTGATGACTGCAAGCAGGCTGTTGTCGTCGTCGATGAGAAGAATGTTAAGCTTCTTTTTAGGTGTAATGACTTGAATATCATTGTGTTCGGTCTCATTTTCTTCGACATTTTCAACGATTTGTACAGGAATGGAAATCTCGAAATGGCTGCCTTTTTCGAGTTCCGACATCACTTTGATGTTGCCACCGAGAATCTCAAGCAATCCTTTCACCACGAAGAGTCCGAAGCCGTTGCCTTCTGCCAATCCTGTGTTGTTTTCCGCCTTGCTGAAAGGCTTGAACATCTCTTCAATCTTTTCGTTAGGGATGCCGATTCCTTGGTCTATCACATTGAAAATCAGTTTGTTGTTGGCAATATAGACTCCGAAATGAACTTCGCCTTCGATGGTGTATTTTATCGCATTTGAAATAATGTTGCTTGCCACTTGTTTGATTTTCAATGCATCTGAGTTAATGAACACATCATCAGCGATATTTTTATGATAGAAGAATTTGAGTTGTTTGTTTTCGGCAATCGGCTTGAACATTGAGGCGAGCTGGTCGCAGAGTTCCGAAACGTTGAAATCGGCACGGCGGATGAACTGCTTGCCTTGCTCGAGGCTCGAAAAGTCAAGTAAATTAGACAGAAGCGAGAGGATGTGCTGTGACGAATATTTCATCGAGTCGAGACGTTGGCGGTCGTTCTCATTGTGTTGCTCCATCTGCATCAGCTCGATGTAGCCGATAACCGATGATAGTGGCGCCTTGATGTCGTGTGACACTGAAAGCAGCAGTTTGTGACGGCTCTCCATGATTTCTTCGGTGCGCCGTTGTGCCTCTTCCATAGCTCGGCGTGCCCTCGAAACACGTTTTATATCTCTGGAAATCAATAAGATAAAGAGTAAAATGCTGACCAAAGCAACGGTGCCGCCGTAAATTGAGTAATCGAGACTCTGTTTGATGAGCGACTCGCTTTTTTGGATTGCTGTCATCACCGAAGTAAGCGTTTGTTGGTGAAGCACTATGAGAAGTCCCGAAATCTCCTCGGAAATCTCCTGGTCTGATTTTATGAAGCTTTGATATTGATTTTCAATGGTTTGAAGCCTTTGAAGATATTCCTGTTTGCCCTTGTCGGTATAAATCTTGATGCCTTCCATGAGGTCAATTCGGCTACCTGGCGTCTCTTCAGTGATGGTGTCGTACGTCGTCGTAGTGACAAATATTACGCTGTCGCGAGGCGTCTCAGAGTTGAAAACACGTTGGAAAAAGCCTTGACGCTCAGCTTTTCGCACAATTGTGTCGATATGCGTCACTGCGACAATTCGCGTCGTTTTCTCCTTGGGCTTGTATTCCGACAGAAGTTTGTAAATCTCGTCATAAGGGTTAAATACATCGTATTGATGTGTTAACTCCTTGATAATGTTTTCTTTACGGTTTAGCAAATCGACGATGTCGTTGAGAAGCTGATTGTTTCTTGTGTCGTCTTCCGAATAAAACACAATAGAATCTTTAATAGCCGCTGTGAGTTGCAGATTGTCGCCGAATTGTATAAGATGCTCGGGACTTCCCGAAATTGTATAAAGCTGGGCGTGCGATTGTGCCTCGTTGACATTCTGTATCAATTCATTGGTAAAATGGAGCACCTTTTCGTTTTTGTCGATCGCAACACGTTGATTCTGAATTGTTTTCTTGAGATTTGAGATGTAGTAAATCATAAAGGCACATATGATGATGGACATGACATAAATCACAATCACCTCCCAACGGATGCGGCCTTCGTAATGCTTTCGTATGAATTTCACTTCTCTCATGGTCACAAAATTACTAAAAAATCGGTATATATCAGAAAATTTTAATATTTTTGCATAATAAATTTAATAAAAATGAAGAAAATTCTGGTTTTCGCGCTTTGTGCGATGATTTTTATGGGATGTACTAAAAAAAGAGAGGTTAGTATTATGAATGTCAATGATTTCAATGCTACAGTAGATGGTAAAAAAGTGTCGTTATACACTTTGAAAAACGGTTTTCTGACCATGCAGGTGACTAATTTCGGCGGACGTGTCGTCTCTCTGTGGATGCCAGATAAAAAAGGCAATTTCGACAATGTTGTGCTAGGCTACGATAATATCGACAGCTATATTAATAATAAAGGTGAAAGATATCTTGGCGCTGTTGTAGGACGTTATGCTAACCGTATCGGACATGGCGAGTTTGTTCTCGACGGCAAGAAATATGAGCTTATCAAGAATGACAACGGCAACACTCTGCATGGTGGCGAGTTTGGCGTTGACCGTGTTGTTTGGGACGTGAAATCGGTGAACGACACATCAATAGTTTTGTATGTGGTATTGCCGGACGGAATGGATGGTTTTCCGGGAAACCTTGACATCACAATGACTTACAGTTTGACTTCGGATAATGAGTTCTGCGTTGATTATAAAGCGACTACAGATGGGCCGACGGTATGCAATCTGTCGCATCACTCATTTTTCAATTTGAAGGGTGAGGGCAACGGCACTGTTCTTGACCATGAGCTGATGATTAACGGCAAACTGTTAACTGTTATTGACGAGCACCTAATTCCTACGGGCAATTTCATTAATGTAAAAGGCACTCCTATGGATTTCACAAAAGCGAAACCGATTGGTCGCGACATTCAAGCATATCATCCTCAGATGGTTAATGGTGGCGGTTATGATTTCAACTGGGTTTTGGATAAAAAACTAGGTGCTATGGGACTTGCTGCAGAGGTTTACGAGCCTGCATCGGGCAGGGTGATGGAGGTGATGACCGACCAGCCAGGCATGCAGTTCTACAGCGGCAATTTCTTCCCGACAAAATATTGTTCGTTTGCCCTTGAAACACAATTGTTCCCGGATTCTCCAAACCAGCCTAACTTCCCAAGTGCGGTGTTAAGACCAGGGGAGGAGTATCGTCATGCTTGCGTTTACAAATTCAGTCTTAGATAGTCTTATCTATTTTCCAAGAAAACGCTCTCAGACCCAGTTCTGGTGTCTGCAGATCGTGATTGTGTAACTCATTCAAGATGCTATCCACTTTCTCATCATCTACGAAAGTGAGTATGGCATCGTTGAATGTTGGCCAGGTGTGGGTGCCGTAGTGTGCTTCACCTGATAATGAGCCTCTACCTGTGATTTCATTCCAACGGGTGAAGCCCCGAACTCCTTGTTTTTCAAGGAGTTCGGAGATTTCTTCGTAATATGCCTGATTATAGGCTATAAATATTGCTGTCATTGTATTTCGTTTAAAGTTCGTTAGCTAAAGCGAGTCTTGCGGCTTTTCTTTCCTGACGTCTTCTTCTTCTCGAGATGAAGATGGCGTACAATGTCGGGATGAGCACCAGGGTGATGAGTGTTGAGAATGTCAGACCCCAAGATACCACGACGCCGAGGCCGTTCCACATTTCAGCGCCTTCGCCTGTGCCGAGAGCCATAGGCACCATACCGAGAACGGTGGTGAGTGTAGTCATCAAGATAGGACGCAGACGCTGGCGCGAGGCGGTGACAACTGATTCGTTGACGCCCATGCCGCGTTCGAGACATAATCTCGTATAGTCGATGAGCACGATACCGTTCTTAACCACGATACCCATCAAAATCATGACGCCGATGAGTGCCATGACGCCGAGTGCCATGCCATTGACTCTCAAGCCGATAAGCACGCCAGTGATGGCGAACGGCACTGAGAACATAATGACGAATGGGTCGAGCAACGACTCAAACTGCGATGCCATCACCACATAAACCAAGATGATGATGAGGATGATGAGTACGAACATATCGCTGAACGCATCTTGTTGGTCTTCATAGTCACCGGCTATTTTCACCATAAACTCGGCTGGGATTTCAACCTTGTCGATGCATTTCTCCGATGCTGCTACACCGTCGCTCAAGGCATAGCCTTTCGATACGATGCCTGTGATGGTAACGATACGTTCACGGTCTTTACGCTCGATGGTAGGAGGGGTGCGGCCTTCCACAATTTTTGCGACTTCACTAAGGCGCACTGCCTGTCCTTGTGAGCCATAGAGCACTATGTTTTCGATGTTTTCGACACCTGTGCGGAACTCTGGAGCGTAACGCACACGGATGTTATACTCGTCACCGTCTTCGCGGAAATATGTCATCACCGAGCCATTGATGCGGTTTCTCACAAATTGTGATGCTGTGGTGATGTTGATGCCGTTGAGCATAAGCTTCTCGCGATCGAAATCGACGTGCATCTCAGGAGTGTATTCGTCACGGCTGATGAGCACCTGCGAAATCTCAGGGCAATCGCGCAATTCAAGAGCCAGATCATTGGCGATGCGGTCGGAGACATTGAAGTCGTAACCGTAAATCTCGAGCTTCACGCTTGCTGTCGAACCCATGCCCATGCCTTCAGAAACGTTGTATTTCTTTATAACGGCGTTGTTTCTCAGGTCTTTACGGATGTATTCGGCAATCTCTTGGGTGCTTCTCTTACGATTTTCCTTGCTGCCGAGGTTGAGGTTCATGGCAAGGATATGAGTGCCGTTGCTTTGCATGGAAGCGAAGGCGTTTTCTTCGTCGGCGACACCGTAACGATAGTTCATTACTTTGATTTCAGGAATCTCGGCCATATATTTCTCGGCCAATTCAGCGCCAAGCTGTCCGGTGATGTCTTCTTGTGTGCCCACAGGCATCTCAATGTTGACGGTTAAACGTCCCTGGTCCATGCTTGGCAGATATTCTGTCTTCATTCCCGGCATGGTAGTGACGATTGTCACGACAAAGATGACTATGGCGATGATGAGTGTCATGGCACGATGTGTCACAGCCCAGTTGATGAGGCGACCGTAGCCACGGCTCAGTGCATCAAGACCTTTATTAATAGGGGTGAACAGAATTTTATGCCATGCATGTGAACGAGGGTTTCTCTTGAGCATCCTGGAACACATCATCGGGACCAGAGTCAAAGCTGCTGACGTTGACACAATCATGATAATACTTACAATCCAACCGAGTTGGTGGAAGAACACGCCCACAGCACCGTTCACCATAGTAAGAGGCAGGAACACCGCCAACATGGTGAGGGTAGATGCTATAACAGAAATTGACACCTCCTGAGTGGCATGTACGGCAGCCTCTTTAGGTTTGGCACCTCTGTCAATATGCGAAGTGATGTTTTCCAATACCACGATAGCGTCATCAACAACCATACCAATGGCGATGGTTAAAGCACTCATTGATATGATATTCAATGTGTTACCTGTCGCAAACAGATATACGACTGAGGCAACCAACGAAATTGGGATAGACAACACAATGATGATGGTTGCTCTCCATCTTCCGAGGAAGATAAACACCACCAGCATAACCACCATGAAAGTGATAAAAATGGTCTCTTTCAATGAGTCGATGGTGTTGACGATGCTCTCGCTAGTATCGTTGATAAGGTTTATTTTAATATCGGAAGGGAGTGTCTTCTGAATCTTCACAAGCTCTTTCTTGATGCCTTGGCAGACCTTCACCGAGTTGGCGTCGGTTTGCTTCTGGATTGTCACCATTGCGCCTTGAATCTTGTTGGAGAACACCTTTTGCAGACGTTCCTGTTCGCCATCGTTAACGCGAGCAACATCTTTCAGATAGATAGGGGTGCCGTTGAAGGTGCCTACAACCACGTCGAGCATCTCTTTTGCCGACTTGAATTCCTTCTCGACACGTACGGCATATGTGTTAGAGCCGATGTCGATATTTCCGGCGGGGGTGTTACGATTTTCGTAAGCCAATGCTTGTGAAATCTGCTCAACTGTGATGTTGTATGCCTCGAGTTTGTTAGGATCGACATATACCTGAATCTCACGTTTAGGAGCGCCTGACACCGACACTGTGCCAACGCCGGCAACACGTGCCAACGGGGTCGTAAGCTTGTCATCAAGGATCTTGTCGAGACCCGAAAGGCTCTCTTCGGCGGTAACGGAAAGGAACATCACGGGGATGTCTTCCATGCTGAACTTGAAAATGGTCGGGTTGCCTGCCCCATCAGGCAGGTACTGCCGCACCATGTCAAGCTTGTCTCGAACGTTGTTGGTGGCCTCCTCAATGTCAATGCCATATTCGAACTGAAGGGTGATAACGCACACGTTTTCCTTCGATGACGAAGAAAGGTGCTTCAGGTCGCTCACACCATTCAGTGTGTTTTCCAAAGTCTTTGTGATATTCGTCTCAATATCTTCGGCGCTGGCTCCCGAATACGACGTCATCACCATGATGGCGTTTGTTCCCATGTCGGGGAACAAGTTGATCGACAGTTTTGTCAGCGCGAAAACACCTAGAATAGCTACCGTTATGAAAACTAACGATACTGTTACCGGATGATTTACTGATGTTCTATATAAACTCATGATTATCAGTGTTTTGCAAAATTATTTCACTACATCGACCTTAATGCCGTTCTTCAATTTCGTCTGGCCAGTCAAAACGACAGTGGCGTTGTCGTCAAGTCCGCTGATGACCTCGTATTTGTTGCCCATTCTGCGGCCAAGCTCGACGACGGTGTAAGTCACTGTGCCATCGGCATTCAAGACATAAACGTATTGCTCGCCTGAGCCTACTTGTTTCATGACGGCTCTGTCTGGGACTATAACGCGGAAGTTCTCGCCGTAGTTAACAGTGACACGTGCGAACATTCCTGGACGTAATGACAGGTCTTTGTTGGCGAACTTAACCTCGACAGGGAAAGTGTGAGTCATGGCGTTGATGGTAGGGTAGATAAGGTCAACGACGCCATTGAAATGCTTGTCACCATAAGCGTCGGTGGTAATATCGACCTCCATACCTTTCTTTATCTGCGAATACTTGCTTTCCGAGATGTTGATGAGCATCTTGACAGGATTGATTTTCTGGACTACAAACAGAGGCTGTGTCATCGCATACATGTCGCCTTCGTCGTAATTGCGGGCTGTCACGATGCCGCTGATAGGGCTTGTAAGAACAGTGTTTTCCAAAAGGTTTTTGTAAGTCCTTTGAGAAACATCGTATTTTAATGACATTGCCTCGTAATCCGATTGTGATGTGGCGCCGATCTGGTGCAGCTGCTCGATACGGCCGAATTCGATTGAATCGTTGATGAGTTGAAGCCTTGCTTTCTCAAGGTTGACAGCATCCATCTTAGCTAGTGTCTGGCCTGCCTCGACTTTGTCGCCAACTTCCACATAAATCTTGTTGATACGTGCCGACGATTGTGGCGCGATGTTGTTCACGATGTCGGCCTCAATTGTTGTCGGATAAACCTGAAGCTGTGCTACATATTCAGCGTTTACTGTTGTAACCGTCACTTTGGGGTTCTCCACCACCATCTGCTGGTTGTTCTGATTCTGCTGCCCGCAAGCTATCAAAAACAATGCCGATGCAGCAATTAATAATGTGTTGATTCTTTTCATATGTGTGTTATTTATTCATTTCCTGCCAATTCTTCCATCGATGCCTTCGTCATCATGAAGTTATAAACTGCCTGACTCATAGTGAGTTGAGCTTGTACTAATGCCAGCTGTGCGTCGTTAAGCTCCAGAAGCGTGGCTTTACCCAGTTCGTACATCTTTTCGGCAATGTCGTAGCTGCGCTGTGCCATCTCAAGAGTCGATTCGGCTGCCGCATAGTTCTTCATGTAAGTCGTAATCTGATTCTCGAAGTTTTTGAATGTTATTCGCAAATTGCGTTCAGTGTCTTCGATATTCAATTGTAAAATATCTCGTGTCGCCTTGTATTGTCTGATGTTGTTACGTTTTGCAAAACCATCGAACAACGGGATGTTTAAGCTCAGACCGGCGACGGAATATGGATTCCATTTGAATTTGAAATCATCACCCATAGCTATATAATTATATGAGAATGAAGCTGCTAGGGTAGGGATGTACTGATATTTCGTCATCTTGATGGTGCGCTCGAGTTGTTGGTTCTGCAACTGCAGCTGAGCCAATGTTGTGTTGTTATCGAGGCTCATGTCGTCGCTCGAAAGCGTATAGCTTAGCAGTTCATCTTTGTACTGTTCAATATTACCTTGAACTCCAATTTTTGCGCTGAGGTCAATACCCATCACGGCTTTGAGCTGCCAGATGGCGAGTTCTATTGCTGTTGACGAACTGTAAAGGTTCGGCTCGGCGTTTTTGACGTTGACCTGTGCTCTAAGATATTCATACTCAGATGTTTTGCCGGCGTTATACATGTTTTCGGAATGCTCTAGGTTTTTAACTGCGTTGTCGTAAACGTCTTGATAGACCGCATTCACCTGTTGGGCAAGCAAAACTGCGTAATATGCTTGTTTGACTTGCTTTATCATCGAGATTTTCGATGAGCGGGCTTGCTCAACAGCAATTTCGACGTCCAATGCCGACAGCTTCAGCGATTGCCACAGCTGTGCGTTGATGAGTGGCATTGAAGCGCTGATTCCAGCATTGACATTGTTCCATTTGCCAACTTCAATCTCCATGGCCTGGCCTCCGAAATCCATAGCCATCACCTGTTTCTTGATGGTTCTTTGGTAACTTCCGTTGGCACTGATGTTGGGATACAGCGCTGCGTAGCTGCCTTTCTTGGCGTATCCCGACTTCTCGATGGTGAGGTCTGCGATTTTTACGCTGTTGCTCTCTTCAAGGGCGATTTCAATGGCTTGGTCGAGGCTGATGATGAGCGAGTCCTGAGTCTGTTGCGCCATGGCTAAACCGCTGGGTATCAGCAATATGATGCCTAAAACCGCCGTAATAATACTTTTAAATCTTGACATTTTATCTTATTTTTTTACTTTTTTCACCTATTTAATATAAAACTGCAAAAATAGCAAAAATCTTTTTGACAGAAATGATTAATTTTGAAAAAATATTTCCTGTTTAAAACTTTTTTGTATTTTTGCAACTTGCACAATCGTTTGAAAAATGAAGGCAAAGATTTACGGTATTTTCATTCTTGTCGAGGCGTTCTTTATGTTCGTTTCTTCAATGGTGGCGTTGTATTATAACGTGCACTGTGGCGAGAAAGACGTGGTGTCGCTGCTTGCTGCCACCATGATTACCGGTATCTTTGGCTTTATCTTGCTATCAGCAGGCCGCGAAAAAGCCAGAAAAGGCAACGAAAGCGTCAAGAAAATCGACAACCTCACGATGAAAGACTCTTTCATTCTCGTCACCGTGGCATGGGTGCTCTTTGCGGTGTTCGGAATGCTGCCGTTCATCTTCACTGGAGCTATCGACAACGTCACCGACGCCTTCTTTGAGTCGATGTCGGGTATCACTACCACAGGCTCCACAATAATGAACAACATTGATTCTCAGCCACATGGCATTCTGTTCTGGCGCAGCATGACACAATGGTTAGGAGGCTTGGGCATCATCGTGTTGTTCCTCGCCATCATCCCAGCGGTGAATAAGAATTCAAACAAGACAATGCTGTTTTCAGCCGAGATGTCGGGCTTGAGTGTCAAGAAGTTACATCCAAAAATGGCTGTCACGGCACGTCATCTTTGGCTCATATATATGTTCCTCACAGTGGCTTGTTTCCTCGCTTACTGGGCTGGCCCGATGAATATGTACGACGCCGCATGTCACGCTCTTACTACAATGTCAAGCGGCGGTTTCAGCACGCATCAGTCGAGCCTCGGATACTACAACTCGAGCTATCTGGAGTACATATGTGTGCTCTTTATGATACTTTCTGGTATCAATTTCTCGCTCTATTATTTCCTCTCACGTGGCGATGTTAAATATTTCCTCAAAAATGAGGAGCTGCGTTGGTTTTTAGGCGTAGTGTTCTTGTCTGTCGCAGTGGTGACAGCCTTGTTTTACTATGCTCCTGGAGTGGAGACAGTGGCGACCGACACCTCGGTATATCCAGAGCCGCATTTTGAAAATCGTTTCCGCGCCGCGTTGTTCCATGTGACGGCAATTGTTACCTCAACAGGCTATCAAGGCTCTTGTTACGACTATAATCTTTGGGGTGGGTTGTTCCTCATTCCGACATTATTGCTCATGCTTAGCGGTTCATGCGCCGGTTCAACATCAGGAGGTATAAAAATCATCCGCTGGATGGTGTGCCTCAAGTCAATCCGCAACACAATTCGTCAGATGATGCATCCAAATGCAGTGTTTACGGTGAAAGTCTCAAAAGAGGTGGTGTCAAACGATATTCTGTTCCGAACACTGAATTTCTTGTTTTTCTACGTAATAATCTGCATCGTCAGCGTCATTGTGTTGGTTATCAGCGGATGTAACTTCGAAGAAGGAATTTTCAATGCTATCACGGCATTAAGTAATATGGGACCTGGTGTTGGTACAACAGGCCCCGCTACTACATTTTCTGATCTCACCGTCACCGCGAAGTGGGTGATGTCGTTCCTTATGCTTATGGGTCGTCTCGAAATCTACACTGTGTTGCTTATTTTTACGCCCACATTCTGGAACAAAAAATAACCTAACTATTTGTCGTTCAACATGTTAATAGAGTAGGATGAAGGTCTTTGATAAACCTTTAAGTCGAACTGATTGACAACAGCATAAACGTGGTCGAAGATATCGTTTTGGATAGCCTCGTATGAAAGCCAGTCGGTTTTTGCGCTGAAGCAGTAAATCTGCATCGGGACACCGAATTCTGTCGGGTCTTTCTGGCGCACCAGCATCGTCAAGTTATGGTTCAGGTTAGGATTCTGCTTGATATAAGCCGTAAGATAAGCTCTGAAAATACCGAGGTTGGTCTGGCGGCGGCCGTTGACAATTGTTGTGGTGTCGATATTATTACTCTTGTTGTATTCGGCGATTTCGATTTCCTTCTTTTCGATATAATCGCGGATAAGCTGGAATTTCTTATATTTTTCGATCATTTCCGGTGTGCAGAATTTCACCGTGTCGATGTCGATGATGATGGAGCGCGAGATACGACGGCCTCCCGATTCGGTCATGCCGCGCCAGTTGATGAATGGGTCGGAAATAAGGGTGTAGGTGGGGATGGTGGAGATGGTGTTGTCCCAGTTTTTTACCTTCACTGTGGTCAGACCGACGTCGATGACGTTACCGTCGGCATTGCCTTTCACAATCCAGTCGCCAATACGCACCATGTCGTTGGAAGTCAATTGGATACCGCCGACAAAACCGAGAATAGGATCTTTAAAGACGAGCATCAGCACAGCGGAAAGAGTACCCAGTCCGATGAAGATATCGCCCATTGGTTTGTTTATCAAAACACCTATAATCAACAAGATGCAAATCATTATCGCAATGATTTTAGCGACTTGCATCAAGCCTTTCATCGGTTTGTTTTTGGCTATGTCGAACGAATTGTAAATATCTGATATAGAATCAGTTATGGATATCACAATGCCTGTCCATGTAGTTATCTCACCGATTCGTGCCAGGGCATGAATAAATGCGTCAAGCATGTCCAAATCAGGCGCAACGGCGTAAATCAGTCCCTGAATCATATAGACTGGAATGAGGTATGCAATGCGTTTCTCAAGTCTCTTGCCTAGGAAAAAGTCGTCGTATTTAAATTTCGTGCGTCTGAAGAAACCGCCGACGTATTTTTTTAAGATTTGTTTTACTATAAAATACAGTAAAAATGATACCGCCACAAGCGTGAGAATGCCGATGCCTTGTGCAAAGTCTTTGGCTAACTCGTTGTCGAGTCGCATGCCGAGAAATAACTTCTCTAAAATGTGTAAATATTTGTTAATCATGTTGTTATAGTTTTTGTGGTAATAAAATATTCAATGATAATGGCTTGATTTCAACTTCAATGTCTTTCGACATCATAATAGGCTCACCGTCGATGTTCACGACATCGTCTTTTTGCCTTATTACTTTGATTTTCTGTGCTTTATGAATGTCAACGAAATGCGTTTTGTCGATGTGTTGTGTCAACAGGCGTTCGGCTACGTATGGCACTGCGAAGATATTAGGTTTTTTGAAGATGCACACGTCCAAAAGCCCGTCGTTGAGCGAGGCGTGAGGGGAGACCGCTGCGTTGAAGCCGAACTGGTTGCTGTTGGCAAAAGAAATGAACAATGGCTCGCAGTCGAATTCCTCTTTATCGTCTAAAACGAGGTGGTATTTTTCGGGTTTGAACTTGAAATACTTCTCCGTTACGAGTTTTACATATGTTTTAAAGCCTCTGTTAGGGTCTTTGGCGAAATAATCGGCTATGATGGCATCGAAGCCAACGCCTGCGATGCTTACATAAGGCACGCCATTCACTGTGGCGGTGTCGATTTTTGCCTTCACACCTTTGTTTATAACCTCAGTGATGACTTTTTTAGCTTTTAAAGGCAGATGAAGGTGCCGGGCGAGGCCGTTTCCTGAGCCGAAAGGCACGATGGCGAAGGTCTGACGTGCGCCAATCATGTTGGTAGCAACCTCATTGATAGTGCCGTCGCCGCCTACAGCAACAATGATATCGTATTCATTATCAATGGCTTGCTTGGTAAGTTCCGCCGCATGTCCGCCATACTCGGTGAGCGTTATGGTGTAATCAAATTTGTCCTTGTCAATCAATTGATCGACAATCGAAGGAAACTTCGACTTGTCGTGATGACCTGATATAGGGTTGACAATAAACAAAATTTTCTCTTTCATTTTATATATAACTTATTGTTAATCATTCTGTTAGTGTATTGCTGCAGGCGCATCTTGAACTTTGAGTCCAAACATTGCCATATCTCGTTTTCGTCAGCTTTGTAAAGGTTTTTCGTCAAGCATGGGTCATCTTCGATGTCAAACACAGCCGTGATGTTGCTGCCGTCCGACTGAAGCATGTATTTTCCGTCGGAATACTGATAAATATTGTTGAGATAGCTAACAAAACAAGGCTCTTGCAGGCTGTCGAAAACGTTTCTGCCGAAGGTGAAAACAGTGTCGTTGAACCCCAATGCTGCCAACAAACTGATTCCAATATCTGTCTGTTGCGCTAAAATATTGGTATTCAAAGGTTTAATAATACTCGGAGCATATAATGCCGTCACAATCTGATATTGTCCGTAGCCGTTGAGATAGTTGTCGAAACGGTGTTCGGGATTCACATGGTCGCCCACGATGACAAAGATAGTGCTGTCGAACCAGCTGTAATTGCTCATTGTTTTAAAGAAATGACGCATGGAGTCGTCGGTATAACGCACAGTCTTCTCAAAATCGGTTTTATAGTCGCCTTCGGGAAGCTCGTAGCCTTTGGGAAGATTGAACGGATGATGCGAAGAAAGTGTGAAAACGCCAGCAGCAAAAGGCTTTTTCATCTTGTTGACCTCATTGGCCGTGAACTGCAGAAACGGCATGTCTGAGATGCCCCAGATTCCGTCGTAATCGTCGTCGTTAGCGTATTCGTTGCGGCCATAATAACTGTCGAAGCCAGCGGAAAGTGCTGAGGCATTGAAATTCATGGTGCCATTGTTGCCACCGTGGAAAAACGCCGTAGAATAGCCGTGTCTCTTGAAAATGCTGCCGATTCCATCAAGGCGGTTGGCGGCATAACGCGACTCGACATAGTCCTTCGACATCAACGAAGGCAGTCCAGACAATATTGATGTAAGTGCCTCGATAGACTGACGACCGTTGGCCATCCCATTGAAAGTCAAACTGTTATCGAGAATGGAGTCGAGGAATGGAGTGAGTGTGGTCTCGCGTTGCCGATTATAATATTTCACCATCTCCTGACCATGGCTCTCCAAAATTATGATGAAAACATTGTAATCTTTTGCGTCTCCTTCAATAAACCTATTGACTGTCAGGTTATTACAGATAGGAGAGTAGATGTTTTCAAGTTCTGCGTCGTCGAAAAACTCAACTTTTTTCAACACGTCGCCCGATGAGCCTCGTCCTATTGTGAACGGGGTGTTCAAAACCAGCGGAATATTCTGTGTTTTAGTGTAATTTGCAGCGGTTATAATGCTTATAGGTTTGTTTTGGAGTCCACCTCTAAGACCTATAATTGAAACCGCCACAAGCATTAAAAATACCAGTGAACGAGTTGAATACCAATAAGTTTTGTTTAAAATAACGGCAGGTTTTACCCGTGTTTTCCTGGTCAATACAATAATTGCGAGTAAAAACACTGCAAAAACGACCACCATAAACCAAAAATCCACCAGAAATTGTGTCACCAAACCGCCTTGGTTATCGTCGGTATGTTGCATGAAACCGAACAATTCGGAGGTCATTCTTTTGTCGATATAGCGGTAATAAATGACATCGATAAGATTTAAAGTAATACTTAAAGTATTCGTTATAACAAAAAGAATATCAATTGTTTGACAATAATACTTATTGTATTTAAATCTTAATGGGATGCCGTAAAAAATCAGGAATGGTAGGTTTGCGACAATGAGTGTCCAGATGTCGAAACGCATCCCGATGAAGAAGAGACGGAACTGCTCTCCAAGGCTTAAACCGGGGAAGTTGCCGACGTTGAAAAGGAAAAGCAGCCATCTGCTGATAGCGAGCAGCAGAAGCATCACCCCAAGACGGATGACGAATACCTTCCAAAGCGGCAATTCCTTGTTTTTAAACATAATTTTATTTTCCGCAAAGATAAGAAAAATTTTGTATATTTGTACATCAAATTTATTGAAGATGAGATTTAAATTTTTGTTTTGTTTTTTATTGATTGTCAATATTTTAGGTGCTCAAAATATGCCAAAGTATCCGGTTTATCCTAATCCGATGAAGATTCCGGTTTGTCTGTCGGCGACTTTTGGAGAGCTTCGAAACAATTCGTTTCATGCTGGTGTCGATATCAAGACACAAGGCAAGACCGGTTTTCGTGTTTATGCTGTCGCTGATGGCTATGTGAGCCGTATCGGAGTGTCACCATGGGGTTATGGAAATGTGGTGTATGTCACTCATAATGATGGATTTATGTCGGTATATGCACATCTTGACAGCTTTAACGACAAGATTGCGACATATGTGAGGAAGAAGCAGTTTGCAAGCAAATCGTTTAGGCAGAGTCTGTTTCTTGAAGAAGGTGAGATTCCTGTGAAAGCTGGTGATATTCTTGGACTTAGCGGCAACAGTGGCAGTTCTGGCGGACCGCATCTTCATTACGAGCTTCGCGATGCCAACCAACATCCGATTAATCCTTTCTTTTTTGGCTTTAAAATCAACGATGGAGTGAAACCAACTATAAATGGCATTGCACTGTATCCAGCTGAGAAATCGTCGGTAAATGGCGCCGAAAACGCTGAATTCATCGAACTTGAGAACAATAATGCTAATTATTCGGTGAAAAATGGCGATATCCAAGTCAATGGGACGGTTAATTTCGGCATCTCGACCTACGATCAGGCTAATGAATCGAATAATCATAACGGTGTTTATTCAATCGAGCTTTATGCTGATAACAGATTGATATTCAGTATGTTGTTTGACAGCTTTTCTTACGATGAGACGCGTTACGTCAACAGTTTGATCGATTATAAGACTTATATCGATGATAAGATTCGTTATGTCAGAACTGAAATTGACGAGTACAATATTCTTAGCATGTACGATGAAAAATCGGGCAGTGTTACTATAAATGAGGGCGATAGGGTGGAGATGAAATACGTTGTGAAAGACTATTTTGGAAACACTTCGAACGTGAAATTTACTCTTGTTGGTGATAAACCATTGGATGAATTCGCTGATAATCAATATAGTAGAGCTTATTATCGTGTTGATGGCACAAGTGAGGTTGAGGTCGGCTTGGGTGGATTCACTGCCACAATTCCCGAGAAGGCTTTTTACAGATATGAATATGTTTTGGCGCGACAAACCGATACAATTCAAAACATTGCCTCTGAGCATGCATATATTCTTGGTACAAACGATATCCCAGTACAGAAAAATATCAGCATCAGAATTCAGCCAGCCGAAAAATATGCTTCATCATCAAAGCTTTACGTTGTTTCTATCGATAAAAAGGGCAAGTTTTCGGCTCAAGGCGGCAAGATGACCGACGGCATGGTATGCACAAACATCCGCTCTTTAGGGACATATGCATTGGCTGTAGATTCGATAAAACCATCGATAAACCCTCTCAATTTTAAGAACAACACTAAGGTTGTAAAATGTAAACGATTGAAAATCAATATTAAAGATGGTGAGTCGGGCATTGATAAATATGATATTTATCTTAACGGGAAATGGGTTATTGGCGGTTATGACGCTAAAAACGACCTGTTGTATTATGACGTTGACGAAAACTTAAAATTTGGCAACAACAAAATGGAAGTCGTTGTCACAGATGCAGTTGGCAATAAGACTGTCCGCACCTACAATATAATTCGCGAGCGTCAGTAACGTCTCAATTATCGTCCCTGAGGAACAAATTGATAAGCCCCAGCATCAGGCTGGTCGCCTCTTGCCACGCCGTCCAAATCGAACTGTAAAGCCCCAATGGAATATTCGGGATTGCCAATGCCTGTTGCTGCTGACAATGTGTCGAGGTGGAAATCAAATTCAGCGGTATTTTTGAAATTTGGGTCTTTGTTGAACACACACTGTTCGTAAAGCTGTGACAATTGTGGTCTTAGTGTGCGAACAAGGCAGTTTGTGAATTTGTAAGTGGTGTCGGCGACAGGGTAGAAGTCGGAGCCAATCTCGTTGCTTTGGCTACCATAGACGATACTGTTTCTGATGTCGCACTCCAATGGTACCACGTAGGTGTTGCCGTCGGTAGGGTTGGAGTATAAGTTATTGAAAAACAATGCTTCGGCTTTTCTAGTGGAGCTTGTCCAATAATTGGCAATGGTGCCGTGGGTGAACAGATAATTGCCGCCGCCAGTAAGTGCTACACAATAATTGCCGCAATTGTTAACCACGAAATTTGATGCGCTGATGGTATAGCAGTTGGCATACAGCCCCATTCCGGTGTGATTCTCGATGATTGTGTTGGTGATGTATGCAGGCTCCATGTTATCCTTCAGCATTCGTTGTATCTGCAGGCCTATAAAACCGTTTCTGATTATCGCATGGTCTATTACATGTGGGTGGCCTTCACGGGCTTCCATGAGCCATATTCTGTCCCATTGTCCTGGCTGGTCTGTGTAGAACGATTCGAGCCTGTCTCCTTGAAAAACAACAGGATTCTCGGCTGTTCCGTTGACGATGAGCTGTCCTTCGCTCCATGCCCATAATCCTGCGCCGCCATGAAAATAAACATGTGTGCCGGGTTCTATGGTGAGAGTGCCATCGGAATCTATAAGTGCCACATTATAAATGACATACGGCTTTTCTGCTGTCCAATGAACATCGGTGTTTACCGAATCTGTTATTGCCGTGTAATAATTGGTGTAATGTCCGTTCTCGTCTGGGAAAATGCCGGTTCTTCCGATGATATAATGTGCGTTTTGTCCGTATGCTGACAGATTGACCACTTGCTCGTTGCCATTTGTATTGAAAATCAGGCGGTCTGGCACAAAAAACGGATTGTTGACATCTGTCGGGTCGATAGTGACCTTGATAAACACGTAAAGGCTGTCTTTGGCATAAATTTCCTTGTCGTAAAAGGCTGTCCCTGACTGTCCGTCAACATTGATGCTGTAAGGGGAGGAGCTGCCTTGTTCGAGACGTATGGAGTTGATTTTTAGGTTCTCGGAGTTGTTGTTATATACCATCAAGACTCTTGTCGAAGAGCCAATGCTGGTGAACACAGTGTCGAAAGCGATGGTGTCGGTTGAGAGGCTGATGTCCTTCGACGGATTGTCGGAAAACTTCAACTCTTTGCGACAA
>Ga0265301_10001822_pt1 | contig 26503 bp, 21 predicted proteins | sample AusTroGonzalo_MG_2_FD_193488 | JGI IMG/M metagenome (GOLD analysis project Ga0265301, IMG submission 193488) | Bovine rumen microbial communities from tropical cattle in Woodstock, Queensland, Australia - Gonzalo_04 | ecosystem: Host-associated > Mammals > Digestive system > Stomach > Rumen ... | reverse complement strand
TCCACGCCAACCCGAGAAGCCCGTGGATCCCTTTGGGCCCAATTTCAAACGTCTACATCAGGCAGTGGCGCCGCGACCGATGGCTTCCGACCCCAGTAGCAGCGACCTGCACGAGGGCTGTCAGATAGAGCATCAGCGTTTTGGTGTGGGCACCGTCATCAAGATAGAGGGCACGGGCGAGAACACCAAGGCCACCGTGACGTTCCGCAATGCAGGCACCAAACAACTCCTACTGAAATTCGCCAAATTCAAGATCATAGGATAAACAATTAGAGCGACTCATCATCGGGTCGCTCTATATTTTTCTGCTTAGCCTTAGGCAGATGTTTCTTCTTTCGGATCCACGCAGCCTTTCGGGCTTCGTAATCTTCGTAATGTTTCTCTAAGAATCCGTCAGCCATCAGTTGTTGAACTTAGCATAGATAACACGCAACTTAATCGGACTGGCAGTCGTGCCGCGCTTGAGTCGGGTGGTGGACAGCCCCATCTCATGCACCAGGGCGATGGGCGTGGTGCCGGATGACGAAGTGGAACTGACGGTGGTAATCTCACCCACAGGAACCAGCAGGGCCTTGTTCCAGTCAGGATGCTTGGCTACCCAGTCGGGATCGCGCTTCAAACCTTCAAGACGGTCATTATACATCTTGACAATGAGATTGTTGATATCGCTGCTACTGGAGAAACTGTAGGCATTCTTGCTCAGAGTGGTGTAGAACGCATACCGGTTATTGTAGTTCTGATTCGTCTCAAAGAATGAGTTCAGACTGTCTTTCTGTATCAGCAACAACTTCTGGGGAGCCGAGAATGTATAATTGGTGAGCGGCTCAAAGTTGTTGACGCGATTGAATGATACCGATACGGAGAGCAGCGAGTCCTTCATGTGAGCCGACTTGATCTCCTCAACGGGCAATGTCACTTCGGTGAAGATACCGGCTGGCGTCTTCAGATAGGTGTACTCCGAATCCGATTCCACCAGTTTTCTGAGGGCAGCCTTGTCGTTCTTGACCGTAATCGTCTGGAGCACCTCATCCGTTGATGATGTCTCCAGAAAACTGTAATATTCTTCACCGTCTTCATCGTCTTTGTAGTCATAGTAGACGCGAAGTTGCGCCTCAGCGAAGTTGGCCAACAGACCTTGTCCGTCGGTGGTCTCGACATAGAATCCTGGACACATCTGATGAATGAAGGCAAACGAGTTCTTGAAGTACTCAGGATGCTCATAATAGTTGCGCAGGATATAGGTGCCGTAGTTGTTGTAGCGCACACCATTCTTATCGGTATAGGGCTCGTTGAGACGAATCACCACATGCGGATCGAAGCCCGACAGGTTTCTGATACTATCCGAATAGGTAAAGTCGACATAGCCGAACAACTGCGACTGCACGATTCCGTCCTTACGGAGATAGCCTTCTTTCACGGGATCAAAACTGGTATAGTGGACACCGTCGGCCACAGGTTGACCGAGTTCTGAAATCCTCAGTTTCATGGTTGTTGTGGTATCGCCATACGACTTGCTCTTTTCAAAGAAGAGGAAGATGTTACAGGAATCGGCCACAATCTGGCCATCCACACGGCTGGTAATCTTGTCGATGGCGGGCAGATGGGTTTCTTCCATCATATTGAACTGCATCATGAAACTGCTGGCAACAGAGGTCTTGGTCTCCGGATCCGTGACACGTCCCAGATAGAGTTCATTATTATATGTGTATACAGAATCTGGGATGAACGATGCCGTCAGCACGTCAAATTCTTCGGAAGTGACGTTGATATTATCATTACTGCTTGTAAGCGACATACCGATATTGTCTGTACCTTCGTCGCAAGAACAGATTGCCATTGCAAAACCAGCAATCGCGAAAACATATTTGAGTTTCATGTCTGTTTTATTAGGGTTTATTCATCTCCGCTTTCCTCTACAGCATCCGGGCAGATGGTGTCATAGAAAGACTCGATGTTATCTGCATAATTGTCTTTTGAATATTTTAATACGGGTACATTGTGCTCGTTGGCATAAGCAAGCAGATCCTTGTCGACGTTCTTCACGGCCGGCACGATGCCGTCGCTATAGTCAATGGCCAGTTTGCTCAATTCGTTGAAATCAAACTTGTCGTTATAGGGCTTCAGCAGTTCGGCTGTTGCCTCACGGAATTCCAGACAACGCTTGAAATTGGTGCCGAAGTCTTTATTGAGACTATTGGCAAACAGCGAGGTGACCACCTTGGTATTGGTGAATGAAGGCTCGTCGTGATAAGCCGTCTTGATATAGAACGGCACAACGGCGCTCATCCAGCCCTGACAATGGATAATGTCGGGCACCCAACGGAGTTTCTTCACGGTCTCCAGCACACCTCTTGCAAAGAATATGGCACGCTCTCCATTATCGGCATAGTCTTCACCATTCTCGTCCTTCTCCATCTGACGCCTGCTGAAGTAATCGTCGTTATCGATGAAATAGACCTGAACCTTCACCGACTGTATGGTGGCAACCTTGATGATGAGGGGATGGTCGGTCTCGTCGATGATCAAGTTCATACCCGACAGACGAATCACTTCATGTAACTGTCCACGACGCTCATTGATATTACCCCATTTGGGCATGAAGGTACGGATTTCAAAACCTTTTTCCTGAATAGAATGCGGAAGGTCTCTACCTAAAAGCGACATCTCGCTATCTGGTACGTAAGGAGCAATCTCCTGATTAATGAAAAGTATCTTTTTAGCCATTCTCTGATGAATTATGCTGCAAAGGTACTAAAAAATCCTTGAAAAAAAGCCATTTCCATGGTGTTTTTAGCAAAAAGTGACACATTTTTACCCGTTTTTTTATTTTTTATGATTCTTCCGCCCCATGAAAAGGGCAATATAGAGACGGCGTAAAACACACGAAAATGGGCCAAAGAGTCGTTAGAAAGTGTAAATTATCAAGAAAAATGAAGGTTTTTGTGTAAAAAAACTAAATAAAAGTTGCACGTTTTAATTATAATTTGTATTTTTGCAAAAAATATTTAGGATTTAACCATTGATTTCATGGCGAAGTATAACATTACAGAAAAGAAAGAGAAGGAGGCTGCCTACCGTAGTTTGGTGAGCCCCAAACTGATGGACGAGATGCAGGAGAAGATCATGAACATCATCGTCATGCAGAAAAAATACCGTGACAAAGAGTATTCTGCCAAGAAATTAGCAGAAGACCTCGGTACGAACACTCGCTATATCTCGGCCGTCGTGAATGTACGTTTTCACATGAATTACACTTCATTTGTGAACAAGTACCGTATCGATGAAGCAATGTCGATTTTGGTGGACAAGCGCTATCAGGACCTCCGTATGGAAGAGGTCAGCGACATGGTAGGATTCGCCAACCGCCAGTCGTTCTATGCTTCATTCTACAAAATCATGGGTATCACCCCACGTGAGTACAGACTGAACCATTTGGCCCAGCATCCTTCATTGAAGAAAGGAACCAAGGGCAGTTCTAAAAAATGATTAATCAGGAGGACTTTTAGTGGGATTTGTTTACCAAGACGAGCGCTTTGCTGATCTGCAACTTCTGCGCTATTGTCTGCATGGTTTCGAGAAATTGTCGCTTCAACAGAAGAAATTGATTTACTATCTGTCGAAAGCGACAATTTTCGGAAGAGACATTACTTTTGATCAGAACGGGAAATACAACCTCCGCATCCGCAAGATGTTGGAGGTCGTTTATTGTGATACGACCATTTCGCACGACAGTACTGATTTCCAGGCATTGGAAACCTATCTGAAACGCATCTGGTTTTCCAATGGTATTTACCATCACTACGGCTGCGAGAAATTCAAGCCAGGCTTTTCCGAGGATTATCTGCGCGAGGTAATCGGAAAGGTCGATGCCAGGAAGTTGCCCCTGAACGACGGCGAAAGCGTAGCGGAGATGTGCCAGGAACTCTTTCCTGTCATCTTCGATGCGGATGTTCTGCCCAAGCGTGTCAACAAGACCGATGGCGAGGACCTGATCCGAACATCTGCCTGTCATTTCTATGAAGATGTGACGCAGCAAGAGGCAGAGGACTTCTATGACAGCATGAAGCAACAGGATGCCGGTACGGACACACCGATCTCCTACGGTCTGAACTCGACACTGGTGAAGGAAGACGGTCAACTCAAGGAGCGTGTCTGGAAAGCCGATGGCCTGTATGGAAACGCCATCCGTCATATCATCTATTGGCTGAGGAAGGCTGCTGAAGTGGCTGAGAACAAAGCCCAGAAATCGTATATCGAACGCTTGATAAATTATTATGAATCAGGCGATTTGAATATTTTCAATCAATATTGCATTGAATGGGTCAGCGAACATGCTTCTGCCGTCGATTTCATCAATGGCTTCATCGAAGTATATGGCGACCCCTTAGGTCTGAAAGGCACATGGGAAGGACTCGTGGAATACATCGACAAGGAGGCCACCCATCGTACCCAGACCATCTCCAACAATGCCCAATGGTTTGAAGACCATTCGCCGGTTGACGACCGGTTCAAGAAGCGTGTTGTGCATGGTGTGTCGGCCAATGTGATCTGTGCGGCGATGCTTGGTGGCGAGGAATATCCCTCAACGGCCATTGGCATCAATCTGCCGAATGCCGACTGGATCCGGGCACAATATGGCTCGAAGAGCATCACCATCAGCAATATCACCGATGCTTATAACAAGGCCGCCAAAGGCAGCGGTTTTAAGGAAGAGTTTGTCATCGATGCAGAAACACTTCGGCTGATAGAGCAATACGGCGATGTGTGTGATGACCTCCATACCGACCTGCACGAATGTCTTGGGCACGGCAGCGGACAGTTGTTGCCGGGTGTGGACCCCGACAGTCTGAAGGCCTATGGCAACACGATTGAGGAGGCGCGGGCAGACCTTTTCGGACTCTATTATATCGCTGATGCCAAACTGGTGGAACTGGGTCTGACGCCTGATCTTGAGGCCTACAAGTCGCAGTATTACACCTATATGATGAACGGCTTGATGACACAGTTGATACGCATTGCGCCAGGTCATCAGATAGAAGAGGCCCACATGCGCAACAGGGCCCTCATTGCCCATTGGTGTTATGAGAATGGCGATGCCATCCGCCTCGTCAAGCGCGGCGACAAGACGTATGTCGAAATCACCGACTATGCGCAATTACGTGCCCTGATAGCCCGTCTGTTGGCTGAAGTGCAGCGTATCAAGAGCGAGGGCGACTATGAAGCCGCACGGCATTTGGTGGAGACCTATGCCGTCAAGGTAGATGCAACGCTTCATCAGGAGGTACTGGCGCGCTATCAGAAACTGAACCTCGCTCCCTATAAAGGTTTTATTAATCCGATGATGCTACCCGTCATTGACGAACAAGGCGAAATCTGTGATATCCAGATCAACTACAGCGAAAGTTATGCCCATCAGATGCTTCGTTACAGTACGGAATATGGCACCTTAATATAATAATCATGGATGTTAAAGAACAAATCAAAGAGATAAAACAGTCGTTCCGTCAGATGATGGACGGCTCCATCGCCAAGTCCATGCGTGACAAGGGGTTGACGTATAAACTGAATTGGGGTGCTACGTTGCCGCGTCTGCGTGAGAAGGCCGATGCCTATGGCAAGAATTACGACCTCGCCATCGCCCTTTGGAAAGAGGATGTGCGCGAGTGTAAGATTCTGGCCACGATGATCATGCCCCCCGATCAGGTACTGCCCGAGGTCATCGATATCTGGATGGAACAGATCACTTCACAGGAGATTGCCGAACAGGCCGTCTTCAACCTCTTCCAGTATCTGCCTTATGCGCCTGAGAAAGCCTACACCTGGATGGCTTCCGACAAGGACCTGTATCAGATTTGTGGCTTTCACATCCTGGCACGTTTGTTCATGGATAAACGAGAGCCCAACGAGCGCGGTATCAACGAGTTTCTGGATCAGGCATTGGCAGCCCTTCAGAGCAACAGCATCGGCGTCAGAAAGGCTGCCATGGCGGCGGTACGACGGTTTTCGGAACTCGGACTTGTCTATGAACGGTTGGCCCAAAGCGCATTAAAACGTGCTAATTTAGATTTTTTATAGATAAAACCTCTTTTATCTGCCTGAAAGTTTGTACCTTTGTGCGGTTTTTGGAATAACAATCCTCTGATTCCGCTGATATGGTAAAAATTGATGTATGGCAAGCCGTCTTACGGATTCTCGACAGTTACCTTGAGATGAACAATCATCGCAAGACACCAGAGCGCTATACGATTCTAAAAGCCATCTACAAGACCGAGGGGCATTTTACCCTCGACGAACTCAGCGACCGACTGGTGAAAGACTATAACTTTCCTGTAAGTCGTGCCACGCTTTATAACACGCTGAATCTGTTTCTTCAACTCCGATTGGTTATCCGCCACCGTTTCCAGAGTACCACGGTCTATGAGGCTTGTTATGACAATATGAGCCACAGTCATCAGATCTGTACCGAATGTGGCAAGGTGACCGAACTGAAGACACCGCTGATTGCCAAAGCCATCGATGATACGCATCTGAAGCGTTTCCGCAAGGAAGGTTTCACGCTCTATATTTATGGCGTGTGCAGCACCTGTCAGGCTAAGTTGACGAAAAAGAAAAAGAAACAAGTGAAAAAAAACAATTCAACAGATAAGATATGAATAAAGGTAAAGTTGATGTCCTGCTTGGTTTACAGTGGGGCGATGAAGGAAAAGGTAAGGTGGTCGACGTGCTGACCCCGAATTATGATGTGATTGCCCGTTTCCAGGGTGGCCCGAATGCCGGTCATACGTTGGAGTTCGAAGGTCAGAAGTATGTCCTCCGGTCTATTCCCTCCGGCATCTTCCAGGGTGGTAAGGTAAATATCATCGGCAATGGCGTTGTGCTGGCCCCCGATCTGTTCATGGACGAGGCCAAGGCTCTCGAGGCCAGCGGTCACGACCTGCATGCCCGTCTGCATATTTCCAAGAAGGCCCATCTCATCATGCCGACCCATCGCGTGCTCGATGCAGCCTACGAAGCCCAGAAGGGCAAGGACAAGGTGGGCACCACCGGCAAGGGTATCGGTCCTACCTATACGGATAAGATCAGCCGTAACGGTCTGCGCGTGGGTGATATCCTCGACAACTTCGAGAAGAAATACGCCAAGGCCAAGGCGCGTCATGAGGCCATTCTGAAATCACTCCATTTCGACTATGACATCACAGAGGTCGAGAAGAAGTGGCTGGAGGGTGTCGAATATCTGCGCCAGTTCCCCATCGTGGATTCCGAGCATGAGATCAACAACATCCTGAAGAGCGGCAAGAGCGTGCTCTGCGAAGGAGCCCAGGGCACGATGCTCGATGTCGACTTCGGTTCCTATCCCTTCGTGACCTCCTCGAACACCATCTGCGCAGGAGCCTGCACCGGACTGGGTATCGGTCCCAACAAGATTGGCGAGGTGTATGGCATCATGAAGGCCTATTGCACCCGTGTCGGTGCCGGTCCGTTCCCCACAGAACTCTTCGACGAGACAGGTAAGAAGATCCGCGACCTGGGTCATGAGTATGGTGCCGTGACTGGGCGTGAACGTCGTTGCGGATGGATCGACCTCGTGGCCCTGCGCTATTCCATCATGGTAAACGGCGTTACCCAACTCATCATGATGAAGAGCGACGTGCTCGACGATTTCGACACCATCAAGGCATGTGTGGCCTATAAGCAGAACGGCCAGGAGATCGACTATTTCCCCTATAACATCGAAGAGGGTATTGAGCCTGTCTATCAGGAACTGCCAGGCTGGAAGACCGATATGACCAAGTTCACCTCTGAGGACCAGTTCCCCAAGGCCTTCAAGGACTATATCGCTTTCCTCGAAACCCAACTCGAAACTCCGATTAAGATTATCAGCATTGGTCCCGATCGCGACCAGACAATTGTTAGAAAGTAATGGCACAGAAACCAAGCATACCTAAGGGAACGCGCGACTTCTCCCCAATGGAGATGGCCAAGCGCAATTATATCTTTGATACCATCAAGCAGGTTTACCAACTCTACGGCTTCCAGCAGATTGAGACGCCGGCCATGGAGACACTTGGCACCTTGATGGGTAAATATGGTGAAGAAGGCGACAAACTGCTCTTCAAGGTTCTCAACAGCGGTGATTACCTCTCGAAGGTGACACCTGAGGAACTGGCCGAGCGCAACAGTCTCCACCTCGCCGCCAAACTCTGTGAGAAAGGTCTGCGCTACGACCTCACCGTACCCTTCGCCCGCTACGTGGTGATGCACCGCGAGGAACTGCAACTGCCTTTCAAGCGCTATCAGATGCAGCCCGTATGGCGTGCCGACCGTCCGCAGAAAGGCCGTTACCGTGAGTTCTGGCAGTTCGACGGCGACATCGTCGGCTCTGATTCCTTGCTCAACGAGGTTGAGTTGATGCAGATTGTCGATACCGTCTTTTCCCGTTTCGGTGTCCGCGTGCTCATCAAGATCAACAACCGCAAGATCCTTTCCGGCATCGCCGAGGTCATCGGGGCTGCCGACAAGATTGTGGATATCACCGTCGCCATCGACAAACTCGACAAGATCGGTCTCGATAACGTGAATGCCGAACTCAGTGAGGATGGTCTTTCTGAAGAGCAGATCGAGAAGTTGCAGCCCATCATCACACTCGAGGGCAGCAACGACGAGAAACTTCAGACCATTGCCGAAGTGCTCAAGGACAGCGAGACAGGCCTGAAGGGCGTTGAGGAAATCCGTTATATTCTCAATACGCTGAACACGCTGAATACGTTGAAGAATGAGATCCAACTCGACCTGACTTTGGCCCGTGGACTGAATTACTACACCGGCGCCATCTTCGAGGTCAAGGCACTTGATGTGCAGATTGGCTCAATCCTCGGCGGTGGTCGTTACGACAACCTCACCGGTATCTTCGGCATGCCGGGCATCTCGGGTGTGGGTATCAGTTTCGGCATCGACCGTATCTTCGACGTGCTGAATGCCCTCGACTGCTATCCCAAGGATGCGGTCAATGGCACCCAACTGCTCTTCATCAATTTCGGCGAGAACGAGACAGCCTACTGTCTGCCCTTCGTAGCCCAGGCCCGTGCGGCAGGCATCCGTACAGAGATATTCCCCGATGCGGCGAAGATGAAGAAACAGATGTCGTATGCCAACGCAAAGGCCATTCCCTTTGTCGCACTGGCTGGCGAGAATGAGATGGCTGCAGGCAAACTCACGCTCAAGAATATGGAGTCTGGCGAGCAGACACTCGTATCGCCAGAGGAACTGATTTCGATGATCAGTCACTAATCTATAAAAGGCACGGTTTCAATACCGTGCCTTTTTCAAAACAAACACTTATGAAACAAATCAAACTACTATCTTCTATCGTTGCCGCATGCTTGATACTGATGGCAGCAACAACCGACAAAACCACCACCATCTTTGTGATTGGCGACTCAACGGCTGCCAATAAGGATATCTCTGGCGGCAAACAGGAACGAGGGTGGGCAATGGCCTTGCAGGCCTACTTCGACGACCATATCATCATCGACAACCATGCCGTCAACGGTCGCTCCTCAAAGAGTTTCATCGATGAGGGCCGTTGGGACAAGGTGCTTGGGAAAATGAAGCCTGGCGACTACGTCATCATCCAGTTCGGTCATAACGACGACAAACCCCAGCCCGACCGTCATACAGATCCGGGCTCGACGTTCGACTACAACCTCGCCAAATTCGTCCGTGAGACGCGCGAGCGAGGGGGCATTCCCGTGTTGATGAACAGCGTGGTGCGCCGCAACTTCTTTGTGCAGGCACCCGAGAACGACGACGATGAGAAACTCCGTACCCAGACCTTCCAGGATGGTGTGAAGATGATTGAGGGCGACAGTCTCATCGACACCCATGGCCTCTATCGTCAGGTTCCTCGTGACGTTGCCCGCCGCATGAACTGCCTCTTTGTCGATGCCAACCAGATTACCCACAATCTGGAACAAGGTCTGGGCGCCGAGGGCTCAAAGCGTCTCCACATGTGGTTCCTTCCTGACACAGAACCCTCTGAGCCGAAAGGCAAGCAAGACAATACACATTATAATATATATGGAGCCCATCAGGTGGCTCGCTTGTTGGCCGACGCGCTTTGTCAGGAGATTCCCGTGCTGAAGGCTTATCGGACGGATGCCGACATCACCGTCGATGCCAAGGGGCGCGGACAATATCTCAACTTGCCAGATGCCGTTGCTGCAGCCCAGGCATCGTCAAAGGCTGAGACCACCATCCAGATTCTCGGAGGCGAGTGGGAGAGACCCCAACTTCCCAAGAAATCAAGAATCAGATTCATCCTTCGCCAAGGGGCTACATGGAAATAAAAAAAGGGGACGGCCTTTCTGAATCGAAAGCACCGTCCCCAACAATATATATGAAAAATACACTTACGAATTAAAGGCCGACCACGAATACGTAGCCAATGGGTCTATTTCTGAATTAGCATCTATATATGCAGTACCATCAGCATTCTTCAACATGCGGACTCCAACCCCTTCTACTATCACACTAAACACTCTCTAGTGTGATACTAAAGCCCCTTTAGTGCCGGGGTAAATGAAAGAGAAATCTCTGCTCAATCGAGCGGGGATTATCTTATAACAAAAAAGCCTCTGAATGACTTCAGAGACTCTGTGATTCGGTTGGGGCTCGAACCCAAGACCTACTGCTTAGAAGGCAGTTGCTCTATCCAGCTGAGCTACCGAACCGGCCTTGCTTGCAATAAGCGGGTGCAAAGGTAGGCATTTTTTTGCAAACCACCAAATTTTCTCCTTTTTTTATATCTTAAATCGTAAATCTGATATAAGTACGGTCGTCGAAGGAGAGATTACCGGGGGTGAAGCCCTTCGTAGCCTTGAAATCGCCGATGTTGAGAGGGTCGGTCTCACGCTGGTGGGCGAGATGGGTTTCCGACTCGCTGAGCGTAGGACAGAGAAACGGATAGCCATCGCTGGCAAAGATCACCTCCCACGGACGGAAATCGAGTGTAATGACGGGCACCAACTGTTCGGGAATAGGGAAACCGTCGACCACAGCGTAGGTGATATTCTGATTCTTCATCTCTTGCAACATACGGGGAATGATAGCAGCACGGGCTTCGTCATTGGCAAGAATCTCATCCTGGGTTTTGCCGGCAGACAGCAGTTCCCCGACCTTAGTAGCCCGCATCTCTGCCAGCGTCTGTTCATAGGGTTTGGGATTCTCAAGAAGTTCGCCGTTTAGCAAACACTGGCAGTCGCCAATCATCCAGATCTCGCGACGCAGACGGGAAAAGACAACCACCGAGGCGGTCATGCGCTCTTCGGGATGAACCACCAGTTCGGGAATACGCTTCTTGGCATAATGCTTGTGGATGGCGCGCGTGACACCAAGACAGAACTGATGACAGGAGATGTCGGCAGGCATCTTACGGATAAAACGTGAGATGATCTTCATGGCATAACGGCCGTTACTCATCAGAAGAGAATAGCGGCGCGTTGCCTTCGAGGTGGAACCGTCGATGACGGCGATGAAGTCACTTGTGACGACGAGACCGTCCTCGCTTTTCTTTTGGGGATTCTTCGCGATTAGGCTTTGTTCGAGGATATTCATTGTTGTTATATAGTTTCTTGATCAGGTCGGGACGACCGATGCGTTTGAGGCTCTGTTCGATGCCGCGACGCTCCTCGGGCTTATACCAGAAGAAATACTGTCGCTGGGCGAGTTTATCACGTTGGCTCTTGGCCGAGAACACAGGTTCGAGCGTATAGGGGTCGTAGCCAGTGTACCAGGTCTCGGTGGCAACGGTCATGGGCGTTGGCGTAAAGTCCTGCACCTGTTCGAGGTGGAAGTCGAGTTGTTTGGTGATGACAGCCAATTCGGCCATATCTTCCTCCTGACAGCCGGGATGGGAGGAGATGAAGTAGGGAATGATCTGCTGGCGCAGGTTTTCCTCGCGATTAATACGGTCGAAGATGCGCTTGAACTCGTAGAACTGCTGGAACGACGGTTTGCGCATGAGACGAAGCACGCGGTCGCTGGTATGTTCGGGGGCCACTTTCAGGCGTCCGCTCACATGTTTGCAAATCAGTTCGCGGGTGTAGGCCATCGCAGCCTGGTTGCTCGCCTCGTCCTTACTACGATGCAACAGCAGGTCGTAGCGCACACCACTGCCGATGAAACTTCGCTTAATGCCCTTCAAGGCATCGACGGCATGATAGATGTCCAGCAGTTTCTGATGGTTGGTATCGAGGTTAGGACAGATCTGTGGATGGATACAACTGGGCCGTTTGCACTTCTCGCAGGCATTGAGATTCCTGCCATGCATGCCGTACATATTGGCTGAAGGACCGCCAAGGTCGGAAAGATGGCCCTTGAAATCGGGCATCTCGATGACCTGCTTGACCTCTTTCAGGATGCTCTCCTTAGAACGGCAGGAGATGAACTTGCCCTGATGGGCAGAGATGGTGCAGAAGGCACAGCCTCCGAAACAGCCGCGATGGATGTTGACGCTGTACTTGATCATGTCGTAGGCCGGAATGCGCTTGCCCTTGTATTTAGGATGGGGCTGTCGGGTGTAGGGCAGATCGAATGAGGCATCAAGTTCGGCTGTGGTCATCGGCGGATAAGGGGGATTGATGACAACAAACCGGCCATCCACGCCCTGCAACAGACGCGAGGCATGCATCATGTTCGACTGCTCTTCGACATAGCGGAAATTCTCGGCCTGCTTGCGCTTATCTTTCAGACATTGCTCATGTGAATGCAACACGATGTCGTCCTCACGGATGCCGCCAGGGATTTCTTCCTTGCGGGCCAGAAAGACGGTCTGGGGAATGTCGCGCGGCAGCATCTCGCCATCAGACAGGCGACGGGCGAGTTCGAGGGTTGGCTTTTCACCCATACCATAGGTGATCATATCGGCCCCAGAGTCGCAGAGAATACACTTGCGGAGACTGTCCTGCCAATAGTCGTAGTGGGTGACACGACGGAGCGAGGCTTCGATGCCACCGAGTATCACAGGCACATCGGGGAACAGTTGCTTGAGGATCTTGGTATAGACGATGGTGGGGTACTCTGGCCTCAGGTCATGCCGGCCGTCGGGGCTATAGGCATCCTCTGAGCGCAGACGACGGTTGGCGGTGTATTTGTTGACCATCGAGTCCATACAGCCCGGTGCCACGCCAAAGAAGAGGCGAGGTCGACCGAGTTTCTTGAAGTCGCGGAAATCGCCGTGCCAGTCGGGCTGTGGGACGATGGCCACCTTATAACCAGCCGCCTCCAACGTGCGCCCGATAACAGCAGCACCGAAGGAAGGATGGTCGACATACGCATCGGCAGAAAATAAAATTATGTCGACTTCCGTCCATCCTCGGAGTTCCAACTCCTTCTTCGTCGTTGGCAGAAAATCCGTCAGTCTGTATTCCACTATTATCTATTATTCACTATTAACTATTCACTAATTGAACGGCGTGCCTTGTATGGCGCGGGCGGTAGAGGCGAGATTACCGTTGAGTTGGCTCTTCCAGTTGATATAAAGGATGACCAGTTGCTGGAGTCCGAAGGCCTTCATATTGGGATGGTAGATCACATCGAGACAGAGATCGAGCAGCGCCTTGTCTTTGCCAGCCTGACTCTCCAGCAGCGAGCGGATGTTGAGTTTCAACTTGTCAAGTACCTGTTCGTCGACATAACCGTTAGAGTCGATCAGGTCTCTGAACAACTGATATTTCTCGATGGTGTCAAGATGCTCTTCCTTGACCTCAATACTCCTTGTACCAGATGAATTTGCTTGAATTTTCATAAACAGATTTGTTTGAAGTTGTTGATTATTGTAATGTTGTTGATTATTGCAATAGAAACGCTAATAGTCCCCGCATCAATACAGCCTGCATCTGCCTGGATTTGATGCATTCGAAGGGGAATCCGATGGTCAGCGCCCGATAGTCGTTGCCGTTATAGGCCACACAGGCACTCTGTTCGTCGGAATAGGCCATTGCCGGATAGGCCGGTGCGATAGGCTGCAGCACATCAGGATGCTGGGCCGCATAATGCACGCTATTGGGTTGACGGTGGAAAGTGAAGGTTGTACCCAGTCCCTGCACGGAATCTCGCTCCAGGTAATCGTTGTGCGTACCACCGTAGTTGCATTTGAGCAGACTGGCCAGGAAAGCCTTGTCTTGTTCCGACGTCATGTCACGTCCGATATAGGCACCACTCACGAGGAGGGCACCGCCCTGTGACGTATGGGCAATGAGATGAGGGCGCAGTTCCTTCGGGAAGGCCTGATATTTCACCAGCGAATAGCCATCGTTACATTCCAGACCGAGAATCAGGTCGACCAGCGCATAACCCTCCATCGTCATCTTGCCATGCTCGATGGCCTTCGACGAACAACTGGCAATGCTATAGCGACGGGCAGAGGCTATGGCGCGTGCATGGGTACGTATATAATCAAAGTCGTTGCCGGCAATGAACTGTCCTGCCAGCGAGTCGTTGGTGAAGCCCAGTCCTTTCGACGAGGTCTTTCCCATCTGCGATTTATCGAAACTGGTCTGGAACCCGCGCCATCCGGCCGTCAGTCCGTAACTCACGCCGATATCTTCTTTGAGGTCGAATCCCTGTTCGGAGCCGTTGTCGCGCACTTTCGGTGAGGCGAGACGATGGAAGCCATTGACCACGAGCACCTGCTTCTGGGCCGTGGGATTATAGAGGGCCGACACCACTTCGCTTGGGAAACTCTCACCACCGGCATTGACGGCAGAAATGCGGAAGGAATAGAGTCTGTCGGGATCCAGTTGGATGACCGTACTCGTCTTGTCGCTATTGAGGAAGATGCCGTTGTCGAAATCCTCATCGTCCTTGGCTGTGTAAAGCACATAGCAAGTCGGCACCGCCGTAGGCTCATAGGGATCATCCGTTGCCGTCCAACTGATCTTGGCGATACCGTCGTCGGACAGGGTGACACTCACATTGTCGGGCGCCAACGGCTGTACCACATAGTCGGTATGATGCATGCGGGCCGTATAGCGGAGCAAGGTCTTGTAGATACTACGGGCCAGGTCGAAACGGAAATTGGGGTCCTGAGCCATTCGCATATCCGCAAAGTTCTGATGCGACAAGGTCTCCAGAATGGCGCTGGGCACTTCCGGCACACGACACTCGGAATAGTTGCGGTCGTAGAGTTCGCGGGTCTGCCACTTACCATATTTACGACGGATGTCATAAGGGATGTTTACAAGCAGATCGTCAGCCAGATCACGCGATGCCAGACGTGTAAAACCGGCGTTTACCGTCGAGTCGCGGAAGGTGGTCATACAGATGGTCAGGGTGCCGGTATTGGTCTTACCGTCACGGGTATAGCCCGCATCACTATGGATGGCCAGCGACAGTTCGATGGGCACGCCGCGCCCGGTGGTGTCGGGCATATAACACGAACCGCCGCCCAACAGATTGGTCATATAGGAACGGGCATTGATATCGTCGCCATAGTCATCCTGACCCTCCTTGGTGCTGTAGACCTCGTAAGGCATGCCTGCCCATTGGGCATAGTAGCGCGAACCTTCCAGACAACGGGGCATGCCGCTCAGTTTGCCACCTCGCTCGATGTTACCCATACCACCACCAAACCTGACGGCGTCGGCGGTTACGATGCCTGGCTTGTCGCTGAAATTGGAAAGCACCACACGGTTCTGTTCGTTACAGCCTTCATCAAAGTCGAAGGTGCCCAGATAGACCCAGGTGGATCCGCCCATCTGCTGATTGACATGAAACTCTGTGGCTACACCCTTATGCCAAACGGTATAGCGGGCATCGTCGACACTACCGTCGACCGTCTGGTAACTCACATAGACGGCATAGCGTCCTGCCTCTGGGATTGTGGGCTGATAAACCACGTGACCCAGATGGTTCGGAAACTCCGTGGCCTCAATCATACGGGCCGTTCCTGCCTCAAAGGGATTCTCATGGTCGACATAGTTGCCTGCATGCAGACCGAAACCCGGCATCGATGTCGTCTGCCAGGCATGATGAATACTCTGTTCGGTGTAGCCTGTTGCCAACGAATCATTATCGACAATGACCTCATTCCGCTGCCAGTCGCGCTCACGCGGCGTGAACACATTCGCACCGGCATTTTCCAACATCGGGATGAGATAGGGATTGACAATGGTCTGCGTAAACAGATCCTCGCTCGTTCCGAATAGGGGCGGGCGTTGCCACATCCATTTGCCATCGGCAATACTGTAATAGATGCCGTGACTGGCCCACACCGTGAAATGACGGTTGAAGAGTCCGCGGGTGATGGAAAAAGGTCGCGAAACGTTCTGCACCCAAGGCTTGCCTTTGTAGTCGATATTCGCCCAGGTACGGCTTTTGTCTACTGGCTCAGACAAACGGTTGGGAATCAGATCTTCGATGGCCCATCCGCCCGTCTTGACTGTCAACTGATACTGCTGAACCGAGTCGGGTAGGAGTTTACGCACATCATTATAAATGAAGTCGGTCGTGGGTTTGGTGAACAACTGCTCTCCAAAAGCATTGTTGGCATAAACCGTCACCGTCTTCATGGAATCGTTGACACAAAGACTATCTAAGTGTGATTTCGAACGTATTAACTGTCCTGCTGCCTTGTAGTTGGCAAAATAACTCTGCAACGCATTACTCTGGGTTTTCTGCCCCAGGGAAAGCAGGGCCGTGAGACCAGCCCATAGTGTCAAGACCAGTCTCTTCTTATTCATTATTCAATATTTCCAATTGTAAAATTCTCGGGATGCTTGCCCTTGAAGTCCTTAAAGTATAGTTTAATCTCTCGCATGTCGGTTTCCAGATCACCTGAGGGGATGACGGTCTTGGTACATTGGATATGTCGCTTTTCATAATCCACACCATAGAGCAGAATCGGCAGATTGGCTTTCAGGGCTATGAAATAGAAGCCTTTCTTCCAATCAGGATTCTTCGAGCGGGTTCCCTCAGGCGTGATGCAAAGATGGAAGACATCAGCCGCTTTGGCCGTCTCTGCCATCGAATCGGTCATACTCATCTTCTTCTGACGATAGACAGGAATACCACCCAACCGTTTGAAGATAGGTCCCAACGGCCAGAAAAACCACTCCTTCTTCATCAGGAAATTACTTCTGAAGCCTTCCGCACCGCTGTACACCAGTCCTAATAGGAAATCCCAGTTGCTGGTGTGCGGAGCCAAGCAGATAATATATTTGTCGGGATGCTCTTGCGTTACGTTAATCGTCCATCCCATTCGGCTGTATAATAGCCACTTACAAAATGATTGCCACATATCAACTATTCAACTGATCGATGATCTCGCTGATTTGTGCGGTGAACTTTTCTTTCAGGTCATCGAAGTATTTCTTGGCAGGAAGGCCAGGCTCCGGATGACAGGCGCGACGGATAAACTCATCTTCAACTTTCAGAATACTGAAAAGCAATGCCTCTGCGTTGCCTTGCTGACCTTTGGCACCATATAACGATACTGCAACAGCCTCTGCAAATAGTTCTTCACAAATCGAATGAATCACATGTTTTAATGTTCTTTTACTTGCCATAATATTCCTCCTTTTTGGTTTGTTTTGATATATTCAGTAAGCAAAGATATACAAAATTCTTCTTATATCAAAGAAATACATCTACAAAAAATATTAAAAAGCCCATTTTACCTACTTTTATTTCCTTTTTCTTGCAGAAAATGATTAATTTTGCAGGCAAATTTAAAATTATTCATTCAAATTAAGGATTAAAACAATTATGGAAAAAAGTGCATTGCAGATGGCAAGAGCCGCCTATCAGCCCAAGTTGCCCAAGGCTCTCCAAGGTGCAGTTAAGATCAAGGAAGGTCAGCCCACCCAGAGTGTAGGCGACCAGGAAGACATCAAGAAGTTGTTCCCCAACACCTACGGTATGCCTATTGTAGAGTTCGAGCCCGCCACAGAGGCTAACCATACCAAGATGAATGTTGGTATCATCCTCAGCGGTGGACAGGCACCTGGTGGACACAACGTCATCACAGGTCTTTTCGACCAGATTAAGAAACTGAATCCGGAGAACCGCCTCTATGGCTTCATCCTTGGCCCTGGCGGTCTGGTAGACCATAACTATATGGAACTCACCAAGGAGATTGTCGACGAGTATCGCAATACTGGTGGGTTCGACATGATCGGTTCCGGTCGTACCAAACTTGAGAAGGTCGATCAGTTTGAGAAGGGTCTGGAGATTATCCGCGAACTCGATATCAAGGCTATCGTGATCATCGGTGGTGACGACTCTAATACCAATGCTTGTGTACTGGCTGAGTATTATGCAGCCAAGAACTATGGCGTTCAGGTGATCGGTTGTCCGAAGACTATCGACGGTGACTTGAAGAACTCTCAGATTGAGACTTCTTTCGGTTTCGATACCGCATGTAAGACCTACTCTGAGTTGATTGGTAACATCGAGCGCGACTGTAATTCTGCCCGTAAGTACTGGCACTTCATCAAGGTGATGGGTCGTTCGGCTTCTCATATCGCCCTTGAGTGCGCCCTGCAGACACAGCCCAACATCTGTCTCATCTCTGAGGAGATCGAGGAGAAGGCTATGAGTCTCGACGATATCGTAGAGTATATTGCCAACGCTGTGGCCGCTCGTGCTGCCGATGGTAACAACTTCGGTACCGTCATCATCCCTGAGGGTGTCATCGAGTTCATTCCCGCCATCAAGAAACTGATTGCTCAGTTGAACGACGTGCTGGCTCTGCCTGAGGCTAAGGAGATCAGCCGCGACGAGCAGGTTGACTTCGCCAAGAGTCATCTCACCGCCGAGAACCTCGCCGTGTTCAACAGCCTGCCTGTTGGTGTTGCTCGTCAGTTGGCGCTCGACCGCGATCCTCACGGCAACGTACAGGTATCGCTCATCGAGACCGAGAAGTTGCTTTCTACCATGGTAGCCCAGAAACTCGAGAAGATGAAGAAGGAAGGCAAGTATACCGGCAAGTTCGGTACTCAGCATCACTTCTTCGGTTATGAGGGACGCTGTGCAGCACCTTCTAACTTCGATGCCGACTACTGCTATGCCCTCGGTACTTCTGCCGCTCAGTTGATTGCTAATGGCAAGACTGGTTATATGGCCATCGTCAAGAACACAACCGCTCCTGCCGAGCAGTGGATTGCCGGTGGTGTGCCCATCACGATGATGATGAACATGGAGCGTCGTGCTGGTGAGATGAAGCCCGTGATCCGCAAGGCCCTCGTAGAACTCGACGGTGCGCCCTTCAAGGAGTTTGCCGCTCATCGTGACGAGTGGGCTCGCAAGACGGCCTACATCTATCCTGGTCCTATCCAGTACTGGGGTCCCACAGAGGTCTGCGACCAGCCTACTAGAACACTTGCCTTAGAAAAGGCTAAATAAATGCAAAGAAAGCGAGTAGTTCGCCGTAAGGGCGTTGGCGTTACCCATACTTATCATGGTGTGGGTAAGCGTCAACGCCCTAATTTTATCATCCGCCTGCTTCAAAAGGTGCCTTCCTGGGGATGGTGGCTGGGCGGTATCGCGATTGTCGCTGGCTACGTCTGGTTCTTCTACTATTTCTTCGTCTCGCCCTTCGGTTTCCGTTGGCGTGCCCTCTACGGCGATGTCAGTTACCCGGAAGGCTACGAGATCCACGGCATCGACATCTCCCATCATCAGGGACATATCGACTGGGAGGAGTTGAAGGATAATGGTATGATTGACAAGTGTCCCATCCGTTTCGTCATGATCAAAGCCACGGAGGGCGCCACCCAGACCGACGAGAATTTCCGCGAGAATTTCTATCAGGCACGTGAATATGGTTTTACCCGTGGTGCCTACCATTTCTATAGTGTGCACACGCCAGCCGACGAGCAGGCCTATCACTTCCTGGATATCGTGAAGTTGGAAAACGGCGACCTGCCGCCCGTGCTTGATGTTGAGCATAAGCCCAAGAACCAGACCGATGAAGAGTTTAAGAGTTCCGTGCTCCAATGGCTTGACATCGTGGAGAAGCACTATCAGACCAAACCCATCATCTATACCTATTTTAAATTCAAGACGAAATACCTCAACGATTCCATCTTCGACCAGTATCCTTACTGGATTGCCCATTACTATGTGGATTCGTTGGAGTATCAGGGCCCGTGGAAGTTCTGGCAGCATACTGATGTGGGGCGTCTGCCCGGCATCAAGGGAAATGTCGACTTCAACATTTACAATGGTTCCTATTACGACCTGCGCCAGATGACCATCGGTTCGCAGGAAACCATCGGCGAGAAAGCCTATGGTCTTTAAACATGTAATCTGCTAAATTCAAATTATTAATGAGAAAAGTATTATTGGCAATAGCCATGCTGTCACTACAGATGGTGGCGGCTGCGCAACAAACGTTGACAGAGAAGGACATGGGTGCCTATCTCTTCACATTCTTCAACGACTCCACCCATTCGTTGTTCATGGCCATCAGTTACGACGGCTATAACTTCACACCCATCAATCACGGGGAACCCATCATCGCCGGCGATAGTATTGCCGAGCAGCGCGGTATCCGTGATCCGCATATCTACCGTGCCCCGAATGGTAAGTTCTATATCGCCATGACCGACCTTCATGTCTTTGGTCTGCAGAAAGGACTACGCACCACGCAGTGGGAGCGTCCTGAGAAATACGGCTGGGGCAACAACCGCGGTCTGGTGCTGATGGCTTCTGATGACCTGATACATTGGACGCACAAGGTTGTCCGCATCGACAAACTCTTTCCGCAGCACTTCGGCGAAATCGGTTGTGCCTGGGCGCCACAGACTATCTGGGACCCTGCTGTCGGCAAACCAATGGTCTATTTCACCATCCGTCAGCAACCTGGTGGCAGAACGAAGATGTATTACAGTTATGCCAACGAGGCATTTACCACCCTTGAGACCGAACCGCAACTGCTGTTCGAATATCCCGACGAGACTATCCAGGTGCTCGATGCCGATATCTGTCCGATGCCTGATGGCCGATATTTTATGTCCTACGTGGCACAGGAGAATCCTGGTGGTATCAAGTATATGATCAGCGACCGAATCAACCACTTCGACGACTACCACGCCGAACAGATTGATGCGGAGAATCGGGGATGCGAGGCTCCAAATGTCTGGAAGCGGATTGGTGAGGACAAGTGGGTCGTGATGTACGACATCTACAGCGCCACACCTCATAATTTCGGTTTCGTTGAGACGACTGATTTCAAGACGTTCACGCCATTAGGCCGTTTTAATGAGGGTGTCATGAAACTGAAAGATTTCGTTGCGCCCAAACACGGTAGCGTCATCCATATCACCAAAGCCGAAGCCAAACGGTTGGAGAACTATTGGAAATAAAAAGTAAATCCTCGCTGATTAGCGGGGATTTACTTGTTTCAGATATGCCTTGAAATCTTCGAAGTTCTTGCTCATGGCGACACTCTGTTTCTCGCCCTTCATGAAGGCGGCCAAACGGTCGGGAATCTCCACGTCGATGCCCAATATGTCGTCAACCTTCTCCTTGAACTTAGCCGGATGGGCCGTCTCGCAGAACACACCGATCTCACCTTCCTGAAGATTATCTTCCAACGCCTGATAACCACAGGCACCATGAGGATCGAGGATATAGCCGGTGTCGGCATAGCATTGGCGCATGGTCTCGCGGATCTGCTCATCGCTATACGTAGCACCGCTGATCAGGTTGGTAATACGATGATGCGTAGCCTCGTCGGTCAACTGGTTGTTAAGGCTGTAGAGATTGATGATGCGGGCGAAGTTGGAAGGATCGCCTACATCCATCGCGTTAGCCAAGGTCTGCACGCTGGCCTTCGGTTCGTACTTGCCTGTCTGCAGATATTTGAAGACTATATCGTTGGCATTGTTGGCGGCGATGAAGCGCTTGACGGGCAGACCCATCTGATGACCGAAGAGGGCAGAACAGATATTGCCGAAGTTGCCGCTGGGAACGCACATCACAAACTGGTCAGCCTTGCCCTGAGCCTTCAGTCGGGCATAGGCATTGAAGTAATAGAAAGCCTGTGGCAGGAAACGGGCCACATTGATGGAGTTGGCAGAGGTCAACTTCATGAGCCCGTTGAGTTCCTCATCCATGAAGGCATTCTTCACCAAGGCCTGACAATCATCGAACACGCCGTCTACTTCGATGGCCGTAATGTTCTTACCGAGCGTCGTAAACTGGCACTCCTGAATAGGTGACACCTTACCCTTCGGATAGAGCACATAGACATGAATGCCCTCAACTCCCAGAAAACCATTGGCCACAGCAGAACCCGTATCACCAGAGGTGGCCACAAGTACATTGACTTGTTCGCCTTTACCCTCCATGCGTATGAAGTACTGAAGCAGACGTGCCATAAACCTGGCGCCCACATCCTTAAAGGCGAGGGTGGGACCATGGAAGAGTTCCAAGGAATAGATATTGTCCTTGACCTTTGTAACAGGACAATCGAAAGAAAGTGTATCGTAGACGATATCCTGCAAGGCATCTTGGTCTACGTCTTCGCCAAAGAAGGCACTTGCCACATTATAGGCAATCTGTTGGAACGACATCTCATGGATATTGTCGAAGAAAACCTTCGGCAGTACCTTTATTGTTTCTGGCATATAAAGACCGCGGTCTTCGGCCAGACCTTTCACCACCGCTTTGTGCAGGTCGGCGATAGGGGCTTTACCATTCGTGCTATAATATTGCATATTGATAGAACTTTGAGGATTGGACATTGAATTATGATATGCTCATCAGGGCTTGCATGAACTCGTTGAGTTTTAAGAGTCCGTAAGCACCTGAAACACAAGAGAACTCGTCGTATTGTTGCACATCATCGGGCGTAATGCCGCGATGCCAGATAATGAACGGCACGGGCTGCCCCACGTGGATGCGCATTTCCACCGGTGTAAGATGATCTGGGAGTACGGCGATGCACACGGGCTCAGACCATGAGGTCACCTCTTTATAGATAGGAGCGATGAGTCGTTGATCCAAATACTCGATGGTCTTCAGTTTCAGTTCAAGGTCACCGTCATGACCGGCTTCGTCGCTCGCCTCCACATGCACGAATACGAAATCGTCCTGTTTGAGGGCATCGATGGCAGCCTGGGCCTTTCCTTCATAGTTGGTGTCGGCCAGGCCGGTGGCTCCCGATACTTCTACAATCTTCAGACCGGCATAGTGGCCGATGCCACGAATCAGGTCTACAGCAGAAATAACGGTACCGGATTTCACTTGAGGGTACTGCTGCATTAACGTTTCCATGGAAGGACGGTAACCGCCACTCCAAGGCCAGATGCTATTGGCCTGACGTTCGCCACGCTTAGCACGTGCCTGATTGAAAGGATGGTTTGCAAGGAGATCCTGCGATTTCAAGATCATCTCGTTGATCAGGTCTGCCGTTTCCTCGGCAGTCATGCGTCCTGCTTCGGCGGGCGCATCCGTTTCCGCCTTAACGAGTAAGGGCTGCCACGCCTCATTCGGATGATCGTGGGGTGGGGCACAGACAATATGCTTACTACCCCCCTTGACCACTAAAAGATGACGATATTGGATGCCTGTGATGAACTTCACGCGCTCACAACCTTGCGCTTCATTAATGGGCTTGGCGAGATTCTCATTGAGGTAATCGATGAGCACGCGGGCATCCTCTGTTTCCAGGTTGCCACCATTATGGGTGATGATCTTGCCATCTGCAAGGGTGATGATATTGCATCGGATGGCGAAGTCGTCATCGGTCATCTCGTAACCAATGGAAGCCGCCTCCAATGGACCACGGCCTTCGTAGACCTTATTCAGGTCGTAGCCGAGGATGGCGGTGTTGGCCACCTCAGAGCCGGGAGGGAAGCCTTCGGGCACGGTTATCAACCGTCCACAACGACCTTCCTTGGCCAACTGATCCATCATCGGTTTATGGGCATATTGCAATAAGGTCTTCCCACCGAGTCGTTCGACGGGAAGATCTGCCATGCCATCACCTAATATGATAATATGTTTCATAAAACTTTGTTTTATGCATCATCGGCTGCACCTCAGCATAAAGTATACTTTCTGCATTCGGTTTGCACGATAATTCATATTAAATGTTTGCGATTGACATGATATTGGCAAAGACACCAGCAGCCGTCACAGCAGCACCGGCACCATAACCCTGAATCAGCATCGGATACTCCTTATAGCGCTCAGTCGTGAGCAGCACAATGTTGTTGGAGCCTTCAAGTCCGTAGAAGGGATGGCCGTAAGGCACTTCCTTCAAGGCAACGCTGGTTTTGAACGATGATGGGTTGTTCTGATCGGCTTCCATCGTAGCCACGAAGCGCCAACGCTTGTTCTCGGCTTCGAGCACCTTACGACGCGCCTCAAAGTCGGCATCAAGTTCAGGCAGTCGCTTCCAGAAGTCATCAATCGAGCCTTCGAAATAACTGTCGGGCACAAAGAGGTGCTTTTCGACATCGTCCTGTTCTACCTTGTAACCAGCCTCACGGGTCAGGATGACCAGTTTACGGATCACGTCGGTACCGCTGAGGTCGATACGCGGGTCGGGCTCAGAATAACGCTGTTCCTTGGCTCTGCGAACGGTCTCAGAGAAAGGTACGTCGGCAGCAATCTCGTTGAAGATGAAGTTCAGCGTACCACTCAGGATAGCCTCGATCTTCAGGATTTTGTCACCCGAGTTGCACAGGTCGTTGATCGTGCCGATAATCGGCAGGCCAGCACCTACGTTGGTCTCATAACGGAACCAGACGCCGCGGTCACGAGCCGTCTGACGCAGTTTGATATAACTGTCGTAGTCGCTTGAAGCCGCAATCTTATTGGCTGCCACTACGGAAATATTATGTTCTAAGAATGTCTGGTAAAGGGCCGCAATCTGACGGCTGGCAGTACAGTCGACAAAGACGGAGTTGAAGATATTCATCTTTACAATCTCGTCGCGCATGTGGTCGGTATCAGCTGCAAAGCCGGCACGCAGTATCTTCTCGTAGTTGTCGAGATCGATACCGTCGCGATCCAATACGAAGTTGTCGACATCCGAGATACCCACCACATTGAGTTTCAGACGCTTCGTCTGCATCAGATACTGCTGCTGGGTGCGGATCTGCTCCAACAACATACCACCCACGGTACCGATACCACAGATAAAGAGGTTGAGCACCTTGTATTCCGACAGGAAGAACGAGTCGTGCAGCACGTTGAGTGACTTGCGCAGAAAACGGCCATCCACCACGAACGAGATGTTCGTCTCAGAAGCGCCCTGGGCACAGGCAATCACCGAAATACCAGAACGTCCCAACGTGCCAAACAGTTTACCTGCAATACCAGGTGTCTGTTTCATATTCTCACCTACGATGGCGATGGTAGCCAGACCACTCTCCACCTGCATGGGGAACATGGCACCCGTCTCAATCTCCTTGGCAAATTCAGCATTCAGCACTTCTGCTGCATCCTCGGCATCCTCGTCGCGCACACCGATAGAGGTGGAGTTCTCAGAAGAAGCCTGTGACACCATGAATACAGAAATGCCCTTATTGGCCAATGTCGTGAAGATACGACGGTTCACACCAATCACACCCACCATCGACAAACCGGTTACGGTAATCAGCGAGGTGCCCTTAATGCTTGAGATACCCTTGATGGGCTTATTATCGTCTTCAATCTTATCTTTGATCAACGTGCCCGGATGCTCGGGGTTAAAGGTGTTCTTCACCTTGATGGGGATATTCTTCACGCAGACGGGATAGATGGTCGGCGGGTAGATCACCTTCGCACCGAAGTTACAGAGTTCCATCGCTTCCACGTATGAGAGTTCGTTGATGGTATAGGCAGTCTTGATCACCTTCGGGTCAGCCGTCATAAAACCGTCCACATCCGTCCAGATCTCCAGCACCTCAGCATTCAGCACAGCGGCAATGATAGAAGCCGTGTAGTCACTACCGCCACGTCCCAGGTTCGTCGTCTCGTGGGTGTCGCGATCACGGGCGATAAAGCCCGGCACCACATAAACCTTGTTTGTTGCGGTGTCAAAGCAACCCTTAAACGCCTCCTTCACCAGTTCGGTCGTCAGGTCGGCATCAATCACGTGCTTGCCCTGTTTCTTCTGCGTGCGGATGAAGTCGCGACTGTTCATGCGGACACCGTTCTTCACCATGGCTGCCACGACATGTGAACTCAGTCGCTCACCATACGACACAATCGTGTCCTCTGTCTTCTTCGACAGGTCGTGAATCAGATACACACCGTAGAAGATACTCTTCAACTGATCGAAGAGTTGGTCTACATTATTGAATAAGTCTATGCGCTTTTTGTCATCTTGGATGATGGCCTCGATCATCTGGTGGTGGCGCGTCACCATCGAGTCGAATTCCTCACGATAGCGGTCGTCGCCCTGCTTGGCCAACTGCGATGTGGCGATCAGTTTGTCGGTGATGCCGTCAAGTGCACTTACTACTACTACGACAGGTTGCGTCCGAGCCTCTGTCTCCACAATTTT
>Ga0265301_10001820_pt1 | contig 26529 bp, 52 predicted proteins | sample AusTroGonzalo_MG_2_FD_193488 | JGI IMG/M metagenome (GOLD analysis project Ga0265301, IMG submission 193488) | Bovine rumen microbial communities from tropical cattle in Woodstock, Queensland, Australia - Gonzalo_04 | ecosystem: Host-associated > Mammals > Digestive system > Stomach > Rumen ... | reverse complement strand
TGATAGAATTATCAGCGAAAAAGAAATTGAAACTTATGACTGGGCTAAGATGCCAGTTTATAAAACAGAATTGGAGAAATTATCATAATGGCAGACTTATATTTTTATAAAGGTAAATTTAGAACAGATGAAGGTCTTAAAAGAGCATTAATTAAAGACGATATTGTAACTATTTCTCCAAATAGAGCTTATTACCTTTGGGCAGAAAAGTTTGAATACTATTATGATTATGATATGCTAAAAGATTACTGCACTGATTATGAGTATATTACCAAAGAAGAAGCCAACAACTTTAGAAAATGGTTAAATAAAATGGTCAAAGAAGGTAAGATTGAAGTTGTTCATCATCAATGGTATCATTGTGATGAGAATGACAATATTGGCACTGAAGACTGGTGGGATACAAGAGAAGCCATAATAGATAATATGGACCGCTGGGATCCTAAGTGGCCAGACGATTTTATTGAACATGTTGAAAGAACAGTCGAAGCTTATGGTGATACTATCTCCCAAGAAGAGTGGGATAAGCTAATGAAACTTCCAGACGACGAAGTAGATAAGATTGCTATGAAGTGGCGTATTAATGAATATAATAAAGCTAAGAAAGCTTTAGAAAAATAATATGAAATTAGAATTATTTGAAATCTATACTTGTTATAATAATGCAAAGGGTCATGAAGTGGTTGGGCCAGTTCATGGTTTTTGTTTTTATGATAATGGATATCAAGATTTAGAAGAAACTTATAAAAATATTTATTTTGACCTTGCGTATCTATCTAATGAAACAAAAAAACAGTTAACAGAAAACTGGTTTTATCATAAAGGTAGCTTATGTTCTTATAAGGCATTTACTATTGATAGACGACCAAAAAACATGAATAGATTTAAGTGGCTAGTATTTCATAATTTTAACTACTTAGTCGCAAAAACTGCTAATATTAAAGACAGAGAAGAAAAAATTGAACATTGGCTTGATATTGTTAATTAATATGGACCCATTAATGGCAATTTGTATGGGAGTCGCTACCCTATTAGCTGTTGTAATATTAGTAGTAATAATTATATTTAAAGATAAGAATCCTCCTGAAAATTAGAGGATTTTTATTTTTATACTGTATAATATTAATGTACGCAGAGCGAGCATAACTCTCTACTAGTCCCACGTTGTTCTGGACAAAAAAGATGGCACAACAGTGAAAGGACCACCACTACTACAGTGCAGGTGGCAGTAAGGATACTTTAACCGGGAGAGCACTGCTGATGCTTAGGGTTTCGGATGCAAGAACATACAGCCTAAAGTCGATACTTGACACCCGCACAGAGGGAAAATCTTAATTGGTATTATAGTATTCACAACAAAAATGTTTACGAAAAACAGGACGCTATTTGGAAGATAAGAGGTCCATAGTTGAAAGGACGCCTATTTATGCTCTAGGGTCCTTTTTCTTTAATTTTATAGTTATGTATATTGTATAATATAATGAGGTATAATTATGGAAGAATTTAATGCAGACTTTAAAGAAAGACTTGTTAATGTTATTAAACGAGTTGTAGTAGACAAGCAGGCTATTTCTGACTCTGATGCAGTTATTTACTTCCATTGGGCGAGACACAGAGATGAGCCTCAATATGATTTTGTTCCAAAGGAGTATAGATAATGCCAGGTTATGATGAAGATTTAGCTGTTATTATTAGTAAACAAGCAGAATTAATTAAAAGACAAGTTTTATTAGAAATCATCCAAATTGCTTGTAATTGTGAAGATTTTAATCAATTTAAGGGTGTTTTATATGCTAGAGCTCTTGGCTTTATGAAAGAATTTGAAGACCAAGGTTTAGTTAAGAAAGGTTCTACAGAAAAAGCTGCCAAAGGTCAAGATATTGGTGAAGATGCTATTCTTAAAGAAAACTTTAAAAAGTAATGGCAGAGCTAGTATTTTATTACGGAACTATGAGTAGTTCCAAAACAGCAAATGCCTTAATGACTCGATTTCAATATATTGAACGAGGATTTGGTGTCTGACTTGTTAAACCAGAAGTTGATACAAGAGATGACGTAGAAATTGATGGTAAAAGAGTTGCAGTCATTAAGTCTCGCGTAGGAGTCTCAGCACAGGCAGATGTTATAGAAACAGGTAAGTCATTTCATGACCTGTATACAGCTTATCTAAAAGAAAATGAGCCTCCAGAACTTATTATTGTTGATGAAGCTCAATTTCTTACCGAAAATCAAATTGATGAGCTAAAAGGTATAACGGAATATTTAAATATCCCCGTTTACTGTTATGGTTTAAGGACAGACTTTACAACTCATTTATTTCCAGGGTCAAAGAGACTCTTTGAGTTAGCAAGTAAAGTTATAGAACTTCCATCAGTTTGTGATTGTGGTGAACCTGCAATTATTAATGGCAAGTTTAGACGAAGAAAGCTAGTGTTATCTGGAGACCAAGTTGATATTGGTGGAGATGATAAATATAAGCCTTTGTGTTATAAGTGTTATAAACAATTAAAGGCTGAAGCAGAAAAAAGAGGCTAGTCCTCTTTTCTTTTTGCTAAATTATACTGAGGTATTTATTATGGGAATTTGAGATGGATTTGGTGATTTCCTAAATAATTTTATTCAAGATGGCGCAGTTATTGCTGGTGATTGTTTTGGAATTTATGATAAAGATCATGCTAATAAAGTAAAAGAATTAATTAATATAGACCAACGTTATTTATATCTTATTCAAAAGAAATGTGGACTCGACCCATATAATGAAGATTATTATGGTGATAGAAGTGGAACTATTACAATTGTTAATATTGACCACTTTGCAATTAAAGCATCTAAAAAGTCTCAATTAGAAGACTGCAGAAAAATTGTCTACACTGCAATTGATGAAGTTTATAATGCGTCTCCAGAGGAAAGAGATGCTCAAGTCGAAGATATGGAAGACCATATTGATGATCCTTGGGAGGTAGATGAAGATGAAGATTACTAAAACAGACTTTGATAGATTTTATGAAGAACTCAATGAGGGAATTGTTTTTTCTGATAAAGCTAAAAGAGCTCAAATTAAAGATTTACTTAATGCTCCAGGTGGAATGTTAATTTTAAGAAGATTACAGGCAGGAAGAATGATTGCATCAAATGGTATGAATATTCCATATAGACTAAATGATGCAGAATTAAAGAAATTAGAAAACGAATATATTTACTATGAACAAGGGTTAGATGGAACAATGTATGCTCGTTTTGAAAAGCCAGTTAATGAAATTAGAAAACTTCTTGGCTTAGATGAACAAGACCCAAATCCGTTTAGCTTGGACTGGTAATTATTATGAGTGCAGAATTAATTATTTCAATTATATCATTAGTATTAACATTTGTTGTAGGTATTTTTACAGCAATCGTTACATTTAAAGTTGGAAGATTTGAACATCTTGAAAAGATAAAGACTTACGAGAAAAATATTACAAACTTTGAACTCCAGTTCAAAGATGAGAGATGGCTTTCTGAAATATTAGAAAATGGCGAATTTGACCATTATAATATGAAAAGCAAAAAAAGAATTCAAACTTGGTGGGATGAGTATAAGAAAAAGAACCCTCCAATTCTTTTACAATCTCACGTTGAATACGCTAAACTTCGTATTCAAGGAATTAGTGCTCAAGGCATTCATGTTCCAACAGGTGGAGAAGATACTTGTTTCATTTCAAAAGATGATGAACTTCCAGGTGTAGAAGATTTATTCTAATATATTAAACAAAAGTTAAAATAACGTCAAATATAACTGACGTTATTTTTATATATAATATAAAAATCGGCTAAATTAATGGTGAGGAGAGGAGTATATAATGAAGAAGATCTATGAACTAATTCCCTACGAGACTTGGTGTCTTTGAATGGTAAAATCCAATTTCAAGCAAGCTCTCAAAGATTACAACATTAAATGGTATCGTCCCCAACCACTAAGATGTAATTACGAAGATGTTGATGAATACATAATTTGTGATTATCTCTGAAAGCTAAGTAAAATGTCTCTTGGTGAAAGATTAGAATACATTAAAGAGAATATTGAGCTAAGCAAACAAAACCAAGATTAATTTCTTGGTTTTTATTTAAGTTAGCAATTTGCTAAATTATACGATGGAAATTAGAAAGTCTTTTGTTGAAAGTTGGTTCGAGTCTCTTGAAGAAGAGGCTAATTTTAGCTCACCAGATAATTCTTTAGATATGGCAACTGAGAAAGTTACTATTAAAGGTAATGACTATTCTTTTGTTACAAAATTTTTAACGCAAGAGGAGTCAGAAGCTTTATATAATACTGATTTATTAAAAACTTCAGGAATTTATGTTTATAAATATGAGCCACGACAAGATGACCCAAAACAATTCCCTAGATACTATGTTGGTAAGGCTATGGAATTACGAAAAAGACTACGAGCTCATTGACAAATTGCAGAGCATGACTCAGTTGCTTTACATGCAGCTATGCAAAAATGAGGTATTAAAAATTTTAAAGTTGCTATTATTGGTTTGTATAATAGAATTAACTTATCTGAGGGTGAAAAATATTGAATTAGCGAACTTCAAACATTTACGAATGATTATGACTATAATTTAACACCTGGTGGTGATGGCGGAGCTACTGTTTATAAATTAACACCAGAATTGATACAAGAAATAGAACGTTTATTACGTGAAACAGATTTAACTCCAGCAGTGATAGCTAATAAATTAGAAGATAAAGAAGCTGGTTTTAAGATTGGTGAAAGTGTCATTCAAAAAATTGCAAATGGAACCTATGAAACTGCTACATATACTAGTAGTGGTGAAATTAGAGATAAAGCTGCACGTGATAAAATTGCTGCACAAGCAAGTGAAGCTGGTTGAAGAAACCAAGGCAATGCTCAAAAAGTTAGCCTATATAAAAATGATACCTTTATTGGCGAATATGAAACTATCGGACAAGTAACTAATTATATTTATAATGAAATAAAAGATACTTTGCCTAATATGTCTAAAGAAGAAATTAAAAAGTTTAAGCATTCTATTGATAATAATTTAAGAAAACCTGCTGGGCAATATAAGGAGTATAATATAATTCGATTATAAAGAGCAAGAATAATTGCTCTTTTTATTTTTAATAAACTGTATAATATATTGAGGTATTCACTTATGACACGAGTTTTATGTTATGATATTAAATATCCTGCTGGCATAGAAGGTCCAGTGGAATTTGAAGTTACAGTTAATTTACCCTCTAATTGGAAATTTGAATATGTTCCAGCAAGAGACGCAGTTAAGAAAGTTTTAGAATCCGCCTTAGGTTTAAAAGTATTCAGATTTGATTGGAGACCATTATAATGACTTTACATAAAAAGGCTGAATTATTTGATTTAATTAGTAGAGACCCAGGTGAAATGGGATTTATTGAACAGTCTGAAACATATGACGATTATGTTGCAACATTTTATGATGCTAAGTTAGGACCAGATGATGTTGTTTATACAAAAGAAGAATTTAAAAAATTAAAAGAAGGCTTTAAGGAGGCAAGTAAAAATGTCAAGAGTAAAATATAACTTTAACTTTGATGGTAGTGATTATGCAAAACAACTTACAACTGAGATGGATATAAACTTTTTTAGAGTCTTAAAAGAAGCTGCTACTGGTGTTGCTGATCCAATTGATAAAAATAATATTATTGAAAGCATCAATAGAGCCCTCAGAATTATTAATACCCCAGAATATATTTTTGTAGCAAATCCAAAGTATAAAGATGAATTTGATGAGTTTTTTAAAAAACATAGAGATATTTGTGTTAAAGTTTTATATTCAAAAGAGGTAGAAGAAAATAAATTTATTGCTATTAAAAATGATGCCGCCCACTTAGAGTATTATTATCCTGAAAATAATTTTATACCAATATCATATACAACAAAAATTCTTCACCCAGACCATATCATAATATATAATGTAGAATAAATTAAAAAAGGGTTTACAAGACCCTTTTTATATTGTATAATAATAATATGATTAATATTTTATATGACTGCTTCAAACATTGGAGTAAAGCAGGCTCCGTCTATATCTATTCTGATCCTCATTTCAGTGATGCGGAGCATTTTAAATTACTTAAAGCCAACAACAATGTTCCAGAAGGTATTAATACTGTTGAAGAATTAGATGAACTACAAATTAAAAATATTAATGCAGTTTGTCATAAGTGTGATACTTTAATTCTTTTAGGCGATGTTGGCAATATTGAATTAGTTAAAAGATTAAAAGCTGGTTATAAAGTTTTATTAACTGGTAATCATGATAGAGGCGCTGACTATTACAGAAGAAAAGAAATTTTTGAAGATAAGTCTATGGATGATGATTATTTTAAACCTATGTCTAGCGATGAACTTGTTAGAGCGGGTTGGTTCATTGGTGATTCTAAAAAAGGTCTTATGTCCAGAAGCCTTGGTGATAACCACCTATTTGATGAAGTTTATACTGGTCCATTAATGATTTCAGATAAAATTATCTTATCACATGAGCCAATTGTTCCATGCCCAACCTATTTAGTTAATTTGCATGGTCATACTCATGATAGACCATTTATCTATACTTTTGATGGTAGAAGCTATCATAATTTCTGCGCTGAAGCTCTTAATTATCAACCAGTCTCACTTGGAGAAATGATAAAACATAGCTTACTAAGCGGAGTTGATGATATTCATAGGGTTGCAGTTGATAGAGCTATTAATCGTAAAGCAAAAAGAACCAAGGAGTAATCCTTGGTTTTATTTAATATTATTGTATAATAATATTATGAGCGATAAAACTAATTTAGATTTAGCTAAGTTAAAAGCTGATGATGAATTTTATACTTCTTTTGCTGACATTGTAAATGAGCTTTCTCATTGGACAGAAAAGTTAAAAGGTAAGAATATTATTTGTCCTTGCGATTTTAAGCCAACAGGCAATATCTCATCTATTACTATTGAGTTTAATCCTGCTAGATATTTTATTAATACTGTTAAAAAGCCAGAGCAAGAATATTATGATTTATTTGCTGAGTTTAATCTTACTGAAAGTGGTAAGGAAATTTCAGAAAGTCAATTAAGAAATATCCTTGCAAACCAAGAAGTAGTTAATTTTGTCAACTATTTGTGGGCTATTGGTAAAGAAGCAGGTATTAAATCTATTACCGCTTCTGGTTATGATATTACTACTGGAAAGGGTGTAAGCTTTGATGAAGTAGACTATTCTGCTTATGATATGGTTATTACAAATCCTCCATTTAGCCTCTATAGTGCCTTCATGGAAAGTATCATAGAAAAAAATCAGACAATTGAGTTTATCTTAATTGCCCCATTCATGAATAGAGTTGCGCCTTGTATTGCAATTCCACTTATGGAACGAAGAGCCTATCTAGGTTATGGTCGACACTTAGCAATGAACTTTAATAATCCAACTGGCGGTAAGGGTAAGAAGGTTGCTATTGACTGGATTGTTAGTTGGTCAGATGCTCAAGAATATATAGACAAAATGTCTAGTAAAACGGGTATTTTATATGACAAATCGTCCTATAAGGAAATGCCATACATGACAATGAAGGATGGATCAAAACCAATTAAGATTAATTCAGTGTCAGACATCCCAGATGATTATACAGGTTATATGTTTACATCAGTGGCCGTACTTGACCGATTAAGCTATAAAGAGTATGAATGGATATGTACAGGATGTAAAAAATACTTTAATAAAACTCACCCAGAACTTAACCCTTTTGCTCACAATGTAAGTAATGAGATGATAGGATACGGAACAGAAAATAGCTGTTTTCATGGAATTCTTTTCAAAAAAATAGTGTAGGTTAACATTTTATCTAAATAATAGGTTAATGTAAAATCTGCACTTTTTCTTACAGTTTGTAGGTTATAGTAAATTATTAAAAATAATTCGCTAAATTCAATACAAGAAAGTTTGAAAGGATTAATTTTATAGAAGAATAGGTGTCTTTATTTTCTAAGAAAAAATTGAACTACCTATTTTTTTATTCACTTATATTACAACAGGAAGGACATATAAAATATGGTTACACTTTACACTATTAACTGCCCAAAATGCAAGGTAGTCGAAATGAAGCTCGACCAAAAAGGTATCGAGTATAAGAAAATTGAAAATGAGGACGAGGTTGTTAAATTCGGCGCGGAACACAATGTCAGAACAGCTCCAATCTTAGTTGTTGATGACAAAGTTTTAGACTTCTCTAACGCAATTAAATATATTAATGAAAGATAGGTAAATTTATGCAAATTGAAATCAAATTAGACAAAGATTTTGAAAGATACCTAAACAGTTTAAAAGAAGAATACGGCGAAGATTTTACTAATTTAAATGGCTTATCAGATGAGAAGCTCAGCTACACAGACTTCTTAGATAACTTTGTTGCTGCAAAAACAGTTGCAGACGCTTCTGTTGATGGAAGTTCTAATGTTTGAGCAAAAGATATTGTTACTCTAAGATCTGAAAAGAGTAAACCTCATGAAAAATTGATGGCTTATAGTAAGATTTTCAAGGAAGTTAAGCAAAAATACGGCTTAAAAGAGGCCAAAAATTGGTTCAAAAGCGAGTGAAATAAGGCTTTATACCTTCATGACGCTAATACATCAACATTTGTTCCATATTGCTTCGCTTATGACTTAACAAAGATGGCTACTGATGGTTTATTCTATTTACCAGATCATAATAAACCAGAACCAGCAAAACACTTAGAAACATTTGTTGACTTTGTTAAAGAATTTATTAATTTTACAAGCAATAGAACATCTGGTGCTTGTGGCTTACCAAACTTAATTCCTTATATGTATTATTTCTGGAATAAAGATGTTAAGTCCGACCATTATCCAAGATGTCAAAACCCAGAAACATTTGCTAAGAGTGAAATCCAAAGAGTTATTTATGGAATGAACCAACCTTATACCAGAGATGGTATTCAATCAGCATTTGTTAACACATCAATTTTTGACAGTGAATACTTTGACTCATTATTTGGTGGCTCAGTCTTCCCAGATGGCGAATTAATGATTGACCATAAAGATGGCATCATGCAATTCCAAAAATGGTTCTTAGAAGAAATGGCTCATATTAAAGATACTGGTAGAATGTTTACATTCCCAGTTAATTCAGTCTCACTTCTTAAAGAAAATGGAAAATTCGTTGATGAAGACTTTGCTAAATGGGTTTCTAAACATAATAAGAAATGGAATGACTCAAATATCTTCGCAGATAAAGATGTTACATCACTCTCTAATTGTTGCAGATTAAAATCAAATATTAAAGAATTAGGATATTTCAATTCTATTGGTGGAACTGCATTAAAAGTTGGCTCTGTTAAAGTCTCAACAATTAACTTAGCAAGAATTGCTTATGAAGCTAAGGGCAGTGAAAAAAGATACATTCAAATTCTTAAAGACCGCCTTAGTATTGATATGAAGGTTTTAGATGTCATTAGAGACATTATTAAAAAGAATGTTGATAGACGTTTATTACCAAATTTCCAAGAAGGTATTATTGACTTCAAACACCTCTATAACACAATTGGTATTAATGGTATTTATGAAGTTATGAAGACATTTGGATATACAGAAGTCGATCAATTTGGAAATACAGTTTATACTGATGATGCGATGAGATTTGGGAAGGAAATCTTTGATACAATTCATTCCGAAATTTCTAACTTCAGTAAAGACAAAGACTATATGGTTAATGTTGAACAAATCCCGGGCGAAACTGCTGCAGCGAAATTCATGCAAGCAGATAAATTATTATTTAGAGAAAAAGTTATTACCGACTTACCACTCTATGGTAATCAATGGATTCCACTTGGAATTAAGACAACATTAAAAGAAAGAATTAAAATCTGTTCAACATTTGATAATTATTGTAATGGTGGTTCTATCATGCACATTAATGTTGATAAACCAATTGATGATGAAGAAACAGCCTGGGAATTATTAGACTATATTACTAATCAAGGTGTTACTTACTTTGCATTTAATGGTAAGATTAGCGCTTGTAAGAATGGTCATCTCTTCTATGGTGAAGTCTGTCCAGAATGCGGTGAACATAAACAAAAAGAATATACAAGAACTGTTGGTTTCTATACCTCAACTGATACCTGGTCTAAAGAAAGACTTGGTGAATATGGTCTTAGAGAATGGCAACCACTTGCTGATAAGGGAGTAGATGCTTAATGCAGCTTAGAGGCTTAGTTGATGAAGACTTCGTCAACTATAAAAAAGCTAGTATGTTCTTAATCTTCCCATATTGTTCCTTCAAATGTGAGAAAGACTGTGGAATTAAATGTTGCCAAAACTCAGAAGTTACTAAACTTCCAATAATAAATGTTTCAGACGATGAAATTATTGAAAGATATTTAGATAATCCTATTACAAAAGCTATCGTTTTAGGCGGTATGGAACCTCTTGACAGCTTTGGTGAAGTAATTAACTTCATTCGAAAATTGAGGTCTAAAACTGACGATATGGTAGTTATTTATACAGGATATAAAGAAGAAGAAATAACATTATATACCGATATTCTAAAACATTATCCAAACATAATTGTTAAATTCGGACGATTTATTCCAAATGATGCGCACAAATTTGATGAAATTTTGGGCGTGATGCTTGCAAGCGCCAACCAATATGCCAAAAAGATAGGCTAAAAACCTGTCTTTTTTATTGTATAATATATTGAGGTATTTTGTTATGAATTTAAATAAGATAATGAAATGGATTGCAATTGGCGTAGGCGCTCTTGGCATTTTATTAGGTATGATTTTTTATAACCTTGGAAACTTAGATGGTAGTTTCTGGTCTTTACTTATCTGCTCATTCTGTAGTGTAGGAGCAGCAATTACTTTAGAGGTTAAATAATGAAAAAGACCTGTATGAATTGTAGCCATTTTCATGGTTATTTAGGTGAAGAAGAACCATTCTCTTATCATATACATAATTATTGTGATGCGTGGGATAAGACACAATCTTGTCCAATGCATAGTATAATTAATGATTTTTTAAATTATTTTCCATGTAGTTTAACAGCCGAAGAATTAAAAGAAGCGGGAGTAGAACTTGGAACTTATGATGATATTGAAACAGGTGAAGCTTGCTGCTATAGATTTGAACCAGCTAATGAACAACGTGATGATGATTTCTTTAGAAGACATTTTGAACATAATAAGAAATTAGCTATTTTTGTCCTTAGAAAAATTCTCAGAGAAAATAAACAACTTATTGATTCATTCTGTCCGCTTAAAGATGACTTTATTTATAAAGAAGTCGAGCTTGATGAAGATGATAGAAAAGAATATCAAGAATTATTAGAAAAAATTGAAAATTATGAAGCTTAGAGACTTAACTGAAGAGCAAGCAGATAAAATCTGTGACTATATTTTTAATACCTATGGTATTTATAGTAAAGAGGGTATTTGTCAAAATTTTGAAGAGTGCTGTCAAAAATGTCCTTATGCTTTCTCAATAGATGATAGCAGATGGCGTGAGTGTTCAAAAGGTTTTATGTATAGAACTGATGATGTTCCAGAAGAGTTTGAAAAGGTGGTAAAGGAGTAATTTATGTGAATTTTAGACCGAGATAAAAATTTAATTAATTTAAGTCTAGTAGTTGAAATTAGACGAGATGGTAAATATATTGTTGCCATTGATACCAATAAAGTTTGGCATTATATTAAAGAATGCGAAACTGAGGAAGAAGCTATTGCAGCTCATAATCGTTTAATTGAAAATGTAAAAAGAGCAGATGACACATTCAGCCATGTATTAGACGGTAGTTATACTTTAGGAGGAAAATAATGGCAGTTAAAGTTATTAAACACGGTAAAACACATTACACAACAACTTGCCCAAGATGCGGCTGCGAGTTTGAGTATGATTTAAAGGATTTAGGAGTTGGTAATGGTATTAATTGTCCTGATTGTGATTATTATTGTTATCATCCAATTCCAGATAGAACTAATCCAAGCCCTTGGTATCCAAACTGGCCAACTACCCCAAATATTCCAGACCCTTATACACCAAGCTGGCCATGGGATCCAATTACTAAACCATATGTTACTTGGAATTCTTGCGAAGGCTGTAGTTATTATCAGCAATTAAAAAATGGTAAACTACCATATACTGTAGGTGATAGTCCTTGTACTTGGTGTAGTAAGCATCAACCTTATGTCTATACTAATGCAAAAACTTCAAATGACTTTAAGTGGCCAAAAGAAGCATTTACTTGTACTGGATCAGAAATTAAGGTTACATTAGACGGACTAAAAGATGCTACCACTGATTATAGTAATTTATTTGCAACAGCAACAAACTTTGCAAATTCACCAGAAGTTAAGGATGAAGAAATTCCTACAGATTTGTTCAGTCTTAGCCCAGAGGATATCGATTTACCTCAATAGTTTGAAAAATACCCGCAATCGCGGGTATTTTTATTGTATAATATATTGAAGGAGAAAGAATTATGGACAAAATTTTAGAAGCATTTAATGGACATGTCAGAGTTAATGATTCTAATAACACTGTTGAAATTTATAATGAATATGGTGTTAAAATGAGACTTACAGTTGATGCTGAAACTCTCGCTGAATTCAAAGCTCATTATCCAAGTTATTAATAAAAAATAAAAAATTGTAAAAAAATTTATTTACAAAGCCCTCTATTTTATTGTATAATAATGATAGAGGGTTTTATTATGACAGAACAAGATATTTTACAAGAACCAAATTCAACTTTAAAAGAAATATCAGAAGCAGTTAAGCTTCCCTTATCTAATGAAGATAGAGCTATCATTGATGATATGTATTCTTGGTTAAAGGAAAATAATGATAAAGCTATTGGTTTAGCTGCAGTTCAGATTGGTATATTAAAAAGAATGTGTGTTATTAAAGTTCCAGGTGCTAATTATAAATTAGTTAACCCAAGAATTATTAAACATTCTAAAGATTTTACTTTTATTCCAGAAGGCTGCTTATCAGTGCCAGACGAAATTGATACTCCAGTTCAAAGATATGCAAATGTTATTGTTTCTGCCTATGATGCCATTACTAATAAAAATGTTATTATTAATGCTTATGGTTTATTAGCCCGCTGTTTACAACATGAAATTGATCATATGAATGGCATTGAATTTACAGAGAGGTTGGTTAAATAATGCAAACATTAATTAAATTTAAAGAATTTTTTGATAAAATTACTGCAGAAGCTGGACGAAATTATAAAATTTCAGTTTTGGAAGAATATAAAAATGATGAAGATATTAAGTATCTTTTAAACTTTTTATATAATCCTTATATTACAACCGGGATTTCAGAAGGCAAATTAAATAAGATTTCTTTAGCAGGTTATGACGAGCCAGCTAAAGAAACTTTAAGAGACTTATTAGAATATCTTAAAGAAAATAATACAGGCAGAATGTGTGATGTGCAAGAAGCTAATAAGTTTGCTGCTCAAAAGTTATTTCCAGTAGTAGTTGACCTTAATGTTATAGACCAAGATGCTGCGAGTGCTCTTATTGCTTTATACTTCAACATTATTAAGAAGAACGTTCAACTCGGCGTTGACTCTAAAACAATTAACAAAGTTATTCCAGGCTTAATTCCAGAGTTTAATGTTCAATTAAGTAATAAATATTTTGATAAACCAGAAGTTGTCGAAGGTAAAGAATTCGTCTTAACAACCAAGATTGATGGCTCAAGAATTATTGCTATTAAGGATAATGGCAAAGTCAGTTTTTATACAAGACAAGGCCAGAAATATGAAGGTCTCGTTGATTTAGAAAATGAATTATTAAACAGTCCAGAAGATAATTTTGTTTTTGACGGCGAAATCGTTGCCATTGATACAGACTTGGAAAATACATATAAAAATACTATGAAATTATCCCGCACAAAAGATTTAGAAAAGCACGGGTTAAAAATGTTAGTATTTGATTATATGCCTGTTGCTAACTGGAAAATGCAAAAGTGCCCACTTGATTACAGAAGTAGAAGGGGCGTATTAACTGCTTTATTTGATTTTAATAATTTCAGATATTTCCAACTTCTTCCAAAATTATACCAAGGCACAGATACTTCTAAAATTATTGAAATTCTTGATGAACAAACTTCTCAGGGCCAAGAAGGTATTATGATTAATATTGTTGATGCTCCCTATGAATTCAAACGAACAAATAACTTACTTAAAGTTAAGAAGTTTCAAGATACAGAATTAAAAATTATTGGCTTTGAAGAAGGAACAAATAAACTTGCTGGAACATTAGGCGCATTTATTTGTGAATATAAGGGCAATACTGTTAAAGTTGGTTCGGGTTTAAGCGATGAAGACAGAGCTTATTTCTGGAATAATAAAATTAAATTTTTAGGTAGATATATCACAGTAAAATATTTCGAGATTTCAACTGATAGTAAAACAGGTTTAGAAAGCTTAAGATTCCCAATTTATATGAGAGTTAGGGAAGACATGCCTACAATTCCATTAGATGTTAATGGCCCAAGATTTGAGTGGTAAGGAGCATAAATAATGAAAGTAAAAGAAATAGAAGATTATTTAATTGATTATATAAATCAAAACTATGAATATCATCATAAAGAAAAAGCTTTAAAAGAATTCGATGCAGTTCATGAAAAATTTCCATTAGACGATATTCAACATCTTGGTTTTATTCTTAATGATTACCCAGATTATGATCATTGTTTATTTAGAGTAAGTAGTGACCAATTCTTTTTAAAATTTGGTTTAAGTAGAAGTTATTTATTATCTGCCAGCAAAAAAGATATTCATAAAATAGCTAAAGCTTTGCATAAGTTTTTCGGTCAATTTAAATTAGAGAGCAAAGATTAATGAAAAATAATCAAATAGTTTATTATATAGACCCAGATACAGACGAAATTGTTAAAGCTAAATATGTAGAAGCTTTATCTAAAACTGATTATAATGTTATTATTAAAGATAATGGTGATGTAATGGCAGTTCCAAGAAACGGTGAAACAATGTTATTTTTAAGTAAAGAAGAAGCATTAGAATATAAAGCTGGATATTATTTTGTTCCAATGGAAGGTGATGGCACCTATACTAAACAAGGTAAAAAAGGTTGGTGGGATTAATTATGGCTAAAAAAGTTAAAAAAGAACCACATGGCGATGGTATTCGTGAAAGATTTGCGAAAAGATTATTAATTATTAATACTGCATTAGAATCTCGCGGGGTTGAAAAATTAACAGAGGAAGAAGAGACATATTTAGCTGCAATGTTAGATAATGCTTCAAAACTTTATTCAAATAGACTTGGCTGCAATAAAAGATTGGCTTTAGATACTGTTAATACCTTACCGCTATTTACTTTTGCTGGCAATAAAGAACTTAAAAAAGATATGGAAGACATACTTAAATATCTGAAAGAGCAGGTAGAAATTTAATATGTGGGTAGATTCATTAGAATATAGAATGCGTGATGTTTGCCCTCATTGTGGAAATCATAGCGAAGATGTTGTTAAATATGTTCAAGAGCATGATAATGACCCAGTAGCTTTATATAAAGAAGCTATTGCGCTAAGTGATTATTATTCTGGCGATTTAATTGATATTTTACTCAGTAGTGATTATGATGTTTTTGTGCCATGGTATAAGTCATTTTGTAAATATGTTGCCGAGAATGCAAAAACTGGTTCAAGCTGGGTAGCAAAAGACATTTTAGATTATTATAAAAAAGCTTTTAGTAAAGTAGAAGATTTAAAAATTTAGGGTTTACAAAGCCCTATTTTTATTGTATAATAAATATGTTCGTATATTTGAGCGTAATAGCTAAAAACTGACAAATACGTTCATAAAAATGAAAGTTAGGTGATTAACATGTTCAAAAAAATGATTGAATTCCCAAGATTAAAATCCATCTTATATCCAAAAGAATTGTCTGAACAAGACAGATTTAATTTTGGTCAAGACAACAGAGTTTATAGAAGTTTAATCAACCTTTTTACTCAATTCTGGATTTATAATAAAAAAGAATTATATTTAGTTGGGGGTGTTATCAGAGATTTATTACTCGATAAAGAACCAAAAGACTATGATTTAACTACAAATGCAACTCCAGATGAAGTTAAGAAAATTGTTACTGAAATGGGTTTAAAAACTTTTGATAGTGGTATTAAACACGGAACAGTTACAGTTATTGATGATTTCTATAAGATGAGCTATGAAATCACAACATACAGAGTTGATGGTAAATATTCAGACGGTCGTCATCCTGATGAAGTAGTCTTTACTCCAAGTTTAGAAGAAGACTTAAAGCGTAGAGACTTTACAATTAACTCTTTCGCTTATAACTTATTACAGTGTGAATTAGTTTGCTTAGACGAAAGTTATTTACAAGATTTAGAGCTTGGCATTATTAGATGTGTTGGTAATCCAGTTAACAGGTTCCAAGAAGATGCTTTAAGAATGTTAAGAGCTTTAAGATTTGCTGCTCAATTAGGTTTCTATATTGATATGGGAACTTATAATGCAATTAAGTCTAATGCAAGTAATTTACAAAACATTTCTAAAGAAAGAATTAGAGATGAAATGACCAAAATCTTATTAAGTGATCATATTGAAATCTTAGAATTATTTGTTGATTCTGGAGTAGAAAAATATTGCTTCGATGGTTTAACTCCAGTTACTGACATGTTAAACTGTGACCATAAATGTAACTGGCATTATACAGATGTCCTACATCACACATTCTTAGTAGTTAATAGAGTTCCTAAAAAGCTTGAAGTTAGATGGGCAGCATTATTACATGATATTGGTAAACCAATTGTTAAAAGACCTAATTATCCAGGAGCTAATACATTCTGCTATCATGGACATCCAGAAGAGTCCTTCAAGTATAGTGAGAAGTTCTTAGATATGTTAAAGTTTTCTAATGAACAAAAGGATTTAATGTTAAAATACATTAGATATCATGATATTGATCTCAGGTCTGCTAGAAGCTCTACATTTAAGAAACTTGTTATTGAAATCGGTAAAGAAAACTTTGTTGATTTCTTAAAACTTCAAGTTGCTGATGCTTATGCTCATACAATTAAAGATTCCATTATGTTCAATAACTTAAAGTTAACTACAGCATATGAACGTTTTAGAAATCTTGTTATTGAAAATCCACCAATGACCCTTGCTGATTTAGCTATTAATGGTAATGATATTGTTGCTGATGGTTTCTTACAAGGTAAGGAAATTGGTGATTGTCTTAACTGGTTATTAGAGAGAGTTCTTGAAAATCCAGAGCTTAATACAAGAGAAAAATTACTTGAATTAATGCAGACATTTAAGGAAATGAATTTCCAAAATAGTTAATATGTTATATACTAGTTATTTTGCAAAAGTTAGAAGTTTTTCTCCAGACACTCCGGTTTATTCTATATCAGTTTCAACTCCATTTGTATTAAAGTCTCTTCCTTGTGTAGTTCCAAGCTGGGATTTAGTTAAAAGATATAAAGACGGTGAAATTGACGAAAATGAGTATACTATGGAATATGTTGCTATGTTAGACAATAATGAAGCAGACATTCTTAGATATATCTTAGAATTACCAGATGGAGCAGTTTTATGTTGTTATGAGGCGCCAGGAAAATTCTGTCATAGACATGTTCTAGCAGCTTGGCTTGAAGAACATAACATAAAATGTGAAGAAAAATTATAAAAGGGCTTTACAAAGCTCTTTTTTTATTGTATAATAACGTAGAGAGTTCCTCAGAAAGGAGACTTAGTATGAAAGATAACAAATTAGAAATGAGAAGTCTTTGTGATGATAAAGAGTTCGCTGAAGCAATTAAAAAAGAATTAGAAAAGAATTCAGTTGGTACTGGATGCTATTTAGACGAAGCTACTGTTAATCAAATTAGAGCTGTCGTTAATGCTGAAGAAAGTCCAATGTATCAAATAATTGCTGACGAAAATGAATTAAAATGGTTTTTCGATCACGTTATTCAAAGACCAAAAGTTAATGAAAGCTATTCAGCTGTTTTTGTTAGTAGACATAAAAAGTTAACTGATGAGGAAGCTAAAGAAATCGGTATTACCAGAAGAGAAGGCGAATTTTTAGCAACTCAAACTTTTAGAATGAGAAATGTTAAAGAGGGTTCCAAGGCTGATGATCCAAACTTATGGACTTTTGAACAATTTTTACAAAGATTAAAAAGATTTAATGTTGATAAGGGCGCATATACTACATCAACAGGTAATCCAATTCCAAGTAAAACATTAGCAGTTATTTTCTATGTTAATCCAGGCGACGATATGAAGGTTTGTAGAGCATTTATTGACGAATTCTTAGAAGTTAATGAAGCTATTACAAAAGCTATGCTCAACGGAAAAACAACAAGTGATAATTATCAAAGCTATCAATGGTTTGGTAATGCAGAGAGCACAATCAAGCATTTAAAAGCCAATAAAAAAGGTAGCAGATATTGGATGGATTTCGATGTTGACGTCCCAGCTTGGTTTAAAAAAGGCGATTTAGCTGGTTTAGGTAAAGGTCTTGATGCTATTGGTTATTGGCCAGATGTTTTTGATGATGAAAAACAAGCTCAAAGAGAAGCAGCTATTGCAAAAGTTAGAGCTGATTGCTATGGTAAATATTACAGAAAATTAACTGAATTATTCAATGAAACTTTTGGTAAGGGTAATTATGTTGTTGTTGATACTTCAGGTGGTTATCATATTTTAGTTAAAACTTCTGCTATTAAAGCTGATCCGCATAAGATTTGTAAAGCTGCTACAGCTATTTATAATCAAGGTGTGGCAGATGGTAATCCAGAATACTTAGATGAAAAAGGCAACTGCAAATTTGAATGTATCGTTAATGATTCTCAAATTCCAGGCTTACCACTCCCAGGTACATATCAATACAATAGACCTGTTACTGTTTTAAACAAAGAGGATTTCGAATAATGTTTATCTATGTATATGCAAGAGCAAATGCCATGGAAGGCCATAATTTTACAGATGATGTTGCTTTATGCAGAGCGTGGTCTCTTAAAGGGGCAATCAAAAAGTTTAGTAAATATTATTTTGATTGCGAGAAGTATGTTTTTAAATTAAGAAGATTTAATAAAAGACACTACTCTAATGTTATTATTTTAACTGATTATTAGAGGGGACTTTGAATAATGAATAAGACATGCAAAGATTGTCCTTGGTGTAGAGGTATCTATAATAATATGGTTTCTTGCGGCGAAATTCCAGATGTAGTTACTTGGGCTATTGCTGACAAGCGTGTAAGAAATAAAAAGTGTATTGGTGGCAAGCGTTATAATAAGGAGAATGAGGAGTAATGTATACTCTTAGATTTGGTTGGGAAGATTTTGGAGCATTCGATGAAGATGGCATTCCAGGCGTTTTTAAATATGGTAAAGATGAATTTAATTCTTTAGACGCAGCTGTAAATGCTTATTTTGCTCATATTTCCTTTGATGATGCCGTTGAAATCTATAATGATAATAAAAATATCGAGAGTGATATTTTATATAATGAAGACTTATTTAAAAAGTTTTTTGAAGATAAAGATGCTCTACAACATACTAACTTTGCTGACTTAACTTATGATGAAGCTTGGAAAAAAGTTGTTGAATACAGAAGTATTATTAGATTGATTACCCAAGGGAGAAATATTAAGTAATGAGTGAATGGACTTATGTCAGGGGCGGTTTAGAGCTTGATAGCTCACCATTTGAATTAGACAAAAACTTTAATTTAAAACACCCAGAAAAAGAAGATTATGAAACAGAAGAAGCTTATGACGAAGCCGTAGAAGAATATAGAACTGCTTATCATAAAGCTGTTTATTTACCTTACCCAGAAGAACAATTTAAGCTTGGTGCGCCAATTGCTGGAACTACTCCAGACTATACAAAAAAGAAAGTTAAAAATGAGTTTGGTTTTGAAGTCTACCCGCAAAAACGTTGTATTAAGTTTGACGGCACGGCTATTTATTCTTTACCAAGAGCAAAACCAATTATTGAAAGAGCTTTTGATTTATTTCCACAAGGCGAATTAGGTTTTAGATATTCTTTAGACCAAATTAGAACAGACGCTAGTTGTTTTTCAGGCGGTTTTATTCACCCATGTTTATATGAATATTATCATAACGCAATTGATAAGTTATATGGTTCTCTTCCAGCTAAATGGGGTGATTCATGGAGTTATAAAGAATTAAATGAACATATTGGCGTTGAAGAAGATAGTAGCTACGCTGTTGTTTCTGAAATTGTTTGTGGTATTAATACTTCTTTAAGAGATGCTACTGCTGATGAAGTTTATCATAGTTTATTAGAATTCTTAAAATACTTAGCAGAAAATGATATTGATGTCAGACACGGTTATATTGAATGGCATGATTCTTATTCTTATTTTAGTGGTTATCGCTATGCTTTTAGACCAGGCGAATGTTTTGGTGAATGGTGCATTATGAAATTAGATTATAATACCAATGAAATTCTCTGGAAGCATACTAGAAAGCTTAAACGCCCAAGGGGTGAAAAAAGAGAATTTGAAGAAAAAATTGAACAAATAAAAGAACCAAAGAAGGGAGACTAATTATGTTTGAAAGAGAAGATGCGAGAAACACAGGCAAAGTTTGTGGTAGGGGCCTATCAGACTTTGGAGTTATTAGCTGGAGTGTTTGGGTTGTATTCTTAGTATTAAAATGCGTTGGAGTATTGCCTGCTACATTTAGTTGGTTCTGGGTTTGGTTTCCATTCTGGTTACCATTAGCCATCGCGGGTGCAATATTTATTGTAGTATTTATTGTAATGATGATTTACTTCGCTGTTAATGGGAGAGGCTAATGGAAATTAATCTTAATGTCACAGTTTTAGAAAAATTTCTCTCCAAAGTTCTTAAAGATGCTTATGGTGACCGAGAAGTATATTTAGTTATTGAAGAATTAAGAGTTCAAACTGAAGAGACTTATGAAGATGGAAGTTTTGACTACTATATTATCGGCCGCTATGGCATGGAAGGTAAATGGGAACGAAAAATTGATTTATTAGCTAAGTCAAGCTGGAATATGACATATTTGAGCGGCTACTTTGCTTGTTATGTAGACAGACAGGATGGAAATTATGAGCAGAGTTAAAACGACTAATACCGACCATTCATATTTAAGAGCAGCAGAGAGATGCGGCTGGGGCAAGAAGAAAGCCAGAGAAATGATGAAACAAGCTTCTCGATTTGGAACTTCTGCTGGAAATATGGAGCCCAGCCCTCTACAAGCTTATATTGCTAAAAAGCAATATGGAAATCCTCATAAAAGGATTAAATTATATCAAGGTTACATATTTGTGTTTGCATCAACAAGCACTAAATGTATAACAGTATACCCAGTTCCTGATGAATTTACAGGAGAAAGTGAGAAAGAACAATAATGTTTGATGATTTATTTAGGACAAGTCCAAAGTCCATGATTATGTTAGGCACAACCTGTTTTGATTTAACTAAGGTCCAACGTTTTCATTATTATGATAAGAAAAAAATGTATTATATCTATGTTAGATTTGAAGATGGAGATGAAATTACTATCCATTATAACTCAGCTGAGTTGAGAGATGAAGCTTTTAAAGCTTTAAGACAGGCTTACTGCTTATATACAGATGCTGAAAAAGCAGCAGCAAAAGCAGAAATGGATGCAAAGAAAGCCGAAGAGGCTGCTAAAAAGAAAGATGAGCCAAGAAAAACACTTTTTGGAACAGTTTATCCAAATGATACTGTTAATAGCTTGGTTTCTAAATTAGATGTCAGGAGTAATGACTAATGATTAAAATTATTAAAGACGGAAATCCAAGTAGAGAATTAACTACTATTTATGAAATTCACTGCAGAAATTGTGGCTGCATCTTTGAATGTGAAGTTGAAGACTTTGAAAAATTAAGTAGAGATATTAATAATCCACTTGCTTGGATTACCTGCCCATGTTGCGGCCAAGAAATTGAAGTTAATAGAAAGACTGTTATCGTTTCTACAAGGGAGGTTATCGATGAATAAATATTTATCTGCTCTCTGGGATTTAAAGCTCAGAGTTGATGCTTATAATGAACATGACCCAAAAGCAAATGCTGCTTTTGATATATTAAAAGACTTTATTAATGAAGTTACTTCTAAGCAAGAAGCTGCAACAAGTAAAGAACTTGAACAAGCTATTGAATACATGAAGAAACACACAAAGGTCCAAGAACATCCAGATATGTTTTTCCATCGTGAAATCCCAGAGCATGTTTTAATTGAATTGTGTTATTTAGAAAAAGATGCTAGCTGGAGTAAACCTCTTGATGAGGCAGACACTGATGAAAATAATAGAAATTATAATCTTTGTAAAAGGATTTTAGGCTTACCAGAATATAAGGAAAACTAGTATGAGACTAAAAATTGAATATAAAAGCGGTCAAGAACATATCATTTGGCCTGTTAGAGTCAAATACAGTAATTTTCCAAAGGACCATATTATTGCAGTTTTAAGCTCTGGTAAAGAAGATTACTTTTATTTAGAGGATATTAACAGATTTGATATTACTGACGAAGAATTCATTAAACCAACTTCTAAAGAATTAGAAGGTAATGTTGGTGGATTAACCTGGGATAAATATCAAGACGCATTTTTTAAAGACTAAAAGAAAGGAAACATAGCTATGTTAATTGATGAAATTAAAAAAGCAAATATACAAGCAATGAAAGACAGAGACCAATCTAAAAGAAGCGCATATTCTGTCTTAATTACAAAATACAATAACTTAGCTATTGAATTAAAAGCTAAGGGCCAAGAAATCAGTGATAAAGATTTACTTGGTTTAATTCAAAAAACATTAAAAGAGTTGGATGATGAAAGAGCCGGCTATAAGCAAGTTGGTAATCAAACTAAGGTTTTAGATATTGCTAGACAAATTGCTGCTATTGCCTCGTATCTTCCAAAACAACTCACAGAAGATGAAATTAAAACAATTATAGACAAACTTGAGGACAAATCAATTCCAAGCGTTATGAAGCACTTTAAGGCTAATTATGCAGGACAGGTTGATATGTCATTAGTTAGCAAAATTGCAAGAGGATAAAATGAAAATTATATTTTTAGACATTGACGGAGTTTTGAATGATGCACCTACGATTTTAGAAAAGGAAAATGACCTTCCAGCTAAAAATCATTTAGAGTGCTTAAAACAAATAGTTGATGCCACTGGCGCTCAAATTGTTTTATCTTCTACTTGGCGCTTATTTCCACAATCAAGAAATGATGTAAAGAATGCATTAAGAAATGTAGGACTTGAATTTGTTGACAGGACAAAAGAGCTACATGATCGTGATAAGGAAATTAGAGAATGGTTAAGTAGACATCCAGAAGTTGAGAGCTATGTTATCTTAGATGACGAAAATGAATTTTCAAATGAATTAGCAAAACATCAAGTGCTTACTACATTTTATGAAGGCTTATTGCCAAAGCATGTGCCACTAGCTATTGATATTCTAAATAATAGCAGAGAAAAATCTGCTAAACTTGGTGCGGAGGCGCAGAAAGATGAGTAGTAGATTTGATTGACTAATCGATAGACTAATAAATGATGAATATGTCGAAGACATTGAGCATTTGACTGAAGAAGAAGCTAAAGAAGTTTTAGCGATTATCTCGTCAAGAACAGGCAAAACATATACTTTGATTATTCATATTAATAATGAAGTAGATGGCGTTTATTATGATGCAGTATTAGACACTGATACTAAAAATTCTGTCCTATTTGAAGAATGGGATAATACTTAAAGAAAGGAATTGAAAGGATATGAAGTTTTATACAAGTGATTTACACTTAGACCATGCAAACATGTTAAAATTCGAGCCAGAAGCTCGTCCTTTTGCTAATGTTGATGAAATGAACGAAACGCTTATTCAAAACTGGAATGCGAAAGTAAAACCAGGTGATGAAGTTTATATCTTAGGTGATTTTTGTTTTGATACAAAAGGTTCACGTGCGAATAATTTTTTAAAAAGATTAAATGGTATGAAGTTTCTTGTTAAGGGAAATCATGATGCCTTCTTATATGGAAAAGAGTTTGACCCAAGTTTATTAGTCTGGGTTAAAGCTTATCATGAATTAGATGATACTGTAAATGGTGAAAAAGTTCATGTCTGTTTATTCCACTATCCAATTGCAGTTTGGAATAAAAAGCATCATGGTGCTTATCACTTATATGGTCACGTTCACTCTAATAAATCAGACGGAACACACCACCCATTAGATTTCAATCTTGGTGATCACGCGTTTAATGTTGGTGTTGATGTTTGTGATTTAGTGCCAATGACTCTTGAAGAACTAATTGAATGGAATAAGAGTAAAAGATATGGAAAATAATACAGCAGTTCAACCTATCAATATTACTGAGATAGAACTTACTGGTATATTAGATAAAGTTGTGCAAGAACAGCATAATTCTGACCCAAGTAGCACTGCGATAGAATTACCAACAAGTTATGATAGCACAGCTACTTCTAATAATAATTATCCAGGGAATATAAATTATTCTTATTACTATAATCGCAAAGTTTCTAGATATGCTAAAAAGCATAAAATAACTTGCGAACAAGCATTTAAAAGACTTTATAAATAAGGTCTTTTTTATTTTTTGCTAAATTATATGATATGGAAAAATTTATATTAACTGAAGAACTTTGGCCAAAAGAACATAATGAAACAACTGTAGAATATTTTGAAACAAATGAAGTTATGAAAGCCCATGTCAAAGATTGGCTTGCGGCAGAACACCCAACTGAATTTCAAATTAAAGATATTCCTGCAGATCTTACTTGGGGAAAATTAATTGATAAGATTAAAAATCCTAACAAAGAAGGCCCAGCTTGGGATTTCCAACTTGATACAGAACCAAGAGAATTTTTATGGCAAAGAGCCTGTGAGTTATATTATTTACAAACAGGTGAATTTTTAGATTCCGACTTTGAAAGAATATATAAAGAAAAAAGAACTGACCTTCAAACACCGGAAGAAAAAGTTAAAGGCGAAGAAATGCTTAAAGATAAAATTAGAATTGCGGATGACCCTGTTGCTGAGGAACCTACACCAATTGAAGATGATATTAATGAAGGCCTAGAAGAGGGCTATAGAAAGCAAGACTTAGATAATATTTTAGAATTAATTAAACCTGAAAGAAGAGAAGAATTTGCAAAAATCCTTTTAGCTGCAAGAGAAGAGTGGCTAAAGAGAAGCCCTGAAGATAGAAGTGATTGGAGCGATGATGCTGCTCTTAATGCATTTATGGATAAGTATAGTGAGCTATTTGAAGGTAGAGATAATTTCGTAATTGATGTAAAAGCAGATGGTTGGGAAAGCTTTGATGATCATGATTTACAACCTATGATTATCGACTTCGCCATGCCAGTAGAGGAAGTTTCAGATGATATTAATCCATTTGAATTGGATTGAGAGTAAAGGAGAATAAAAATGGCAAAAGGAAAAGGTAAAAAAGTTGCAAGCGCTGGACCAAAGAAAAAACATGGCCCAAAAACCCATCGTTTTCACTGCTGGAGCTCTACAATTAGAAAAGCATTAGCAGATGCAGGTTTACTTAGCAAATATTACAACTATGAAGCTTGGCAACAAGCTTGTCAAGCTAAAGGCAAAAGAAATACCACTTACAATGACTTCAATGAGTTTGTTAAATTAAGCCATGAAGAAAAAGAAAAGTATTTCGAAAACTTAGGTAAATAATCGGGTTAAAAATTAAAAATAACCCAAAAATTAAAAAAGGCGTTTACGAACGTCTTTTTTATTGTATAATAAACTAGATTAAAAAGGAGAAAGTTACAGATGAGAACTTTATTGGTCCTAAGAGGAGCACCAGGTTGCGGGAAGTCAACTTGGGTCAGAGAGAATGGTTTAGCTCCCTATACTTTATGCCCAGATGATATCAGGGTTTTATGTTCTTCCCGTGAATTAAAAGCAGATGGTTCTTTTGCTATTGCTAGAAACCATCAAACAGAACAAGAGACTTGGAAAGTAATTTTTGAATTACTTGAATATAGAATGTCTCGCGGCGAATTAACTGTTTTAGACGCTACTGGTTCTAAGACTAAGGATATTCAACAATACAAGGATTTAGCGGATATGTATCGTTATAGAACTTATGTTGTTGATTTTACAGGTGTTCCACTTGAACAATGCTTAGAACAAAATAAAATGAGACCAGAAGAAAAGTGGGTTCCAGAAGACGGCATTAGAAATATCTATGCTCGTTTTGCTACTCAACCAGTTCCAGGTCGTGTTGAAGTTATTAAGCCAGACGAATTAGATAAGATCATGGAAAAGCCATTAGATTTATCTTCTTATAGAAAGATTGTTTTCATTGGTGATATTCATGGTTGTTATGATACTTTAATGCAATATCCAGACTTCAAGAATGGTTTACAAGATGATGTTGAATATATCTTTTTAGGCGATTAC
>Ga0265301_10001817_pt1 | contig 26572 bp, 40 predicted proteins | sample AusTroGonzalo_MG_2_FD_193488 | JGI IMG/M metagenome (GOLD analysis project Ga0265301, IMG submission 193488) | Bovine rumen microbial communities from tropical cattle in Woodstock, Queensland, Australia - Gonzalo_04 | ecosystem: Host-associated > Mammals > Digestive system > Stomach > Rumen ... | reverse complement strand
GTATACCCATTCCCGTGGATATATTCACCCTGATATGGGGGATGTATCAACCGACCCGTCCGCATTTACAACGTAACGTCTCTCGTTTCGCCTGTCGTCCCTGTGTTCTTCAATGTGACAGTTAGTGCATAATAATTCAAGGTTGTTGAAGTTCACAGTGATTTCAGGATTGTTGATGTTCATTCGTGTCAATCTGATCTTGTGATGTACTTCGTCTCCTGTTGAGATGATTCCCTTCTTGAGACATCTCTCACACAGTCCTTTCCTGTACTTGTAATATGATGCCCTTGTTCTCTGCCACTCTTTCGATCTGTAGAATTGTTTTATTGTTTCGTACATAAAGAAAAGAGATGCGTTCCCCCGATACCACATCTCTTCACGATAACAGTTTATACTATCGTTTACTAACATTTCACTAAAGTCTTTTACATCTTGATGACGATCGGTTCAATACTGATACATTTCCCGTGTGCCATCTCCACGTTTACGAGTTCTCTCTTACTCATTCCCTTGCACTCCATTATGTACCCGTCTGTGAATGTATATCGTCTCCACTTAATTGTTCTCATTTTCTCCCTTTCAATTGTTCTTCTGTGAATTCAATCCCATAAAATCGCCTGTTGATCAGTTCCATTCTGTAAGGGTCGTTTGACATCCCATACAATGCCCTTGCGATTATCAATGCCCTTCTTGGTGTGCACTCAATCATTCTTCCGTATATGTTCCTGTACTTGATGACATTCTTGCACATATTTCTCCATCCTTCTTTCGAATTCTTTGCCTATTACATATTGCATATATCGGCAGAATTCATCGTCATTTATTACCCGTTCAAGTTCCTCTTTCGTGATTGAAAATGTTTTCCACACTTTCACCACTTCATCAATCGAATGGACTTGAATGTTCTGCCCACCATCTGTTGATTTCTTCTCGGAATTCACTACTATTCTCTTCTAGCCACATATACAACATCAGTCTTATTTGTGCGTGGTCGTCTGGCCGATTATACAGTATATTGCAAATCTCTTTCCACGGGATTGCAATCACTGTGTCCTCGTTCTGTATCAGGTCTCTCAACCCGAGAACGTCCTGTTTGTCTGCAATACGGATTGACCGCATCAATTTGTCTGCGTCAATCAGTCTCATTGTGTTCCCTTTCCCACTGTTTCCCGAACAGTTCCCAATGACTTAATAAGTCCTCATAATGTTTCGCCCTGATGTAGTATTTGTCAGCCACTTTGTCTGTCCGTCTGTCTGCAATATAGTGACAGTCCTCAATCTGTTCTTTAATCCAATCAATCGGAATTGATTTCATAATATACCCCTTTCTGTGAGGTCGATTTCTATGCCTTCCCTCTGGAAAAATGGAACGACCTCTCTGCACCATTTTCCTCTTGATATTCCCGAAGGAATCCAAGTCTGATATCCCCAATCGATTATGTAATCCCCGTCATTGATCAGGAAGTCATAACCGCAATTGTTCTGATACCATTCGACATCCCACGGACTCCCGTCTTTCCTCAAGACGTTCATCAATTTCTCTTTGTCCCACAGTCCGCACATTATCGACACCTCGAATGGCCTTCCGTGACAACGTCTCCTGAATCCGTCAACGTCTGTCGGTGCATCCCATATGTCCCACGATTTTTCAAAGTTGAACATTGCGATATTTCCTGTCAGGTGTTGACTGATGTATTTGATTCTTGATGTGTTGACAGGTCGTCTTATGAAACAGTCATCCATCATCAGAAGAATTTGATTGTCGTCTATTTGTGACAGTGCCTCTTTCACTCCGACTGTCCATTCACTGATGAGATAATCTGCCTTGATGGTCTTGTAGTACGGATTGTCAATTGTTTCCGTCTTGTATATCACTTCTGGATGATCAGGCCAATATTTCTCAATGCAGTGATGGAACGGAAGGAACGTGTCCCTGTAATTGTCACAGGATAAGACAAGGATTTTCATTTGTTCCTCTCGTGTTTAACAATCAGGTACAATGTGACATAGCAAATCACAATGCCTGTCAATATTCCTAATATGAACCACAACATTATCTCACCTCTTTGTCGTTCCAATACTGAACGGCCAATTCTTCCTTCATTGCATCACGGAAATCAATGCACCGAATCGCAATCCTTAATGCCTCGACTTCTGCCTTTCCTATGTACTTTCTCTCACCCTGATGTTCCATCAGTGCCAATATCATTCTTCTTGCCTCTTTTGTTGCCATTGTTACATCTCCAATTTGATCAGTTCTTCTTTGATTTTCGGATAATAGGTCACCCACACGTTCTGTTCTGACATAAAATTGTCCTGTGCCACTCTCCGCACTGCCTTTGATATGTTCAGGCCATCAATGACAATCGTGGAATATAGTTGATATTCAATCCCCTTCATTCGTTTCAGGTTCTTTCCCATATCCTTCAACAGTTTCGACAGGTGTGACATTTCAGTGGTCAATTTCTCGATTTCCTCGTCAAGTGACAACCCTGTTTTCGGATTCCTTTTCGTTACTAGATCAAGGAACACTGACATCCCGTCCACACCCCAATTCTTCGACACTCCGAGTCCCTCATAATTCGGTGACTTTGCACCTAGATATTTGACGTAATAGACCTCACGTTTTTCCCTTAAATACTGATAACGTTGTTCACAAGACTTTAAGTCCAGAAGAGTGTTTGTGTAGTTCCTTAAAATCGCCATAGAACCTCATCCTTTCTCTCCTTTCTTACAATGCCGTCACTTTCTCCATCTCTTCCTTTGGAATGTGGTCAAAGTGGTGTTCCCCGTCTATGCCCTTGAATTTGACTTTCAATTTGTCAGTGTCTGTTCTGATGTATGAAACGTCATCAAGGTTGATGATGATCGTGTCACCGACAATGTCAGTGATTTTCAGTGTCTTTCCTTTAGTCATTTATGAGTCCCCGTTTTCTTACTTCGTACATATCGGCAAGTGTCACATTGTGGGTTTTCTCATATGCCCTGACTTTCCTTGAAAGGTTTTGATAATAGTCCTTGCGTTCCCGTTGCCATTTGTCTGCATTTTCCTGACCAAACAGTTTCATTCGTGAATCGTATAATTGAGAGAAGAACATCTGCACTGCGTTTTTGTCTGCCTTCTTCAATTCTTCTATTCGTGTGTTGCGATAGACTGATTTATCTATTGCAAATTCCTCGTTTTCTACCATCCTTCTTCCTCCAGAATTTTCTTTACTTCATCCGACATTTTGTTTTCTACCCTTGACACATATCCCTCTGTTTTAGGTTCGTCTTTTTCCCAAGTGATGACTTTCTGTTTCCAATTCTTCACTTTGTTGCCTTTGGAGTCCTTCCATCCACTTGCCTCGTAATAGTCGAAGAATCTCTGTGCATCCACATTGTTATGCCTTGATTTGCAATATTCCTGTATTTGTTCGAGTGTGGGTGCAACCCATATATTCTTTCCTTTCCTATCCTTACCTATCTCTAACCTATCCTGTGTCTCCAAAGTGGATACATTTGGTATACCATTGGTATCCATCAGCCTGTATGCCTTGTTTTCGTCATACTCTAACAGTGCCTTTTGCTCCTTATAATTGGTCTCTTTGTATCGGTCATTTCGTATGTAGTTGTGTATTCTCCAATGTTTGATGACGACCACCCCGTTCTCAAATGCAATCACGAATTTTCTTGCAATCAGGATGTTCATATCATCATTACTTGCGCCGATCATACGCATTATTTTTCGAGGTGAATTGACGAATCCGTCATCATCTGCCCTCATTGATAGGTCGTAATATAACAGTCTTGCACTCATAGGCATTTCTATGAACGCATCACTGTCGATTATTGTCTTTGCAAACATTCTTCTTTCTGCCATTTCTCACCTCAGAACAATTTCAATTGTTCGTCTTTCTTTAATCTGTAACCAAGTCTCCTGTATTCGTCATAAACGGGTTTCCAGAGTATTTCACATTGTTTTCTTTCATTCGGAAGGTATTTTTCCATTGTCTCCAAATCGGCCTGTAACGTTAACGCAAACGGACATCCTTTGCACCCTGTTCTGTCAAAGTTGTATGGTTCATAATACAATTTGCACAATTCGATTTCGTACTTTTCAATGAACCAATGTTCCCATTCATCATTGACTTTAATCAACGGATGAAATTTCTTTATTTTCCCGTCTTTGCCTGTTATGATGCACCCGATTTGTGCACGGGCACCGCCTTCCTGTCCTCGCATACCTGTGATCGTGATTGTTCGTCCACTTTTTTTCTGCCATTTGTGTGATGGTTCTTTTTTTAGTCTGTCACAACATAAATGCGATATTTTCAAGGAACAGGACTCTGTAAATTGATATTTAAGAATATCAGGACAGGCAAATTTTGAATTCTTGAAATCACCATCTGCCTCGACATATCTTCTCAAGTATTCTGCAAGATAATGAGTCACCTGATACTCGTGAACCTTCTTTGCGTGTGCCTTACTCTTGAACGGATAACCATCCTTTTCCAATGTTTCCTTTATGTTTCGAGTGTTGTTTACGATTTCAATCCTGTCATCTTTCCGTGCGAGACCTCTGACGAATTTCACAATGTCCACATACTCAATGCCTGTGTTTATGAACACTCTCGGAATCCTGTTTTCTGGGATTGCCATATCCAACAAGTGATGAATAACAGTCGAATCCTTACCCCCAGAGAATGACAGGAAGAAATTTTCCTCTCCGTATTCCCGAATGGTTTTCCTGATGACCTCTAATCTGTCAAATAGTATGAATTCGTTGTCCATTCTTTCATCTCCTGTACTTGTCGATCACATCTCTGACTGTCGTGTAATGTTGCGGTATCACCCAATCGTCTATTTTTGAGTAGTAGTATTCTTCAACGAAACACTTTCCTACATCAACGGATTTGTCCCCGTTTTGCCAACATTCAGAGTGCGTGATGTGTAGGATGATACACGGGTCTTTGTACCTCTTCGCAAATGCCTCAAGGAGTCGTTTCTGCCCGTTGAATATCAGTCCTTTTCTGCGCCATTTCCGTTCCCCGAGAATCAGGATGTCCTCACCCTTTTCTGTCTTGCCCATAAAGAACAGGTCAATGTCAGAAGGATGATTGTTGTCGTCATACATTGAGGAGAAATCCATCTCAATCCTGTTTTCCCATTTCTTGATCATAGATAATTCCTCTTGAATTCACGCATCCATTCTTCGTGTGTGTGGGTCATTTCAAATCGTTCCTGTGCGATTTTTCGTAGGTACATATTGTATGACCGACCCTTCGCAGAATGGACTCCTGTGTCGCCTGTGTGATGTTCCACGCAGAGATACACCCAGAGGCCATATTTCTCTGACTTGTTCCTGAACCGACCACTTATGCAATGGTGTCGGTGGAGTCCTTGAGTCGTACCACAACGGAAACATTGACGATCGTTGCAAATGATTGATTCAGTCATTTGACCACTCTCTTTCCCGTTGACTCTCAAGGAGTCTGATTTGTAATTTATAGACGTTTATTGCCTCAAGTGTGGCCTTGTAAAGTGCCTCTGATGTGATCTCTTGCACCTTTGCCCGTGCGACATCCTTTCTCCCTCTTGCAATTATCTGCAAATTGGTGACGGGTCTGCCCTCGGCCTCAAGTCTCAACACTGTCTCGGCCAATAATGTTCGATAATTCCTCTGTGCCTCTGCATAGTCCCTCGACACTTTCGGAATGTTGTGCAATGTGCGGTCTAATTTCTGCGATAGTTCCATTATTTGATTGATTAAATCCATATATCGGGGTGAAGGGATGGATGATGGAGCCTGAATAATATGACAAAATTGTTTAGTGGGATAGGAGATTTTTTGTGATAATTCTTCCATCCCTTCGTTCCCCTTGAGTATTGCCCTAGAACGGCAATTCCTCGTCTGTTATTGAATAGGCACTTTTCCGTGTTGTGTACTGTTCAAACGGAACGGCCTTTTCTTCTTCTTTTGGTTTACTATCGCATAATGTCAGGCCGTCACAAACGACCTCTGTGACGTATTTCGTTGACCCGTTACTGTCATATGACCTTGTTTGCAAACGTCCCTCAACGGCCACAAGTGACCCTTTGGACGTGTACTGTGACAGGATTTCTGCGGTCTTGTTCCACGCAACGCAATTGATGAAATCAGTCGTCTCTTTGTCTCTCCGTACTGCGAGGGAGAAATTGCAGACGTTCTTTCCTGATGGTGTTGAATTCAATTCCACGGCCTTTGTCAAACGGCCTACTAATATCACTCTATTGATCATCCTCTTCATCCTCTTCGTTCTCTGCCTTCTTTAATAGAAGGGTCACTCTTTGGAGTGAATACTTGATTGTTGAGAACAAATGGGTGATTTCATTCTCAAGCAACGCATCCTCTATATCGTCATATGATGAAATGTCATCAAATGAGAGAACACCTTCTTTGCCAATTACATCCCGAATGTTTGTAGACATATCCTCGAGTCTTTCTTGCTGTTCTTTGGTGATTCGATCATGCCCTTTGTGGAGTTTTGCATAATCATTGTCTGAAATGAGTTTTGTTCTCTCAATTTCAAGAACACTCGCACAACGATTAACAGTGGTTTTGGTCAACATTGTCAGGAGTTCCCACTTATCAAAGGTACTATCTGAAATATTTGAGACTTCCTTAAATCTCTCATAACTCATTCCCTTGTTTTCGATTTCTGTCTGTAAATTTTCCAACGTGCACTTGTAGACACGTTTCATCTCATTTGACTGCCAATTCTTTTTACTCATCCTTGTTTTCTTCCTTTCTCAATCTGGTGATGATGGAGTCAATGTCCTTTAACGTCAGGACACTGTCCAATTCATCAAGGGTTTCAATCCTGTAATAATTCAGGAATTTCACTTTCCTGTCTGGGTGACGATAGAAGAAGTCATCCAACCAAGAACGATATTTGTTCTCCTTCATAATGTCCTCGTTTTTGAACGGGACTTTTGTCTCTGTGTTTGTGGTATCACTGTCCTTGACATCATCAATCAGGAACAGTCCGTTCAATGCGTACTTTCTCGCATAGGATGATGATGCGCCTGTGACCTGACTCGAATCCATCCCCTTCTTTGACTCTTCTTCCCTTGCCAATGCGACATTGTGAATCATTTCCGTTGATAATGTGTCAAAGACTGTTGCGGTCGTTTTTACATAATACCTCTCACCGATCACGACAATGTCATCAGTGACAACAAGTGATAATAGATATTTATTCAATAGTGGTTTCACGGCATTGAATATGTCTTCACAGTTCCTGTACCGATAACCACCGAATTTGTTGAATTGATTTTTCGGTGCGTTCAATTCACTCTGCACCATCATCAACCTCTGTTTGAATGGAATGTCCTCGATTTTCTTTACAGGACATTCAGGGATTTTCTTCTCTGCCATACTTACCTCACTACAACCCATAAATACAGGGCGATCAGGAACGGATAAGTCACTGATACCAATCCGAGAATGGCGAGGACTTTTAATGTGATTTCTTGCATCTGTTCTGATAATTTCATTTGTTTCATTTTCTCCTTCATTTTATCGCATTTGTGCGACATTAGTCTTCAAAAAAAACGTAATTTGTCTCCTCTCTGGTTAAGTGTAAATTGTCAATGATTTTCTTCACTGTAACAATCGGCAATTTGCCACTCTTACACTGTCTCCAGAGAGTCGAAATGTTGATGCCTGTCTCTTCGCACATCTGCGATAAGGTTGAACCCTTTGAGACGATCATTCCTTTCAGTCTGTTGTAATTCACTCTCTCATCTCCTTTCTAGATGTTTATCCATTCCAATTCTTGGATTATGGAAAAACCATATTTTTCTGCAATCGGCCACGCATCCCTTCCCCAGAAGTCAGGGTGACATTCAACGGTATAATACTCTATACCATCAACGTTGTGTTTATAGGCCTTTTTGAATGTTCTTACTGCCCATTCTGTATTGAATGGACGATCTGGTATGCGTTTCTCGTGCAGTTCTTTTTCAAACGCAACATAACCATCCAAATCCAAATAAATGACTTTTACTGTTCTTTTCATTTCTTTCTCCTTTGTCGCATTTCTGCCCTTTCTCCTTCAGTATAGTCCTAATTCTGCCACATTGCAACACTTAATCGCAATATTGCACAAAATATTCTCATAGTGGTATAATGACCTCACAAGGAGTTTATATTATGAATACAGGAAAAATAATCAAGGAATTAAGAAAACAGAGACATCTGTCTGCCGAAGAGATCGCACAGAAATTGAACGTGAATCGTTCGACATTTTATAGATGGGAACGTGGCGACATTGAAAAAATCCCTTATCAGGTTTTAATACCACTTGCAAAAATCCTGAAAGTCAGTCCGTTGGACTTACTCGGCATTGATACCGAAGGAATTACAAGGGAACAGAGGATGATGCGTGCGTTCAATCTATTATCCGAAGAACAACAAGAGGCCATAATATTGACTGTTGAGTCAATGGTGAGATAGGAGTGGAAATATGACAAAACACAGAGGCATTGACAGTCCGTAAAATCACACCGCAGAAAAATGGTTGTAAATACATATTTGACGTGTACGTTGAAAAGGATGGTGACAGGAAGAGATACAGGTCAAAGGCATATAAGACCATACGGGAACGGAAACGGGCAGAGAGAGAGTATTACAAAGGCCTTGATGGTCATACGTTCAATGACATCATTGACCTGTACATCACGACCACAGGGAAACGTTGGAAAAAGTCCACCAGAGAGACCAATGAACGCAGATTGTCGCATATACGCAAGTTATTCGGCGATAAAACCCCGTCAGGACTCACAGAGGGCGATTTGAGGTGGTTTTACGATTACCTCGACAAATTGGTCAAGGTCGATAAAAACGGCCTTAGACGGCCTTATTCGGCCTATTACAAGAATCAGGTCATCACATACTTCAAGGCCGTTTGCAATTATGCGGAATTATACCTCAATGAAAAGAGTATGATTCCGAAAATGATTCAGTATTACCCTAAACCACGACAACAGAAAATGTCCTTCTGGACAGAGGAACAATTCAAGGCATTCATTTCCTGTGTGGATGACATTGAATACAGATGTTTCTTTACATTCCTGTATTACACGGGTTTGAGACGTGGCGAGGCACTTGCACTGACTTTTGATGACGTGGATTTCAACAGACACACGATCTCAATCACAAAGGCGTGGAATAAAAAGGACTTTGCAGACATATCACCGAAAACAAAGTCATCAGTCCGAACCATCCCAATATGTGACAAGGCATATGACTGTATATTGCAAATGAAAGAACATCATTCAGGGCGCATATTTTCAGGTGACAGACCCCTTGCACCTGTGAACATTGACCGAAAGAAAAAGGATGCGATTGAAAGGTCGGGAGTCCCTTATATCCGCATCCACGATTTCCGTCATTCGTTTGTTTCCCTGATGATCAACAGAGGTGCAAACATTTCAATGGTCTCGCAGTACGTTGGACACGCATCCACGCAGACGACCCTTGATGTTTATGCCCATTTCTTTCCTGAAACATTGAAAAGTGTCATTGATTCCTTGTAAAAAATCACTGCCCAATTACTGCCCATTTTATATGAAAAAGTGGGTTGAAGTCACTCTCACCACATACAAAAAAGGGCGCAATTACGCACCCTTGCACTGCACTAATTTCTGGAGCGGGTGACGGGAATGGTCGAACACCGCCGTGGACATTCAAAAAACCGCCTATTTATGCCACTTTTCTGCATTTTATGAAAAAAAGGACTGTCATATTTACTGCCCAAAAAAGGCGAAAGTGCCTGTGAAATGAGTCAGAAAGGAGAAAGACAGACAGGCACTTTCAAGAAAAGAAAACAGGTAAATGAATCGAACAGACACAGGATTCATTCGCCTGTACTGTAACACGTTTCTATTTGAAAAAATAGGACAAAAAAAAGAGAGGGTTCAACCCCTCTTTTCTAGTAAATCGACTCTTGTCTCTAATTTTGCCAATTGAAGGCCGAAATTGTTGTGTGCCTCGACTTTGTTGGTCAGTTTGACGATTTCCTCTTTCATTGTCTTGTCACGTTCCTCAAGAATTGCCATTGTCTTGTTGTTCTGGATTGTGACCACTAAGACGGAGAAAATGCCTGTGATGATACCGCCTACAATAGACGATATGAGTGTTGTGTCCATAGCATCAACCCTCGCCTTCTGCCTTTTCCTTGTTGTAGTTCAATGTCGAGACACCGATACAACAACCAATGACAAATGCAATGATGTTGATTGTTTCAGGAATCTCCGTTCCATAAGGGAGACCCCATACTTTACTCAATGCCGAATAACCATAGGCACCCCGAGGCATCACAATGAGACATAACCATTTAAGGATGTCATATAATTCGTTACTCATTCTCATATTTTTATTCCCCCTTTAAGGCCTTGATTGCCTGTTGAATCCTTGCGTTTGCAATTGTCAATTGACTGTTCAGGTCTTTGATGTTTTTCTGCGCCAATTCAAATTGTGCGGTCAGTTCCTTGTTCTTGACGACTTCTTTCTCGTAAAGGGACTTGTAATCGGTGACAGGTAAATCCTCGCCATCCATCACCGCAACCCAGAATTGACGATTTTCTATTGTGTCGATCAATGCCCACTTGTACCCGTCTTTTTCCTGTTCTTCGTGGACATTGTAAAATCCCTTTTTGCACATCTCGTCATATATCTCACCTGACGGACTCTTTCTCAATCTGCGAGTATCACTCCTGATTTCACACTGATGAACACTCTCGTCTCTTTCGACAGGTTCAGGATAGGTGATGCGTTCAGGTAGTGGACGACTCCAAGATGATGCAATATATTCCGTGTTGTACTTTTTGTCATAGTACAGATGAGGGAGAGGGTCGATTGCATAGGCACTCAATTTGTTTGTGGTATTGTTCCACACAAATTCCTCATATTTCGGGATGATTCTTGTCATATAGATGTGCAAATGAGTCCCGTTTGAATACCCTGTATTTCCTCGTTTTGCGTTGCCGATTTTATCGCCCATTTTGTACTGTGTTCCGATCGCCCGTGTGATTTGGTTATATAAGTGAATATAACCGACCCATCTTTTTCCTGTGTCATAGGTGTGTTCCATTACTAACCAATAACCACATTCTCCAGAATAACCTTTTGCGATCAGGGTGCCGTCTTGCCACGCAAGGACAGGACAATATTGGTTCTTGTACCATCCAATATCAAGACCTCTGTGTGTCTCTGCGTTGAATTGTTTTGTGATTCCCCGTGCATCTGTCAGAGGAATTATGCCGATTTCTTTCCAATCCATAGATTTACTCCTTCCTTATGTTGCCGAAATATATGAAACAGAGCCGTAATAATAGACTCCATCTGTGCCACCACTCGCCTTCACTGTGCCATCACCTTGAATCGCAATTGCAAGGCCATCACCATTCTTGTCGGCAGTTTGCAAACTACCATAAAATTCCTTGTTTCCATATGTTTCAGGCAATCCACTGCAAAATGTTGGTGTACTACTACTCCATTTAACTGCGGTATTACATAAAACATTGAACGAGACTGTTACCACTCTGCCAATTTTCACATAATAATAATGTGTCCCCCGAACACCATTCAATTGATAATTCGTTGTTGTAGTATTTGTCATTGTTCCTGTTGTTAGTGCATAGTAGTAGTCAAAACCCTGTTTGAACCTCTGCCCTGTGATGTTTCTTGACGTTGTACTTGCAGAGTTGGTGATTTCTGCCTCGGTAATTGCGGAATAAGTAGTGTTTAACCATCCGACCATCTGCCACGCAGTCCCGTCATAGATAAATGCCACAACAGAACCCGCATTCCAAGAGGATGCCCGTGACGTTGATGGTGCGGTTGTTCCATATCTGCGAATTGCGATTGCGCCTGTGCCGTTGACGTTCAGTGTCGGGTTTGCAACGGAGTTGTAGTTCGTGAATTTAACAAATACTATCACTCCCTCATACAGTTGGAACGTTTGGTCAACGTCATTGCAGACTTTCCGTGCAGTTCCTCGTGCCGTTGCACAAGTGCCGTAGAAGTAAATCCCCTTCTGTTTAAGGCCACAAGTAAAATATCCCCGTTCTGCAATTGCACCGACCCGTGCGCTAAAGTGTCCCCGTCCGTCATCATATAAGTCGAGAGGGAATTTTGCCATATTCACTGTGATGGTCTGTGTGACTGTTTCACTTGCGGAATCAAGGACAGTGTCTCTCGCAACGACAGTGTATGTTCTGACCTCGTTCACGGCCTGTGCGACTATATCTCCATTGTGATATGTATTACCGCCTTCTGTGACATAAACACTCCCTGAGTTGCCGAGATTTGTCAAAGAATATGTTGCACTGCATTCGATTTTGACATACTCACCTGAATCGTCATAATTTCCACCTGAATCACAACGTCTTATTGATGCCGTGATGTCTGGCGGTGTGTACCCTTTCCAAGTAGTCGAAACAGTCTTTCGGTCTGTACTCTGCCCTCTGGAGTCAGTGACCTCGGCATTACTGAAAAAGGATATGTCTGTGTCTCTTCTGTTTATTGTGAAATCAGTGTGTCCATTATATGTTGCCCGTGATGATGAATCACTTGATGGATTGAATGAACCACTGATGCCATACGGAACGGAGAAATTGAAGAGCATCTGACTCGCACCTGTCCCCTTTGTTGCGGAATATGAGACTCTTGCGGTTGAATATCCTGAAATCAAATAACCCCGAATAGGTGTGGACTGAATTGTCACTGTTGGATTTGCACTGAATTGTGTCTTGAATACAGACGAGTCAACATTCACAACATTCGTTGCGGTGAACGTATCTGATTGAACAATAACACTGATGGTCATTGTCCCTGTTCCTGTATTATTTAAGGCATTAAGTAGTGCGGTATTGGAAATCGAGAAATCTCTATTTGTTGAGAATGTCCCATTCCACAATTCAACAGTTGTTCCGTTAAGTGACCAAGTCACTTGTACAGTCGTTTGAGTCCCTTGTCTTTTTGAAACAGTAAAATCATAAGAATCTGTTGTGTTTGATATGACATACGGGTCTGCATCTCTTTTGACTATTGAATATAAATTTGCCATATTTCTCCCTCACTATGTATGTCTTGTAAATCTCAAGTGTGCGCCATCATCCGTGCCTTCTGGTGCGGTATAGATGCGCCATCTTTTTGTCAGGTTTGAGACCCCTGTTGTGTCAGGAGTGCCAATTGACAATTCACTTGCACCGAGACCCTCGTTGACACTTAACCACCGCAATTTGTTGTTGTTTCCGTCCACAAAATCGAGTGATGAATTCCCGAACACACCTCTGATGTCCGAGTCACTCTTTCCGACAACAAGGCCGTCCCGAGTGAAATCAAAGTATGTGTCGAGGTCGTTTTCAATGTCACTGATTCTTATCTCGTAATTGTTGAACGTCTGCGTGACTGTTGTCTGTAATGTGCCCAAGTCCTCACTTACCCGTGCGACTGTGGTCTGTACTTGTCCGAGATTGTAATCAATGACCTGTGTGATCGAAATCAATTTGTTGTTTGACAGGTGCAATTCCCTGATTTCCCCAATTGTGGATGCGATCGTCTGTGAAAATGTACTCCTGACTGTTCCTATTTCGATATTTGAATATCGGTCTTTCAGGACATCCCAAACAGTCTTGATGACCTTTGCATCATAAGATATTCCCAGAGGTTCATATATGACGTGCACTGTGTCACATAGATTCACCTGTTCGAGAAGTGCATTGTTGAAGGATGACGTTGAGAGGTCAACAAACGACACCTTGATGTTGTTTGATGGGTTGCCTATCTCTGCCCTTACAATGTAGTTTTGCCGTGCCTGATTCATTTCTGCGAGTGTAGGTGCGGTCTGGTACTCACTTGACAGGTCAAGGATTTCCGTCCTGTGGTATGCGTAATCCCCGACTGTTGTTGTGTACTGAATATCACCATAGAACGATAATGTGCCTTCACTGTTTGACCAATAAGGGAGAACACCCGTGATTGTTTCTGCGATTGATTCTTCCTGATTGACATCCGTGATGTTCTTTGCGTAACGCAAGGCCACCCCGTTGTCTGCGCCTCTATGCGCCCACAATTTGACTGTGAAATTGTCCCATTCGTACTCACCACCGAACAAGTCCAGAACAGACCCCTGTGTTCCACCGAGGGACTGTCGCAGATTCTTCAATGTGTTCGGCATATAGACTGTTTCCGTGTTGGTGATGTCTGTTGTGAATGTGAATGGATTTGTCTCGAGTGCGTTTGCGTTTAACCCCGTAAACGTCCGAGAGATGCCCGTTGCACTGAATGGTGCAATCGGTATGTATGACTGTCTATATGAAATATGGTGCGCCAAGACAGTCACTCTTTGATTAAAAGGTTTCGTGATTTTGTATATTTCAAAGGCCTGTCTTGACTGTGTTGCGTTTGGTTTCACTACAATCAATCGGCCATTCTTAAGTAAGGAATAATTGATGCCCGTTGTTGGATATACCATCTCGAGATCGAATTGCCCGTTTCGTTCTTCTGTAACAGAACAGGAAATGCAATCCGTAAGTCTGCCCAATCCGTTGGTTGCGAATGTTGTTGCCGTGTTTTCAAATAGAATCGGTATCATACATCCCCCTTATAATGTCCACCATCTCGGAGTGATGTCTATTCTTGTAACACTTGTCAGGGTGATGGTATTTGACCCACTGTTCAGAACAGGATATTCGTCAATTGTCACGTTTCCGTTGCAATTGGTTGTTCCCTTGTAACACTGCATAGTGTCGCAATCTATATCAACATATGAGGAAATAGACGAAATGGTGATTGAATATCCGTTGATTGTCATTGACCCCGTACTGTATGCCCTGATCAATGGCCTACTCGGAAATTGAGTCGGGTTTGTGATACTGCCACTTGCGGTTTTAGTGACTGCGTTTTCACCACTCGTCAGGAACCTCTGAGGCATTGCGTAAAACGTTATTGTGGCCTTGCCCTGAGTCATTAAGTGGTCTATGACATCATAGTCGAGGGAATTGAAATACGTTGCCTGACGATAATATGACGTGTTGTAGGAGTCCGTCAGTCTGTGATAACCACCACTTGATAACAACCAACCCCGAATGTCTCTCGCCTTTGTTTTGAAATTGTCTGTGATATAAACATCATAGGAAACATATATGTTGTCATATGTTCCCTCATCAAAGAGGATGTCTCCGTTTCTCCCTGCAACGTGCAAGACTTCGACTTTTCTCTGCGGTGAACCAAATGTCTTTATTCCTGATACGATCAGGCCGTATTCATAGGAATATTTCCCGTTATAGCAGAAATAATTGACCATTATCGCCACCGCCTTTCTAACTGATTGACATTCATTTCAAGAATGTTCATCACCTCTGTTGCCGTTGCCTTTGCGTTGGTGGACTCATTGACAACAATGTTCACAGTCCACTGACTTCCTGATGCCTCACGGATTGCGTTCATCAGGTTCTTTTCGCCAATGATGATTTCACGGCCTTTTTCACCGCCACCCATCAATTGCCCGTTCTTGTTCATCCCGAAGATTGTCCGTCCATCCAAGACAATGCCGTTTTCCATTGCCTTCCGATACCACTCAATTCCAAGGGACGGAATCGTTCCCGTTAACAAATCCGAGAGTTTCCATCCACGAGGACTCACATAGAAATGAGGGAGTGGGATTTTCGGGAATTTGAATTCTCCAGAGAATATGTCTTTCAACGTCTGGCCGACTTTCTTGCCGACCTCAATGACTTTCCCGAATATGTCAATCAATGTGCCTATGACCTTCCCAATGGCCTTCACGACTGTTTCAATGACCTGTCCGACCTTCTGCCAATCGACAGACTGTGCCCAATTCAGGAATGCCTCTGTGATGTTTGCAATTACAGGTGCAAGATAACGTCCGATTTGATTCTTGATTGCATCCGTCCGTTTTGATGCCCTCTGCATTGCATCATCAACTTGACCCAATGATTCAAGGGTTTCACTGTCGAGTACATAACCAACATCGTGTGCCTCTTGCCGATAGTCTGCAAGGCCTTCCCGTCCGACTGCGATCAACGGGTTCAAGTCCATTGCACTCTTGCCAAAGATATTCATTGCGAGTGCATCACGTTCTGTTTCATTTGAGACCTGACCCAACCGCACAATCGCCTCATTGAATACCTCGTCCGCAGACCTCATATTTCCGTCTGCATCCGTGACTGAAATGCCCAATTGTTCAAATGCCTTGTACCGATCTCCCGTGCCTTTCGTTGCGGTCTGCATATTCTTGGTCAATTTAGTCATTGACCCTGTAATCGTTTCAAGGGATGTGTCGGTCAATTCGGCCATATACTGAAATTCTTGTATTTTGTCAGTAGATAACCCGAATTGTGTGGACATCTGCATCACGTTGTCTGCATATGCCCGTGATTCTTTGCCAAGGTTGAATATTTCCTTGCCGACATTGAGAACGGCCTGTCCGACCCGTTTAATTGCATCTGCGGTCAGGTTTGCCTTGAGGATGTCTCCGAATGTCTGCGCACTCTTTCCCCGATCATCCATTTCCTTGCCGACTTCATCAGTCTCCTTGCCCATTTCATCCAATTGTTTCGTGGTGTCCTCGAGTTGTTTCTTATACTTCCCGAGTTTGCCCTCTGTCAATGTGATTTCCTGTTGCAGTTTCTTCTGTTCTTCGGTCAGTTCACCATTGTCGCCTTGAGGCAATTTCTCATATATACCCCTCAATTTCTCCAATTGTGTTTGAGTCTGTTCAATAGCGGTGTTCAGGGTTTTCTGTTTCTCACCTAACAATTGAACGTCTTGAGGATTGAATTTTAATAGTGAATTGATGTCTTTGAGGTATTTGTCCGTGTCTTTCAGTGACCCCGTGACTTTTTTGAAGTCTTGAACCAATGGTTCAGTGTCGGCACTGATCTCAATCGTGATACCTCTGATTTTTGTATCTGCCATTTTTTACCCCCTTTTTAGAAGTTGGTGAAATCTTCTTGTGTTGCCAATTGCCTATATTCACACGAGTCATTGCCCTGTTCCGTTAACATATCCAGAACCATTCCATATGTCAGGCACTCCATATCGGCATCTGACAGGCCTAATTCTGCGCATCTTAACAAGTATAATGCCGTGTTGTATTCTCGTTCAGTCGGCCTTGTTTTCTTTCGAGGGTGTGGACATAGTCTTTTGAGACTCACCCCATAGGCCGAGAATATCAGACATTGCATAGTAAAGGTCTGCAAGTCCGAATTCATCCATCCATTCATCCTGTGAACCGATTGAGTCGTCATACTGTTTTGCCATTATGTACGCAAGATTTTCAACGACCTCAAAGTCAACGTCTCCGTTCAATTCCCCTGTCTTTGAATTGAGGTGATTAAACAGTTTTTGCATTTCCCTGATCAAGTCCTTATTGAATGTATTTCTGTATCTCTTCGGAGTGTTTGCCGTGGCCTTCATTCCGACTTCGTGATTTCCGATTTTAATGATTTTCTCCATTTCTTTCTCCTTAAAAAGAAAAAGGGAGATTTCTCTCCCTCTATCTTTGATAAATTATGATGTTGTGACAGGTGTGTAAACACTTGAGAACCATCCTGTGTATTGTGCAGAGGATGTGTCATCAAGTTTTGTTGATGCCTTAACAACACCATCATTCAGTCTTGCACTTGCCTTTAATGACAGAGTGTCAGTCACAGGTTCGATTGTTGTGTCGGTTGTCTGTGATGCGACCCGTGGTCTTGAGGCACTGCAATTGTATAAGACGTGTCTGCGTGCGTTCTGGTCTCCTTCAAATTGGAACAGAAGTGCGAAAGTCTTTGGTTTCTGATTTGTTGATTCATACAGGACGTTGTTGGTGTCCTTCTGGAATCCCATTACATCCTCAAGGAATGAATCAGGAATCAGTGCGACTTCGAGATCGCCTTCATATCCGTTGTTGGAGTATGTGACAAAGTAGTCAACATTATCGGCACGGAAGGCCGTCTGTTCTCCGTTCTGATTGAGGGACAGATTGACTGCACCCTTAATCGGGACAGGAGTTGCATATGAATATGTGTAGTCACCGCCTGTTGTTATCGACTCACTAACTACACTATAAAAAACATTGCTCAAACCATATTTAACCTTGTTTGATGCCACTTTTTGCCCTCTCTTTCGTTTAATCATTGCAATGGTTCAGGTACTATGATGACTTGCGCCTCATAATAGCACTGAAACATATTTTCTTTGTTTATAAAGGTTTCGGTTTTATCATAGGTGATTCCATAGTATTCGAAGAATTCCTCGACATATTCTTCCATTTCAAAGTCCTTTGTCTCGGTGTATAATTCCACGACTAATGTCTCAACCCTCGAATAATTCTCGTTGTCTGCAATAAAATCCTCTCTGTTCGGATAGAAATACACCAAATAAGGGAGTGGTGGTGCCTGATCAGTCGGGAATGAATAATATGCAAACGGGATTCCTATGCCGTCAATTCCGTTTGCAATTTGTTTGTATGTATATCCTATCATTTTAATTCCCCCTCGACTTTCTTCATCAATTGTTCTTCGGCATAATCACTCCGAGTCTTGATGTGTTTGATTGCATCTGCGTGTCCAACAGTTCGTCCACCCTTGACGATTGCGTGTCCGTATTCCAGAAGGTGTGTCAATGTCGGTTTCTTTGCGTTATAGACTCGAACAGTCACTTTTCCAAGTGATGACGTTTCCTTTGTGGTTGCCCATCCTGATGCGTATTCTCCACCGCCTTCGCCTTTGCGTTTTGGTGAATCAACATTCAATTTGCCGACTGTGTCCTGTGCAACATCAGGGATGACTTTTGCGACTGTTGTCTCAACCTCTCGCCCGTACTCTTCAAGAACCTCATTCACTGCCTTTGCGAGGTCAATGACAGGCCGTTTACGTCTTGCCATTACTGTAATTCAGGAGTTGGTGGGACGACAGGTTCCAACGGAACACCCTTCTTGATTTCACAGTACAGGTCAATAGTCTCATTTCTGCCGACATATGTTCTGTAAATCGCATATGTGACACCCTCATATTCAATCGCCTGTTCCCCGTGATAGTCGTATCTGAACACAGTGAAACGGAATTGAGGGTTCAGGCCATTGCGAGAACCCTCGTACCACTCCGCCTGTGATACCGAAACGACATCACAATACACTTTCGTCTTATCCATTGTCTTTTTCCATACCCCGAAAGTGTCCTGTGTTTGATTATAGGCAATGAGGTTGATGACGTTAGACCTATCCATTCTCTACACTCCAGACTGTATATCCTGTCGCCATTGACAATTGCGCCTTCTGTTCATCATAAGAGGTTTTGAGTTTGTCGTAATTGTCAGGATTGCCGAATCGTGCCTTGACATATGTGATGACTGCCGTGTTGATCAGTGCATCATCAGAAGTCGGAATCACGATTCCAGATAGTTGCAAATCCAAAAGACACGAGTTCATCAATGACGTGATTTCATTGTCAAATTCGGTGGTTGTCACCCTTAATGCGGTTTTAACATCACTCAACGATACCATATAATCACCTTAACCTTTATCAATATTCGTGTGATAAACCTCGTAGAATTCACGGGTGACCTGTGTGTGTCCTATGTGACCGAGTGGGAATGTCTGGTCACACCATACTTTATAACCACACTGTCTCCGTCTCCAACAGAATGACAAATCCTCGCCAACGTTCCCAAGTGGTGAGAACATATTGCCGAATTTTGCCATTACAGAGAAGAACACCTCTGTTTTCATCAGGACACAACCGAATCCACATCCACCGACTTCAAATAAGTCCTCTTTCGGGATTTCCTTGAAATCAGTCCAATGACACCCGTTGTTTTCATCAATTTCGAGTTTATCAAATAACACAGGAGAATAAGGATGCACTCTCCTGAAATATAACCCCGTTAGAATGTCGAGGTCGTTTTCTTCCAATGTCTTGAACATTTTAATCAAAACATCAGGTTTAAATACCATATCCGAATCTAACCAGAACACATAGTCTGCGCCCATTTCGACAGACTTTTTTGCGAGTTCGTTGCGACTCGTATATATCAACGAACCAATTTGGAATGAAATTGCACACTCCCCGACTTTCTGTAACATTGCGAGTGACTGTGCGAATTGTGACGGAACCGAATCCATACAAGGGACTGCAATGAGAGTTTTCATCCTATTCTCCTTTTTCCTCAATTATTCCTTGTTAATCTTTACGAAATGATCAGGTGCGATAACACCTAATGCAACATACTGACGGCCTGTAATCTTGATCATATCCTTCTGTGCAAGTGACAGGTCATCAAATTTCAGGGTGATTTCCTCACCATTCGGGAAGTTTGCAAGTGCGCCTTCACCGAGGTCACCAACGATTGCATAAGTGACTCCTGTGGTTGCGACTGCCCGTGCGGTCAGACTGTTGTTGAATAATACAGGCAGACCCTCGAATGGGTCAACAGAATATGATGCACTGTACCGAGCAGTCTTAAATGCACCCCAAGTTGCCTTGTTCATAATAACAACAGGGTTCTGTGCCTGATCACTTAACAGTGCAAGTGCCTGTGCGACTGTGTCGATTGCAGGGTTGTCTGCAAGAACCTGAACAGATGGACAAGTGGTTGTTGATACTGTTCCACAGGCCTTGATTTTTGCAATCATTTCATCTGCGCACTTCTTTGCAATCTGATATGTCAGTTCATCATAGATGTAACGTAAGAATTCCTCGCCTCTCAGGTCATAGGCCTCGTCACTGATTGAAATCCACTTTTTGATTGATTCAGGAATCAGGTTGACAGTTCCCAGAACGAGTGTTTCTTCATTGATTGCATCTGCGCCTTCGGTGTGGATGACTGCGCCTGTTGATGAGATTTCAAATCCGACTTTCAGGTTTCCACGGATATATGCCTTGCGGACTCTGGCCATAATGCCTTCACGTTCCCACGCATTCTTGACAATGTCATATACTAATTCAGGAACGGCCACTGTGCCTGATGCGTTTTCAGTTAAGAGGGCACGGATTTCCTTATCATTGCCCTTGATGTATTCGGCATAGGCATCAATGTATTCTTTTGTGTTTCTTAATTCCATAATTTCCATTGTTTTTCTAACCTCTTCTTTCTCGAATGATTCGACTGTGTCTTTTACTTCGAGGACTTCCTCGACCTGTTTCTTTCTTTCTTCATACTCCTTTTCCATCTGCGCCTTTTTCTCCTCTAACAAAAGAACCTCTTTTTCAAGAGATTCAATGTCTGCATCATCAGATTTCAGGAGTTCTTGTATTTCTTTTGATCTTTCTTCAATTTCCTCAAAAGTCATATTTACCTCTTTATTGTCATAAATTGCCATAAGTTCACCCCTTAAAGACTGCTAAATGTAATAGAACAGTCGCCAGTTATTTCATATACGCTAAGGGTATCGTTATAAGTTATGCTGCCGCTGGTAGTCGCTACATTGCTAAATGGAGCGTAGCACTTTCCTTTGTATAAAATTACGGTATACGGTGACCCTGAACCCAGGTTCATAGTGCCGACCGCACCCTCTACGCTATGGTCTGGAATTACAGTAACAATAGGCAGATACTCATTTCCTAATCCAGGGTTTCCAGTAACAGTTAACTGTGCAGTAGTAAAATCACTATCACCGCCACCGCCACCTGAAACGTTGACATTTGCGACATCATAAGATGACACGTCATACTCTCCATTCTCTGTGATGGATAATGTTGCACCTTCACCCTTGTTGATGACTGTGAAATGATTTGGTGCGACAACATCAACGGCAACATACTGTCTGCCAATGATTTTAATCAGGTCACTCTGTGCGAGTGTGATGTCATCAGTCTTGACAAGGATGTCCTCTCCGTTTGGATAGTTCGCCAAGGCACCATTTCCGAAGTCACCGACAATTGCAAATGTCTCGCCTGTGGTTGCACTGTTAAATGGTTTTAATGCGTTATTGAATACGACAGGGAGTCCTTCAAATGGGTCAACACGGAATTTGTTTTCATACTGTGCCTTTTTGAATTGTCCCCAAGAGGCCTTGTTCATAACAATGACAGGGTTCTGCGCCTCTGAACATAATTTTGACAATGCCATTGCGACTGTTGAGACTGTAATAGGACTGTCAATGTAATCAACGACAGGAACGTTACTCTGTGTCGATAAGGAGACAATTCTATTCACTAATTCTTCACCGCATTTCTTTGCGATTTGATAGGTCAATTCTGAATAGACATAAGTCAGGAATTCTTCTGGTGCAAGATCATAGACTTCATCACTTATGGCGATATACTTCTTTATATTGGACGGGATGAGGTTGACGACTCCAAGAACGAGTGATTCCTCGTCAATCCGATCTGCGCCTTCACTGTGAATCTGTGCGCCATCAGAAGAAATTTCAAAACCGACTTTCAGATTGCCTTTGAGGTATGACTTACGAACAAGGTTCATTATTCCGTCTCGTGTCCACGCAGTCTTGACTGCATCATAGACAAGTTCAGGAACAGGAATAGTCCCCGAAACGTTTTCGGTCAACAATGCCCTTATTTCTTCGTCATCTCCTGACTTGATGTACTCGGCAAATGTCTTAATATACCGAGGACTGTTTCTTAATTCTTCCATCATTCTTCCTCTCTTGATGTTTCCATCAGTTTCTTTATTCTCATCTCAAGAGCCTTTTTCCTGTTTTCACGTTCTTCACGAATCGATCTCTCCGTCTCAACATCTGCAATCACTCCGTCTGCATAGTTTCTCCGTGAAATACTTGTATAATCATTCCGAGGTAAAGAGACCGCAGAAACGTCAAACACCTTCTTGATGTCGGTGATTGTACGCAACCAGATCTCTCCATCTTGAGTTGACTGTGTCTTTTCAAGTCGGTCACTGCCAACTGTAAAACCAAAGGACATTTTCTGTGTATATCCCCCTTTGATTTCTTCGTATAATTGACGGCCAATTTCTGTCCCACCGAGATATGCCTCAATGAACAGACCTCTGTCGTCATCCTTGTTCAGTTTGAGGGTGTCGTTTGACATTCTTGCGAATACTCTGCCCTCGTGGTTGTACTGCATAATCACGTCAGACATATCTGTGTTGTTGAACGCATCCCTGTCAACCTGTTCCGTGACTTCGATCAAATATCCCTTGTCGTCCCTGTATGAATACAGGTGATAAGGTTGATTATAGGTTGTCGCAAATCCCGTGACTTTCCATTCGTCCTCTGCGACATCAAGTCTCAAATCACGATATTCTCTGCCGTTCTCAATTTTCTTAATATCCATAATCATTCCCCCTGTGGCGCATTTTCGCCCGTTGTGGCGGTTGTTTGCGTTTGTGCGAGTTTCTCATTGACTGTGTAATATTCGCCTCTTATGACCGCCACGTCCCCGTCAGGGATTGGTTCATAGTTGAACAGTTCCCTGATTTCGTTTATTGTCAGGATTCCTCTGTCACTTAACTGTTGCGCCATATTGACTTTCTCACTGACTGTCATATATTGCAGACGATTTCCTGACACATAGACGTGATTCCCGTATGACCTCTCCAATTCGGTATAAATCATTTTTGACAGTGCCTCGGAGAGATAGATTGCAAATGGTTCGATTGATGAATTGAAGAAGGCATCAAGGTCATCACTCTTTGCCGTTCCTTGCATAATCGGTTCATTTGTCCCGAAGTAGTCAAAGACGTTTTCCTTAATTGCGTTCTGTTGATCTTCGGAGACTGTATAAGGTTTCACATCCACCTGTTTTATGTCCTTGTACTGATACGGGAATAACAACATTTCCGTTGAATCACTTTTCAGGTTGTAATCAGTGAACCTCTGTCTCTCAAGTGCCAAATCCTCTGGTTTCACATAGTTGTTTACCTGTGCAATGAACCTAATTGTTGAGGATGTCTGTACCGCCTCTTTGACTGCCTGTTCTTCAAGGGCAATCAGGTCGAGAGTAGGTCTCAAGACTCTGTTTGAATCACCGAAAAAGTCGTTTTCATACTGATGTTTGGCCATATATGCGCACCTTGAGAATTCAATTGCGCCTCTCTGCCCGTTCTGGAATGTATATCGAATCCAGAGTTTCTTGTTTTTGTCCTCGACTAATTCCACACGTTCAGGGAGAATCGGGAACAGGCCGACAGTCTCAAGTCTGTTATTCAGAACAGGGACAATGAACAGGTTGTTCGTACAATCAAGAATCGTTGAACATCTTGCGAGGAATTGTGACCACGTCATCCATTCATTCGGATAGTATTTCAATCGGTTCTTGAGTTTCTGTTGCGCCTCTCCCTGAAATTCCACTTTCAATTTCGAGATATGTCTTGCCTTTGATTCAATAGCACTCCTGATCAACGCACTTTCATATATTCTGCCGTAATAGTCACGGAACACGGGTCTATACCCTGTCAACATACGAAAGTCCTGAACAGGATATTTCTCATTTTTCGGGTGGTCTTCCTCTGGGAATAACCATCCCAAGAGTGAACGCACAATTTTGTTATCACTCATCCTTTACCCTCTCCTCTCGTTTTTCAAACGTTGTCCAAATTCCGACCACCACTTCTGACGTACAACCATCCGACACAATAAGGATGCGACTCCGTCAATATGCGAGGTACTCGTCAATTTCACTATTCTGCATCTCTCTTTCTCGGCACTAAATTTCAATGCCGTGTCGAGTAAATGCACCTTTAACAAATCATCATCCCCAATGTGAACCTTTCCCTCTTTAATCAATCCCGATAATTCGGTGATGACAGGTGAAAGATTAAAACCCTGAACGACATCATCACAGTGGAATCCGTATTCTTTCAGGTCGTTGGTGAGGTATGTCGCATTGTATCGGTCATAACCTACCATCTGAGGATAAAGTCTGTATTTTTCGACCAAGTCTCTGCACCATTTGAAACAATCGTTGTAGTCAATTACTTGGTCTCCAGAAGGGAATAGAAGTCCCCTTTGTATATATGCCTTGTAAGGGAGATTGTCCCTCACAGATGCACTTTCAATGTTTTCTGACGGCAACCACATTCTATTGAAAATGTACAGTTCCCCGTCTCTCTCAATGACACAGGTTGCACTCGTCAGGTCTGTCGTGCGTGACAGGTCAATTCCTATGACACAATAACAACCACGGAAGTCCTCAAGGTTGAGATGTTCACTGCAACATTTTTGAATTTCGTGTGTCGGCAACCACCGATATGACGAATTTTGTTTGATGTTTGCGTGTTTGGTGAGGAATTCTGTCTTTTTAGAAATCGAACCCTCTGCAATCGCAATCTCATCAAGTAAATGATCGACACTGATACTCACTCCGAGATTCGGGTTCGCCTTTTGCAATTCGTTGATGTCGTTCCATTTTTCAACGTCATCAATCATATAAAGGAATGGTGCGAGTCTCTTTTCTCTTGAGTCCCCATTGATGACCCGTGTTGAACGTTTCACCAATTCGTCATAGATGGACTCGTCCACATAGCCTGACGTTGATATGTTCACAATGAGAGGTTGCTTTCTTGAACCCAACGCACTCGTCAGGACTTCGTATTGTTTCAGACCCCCGTCCCCTTGCCAAGATGCGACTTCATCACATATGACACAAGACGGGTTCAGGCCATCACTTTTCTTGTAATTGAAGGCCAAAGGTTTGATGGTCGTGTTTGTTGATTCAATATAGATGTCTGTCCTTCTCTTCCTTGACAGGTGTTCGAGGTCAGGTTCTTTCTTGATCATTTCAAACAGTGCGTTATAGCAAAGATTCGCCTGTTCGAGTTTCGGTGCGACAAAGTAAATCCTCGCACCATATTCCCCGTCAAGAAATGCCATATAAGACCGAATCGCACTTGCGAGGAGAGTCTTTCCGTTCTTGCGCCCGATAACAATGACGACCTCACGGAATTGTCTGTTGCCCTTTTCATCAACGATTCCGAATATGACACTGACAAGTGCCTTTTGCCACAATTCCAATCTGATGAGTTGCGGTGCAAGTGCGCCCTCGTGGTGATGACAAAACGTCTCTATGTATTTGACCGCCTTGTTCCGTTTCTTCTTGTCGAAATAAAAGGACTTGTCCTCAAGTCCCTTCATAATGGTCTCATACCACGCACGAATCCAAAATCCGACATTCACAGTGCCGTCTTTGATGGCCTGATAGTATTCCAAAAGGTAATTATTCATCCATCAGTTTCTCCAGACGTGATGTCTCCTTCTTGTCCTCGTGTCCGAGTTTCAAAATAATATCCAACATTGTGTTCAGGGTTCTGTTTGCCGAATCCGTGATTTTCGGGAGTTCCTTGATCAGTGGATTCGCATACACATTCAGTCTGCCCTTGATATACTCCTTTGTTGTCATCAGATTGTCCTCTTCTGCGAGTGAATCCCTGATGTTCTTGATGATTTCACTCTGTATTGCGTACTGTTCGGCACTTGCAACGAACAATGCGTTGTCATCAACGTGGAATCTCTTTGCAAGTCCCATCAAATCATCATAGGTATTTTTTACTTTCGCCAATTCGACTCCACTCCTTTCAATCCAAAAACAAAACGAACAACCTTGGTCAGTTTTTGTTGAG
>Ga0265301_10001816_pt1 | contig 26586 bp, 33 predicted proteins | sample AusTroGonzalo_MG_2_FD_193488 | JGI IMG/M metagenome (GOLD analysis project Ga0265301, IMG submission 193488) | Bovine rumen microbial communities from tropical cattle in Woodstock, Queensland, Australia - Gonzalo_04 | ecosystem: Host-associated > Mammals > Digestive system > Stomach > Rumen ... | reverse complement strand
ACACAGATTTCTTTTTCGCGCTTCGCGCTCAAAAGGGATGTCACACAGAAAGCACAGAAAACACAGAAATTTTTAAAATCATCTACGGCTATATGAAAAATAAATAGTATCTTTGCAAAAAGAAATAAACCGTTATGAAAAGGATTAAAATCTTCATTAGCAGCGTGCAGAGCGAGTTCGCAACGGAGCGGGCCATGCTTGGCGAGTACATCCGAAGGGATGCGCTCTTCTGCCGCTACTTTGAACCATTCCTTTTCGAGGAGTTGCCTGCCCAAGACGTGTCGGCACAGAAAGCGTACCTTGACGCTGCCGCTAGTTCAGATGTCTATCTGGTACTGGTTGGTGAGCGTTATGGCTATGAGGACACAGAGGGTGTTTCCCCAACTGAGCGTGAATACGACACGGCAACGGCTAATGGTGCTTACAGGCTGGCTTTCATCAAGGATGTGCCAAACCGTGAGCCCAAGGAGGTGGCGTTCAAGCGGAAAATAGAAAAGGATGTTACCCGTAATCCGGTACTGTTCGGCTCTCTTGAAGACCTTCGCAGTGATGTGTATGCGTCACTTATCCATTATCTGATGGTGAAGGGACTCCTGGTGAGTGGTCCTATTGATGCTGCCATCCATCCTCTTGCTCGCATAGAGGATCTGGACAAGGACAAGATACGCTGGTTTGTGGGAATGGCCCGGGAGAAAAGGCGTTTCCCGCTACAGTATAGCGACGAGAATCTTCATACCATCCTGAGCAGTCTGCACCTTATCACGGATGAGGATGGCGTGACCAATGCGGCCTTACTGTTGTTTGCCAAGGACGTGCAGAAGTGGTTTCCGTCGGCCACTGTCAAGTGTGCGCAATTTTACGGTATTCGGATGGAGAAGCCTATCCTGTCGCAGCAGTTGTATGACGGCAATGTGTTTGAGGTGGTTGACCGTGCGGTGGATTTCGTGCTGAGCCGTATTGACGCCCGTGTGGGTGAGCGCACTGCATCGGCACAGGTGGATGTGAGCTATGAATTGCCCGTACAGGCTGTGACGGAGGCTATTGTGAATGCTGTGGTGCATCGCGATTATGCCAGCACGGGGTCGGTTCAGGTGATGTTGTTCAAAGACCGTCTGGAGGTGTGGAACCCCGGTCGTCTGCCTCAGGGGGTTACCATCGTCAAGTTGAGCAGAGAGCATCAGTCGGTTCCGGTGAATCCGCTGCTGGCCAGACCGGTGTACTTGGCCGGGTATATTGAGCAGTTGGGTACGGGCACTACGGATTTGATCAGTCGTTGCGTTGCGCTTGGGTTGCGTAGGCCGGAATTCCGTCAGGATGAGAGTTTTGTGACGGTTCTTTGGCGGAAGGAGACAGTGGCTGGTGAGACGGCAGGCAATGTAGCGGGCAATGTAACAGGCAATGTGGCGGGCAATGTAAAACGGATTGTTCTAGTTGTTGGTGGAGGAACTCTTACCCGTGATGAAATAATGCAACGGTTAGGGCTAAGGGGTAGCGGTAATTTCCGAGCCACATATCTTTATCCTGCCATCGAACAAGGATATATTGCCAAACTCTACCCTGAGTCTGATAAACGTCCGGACCAGGCGTACTATCTGACGGAGAAGGGATTGGAACTATTCTCGGAACTAAAGAAATAACGGGTAAAGGCTTCGTAATTGCGAGGCTTTTTTGTGATATGTTTGCGTAGTTAGACAAAAAATGTCTATCATTGCAAATGAAATTCATTTCACAAAAATGCGATTATTGCAAAAATAATAAATGCATTAAAGCAGCCCGAATTGTACAACAAGCTCTCGCAGAAATGCTGGGGCTTTTTTTATGCCCTAGCGTGAGCAATGTTAACTGTTAACGCGAAACGAACGAAAAATGTTGGTTTCAAGTTTCAGGTTTCATGATGTTAAAATGTTAAACGTTTAACAAAAGAGTTTTGATTTAGCTTACGGCTTACCGCTTACGGCTTACGGCTTAAAAGGTCGGGTTCCTTTCGGGGAGTCCGGCCTTTTTTCTTTTTAAACATTAATTCTCACGAATTGGCCATTAATTATTCATTAATTTCTTTCTTCGCGCTTCGCGCTTGGTTATGTCACACAGATTGCACAGATTACACAGATTTTCTTCGCCTGCGGCGAAGGTTGGGTTACACCGGATAATAGCCGCCTGTCTTCCTGGAACCTCGACGCTCAATGAGATTCATTTCAGTCAAGGTCCGGATTACCTTATACAAAGTATCTATCTGTATCTTGTGTTCAGCAGAAATATCTTTCGCTTTTATGCCAGGATTCCCTACAATACAGTCATATACCGTCTGCTGTGTCGGATTTAACCTGCCATTTAACCTGCCATTTAACCTGCCATTTAATTCACCATTTACACCCCCACTCACATACGGTACCAACAGAGTTTTAAATCGTATCGTTAGGCACACAAAGTTGGGCACAAAGTCAAACTCTGGCCCTTGTTGATGCCTTTGTTGATGGCCGCCACCAGCGTCTTGTTGTCGATGTCGCGCAGTGTAGCCCCCTCACAAGCCGTCAGCTCCCAGCTGAACTTCTTGGGGTTGCTCAGTCGGATGCGCTCGTCAAACATCTCGCGAGGCATGGGCATCGTGGTGTTCTCCACCTTGTAGTACGGCTTGCCGTCGTAGGTGTAGGGCGTGCGGTCGTACCGTCAAATAAAACAATGCCTAATAATCAATGACTTGCATTGGAATAATGCCTTTTTCTTCCTTTGTCAGTCAAATAATATCCGGACACGGGCCGCACGGCATCCGGGACAAGCCGCTTCCAGGTGGAGGCAATCGAGTGCAACGTGGCGATGACTGCAGTTAAGAATGAAAAATGAAAAGTTAAAAGTGGAGAGAGACACGGTGTATATCGAGCGGGACAGCTTACAGCTTACGGCTTACGGCTTACAGAATCCGGGAAGCCCCCCGGTAAGCAGTAAGCAGTCAACGGTAAGCCAAATCCTGAAATGGATTTTTTGGATACTACTTGCTTTAGCACTGCTTGTCGTAGCTTTGAGAATCTTTGTGTTCAGGCGGTGAACCACCTCATACCTCAAACCTCATACATCAGACATCAAAAAGGTCGGGTTCCTTTCGGGGAGTCCGGCCTTTTTTTATGGCACACAGATTACACGGATTACACAGATTTCTTTTTCGCGCTTCGCGCTCAAAAGGGAGGTCACACAGAACCGACGAACGAGCGAGAGGAGAGGCTAAGCTCGCTTAGACTATCCCGAGCGAGGAGGAGGAAGGCGAAGCCAAAACACAGAAAACACAGAAAGTTCTCGCCTGCGGCGAGAGAAAAATCCAATTATGGAGAAAATTTTTGCGAAGTTTTCTCCGTATATCAGAAATAAGTTGTACTTTTGCACTCGGTAATTTTGCAAAAATAACCGAGTAAATTTGATATGGCAAAAGAAGATAAAGTAATCAATATCATCAAGCAGCAGATAGAAGAGGCTGCAAACGGGACGCTGTTCTTCAATAACAGTTTTCCAGAATTTGATGATGAGTATGTAGGACAGATCTTGTCGGATCTGTCAAAGCAGGGGGTGATTCACCATTTGTCGCGAGGCGTGTACCTGAAGGCTGAGGCGACAAAGTACGGATTGGTGTATCCTCCATTGGAGGTCATTGCTGAAGCTATAGCACGAAGGGATAATGCGCAGGTGATTCCTACGGGAGCCACGGCTCAGAATATCTTGGGATTGTCGACACAGGTCCCCATGAATGCCGTGTTCCTGACATCGGGATCAGCACGCAAAATTAAGCTGGGCGGCAGCACCATCACGTTTCGCAGGGCTGTGCCCAAGAATTTTGCGGTGAAAGGTCGCTACACTTGTCTGATTGTGCAGGCCTTGCGGTCGATAGGCGAGGGGAATGTGACGGCTGAAGATTTGGTTCAGGTGGATGAACTGATTCGGAAACACCCGGAGCCGGAAACGATAGAGGGCGATTTGGCCGCAATGCCATCGTGGATAAGGAAGATTTTTGTAAGGACGCTTAAAACGGAGAAGGTATGAGCAAGTGGTTTGATTTGAGTCTTTCGCAGCGACAGGCTGTTGTACACACAACGGCAGAGTGGAAGAGCATACACCCCCGTGCCGTGGAGAAGGACTGGTGGGTGACTGCGGTGCTGAGGGCCTTGTTTGGGTGCAGGTGTGGCGAGTACCTGCTGTTCAAGGGCGGTACGTCTATCAGCAAGGGTTGGCCCATCATTGAGCGTTTCAGTGAGGACATTGACTTGTCGCTGGGCAGGAAGTTCTTCGGGGAAGTGATGGGTTTGGACTGTGCTGCCGCGAGCAACAATACCCAGCTGAAGAACTTGCGAAAGGCTTCGCGAAAGTATATCCACGGAGTGCTGTCGAAGGAGCTGGAAGAGCGGTTGGCCCAGATGGGGCTGACGGGCTTCAGGGTGGAGAACGTGACGACGGTGCCTACGGCAGAGGGCATGATGCCCATCGACTCGGACAGTGACCCGACGGTGCTGACGGTTGGCTATGACAGCATTTTCCCGGCATACGAGGGTGACATATTGCCCAGGGTGAAGGTGGAGATCAGCTGTCTGTCGATGTCGGAACCGTTTGAGGTGAAGTATATTGGAACGTTGATTCATGAGCGTTTTGAGGAACTGGACGAGGAACTGGATTGCCAGATCAGGACGGTGACTCCGGCCAGGACGTTTCTGGAAAAGGCGTTCCTACTGAACGAGGAGTTCCAAAAGGACAAGCCTCGTTCGCGAAGGATGAGCAGGCATCTGTATGACTTGGAGCGGCTGATGGACACGGAGTACGGGCGCGAGGCGCTGAAGGATGGCAAGTTGTATCGTGACATTGTGGAGCATCGCAGGAAGTTCTACCACGTGAGGTATGCGGATTATGACAGGGACTATCCGGAGAAGATTGATTTTGTGCCTCGTGGTGAGATGCTGGAGGCTTTCCGCCGTGACTATAATGACAATATGGTGAACGGGTATATCTATGGCGAAGCTATGCCGTTTGAACGCCTGATGGAGCGGCTGGAGGAGCTACAAGGGCGGTTTCGGGCAGTTGAGGCGTAGGATAATAGTCGGAAACTTTTGCAAAATTACCGAGTGAAATTGAAGGCTGGTGCTTAGGCATCGGCCTTTTTTCGTGTTAACTGTTAACGCGTAACAGCCCCCGTTAAGCAGTAAGCAGTCAACGGTAAGCGCTGAACCACATCATACCTCAAACCTCATACATCAGACATCAAAAAGGGCGGATTCCTTTCGGGGAGTCCGACCTTTTTTTATGGCACACAGATTACACGGATTACACAGATTTCTTTTTTGCGCTTCGCGCTCAAAAGGGAGGTCACACGGAAATCACAGAAAGCACAGAATATCCACATCTGACCATGGATGACCTTGATGCGGCACTGTTTGAAAAGGCCCGCTCGTTGATCCGTGGCTACAGGAGCGACCACCCGTGGCTGATGCTGAGCAACAAGGAGCTGCTTCAAAGCTCATCGCTGAGGCTGAAGGATTATAAGACCGGCAAGGAGGGGTTGACGCTGGCGGCCGTGGAAGTTCTTCACGGCCTTTGGCTGGACGGAAGAGATTGGCTCGGGCGTAAGGAACACCAGCCATTACCTGCCGCTTTACACAGGTGGTGCATTGCCAACGTTTGAGGAGAAGGAAATCTTTGTGACCATATTGCCGCTGAAACACTATGTGTTCGGGCTGTATGTGGAGCAGTTTGCGGCATGGCTTGGGTTGCCGGTGGACTGCACTGAACAGCTGAAGGCGGCCATGGGCGAGATGGAGTTTCCTGTGGCGCTTCACGATGCCTCTTTTGAGGATGTGATATTGGCGTTGGTACCTAGTTGGGTGGAAAAAGGTACCCAGTTGCCGGAATTGTTATTCTCTAAACCACAACAACTTACAAAGGAAGAAACCGAGAAGGTACCTAGTTGGAACGAAAATAGTACCCAGTTGCTTCCGAAGAAGATCTGGTATGTGGTGGGTGTGTTGGCGTTGTGCGGAAATCCCATTTCGTTCGGACAGTTGCTGGAGAGCTTCCAGTACAAGAACCGCAACACATTCCGCGAGAACTACATCAACCCGCTGAAGCGGTTGGGCTTCATTGTGGCGACCAATCCCGAAACACCCAATGCCCCGGACAATAAGTATGTTATAACAGAGACTGGCAAGGCATTCCTGATGGGTCGGTAGGTGTCGGCCATCAACAAAGGCATCAACAAGGGCCAGAGTTTGACTTTGTGCCCAACTTTGTGTGCCTGACCATCAGGTTCAAGAGCCCGCTGGTGCCGTATGTGAGTGGAAGAACGATTAATGTCGCATCTATCCGCTGTGACCCATACTTCGCCGCAGGCGAAGAAAATCTGTGTAATCTGTGACATCTGTGTGACCTAAACAGTGAGCGAAGCGAACAATTTCTGTGCTTTCTGTGCTTTCTGTGTGACATAAATGTTATGTGACCTAAATATTGTATATTTGCAGCGAGAAAAATGTTGAACATGGGGGAAATCTATGCACGGCCTGCTGGGTTCAGAAGGCTTTAGATTTCAGGCGGTTACAAGCCTTGTTGTACCTCTTTTTCGCTTCACGTGCGGGCGTGGAGGAATGGGCTTTTTTGTGAAAAAATCTTACCATTGCAAAAAAAGTCGTATCTTTGCAATGGCAAAGTAAACAATGGCTTTGCAAAAGTGAAAGGGAGTTCCTCGGCAATTCCCCGTAATGATAGCGCCGCAGCGGGTTTAGCAGGCGAAATGTCAAAACGGAAATGTGACTGAGGTGGCTTCGCTTTATTGTAAACGACCTTAGTGGAAGTGGAATAGTAATGATGACTATGGTAATCAACGAACAACTATTAAACGAAGTAACGAGGCAAGCGCAGGCCTCGCCTCGTCTTCGAATGAACTATAACTTTCATCAATCGCTGGATGACAAATGCCATCGTATGCTCAATGCTTTGGAACCTGGAACTGATGTGCCGATTCATCGGCATCCTACAAAGGATGAATCGTTTGTTATTCTAAGGGGAAAGGTTAGAGTTACAACACATAGTGATGATGGGTCAATTATTGACGATATTGTTCTTGATCAAAAAGAAGGCCGTTTCGGTATAAACATTTCCAAAGGCATTTGGCATAGGCTGGAATCGCTTGAACCAGGCAGCGTGATTTTTGAATGTAAGGAGGGCCCGTTTGTGAAGCATGAGGAGGAAGGCGTGCTGGAGATGTAAGATGGAAGAGGTAAGATGGAAGATGTTCTATTTGTTATCAATAAAGTGTAATGGAATAATATATAAAACTTAACGTTATGGCAAGCGGACAATATATCACAGCAACAATTTCTGACATAATCGACAATTACGTCAACAATAACACTTTCCTTCCGGCTATTCAGCGGGAATTTGTTTGGGGTACTGACCAAATTTGTAAATTGTTTGATTCTTTGATGTGTGGTTATCCCATTAGTTCTTTCCTGTTTTGGAAAATAAGAGAGGAAGATAAAAAGAAATGGGTGGCATACGAATTCTTTCGTGATATTAATAAAGATAAACACAACGAGGAGGCAAATCTGGATGGCGTAAATAAGGATATATACCTTGTCCTTGACGGCCAACAAAGAATGACCTCTTTATATACAGGTTTGAAAGGCTCGTATACTCATTTCTACTATAGAAAACGTACCGAATATTTGTATATCAATCTGCTTAAACCTCTTAGCCCGAACGTGAACCCTGATGAACTGAGATATGGATTTGCTTACAGGGAAGATTCAAATCCATATGGACCAGAACCTCAATTATGGTATAAGGTTGGTGACATCTTGAACTACGACCGGCCACGTGAAGCAAAGAACTCTATTAAGAATCAACTAGACGGATTGACAGAAGAACAGATAGCAACTATTGAGGCTAACTTGGAAGACTTACATACAACTATCTTTACTGCAAAGTGCATCAACTACTATGAGGAGAAGACAGACGATTATGATAAGGTGGTTGAAATCTTTGTAAGGACAAATACGGGTGGAGTAAAGCTTGAGTACAGCGATATTCTGCTTTCGACCGCAACAGCAAAATGGCGGCATACAAATGCCAGAAAGGAAATTCATTCGTTTACGGATGAACTGAACCAAACAGGTAGTGGATATAGGTTTGGAAAGGATTTCGTAATGAAAGGAGCCATGTATTTGACTGATGGGCTTCCTATCCAATATCGTGTAAGTTCGTTTACACGAGAGAATCTGGAAAAGATAGAGGACAATTGGGATGTAATAAAGGATGCGTTGTCAAAGGCAGTCAAGTTGATAAGTACATTCGGATATAATGAGAAGAATATTGTTTCAAGAAATGCAGTATTGCCTATTGCATATTATCTAAGAAACAACCCGACCAAGAATTATGTGCTGTCATCGGAAAAGGATGTGGTGATTGACAAGAATAATATCCAGAAATGGTTTATTATCAATATTCTGCGCAATGTGTTCAGCGGTTCATCAGATGCTACTCTTAAAGCAAGCCAGGAGATACTCATAGCATCATCAAAAACTGAGTTCCCATACAAACAATTGATGGCCCGTTTTTCACTCGAGCCTAAACTTGGGGCAGCAGAGATTGAGAATCTGTTGAGCTACACCTATTCTACCAAATACAGTTTTCTAATTTTATCCCTTTTGTATCCTGATAGGGATTGGATTGACAAATGTTTTAATGAAGACCATATATATCCCAAGACAGAGTTTACCTATGCAAAACTCTCAAAGAGAGGCTACTCGGAAGGCAAAATAAAAGAGTATATGGAAAATTACAATACTATCCTTAATCTGCAATTGCTTGATGCGAGTGAGAACAAATCAAAGAACGCCCATCCATTTGACACTTGGATAACAACTCGCGATGCAGGATTTAAAACACGACATCATATTCCTGACATCTCTAACTACGATTTCGACCACTTTATGGATTTCATAAAGGAGAGAAAGAAGTTGCTGGTAAAGGCATTGGGAAAGATTTCATTTTAACACAAAGGTTTTAGGTGTGACACAAGACGAATTGTGGCTGTCAAAATATCAAGAGGTGATGGATTTCATGGAAACAAACCATCGGAATCCATCTCGCTATGATGATACAGAAAGAGGGTTGTACTGCAATTGGATAAAACATAATAAGAAACTGATAAAGGCTGGGGAGCTTAAGCCTAATAGGGTGGAGATGTTTGAGAAGATCCTGACAAAGATGGAAGAATACAAGAGAATCAATCAATATAAATAATTTGAACCGTTATGGATACCAAGAAGATAGAAGAGGCTCAAAATATACTTAAGGACGGTGGAAATGTTATTAAAACACGGGAAGACCGTGAATTGATACTTGTAGATAAAGACGGAAAGATTCAAAACTTAGATGATTGTGTCTGGTTGCCTGATGCTGATGAAGTAGTTAACAAGGCTACTTTCCGTAATCGTATTGAGCCTTGGTTGACATCTCTTTTCCAATCAGAGCATCTTTCTTTGCTTTGTGGTTCTGGTATTACGAATGCAATTAGTTATTTGGCAGAAGCAGGTGGCGGTACAACTATGGGGGCTGTTTCGTTTTCTAAATTTGAAGACGAAATAAACCAAGCGGCAGAAGCTTCAGCTAAAGCAAGTGGTCGTGAAAAAGGCAATATAGAAGATCAGATAAGGACGGCTAATGACCTTTTGAGGGGACTTAGAATATTAAAGAAAGATGCAGAGGCAGATGATCTGGAAGCTGAGTTGAACACTATTATAATCAATTTTGCAAAGTCCATTTTGGCCTCTGAAAAAGCAATTGCAACTGCGGCAGATGAGAAGAGGGAGAAAGCTTATTCGGTTTTAGTAAATTTCCTTCTTAGCTTTGCCAGCAGGACGGGAAATCGTGAACGTCTCAATATCTTTACAACTAACTATGATCGTTTGATTGAAGTGGGTGCAGAGTTGGCGGGCGTGCATATTATGGATAGGTTCGTTGGAACAATGATGCCTGTTTTCCGTTCTTCCAGATTGAATCTTGATATTCACTATAACCCGCCAGGAATTAGAGGCGAACCTCGTTATCTAGAAGGTGTGGCTCGCCTTACTAAACTTCATGGCTCAGTTGACTGGGTTCAGAATTGTGACGAGATAAGGAGAATGGGTCTACCGTTTGGTGCAGATGATGTTGCTCCATATCTTAATGCTCCGGGATTGAAAGGCGCAAATGCTCTGAAATTGATGATATACCCTAACTCAGCAAAAGACCGTGAAACAGCAGAATATCCATACGTTGAGCTGTTCCGCGACTTTGCCGCAGCTATTTGTAGACCCAATAGCACTTTGGTAACTTATGGCTATGGGTTTGGTGACGAGCATATCAATCGCGTTATCCATGATATGCTCACCATTCCATCAACTCATCTTGTCGTTATTTCATTCGATGATAAGATAGGACGAATTCTTCAGTTCTACTACCAATCCTCCCATTTTGATCAGATGTCTGTATTAATGGGAAAGGACTTAGGAGTTATTACCAATTTGTCAAATGACTTCCTGCCAAAGTCTGCCATCGATAGAACTACTATTCGTATGGCGGAATTGATACAACACAGGCTTGGTGCAGCGTCGGGTGCTATTTCAGCAGCAACACCTGCAACGACTTCGGCTCCCTCTGCAACCACAACAAGTCCAGCTACTCCTGCTTCACCAACTGTATAAATCATGACTACAACGCCTATTGAACGACTCGCTTCATTGCGTGTGGGAACAGTTGAATATATCTCTCCTGATAGGATTGAGGTTCAACTTGACATAGAATCACCTGATAGTGTAGCCTTGAATACCGGGACTCCTCGGAGTTTTCCGCGCATTAACGGTTATGTGATGATTCCTGTTGATTTGGGATTTGTGGTTGGGCAAGTTTCGTGGATAACGATTCAGCGATCTCCATATCCAAAACGTAGCGGTTTTCAGGATTTTGGTCTGATAGATTTGCCTTTCCCTTTGCGCAAGATGGAATTACAGCCAGTAGGTACGCTTGTCGCTTCAGAAAGTGGTTACAAGTTTAAAAGAGGCTTAGAGACTTTTCCGTCGGTAGGTGATATAGTTATTCTACCTATGGAGGATCAATTAAGGTCTATCATTGAATCTGGTGAAAACCGAAGAGTTTATATTGGAAACAGTCCTTTAGTGGGTAATGCCAAAGTAATGATAGATCCAGATAGACTATTTGGCCGCCATCTTGCAGTTTTGGGTAATACGGGTAGTGGTAAATCTTGCTCTGTAGCAGGTCTTATAAGATGGTCGTTGGAGAGTGCAGAACAGCAAAAAGCTAATAAAGAGAGTGCGGTAAATAGTCGATTTATTGTTCTAGATCCTAACGGAGAGTATAGTAAGGCGTTTGCAGATAAACGAGAAGCAAATATCTATTCCGTGAATGTAGAGGCAGGGGATGGCAAGAAACAATTGGAAGTGCCCCTTTGGTTTTGGAACACTGATGAATGGTGTGGTTTTACCAAGGCATCACCAAAAACACATAGAACAACGATAGTCCATGCGTTAAAGTCTGTGAGGAGTGGAAACGTATTTGAGGCTGAGAGTAAGGAGAAAGAGTTAGCAAGCTTTGTTCGAACTGTTATCAATACTATAGAAGTTTGTAAAACCAAGGGAACGCCATGGGGCAATTTCCCAGGCCCGAAGAATTTCAAAGAATCACTCCAGAAATGGAATGCAGGGATAGTGTCAGAAGATACTTTTTCACAAGATCTTAAAGATGCTGTGGCTGCTTTTAACACCAAAGTTTCTGAATTTGAGGCTCCAAGAGCACCTCAATATTCGAATCAAGATTATGTAAGAGGAGAGGTGGATGTATTGCTGTCTTTGTTGAAGGATGTCTATTTGAAAGCAGGAGGCCGAGAAGAAGAGTTCCTACCTACAGACGAGGATAGCCCGTTACCCTTTACGGGAGAGAATTTTGTCAGATCCATGGAGGCAAATGCAGAGATACTTAATACTTCTGACTATATCATCACTCTGATGCCTCGCATTAAGGCTTTACTTTCAGATGTTAGGGTGAAGAAAGTAATTGACAATGAAAATCTTGATTTGAGCAGTTGGCTGGGTGAGTATATTGGCTCTGATAGTAAAGAATCGCTGACAATTATTGACCTGTCACTTTTACCCTCAGATGTGACAAGTATAGTCACTTCTGTTATAGCGCGTATGATATTTGAAGCTCAGCAAAGGTATCTAAAACTGAATAAGGCTTGTTTACCAACAGTTCTTGTGATGGAAGAGGCTCATTACTTTGTGAAACGTTATAATGATGATGCCGAGAATACAGGTCCTACGACTCAATGTTGCAAGGTATTTGAAAAGATTGCAAGAGAAGGTAGAAAGTTTGGATTAGGTTTGGTTCTTTCATCCCAACGTCCTTCTGAACTATCACCCACAGTTCTTTCTCAATGTAATTCATTCCTGCTTCACAGAATCACGAACGACCGAGACCAAGAACTGGTGCACAGGTTGCTCCCGGATAATATGAGAGGCATTTTGAGAGAAATGCCATCACTACCATCACAATATGCAGTCTTGCTTGGATGGGCTTCTGAATTACCTGTTTTGGTGAAGATGCGCACGTTGCTTAAACCACAATGTCCTCAGTCTGATGATCCTGATTATTGGGATGTGTGGATAGGAAAGAGCGAGCGTAAGATTGATTGGGGTAAGATATCAGATGAATGGCAGAATAAGAAATCTGAAGAACCCGATTTGGAAGATTTAATGTGAGCTATATCATTAACATGAGAGCAGGAAAAAGAGACGGGCGGCCTGAATAGGACGCCAGTCTCTGTGGGGAGCGAAAGGCTCTTTTGCGGGCTTGACCGCAAATGTGCCTGAAGTGGTGGTTACTTTTTCAAGTATCTGATGACTCGATGCCTGTTGGCTTTTCGGTTCTTCCGGCAGGAGACATGAATCCAGTAATCCTTGTCATTGGCTGTCTCCAGAATCACCTGGTCGAAGTCGGTGTTGTGCTCGATGAAGTCAATCCACTTGCGGGCAGCCTCCATGTCGGTGTGACGACGGTTGTCGTTCCCGGAGACATAAGACGTGAGGGGCAACAGGAGGTCGGCAGCTTCGCCTAAGGTGTGTTGTGAGGCATACACGCCACCCACCTTCACGTTGAGCTGGTTGCAACGGTAGCCGCTGGTGATGATGATGGGCTTGCCTACGAAGGAACGGAGGGGTTCAAGGACCACTTTGCATAGCTGTTGCAACACAGGGATGTACTGGGAGGGGAGTTCAAGGTTGGATAAAAAAAGGAACCTCATTGTGTGATGAAGTTCCGTTTATTGGGATGGTCGAAAGTTTCATTCTTCGGGTTCTGTATTGTAACCAATGTTGCTAAGCTCTGTTCTAAGTTTGTTCATGTCGTCACGAACGTGGATATGCCAACGGTCGTACTCGTCTTTGGCAAGAATTTTGGCTGTGGGATAGTGGTCGCGCAAGTCAAGAAGCAGGTTGATGAGCAGTGGACTGAGTTGGGGGTCGGTAAGTTTACCGTTGTACTTAACTCCAATAGAGCATAAGTTGAGGTCTTCTTCTCCACAAGCGGGCTTGGGCATGAAGCTGCCGGGTTGACATACGTTGATGGGGTTGAGCACTGCGCCTGCGCTGTTGATGATATAGTGGTGTCCGAAGTTATTAACACAGATGTTAGAAGACTTACTGCTACGAGCCGCAGGCATTGAATCGTTGATAATGATGTATTTGATGTTTCGCATTGCATTGCTTTTTTATAAAGGTTAAAGGTTAATGTTTAACGGTTAAAGAAGCCCTCCCGCCCCTTGCGAGGCGAAAGGGCTCTGTTGATTGAATTAGAGGATGTGTCCGGCGCAGCTGGTGGTGACTACACCGCCTAAGAGGAGGCCAATCACGTAGGCGAGGACCTTGAGGACGATGACCCACCAGGGGTCGGTGATTTTGATACCGGCTTCTTGAGCCTTCTGAGGGTCGTTGACGATTTCGTCAATTTGCTCTTTCGATAATTTGATTTTCATTTTTTTGAATTTTAAAGGTGAAAAAGATAGTTTAGAGTTGAGAGTTTAGTGTTTAGAGTCAGTTTTAAGTTTAAAGTTGAAAGTATGGAAGTATTTGGATACCGTAAGCTGATAGCTTATCAGAAAGCTAAAGAGATAGTTAAGAGGACTTATAAACTCCTCAAGAAGTTTCCAGCTGAGGAACGTTATGCCATGTGTGACCAGCTCAGAAGGGCTTCAGTTTCTATAACTTCTAATATTGCAGAAGGTGTAAACCGTTTCTCGGTTAAGGATAAAGCTCGTTTTATTGAAGTGGCCTATGGCTCATTGATGGAGGTGTCTTCTCAATTTGAGATTGCCGAAGAACTTGACTACATATCTTCAGAGGACCGTCTAAGTATGGATCAGCTCATTGAAGAAGATGCCCGTCTATTATCCGGTTTACTCAACTCTTATAAACCATCAGACTCAAAACCGTAACTCCCACATACTAACTACTCTACACTAACCAACTACTCTAAACTCTAAACCCTAAACTCTACACTAATTAGTTAGTGTCTCCGTAGCCCTCGGTGGAACCGGTGTTGACCACGAGGGTGGCGTTAGAGGAAGGCATTTGGAACGAACCCGTATAGGTGCCATCGCTTTCGGTGAGTTCAACGGTGTTGCCGTTCAGCGTGGCGGTAGGCGTTTGGCCAGTGGCAGGGGTCACCGAGAGGCTCACCTCTGTTTCGGCAGCCAGTTCAGCTCCGCTGTTCACAGCGTTGCCACCTGCGGTCACAGAGGCAGTACCGGAGCCCGTCTTGCTGATAGTCAGCACAGGATTGCCCGTTGTGTCTGAGCCTGTCGAAGACCCACCGGTGTTACCACCAGTATTTGAACCACTTGAACTGTTTGAACCGCTTGAACCATTGTTACCACCGTTTTGGTTTTCGTTTTGGTTGGGTACCACCACAGTGGTGCCTTCGCCAGGGGTGATGGTGGTCGTAGTGCCGTTCTCAGCCACAATGATGATCACCGTGCTGTCGCCTCCGTTGGCGTTGAGGGTGATGGTGCCAGGCCACTCGCCTGTGAGGAACACCTCCTGATAGCCGCTCAGCGAGGCGATGCGGATTGAGGTAGGATGCGCAGTGGCGTAGGTGCTGATGGTAGCCTCCACATCGGTGAGGCTGATATCCTCGCCAGCCACCAGACGGTCGGCCACATCGGCCAGTGCGAGGTTCAGAGCCTTGGCGTTCACCGAGTAATAACGGTTGGTAGGAGTGCCGTTGCCCTTAGGGGTGAAGGTCTGGCGGATAGTCCTGAGGTGGTACTTCAGGTGCATCTGGATGAGTTTGAAGATGGCCTGGCGCTTGAGGGCCGCTGGGGTCTTGTAGGCGCTTGCGGGCATGATGGGATTGGAACGGGCGTACGTTTTGCCGCCACGTGTTACGTAGGTGATACCGTCGATGGTACCGCTTGTTTTACGGCCTGGGCCGATTTGTTTGATTTGTGCCATTTTTTTAAAGTTTAATGTTGAAAGTTTAATGTTTAATGTCAGTTAAAAAAGTTGAAAGTTCGAAGTGTGGAAGTGTTCAGTTATAGGAAGTTAATAGCGTATCAGAAGGCTAAGGAGATAGTGAACCGTTATTCTGTAAGGGATAAGGTTCATTTCATTGAAATCTTACCAACCCGCTCAAACCACTTAACACAATCCACTTTCCACTACTTTACACTTTACACCTTACACCTTACACTTTACACAAGTGCGAGAGCTTGAGCGCGAGTGAGGCCGCAGTAGTGACCTTGGCCGTTGGCCTTGGTGATGTTGTGGCGATTCTTAGCGCGTGAGACGTAGCTCACATGGATGAAGTTCTCGTAGATGATCACTTGATCGTAATCTACCTTGTCGCTGGAGATAATCAGGCGGAAGGCTTTGATGAGACGCTCGCGGTGCGAGCAGTCATCGTTGCCACCCACGTAGAAGTCGGCTGCGCAACCTGTCATGTGCTGGCTGCGGATGGAGTGGTGAGTGATGCGCTCGTTGAGGGCCTTGCAGCGGTAACCACTGGTGATGATCACCGTCAGATCGAGCTCCACACGAAGTGGCTCAAGCGTGTTCTCGCAGAGGCGGCGCAGGTTGGCCTTGGCCTCAGGCGAAGGGATGTTCTCGATGCCGTACTTCTCAGCCGTGGCGCTCTTGATGAACTCGTGCTCAGCGAAGTGCGGCGTGTACATGATGTTATCGTTCATTGCTGTACATTTTTATTGCTTAGACATTTATTTTATATTCATGAAAACCTCCTTCAACCGCTACCCGGGATGCGGTTCCCGTTGGTTTTCGACGGCAAAAATATATCAGCAATTCCGGAGCAAAAAGGAAGAAACCTGTCCGCAACTTTCTTCCTACTTCCCGACTGAAAATCAATAATTTACAAGGAAAAGAAAAAAGCAAAACAAACATTTACAGACTATGGAAAAAGACGATGCAAAATTCACTATTGAAGGAAATCCTGGTTCAGGAAATACGTTCATCAATGTCGGAACGGCTTACAACGTGAATCCCAATGCGAAAGAGGTGAACAACACTTTCATTATGGGCAATGGCAAGGAGGCCGCAGCGGCCATCAAGGAAGCCATGGGTACTAAGCCCGAGAGCCTCTACGACCGTATGAAGGAACCCGAAGAGAACATAGACTGCACGCCCATCCGCACCGAGATACTCAACTATGTGAGCCGTGTGAGACCGCTTCTGAAAGAGGAGGCCAAGAGCAGCTACATGAAGATGTGGGAAGACATACTGGACCTGCCGGAAGTGGCGGCCTTGGTGTATAAACCAGGCAAGCAGTGGGGCACCAACTTTAATCGCGACCTGGTGGCCAACATTCTCTATCACCTTCGTGCAAGGAAGATTTACAACTCGGTGTATAAGGACAACTACAACGGGGCTGCGATGACCGAGGCTCTGGAGCAGGATAAAGAGCATTCGGTAAAGCACGCACTAAGGGATGAACCTCCCAAGGAAATCAGGGATGCCATTGATGCCATGCTGGCCAAGAAGTACTAAAGCCGGCTGGCATATCCTAAGCATACTGTAGGCATACTGTTTTTAGGGAGATGGCAGGCACTTCGCATACTCAGGCATACTGTTTTAGTATGCCAAATGTATGCGAAAAGCGAAGGAAGAACGAGGCTGCAGCGTGAGACCCAATTGACCCCCCCCCCCCCAGCAGGTTATGGGAAGAAGTAAGAGAGAAGAAGTGTTATGACCATGATTGTTGCTACCCTTTGTCCCGAGGGTATCGCTATGGCTGCCGACAGCAAGGTGACGGCGATGCTGGAAGGGCACGATGAGGTGTCGGGTATGAAGATTGAGATACCTTGTGGGTTTTCGCCCACAACGCGTAAAATTTTCGTTACCGACAACAATGTGGCGATAGCCTTGTCAGGGTGCGACAAGATAAGAGGGAGGAGCCTGGCACAATTTCTGCGCGAACACCTTAAGGCTCACCCAGGACTGAATGCACGACAGGTGGCAGAGGAGGTGAATGGAATGCTTGTCAGGGAAGAGAGCGTTGAAGACGTTTCGGTATTGGTGGCGGGGCTTATGGAGGGGAGAAGTAAGGGAGAAGATGGGAAGAGGGTTTTATGGAAAAAGCCTGTGGTGTATGAGCTTTCAACTGAGGAGCGGAGCAAGGTGAGGAAACACAACAAACCCTGCGTCGTTTGGAAAGGCGAGGGCGACATCTTAATGCGGCTGATGGGCAAAGACGTGGAGATGCGTCAGGGGCGCAAGAGGGTGGTTTTGGTTGACTATCAGACTCCGTTTGAGCTTTTCTCAATCAGGGATGCAGTGGCTTTCTCCCGACTCTGTGTGGAGACCACCATAAGGGTGATGCGCTTTCAAGAGCGAATACAGTCGGTGGGAGAGCCCATCGACGTGGTGACGATTACCGAGAACGGGGCAGAGTGGGTTGATTTGGGTAATGAAATCAAAAGATGTAAAGGCCTAAATTATGGTTATTGACAAAAGTTTACTTGATATAGTTTCTGCTCAAGCAAAGGCATCATCAAGACTAAGGATGAATTATAATTTTCATCAGTCGCTGGATGAGAAGTGCCATCGTATGCTGAATGCTTTGGAACCAGGAACAGAGGTTCCTATTCATAAACATCCAACCAAAGACGAGTCGTTTGTGATACTGAGAGGCAAAGTGAGGTCAACAACATATAACGATGATGGTTCAATCATCGAGAGTGTTGTTCTTTGCCAGGAGGATGGTGTTTATGGTGTGAACATTCCTAAAGGAGTTTGGCATAAGTTGGAAGCGATTGAGCCTAATAGTGTCATCTTCGAATGCAAGGAAGGCCCATTTGTGCCGCATGAGGAGGAGGGAATTTTGGAAGTGAAGAGTGAAAAATGAAAAGTGAAAAGTTGTGACACAAGACGAACGCTGGCAGGCTAAATACAACGAAGTGATGGACTTTATGGAAACAAACCATCGTAATCCATCACGACATCGAATAGAAGAACACGATATGCTGAATTGGCTCAAAGCCACGAGAAAGAAAATGAATGCAGGAGAGCTAAAAGAAGATAGGTTTGTGAAGTTTAAGCAACTTTTGGCATTAGTGGAGGAGAATAAACATATTAATCAGTGGAAGTAGATGTATGATGGAGCAACAATTCATTGAATATGAGGCAAATCTCCATTGGGGGTGTTTAATTCCTATTGTACCTGAAGTTTATGCACGTCTTGTAAATGAATTAAATTCTTTTCGTCCTAATGCGCCTGTACAAACAACTTTTTGTGATTTTATATTTTCTGTCGAGAAAGATGAAGATAATACTTATATAAAAGTAAAAACAACAGTTGATCGATCGAATTTTGGTAATGAACCTATTGAATCCTATGGCAATCTTTTAGATGTAACAATTATAAGAAGGCTGAAAGATTTCCTGTTTACAATTAATTTGGCTTACCCAGGACATGTTCATGTATTTAAGAGCGTATTGTGTCGAAATGGTATTCCTGTACAATCAATCTCCTATTCGACGTGTACTTCCGGTATGGCTTACGAAAAGTGTAAATGGCTTCCCTTTAGTAATCTGACAATCGAGCAGTGTTGGAATTGGATAACTTCTAAAACGAATTTTTTGTCATATATAAGCAGGACTCCTATTGATAGAGCCTTGTTTGCCCTTTCCTATGAAAGTGTAGCGAATGACGATTTGGATATATTCTATGTTCTGCTTGGTATTGAAGCATTGTACAATGATGGTAGTAATAGGGAGGAATCAATCACGGCTCAATTAAAACGCAAATTGCAAGCGGTTGTTGGTGAGCTGCCCAAAGAAGCCATTACGGAAATGAACAAGATGTATGGAGTACGTTCTGCGTTGGTCCATGGCGGTGCAAATATATTCAAGTGCTGGCCATCAGAGGATTATTCAGAGGATGAATATGAGAAAGTTGGCAAAGAAAGAAATCATATTATCATAGCATTCGGTATTCTCATAGTGTCAATTCAACAGTTTATTAAAGCAGATGCATGTAAACTTGTTGAAAATATTACAGTTGAATTAAAATAGTCAAAGATCAAAGATCAAGATCAGATCAATCAAGATCAATCAAGATCAAGATCAGGGGACGAGATCACGAGATCACACGGAGATCACGGAGATCCGGAGATCACGGAGATCCGGAGATCAGGGGACGGTTCTTTGATCCGTTCTTAAATAAGGGATAAAAGTATCCGATACGGTAAAGGATAAAAGTCATTAAAGTGATATATGCCGCGACAGGCGAGGAAGGAATCGGGAACGGGTATCTACCACGTGATGCTTCGGGGCATCAACAGGCAGGATATCTTTGAGGATGCGGAGGACTATATGCGTATGCTCAGATGCATGCAGCAGATGCTTGAGCAGTATGATGACCAGGGCAACCGCCTGCCGCCTCTCTGCACGTTTTATGCCTACTGTCTGATGTCGAACCATGTACATTTGTTGCTGCGCGTGAATCAGGAGGATATAGGCAGTACCATCAAGCATCTGGCTGTGATGTATGCCATGTACTATAATCAGAAGTACTCTCGCTCTGGCCACGTGTTCCAAGACCGTTTTAAGAGCGAACCGGTGAACGATATGGCTTACTTTGTGACGTTGCTGAGATACATCCATCAGAACCCGACGAAGGCTGGGATAGTGAGCAAGGTGGGCGATTATGACTGGAGCAGCTTGAAGGAATATACGGGTGAGGTGCCTGCGGCACTGGGGCTTTGTGCCACTAATGCTATACTGAAGCGGATGAGTCTTGACGAGCTGAAGGAACTGGTTGAGGCGCCGTTGGATGACGATGTGCAATGTCTAGACCTCGATGAGGACGTAAGGATAAGTGTGGGTGACCGCGAAATACGTCAATACCTGCTGGATAGTTATGGCATTACGGACTCTATCAAGGTGCAGGAAATGGACAAGGAGAAGCGTAACGAAATAATCGTCTGTTGTCTGGAGAGGGGCGCAGGAATGCGCCAGCTGTCGAGATTGACTGGCGTGACGTACGGGGTGATTAATAGGTTGAGAGGGAGGATGTAGGAGGGAAGAAGTATGATTAAGATCATAGATAAACAGTTATTAGATGACGTGAGTAGACTGGCACAAAAGTCTGACAAGCTGCGAATGAACTATAACTTCCATCAGTCGCTGGAGCATAAATGTCATCGGATGCTGAATGCCGTGGAGTCAGGGACTGTGGTACCCATCCATCGGCATCCAACAAAGGATGAGTCTTTCGTTATCCTGCGAGGCAAGGTTAGAGTGACTACTCACAATGATGATGGCTCTATCATAGAAGATGTGGTGTTGAGTCAAGTGAGTGGGTGCTATGGGGTTGGCATCCCTAAGGGTGTGTGGCATATGGTGGAGGCGTTGGTGTTGGGGAGTGTTATCTTTGAATGCAAGGCGGGGCCGTTTGTGGAGCATGAAGTTGAAGGGGTACTGGAGGTGGTGCGGAAATGAAGAAGGTCTTAAGTGCCCTGTGGCTGTTTGTTCGTATCTGTCTTGGCCGCAAAGATGACAACTTCCAAAGGTCGTGGCTTTCACGTAGTGACAGATTAACGGTTATTAGTAGCCAATCGGCATAGCCTAGCAAATGGAGTATGTTTATGAGAAAAACTATATTGATAAGATAAATGACACGACACGACACGACACCTCTCTGCTTCTATGGGATGCGGAGAGGTGTTGTGGTTTTTATAAGGTTCGCTTTGTTTGACAATTTCTATCATTATTGTATGTGCACCACGATTTAACTCTTTCATTATTGCAGCCTTTTGTGTACAGATGTGTTATGTGCCTAATAGATTTGCCGAATAGTTGTCATATGTGATCGGTCATTATGCTGACAAACTGGCAGTTGCTAAGAATGGCAACAAGTTTGCAATATTGTATTTATGAAACTTTAAACAAAAATAATAAATGTATAGAATTTTTATTTCGCATTCATGGAACTACTCAAATCAGTACAATTCCATTATCGATTTTCTAGACAAACAGGGTGTAGATTATTATAATCACTCTGTACCTAAGGATGATCCCGTACATACTAATGGCACTGACAAAGAACTGTATGCCGCCATTGATGCAAAGATTAAAGGGTGTAGTTGCGTAATCATTTTGGCTGGTGTATATGCATCATACAGCAAGTGGATTAACAAGGAGATTGAAATTGCTCAGAAATATAATAAACCTATTATCGCTGTAAAATATTGGGGCGCTTCAAAATTCTCAACTGTAGTTATAGACGCTGCAGACAAGGTGGTAGGTTGGAATTCCAAGTCGGTGGCAGATGCAGTAGAAGAATTGTGTGACTAAGAAATACATTATGAAGAAAGCTTTATTGATAGGTATTAATGCGTATCCATCGGGCAATGAACTACATGGTTGCATAGAAGATATTAATTGCTTGGAGAAGGCTCTTGCGAGAAATGGAGATGGTTCACTTAATTTTCAAGTAAAAAAGATGCCAAACGTCCAGTCCAGTGGTGAAGTAATGGACAAGATACGCGAATTGTTTAATGGGAGCAGCGACACAGCACTTCTATATTTTTCGGGCCACGGCTATGTAAATGATACAGGAGCAGAGATTGTTATGCCCGATGATTTAAGAGATGTCAGACAGTACTACAAAGGTCTTCAGATGAAGGACATCATGGACGTGGTAAACCAGTCTTATGTAAGGAACAAAATAATCATCTTCGACTGTTGCCATGCTGGCAATATGGGCAAGTATAGTATCGCAAATTCGGGGAGCGATCTTACGACAGGAGTGTCTATGCTTCTTGCATGTCGCGAAGATGAATCAGCAGAAGAAATGGGAGGGCATGGCCTTTTCACAGAACTACTTTGTAATGCCTTAGAAGGTGGCGCCGCTGATCCAACGGGTTATATAACGATGGGTGGTATTTATGCCTATATAGACCGGTCCTTCGGCGCTTGGGGACAACGTCCTGTATTCAAAACTAATGTTACTGAATTTGCTCCCGTTAAGACTGTGAAGCCAGAGGTGTCATTGGATGAGATTAAGAAGATTACGGATTTGTTTACCAATATAAATGACGATTTTGCATTAGACCCGTCCTTTGAGTTTACTAATGATCCTAAAGAGGAGCACAAAGTTGTTGAGCCATATGCTATAGTTGAAAATGTGGCCAAGTTCAAGACTTTGCAGAAGTTACACGGCATAGGTCTGGTAAATCCCGTAGGGACGCCCCACATGTATTTTGCTGCGATGAATAGTAAAAGTTGTCGTTTAACGGAATTGGGTAAATACTTTTGGCGATTGGTTAAGGACAATAAAATATAGAGCAATGGTTTACTACACAGAATCACATTTTAAATACTATCGTGAGCAACTGAACGATAGTCAGCGAACATTCAGTACGAGAGCAGGGAGAGATATAAACACAATATTTGATATCTTTATTTCATATAATTTCAATGATAGGGATATCATTAAGGGGGTGTATAATGAACTTACAGAGATGGGCTTTAAGGTGTATGTTGACTTTATTGTTGATAGCAATCTTGACAGAAGAAATGTAACCATACAAACAGCGAAGGTTATAAGACGAAGGCTGGAGAATAGTAAATCGTTGATATATGCTCAATCTCCGGTTGCTGGTATGAGCAAGTGGATGCCCTGGGAATTGGGAGTTGTTGATGGGCACACTAAACGATGTGCGGTTATGCCCATCCTGGCAAACAGTAATGAAATTTACCCCAAACAGGAATATTTGCAACTCTATCCAATTGTTAGACCTGGCACTACAAATACCATGTATGTGTATAAGGATGTCAATGGAACAGAAAAGACATTGACTGTTAATTCATTTGTAAACTTTTAAGAATATGGCAAGGACATATAACGTTTTTATAAGTCACAGTTGGGATCATGTGGACGATTTAAATAATCTACGTCGATTGTTGGAGAACAGAGGGTATTTCAAAGTTAACTTCATGGAAACGCCCCCTCATGACCCGATTAATTCTTCAAATACTTCATATATCAAATCTATTATAAGAGATCATTTGAAGAATTCCGATGTCGTGATAGGCATGGCAGGTGTATATGCATCGTATAGTGAGTGGATGAAATGGGAGTTGGACACAGCTATTGATTTAAAAAGGCCAATACTAGGTGTTGTACCTTGGGGACAGGTTAATGTATCGAATGTTGTTCAAGAAAGAGCAAACGTGATTGTTCGCTGGAACAGTGAAAGTATAGTTGATGCAATCAGAAGATTAGGCTAATGGGAGGACGGCGTGCTCTACTTATAGGAATTGACAATTATTCAGTACCGAACGAGCTTAAGGGATGTGTAGACGATGTCAATATGTTGAGGAAAGCTCTGGAGTTTAATGGCGATGGCTCACAGAACTTTGAGATTGAAGAACTTTTGAATGTCCCTTCAAGTCGAACAGCCATGGGGCAGATAGAAATGTTATTTGCCAATGATCTGGATGTGGCATTGTTGTATTTTTCAGGTCACGGAAATATTAATTCCACGGGTTCTGAAATATGTTTTCCTAAAGATATGGATAGTGGTGGTTACTATGCTGGGCTGCAAATGAGCAGCATTATGGGGGTTGTCAACCGCTCCAATGCGAAGAATAAAATCATCATACTGGACTGTTGCCATGCTGGCTACTTCGGAATGCATAGTATTGATATTGAAAGTAGTGATTTGAGGCCAGGAGTAAGCATTCTATCTGCATGTAAGGGAAGTGAAAAGGCTCTTATAAGCCCTGTTTCAGGTCATAGTGTATTTACGGAGGCTCTTTGTATGGCACTGGGTGGTGCTGCGGCTGATTATCTCGGAAATATTACTATTGGTAGTTTATACTCTTATATTGATTGTTTCTTCACTGCCTCTGAACAACGTCCTGTATTCAAAACGAATGCCACAGAATTTATTCCTATAAAGAGACAGACGCCCAAGATACCACTGAGTGTTATAAATGAAATTACGGCTCTGTTTGTTAGCGATATAGATGAGATAAGTTTGGACCCCTCTTTTGAAGAAACGAATTGTGAAAACCTTATCCCTGTTTTAAAAGAACCACGAGCAAACGCTGTTAATGTGGCCACAATGAAAAAGTTGCAACAATTGGTGAAAATAGGATTTGTTGAACCTGTTGGTACAGATTATATGTATTATGCTGCTATGGATAGTAAAAGTTGCCATTTAACCGAACTCGGAAAGTATTATTGGCATCTTGTAAAGAAGTGTCCTATACGAGAGTTTACGAACAAAAAACTTACTTAGGTTATTATCACATATCATGGATTGCAATCAATACTCATATTGTTTTTGGTTGCCATTTGGGATACATAGTTTATGATTATTAAGAGGAGAAATAGGGAGTATAAAGTTTTCTTTTCATGGCAATCTGACGAAAAGAAAAGTCGGCATATTTTAGAGGTTGCTCTTAAAAATGCTTGTGATGAGTTGAAAAGAAAAGAAGGAATAAAACTTGTTATAGACCATTCTACGCTAGGCTCAATAGGGATGCAGTATATAGATCAAACGATACTTAGAAAAATTGATAAATGTGATCTTTTTTTGGCTGATGTAACTCCTGTTTGTAAATACGAACAACAATTAGGGAATGGACAGCAAGTAACAAAAGAGGTTCCTAATTCTAATGTTCTTCTTGAACTGGGATATGCAATGAGTGCATTGGGTGTGGACTATGTTATTCCTGTAGCACATAATGGGAAGTGGATTCCTCAAAATCTTCCATTTGACATAAATCATCGTACATTATTCATATTCGACTCTTCAAATTGTAATCTTGGTGAGCATATTCTCCATTATATTGAATTCATTCGCGAACATGGTGGGCACAGACATTTGGATAAACCATATTGGTTAAATGTGCTAAAACATATAATTAGTAAGTTCATACCAACAAGGTCCAACAAAACTCAATGGAGTGTAATTAGTGATGAATCTACGGTTTTTTTCAGAAGTCGAATGGCTTCTGCTTTTCCTGGGGAAAGAGGGCTTGTTGAATACACCAAAGCAAGAGATATACATCGCCATTTAAGCAAATTACTTGAAGAGCCACTTAGATATGATGAAAGTATCAGAGGAGTAAAGGATCCAATCTGGTATTTTAGAGGGGGAGAAGCATTAGATATTACATCATTTAAGCGTATAGGTAGAAGAAGATATGTTTTAGGATGGGATGAATTGAAAATCAAGAGAATTGTTGCTTTTATTGAAAATGGGCGCTATTATTCCAATTATGTATATGTTGAAGCTGAAGCTCAAAAACCAACAAGAGTTAATAGAAAACAATATACAAAAGAGCTGATAAAGGATTTAAAGGAGCATATGAGCTATGTAAATGAGGAGTATGCAATCTTTAGACCTTTCCCTCTTTACAAAAAAATGGTTACTAAGCAGGAAGAGGACGACGGTGCAACCAAGGTATTGGGGAAGCTCGTTCACATGAGACGAGATATGGTTGAATCAAGAACTAGGTTTTTGACAGATTATAATTTCATATTAGCAGCTAAAGGCTCAGCTTTTAATTGTGATGAGTTTGATAGAACTTCGGAAGTATTCTTCAACGGGCTATTAGCTGGTACAGTGAAGATAGAGGAGTTCCATAAGTATATGATGTGTTTTCCCAAGCCCAGTCTATACTTATAGATTAATATCTTATAGATACAAGTGAAGGTGCCCTTTGGGGAAGCACTGAGAATAAAATGAATATGATATTATTGAAATATGAGAATACCCATACATGGTGTTGATGAACGTTTTGAGAACGAAGAAGAAGTATTGGAATATATATTGAGATTTTGCAATCTCATTGTTGAAAAGGCAAAGCAGGTCTGCCCTATACCTGCTATAAACGATATACCAGCATACACACTGGAATTTATTCATAAAGTGTTGATACAGGTATCAACAATGGTGAAAATATCCCGTGAGCGAGTGGATTATAATACAGTATGTGCTTTGGTGAGAATCATGGCAGATAATATAGCTTCAATAAACCT
>Ga0265301_10001815_pt1 | contig 26592 bp, 36 predicted proteins | sample AusTroGonzalo_MG_2_FD_193488 | JGI IMG/M metagenome (GOLD analysis project Ga0265301, IMG submission 193488) | Bovine rumen microbial communities from tropical cattle in Woodstock, Queensland, Australia - Gonzalo_04 | ecosystem: Host-associated > Mammals > Digestive system > Stomach > Rumen ... | reverse complement strand
TATCCACACTGGATAAATTGCCTGTGTGGAGTCAATATTGACCGTCTGGACGCCTCCATTGCCTAATTCCCACTCTTCGCCCACATTATCAGCTACAAGGCCCACAGAGTCCCAATATTCGCCTCCTATGGATGCGCTAATTAGTGGTAAAGTGACTACATTTGCATAAGTTTCCTCACCGTACTCATTCTCAGTATATTCACGCCAGCCATTATTGCCGATTGTAAATTCTATGCTCCATTCTGAATAATTTTCATGCGGTACCGGCAGAATTTGTAGTCCTGTTGAAATCCAGGCATCACATATTGCAAACATAGAGCCATCTTTTTTGATATAGATTATCTTGTAATTGTGATTAATCTTAAAAAATAGAGATAAATCAGTAGTCAAATCCCAATATGTAGTATCTTTTGGAATAATTAACCCTTTGATTGGCTGTGTATAGGTAGCATTGCGTTGGCGTACCATTTCGCCACCATCAGACTCCGTATATTCTACCGCTGTGGTGGCCGGATCTGCTCGTACTAATAAAGTATTCTCTTGCGCTAAATATAGCTCTTCACCATCAAAAGATAATGTTTCACCATCATCTCTAATGAATTTTTTGATATAAAGTTTGTCGTCCATTAGCCAATCACTCCTCTTTGATTAAATGCTATTTTACGAGATACAATGTTTGCTAATTCTTCCGGCGATTTATTGTAGCCATTAATCGTAAAGTAATTAACCTGACCGCCGCCAATATGGCCACTCTGATTTAGGTCGTCCAGATTATCATAGCCAATCTTTTGCGCGGCCGCTGCTTTTATCACATATTCGCCATTGGATAAGAATGCCGGAATAGAATCGCTAGTCGGAGTCCCAGCCCCAATTACTCTACCGCCCTCCGCAAATAGATGCGCATAGCCTTTGCCGTAATTAATGCTGTGATTTGTGGCCATCGCTACAATAGCAACCGCCGAATCTGACACTGATTCAATAATATTCGCAAATACGCTCAAAACATTCACGGCTGCGCCCATAGCCCTTACAATCACATTGCCCATATGTTCAAAGGCTTCACCAGTAGCTAATACAATCTTAGAGATTCCCTCTAATGCTGTACCTAAAACATTATTGATGATGTCGCCGACCGTCTGTAAAATACTCACAAATGCACCGCTCAATGTTTCAATTAATGGAATCAATGCCCCCTGTGTTAATTGTGTGATCATATCAGTCACGGCCTGTAAAATGGCAATAAATGAGCCTACCATAAACTCGCCAAGCGGGATCAAAGCCTCATTTGTTAATCTGAGCACTACATCTGTTAATGTTGTAACAAGATTCAATACTGTATCCGCGATAAACTGAGCTATTGGCATAATAATATCATTGAATAATTCCCTAAGAGCCGGCATTACCGCTCCAATCGCGCTACCAATTAAGAAGATGGCCGCCGCAATAGAAGCAGCGGCAAGCGCGAACATCGCTGCGCCCATAGCAATATCTGGACTCGCAAATGCTTTGAAAAAGCCCGCTATGGCCTCGCCAATGCCCTTTAAGAGCGTTTTTATTGGCTCCATCACTGCATTTACCGCATTTACCAAAATATCCTTTAATGATACCAATGCTTTACTAATTCCATTGCCAACACCTTTGAATGTGGCCTCCGCATTTTTAGCTAGTGTTGTCTGAGTTGCTTTGCCAAATAATCCATGTACTGTTTTGGTTAATCCGCCCAAAGCTTCTTTTATTTTCAAAATACCTTTAATAATAGTAGCTCCGGCAAAGAATGCCACAATTGCGCCCCCCACATATTTTAGCCATTCCCAGTTATCTTTGATAAACATGATGATTTCGCCGACTACTTTCACGACTCCCACTAAAACATCTTTTATCCCATTGATCGCATCTTTGATATTATCTGATCCAATTTCTAGAATAATGTCGCGCATGGCATTACTAATACTCTGCTTCAAAATGGTAATTGAGGTTTCAATACCGCCAGCGGCCGTTTCGGCACGAGTTTTCAAAGAATCCATGCCGTTGATTCCCTCTTTGTCCATTTTCACGAGTACATCCATCACATCTTCAACTGATACTTTTCCCTGTTGAAATGCTGTATAGAAATCGCCGCCCATCACTGCTGACGAATAGCCCAAAGCCTCAGCGAGCTCTAGCATGACGCCAGGCGCAGCTTCCATAATAGATCGCCAATCTTCGCCTACCGGTTTGCCTTTTTGTAGCACCTGTAAGAATTGATATGTTGCGAGTTGAGCTTTCTCGGCCGATGCTGAGTTTGAAAGCATCGCATCTGATACGGCCAAAGCCCAGTCAGAAGCCTTATCTACATCTCTAGTAACTGCCACTAATTGCTGCGTGCCTGTTACGACCTCATTAAGTGGAGTTGGCACATTTTCCACTCCAGCTACCAACTTTCTAATTGCCTTATCTGCTATATCTGCTGAATACCCCATCTGTTCCATAACTTTTGGAAATCTTTCAAGCGTATCAGCCCTAACCACAGCATCGCTAAGTTGGTTTTTAATCATATTAATCCCGCCCATTAGGACACTTTCGGTAATCGCACTGATCGCACCAATTTTAGCCGCGAAAGCAGTTGAGAATTGACTACCGGCTGTTGCCCCCTCTGTTCCACCAATTCCGCTCAATTCTTGGCGAATAGATGAGGTCATCCCTTTCATTGATGGTTTTATCTGTATCCAAGCGGTACCAAGATTGTTTCCAGCCATTACTTGCCTTTCGGTTATTAAATTAACCGCATTTGCCGCAAGCGTGGCGTACTATGTTATAATAATTATATCATAAATAAAGGATTAAAAAAATGAGCGCCCAAAACCAATCTAGCAAATTAGAGGCCACCGCCTCGATTTTAGATAACTTAAAAACAATAATCCTCACTCTAATTGGCCTAGCAATCTTTATTGCTCTAATCTTTGCCTTTATTAATTCTCAAAATAAATCTGACGATTCCTCAATATCAATCAGCGAAGCTCAAGAAAAGTGTATGCTCATGGAAGAAGCTGATCTCGTAAATACTATGGGGGAGCCATTTGGATCTGAGACCACTAAAAAAGCCGAACAATTTTGCTTGTCGGCGTGGGATACCTCTGAAAAAGAGGCTACTTTCAAAGAAGATGTGAAAACAGATTGGGAAAATCGTAAATCTGAGGTACTAGAGGGATATACCCTCGAACAGCTCTATAATGAGGCTCATCCTAGCGCATAAATTGGCCTAACCAGCCTGGCTGTTTCTTTAATGCTGCCGTTGTCCGTCCATCTGCCGGAATGATAATAAATGCTATACGACTGCGCTTAGAGCCATATACTCCAGTATCAACTCGATCTATATCAAACTTACCATTAAAGCCAAAAGTCTGTAAAAACTCTGCTCTGACCTGACTTAACTTTTCCATCATTATTGCCTGCTCTATTGAGGCAATTTCCGGCCCTTTCATAATATTTCTAATTCCGGCCTCATTGTAATAAATACCTATATTATGTGCCATTAAATTTCTCCTCTACTTTTTTAACCTGATTATTCCGTTTTTCAAATATCTCTGCCAATTCTTTTTGCGAATCCTTATTATCAGCCTTTTTCGCGCCCTTTATATCTTTTTTGGCCTCTTTGACATAATCCGGCTGGAATTGCTCATCTGGTTTGCGCGGTTTCTTGTGCTTACCTTTGAAAGCGTTGTAGAGCTGAGCCGATATAATATCCAGCTCCATTAAAATTCTAGACTGTACCTCTTTATCCCAATTCCAATCTTTACTGGGAATGTACTTAATCATAAATCTCGACTCTACCGGTAAATTTAGTAGTAATCTACAAAACCTCTTAAATCCGCGTGCAAAAGATAATTCAAGATCTAAATTGTAATATTGCTGAAAATCAGCCTCTATTATTTCGAAGTCGTCCCGTAGTGCTTCGATGCACGCTTGCCAGCTTTTGGGAATTGATCGTTGATCTTATTAACAATCTCTAAAAGTGCATCTGTGGCAAAATAGCCATTTTCTTTGACGATGTGCTTACGAGTCGCCTCATAGACTTTCTCGCCGCCAATAGCAGCAAAATATAATGAAATGAGCCCGGCCAAATCATTTTCTTTTTCCGCTTTGTTGAGGTCAGTAATATAGTCAAAATCATTCAAAATTTTTTCATCTACCTCTGCCTCGTATCCCTCCCAAAGTTCTATTTTGTTAGCCATCACGCCTCCTTATAAGATTACCCGCCTTATACCGGAAGCGTGCCGTAACTATTATTGCTTATATTATACCATAAAAAGCCGCCTTATGGATTGGCGGCTTTTTTCATAGTGCTTAGGAGGCAAACTATGACTCAGATTCTTCGCTAGCCGGCGCTGACCAAAAGTCATCGTGATAAACTTGTTTGCCAGAAATGGCTTGCGAAGCGAATTTGAATGCAGTGATAGTAACCGGGAAAGTCACAGGATCACTGTTGTTATAGGTTTGGTCCCCAGAGCGGTCAGTAATCTGACAATCGCCATAGACAATTCGGTGATAGCGTGGATTTGCGCTACCATTATTCTGAATCGTATCAATGACGATAATGCCGCGTGGTAACTGATCGCCAGTCGTACCAGATTTGATGGATCCGTCAGCCTCAATCGACATATTCTCCGCACCGCGCAAATATTGCAACACTGCTGGACGAATGGTTTCGAGGAGGTTATAGGTCACGGTTTCACCAAAGTCATTCTGACTGACCATCACATTTTCCGGCCCCCAAGCCTTGATCATGTCGGTTTCTTCAGTAGTCGTCAAAGTGACGCCATCTTCAGTGACATAGCCAAGATTTACATAAGAGCCAGATAGCGATGAATCAGCATCAGTTGGTAAAGCAGAGCCGGCCGGAGCGTAGTAAATCGCACCGCCAACTTTCGGACGACCAATTGTGATGTTGTCTTTGTTATTCATCTCAATTTCCTCTTAAAGTTAATATTTGGCTGCGGAGCACATTCCGTGCCCCACAGTTAATTAGGATTCGCTTTCAGCAGAGCCAACAACAGCAAATGCTTCTGGATCTAACACGCGGAAACCGAATTTGAGTTCCATGCGGATACAAACTTGATTGACATTCTGGAGATCGTAGTCACCATCATCTGGATTACCATATTCAATGACTTTCCAATCAGCAGCGCCAGCAAAGCCAAGATATAGCTTGCTCCAGTCACCGATAATAAGCTCAGTGCCATTAGCAGCAACCTCTGGAGTAGAAGCAGCGCGCTTGCCAGCAATAGTACCGCCAGTTAGGCCAAATACACCAAGGCCAGGATATTTCTTCTCATAACCCTCAGTGATAGTAGCTAATTTAGCAGCAGCAGCCGGCGCGATTGCAACACCGGTAATGTCTTGGCCATCAAGAGCCTCAACAGCGGTAGCAAAATCAGCGTCAATATCAGCAGCGGTAGTACCAGTTGCAGGAACAGCGATGCTAGAGCCAGTCTTAGTTAGATAATCGCTCAATTCAGTATCAAGAGTGTTAGTATTAGGATCAATACCATGGAGCACCACAGTATCAATGTCGCGTGGCAAGCTCTTGCGAGTCCAGTCAGCGACTAAGCGAGATACGAAATCACCTTGTCTTTCGCGATCCCACATCATAAATTCGTCAGTAACCCTCTGGGAATAGACTAATTTTACAGTTGTAAATGGTTTAGCAATGACCTGGCGTCCATTGTCAGGTTTGACACCGCCCTCATGTACCAAAGCACCTTTGGCGCGGCCGCTCATTACTAGAGGAGCATTTTGCCCCACATTAATAGATGGAGTTTCATCAATGAGTGACAAAACAGCACCGCGCGCTTCACCGCCGGTAAAAATTTTGTCAATTGCCTCAGAGATGTCAAGAGAATGCAGATCAGTAACTGCCATAATGAATCTCCTTTATAAGAAATTAAAATTGCTATATTTCGACGCGTATTCCCGTCTTTTCTTGCAACTTACTTACTTTTGGCTCAGCTTGTTTTTCCATAGACATAATATTTTCAACAGAAAAACTATTTTTCAATGTATCAGCTTTTGCTCGCATCTCTTCATCGGTGCCTGTACCAAGAAATTCCTCGGCCTCTGGCTTAAAACCATACTCAGCGGCAATGGTTTTCCGGCGAAGCATTACATCTAATTGCCTGGCCTTAGATTCGGACGCCTCTAGCTTTTCTTTATACTCTGTTTCTAGCTCAGCTTTGGCTTCGTTTTTGATCGTTTCGAGCGCATTGCTACGGACCTCATCTTCAATCTCCTCGCGAATTTTTTCCTTAGCTTTTGATAGTTTAGACGATACAATGTCACTAGACTTTTGACGGAACAATTCATCTACGTCTTTATCCGCCTCTACATATTCGCCCTCATCATTCTGTTTGTAAAAAGTTGTCATCCTTTTTTTGCCTCCGTAAAAGTTTAACGTTACCTTGATTGTATCAATTAATTGAAAAGTTTTCCACATAGTTTTCCACAACTATAATTCATGCTATAATAAAAATAAGCCAGCGATCGAAGCTGGAAGGCCCTTTATTTGCGGGGAGCGACATTGTTCGCTCCCCCTTCCATTTACACCAAAAAACCGGCTTCCTCGCAGATAGTCGGTTTTTTGGATTGTTGTAATGACGAGATTTCTCTCCTCCTCTTTATTATATCACATTTGTGGCGTAGATGAAATAACGGTATCTATTTCCTCAGAGGTTAAACCAAGATTTCGCCATAATGATCGCGATTTTACGATGTCCGGAGCTTGCTGCGCTAATTTCATTAGCCCATCACCAAATTTACTCACATCTTGCCTATACACCGACATAAATACCGGCTTTATAGCCTCAATCTTTTCCATTAGATTATCATCTAAGACTCTCACATTGTTGTCATACATCCAGAGCGTCACGCCGAAATATTTCAACTGTTCGGCCAATTCACTCTGCCAGCTCAAAATGTCATCTCTGAGATCATCATTAATGATTTCCAGCGCCTCTGTTGATTGTGGTGCATCCGAGCTGATGCCTAGATTTACCAGACTAAGCTTAGTATCTGAGCAGAAATTGCGCGCAGATGTCAAAATCGTATCTGTGAATGGTGCCATTGCGTGTTGCGCAAATTCGCCAATTTGTGGAATCTGGCCATTTTCATTCGGCCCAATCTTCAATACATCGCCAGTTTGGCTTTCAATATTATCAACCGCAGTTTCCGAATCAGCGCCCATAATCACATCAACTTTAGTATTGTAATGATAAGCTGCGATCATTGCCTGGCGCACAGTCCTAGACGCATCCACAATAGCGCTTCTAGCGGCCTTTGTAAGCACAGATTGCCCAAATGGTCGCTTAGCGGTCGATTTATGCGTCAGAAGCCCCATCAGAGGCCTCCCAGAGCCATTTACGGCCGTTGTTATTATTTCCTCGCCATCTATGTACTCGTGCGCAATAGTGCGATCCGGCAAATACTCCACGAAAGCATCTGGACGCTGCGGCGCATTGTAGCGCCTTTTAGTGGCTGTTCTAAATACCGCCACGCCATCTCTTAGATTCTGGTCAAACCAGCTATAAGTACCAGTTGCCTCTTCGGCAGTAAATGGAAATACTCTATTGCCATTCACGGCCAAAAATCCACAGCCGCAAACTAGAATATCATCTTTAACCTTATCAAAAGCCTCTTTGACCTTATATTTAGTAAATAGCTCATTTAATCCTAGGGTGTCGTTTTCAAATCTGTCAAATTTAGTCTTATTGGCTCGAATATCCACAGCTCGTCGGCCCCAGCCTACTTGCTGTTTTGGTATCTTTCTGGCCATTTTACCTTTGGAATAATCCTGATACTCATAATCACCAAAATAAAAGCTGTATTTAGTTTTCGAGCAGTTTAATTTGTTATTAATTGCATTCCAGTCCATTATCTCACTCCTCTCAATACTGAAATTCCTAGATTACCAGACACAGAGCCTAGTCCTAAGAGTTTCAATTCTTTTTCTTTGAAATATAGCGTAGTTGATACATTTCCCGAAAAACTCATTGATTCAGAGTACGGAGTGGCGCTTTGGCTCCATTGATTAGCCTCCGGCATCATATCTACCGGTGAGGCTAATGATCGCTGTACTGATGAAATCACCACCATCTTCACATTCGCCCCATAAACTCCAGTTGGATCCGCAATTATATTATCATCTAGATCTTTGCCATTATTGTAGGCAATTTGGCGCAAATAGTTGCTCGCTTGTAATAATAGTACCTCTGCCCTGGCCTGTTCGTCCGGTGTCAATACTTTCCATGACGCCATCAACTCATCAACCGTAGCAAAGCTATTTTGTGCTTCCATTCTTTTTTGCTCCTTTCTTAGTTTTTTTAGTTGATTTTTTCGCCTTTGGCTTTGGCGCCGGCTTTTCCTCTTTTATCTCTTCAATCTCAAATTCCACTTTTGGCTCGCCTACTTTAATATCATCATCCTTAACCTCTTCAAAAATATTCTTGGCATAGAGTGTTCCTGGCAATACCTCAAATATTTGACCTGTTTTTTTATTGCGAATTTTCATATTATCTCCTTTCTCTTATAATGCTCTAATTCGCTCTGCTACTGCATATCTATTCCATCTTGTCGGCGTATTTCCGTCCATTTGCGCCGTTGTAGTGCCTATGACATGCCAATCATAGCCCTCAAAGGCCACGAAAGCCCCATCTACCGGCCTTTCGTCCGTTTTAGGTAAATGTATCAATATTTGTGGCCGCGCCGCATTTGGAGTGGTATTATTTGCGATTAAACAGTCATCAATCGTAAATGTCTCCAGGCCGCTCACAGTTGGCCTATTTTTGAATGTTACGCTTGCTCCGATCATTCCTTTGCCTTTCTATAATTAGTTAATATGCCATTTCGTGAATTGTACCCACTAACAATAAACAAGCAGTCACAGTTATCATGTCTGGCAAACAATTCTCCCTCTGGATATGTAAAAGTTCCAGCTCGATCTATACACCATCTGCAAGTTTCTCCCACAATGCTTCTAGTAAGTGTCGGCACCTTTCCCATTGAGATACCATTGTCAAAAGCTTCTTTTTGCGCTGCGCCTAATACTGAATCAAAGAATCCTTTCACTGTCGCATCTGTTTTGCGGCCCAAATTATAATCTTGAATCAATTTGGCCGATAATCTCTCTATTTGGTCCTCTGGATTAGTGAATCCAAGACTTTTGATCGCTGTACTGTCAAATAAGATGCTGTTGTCTAAAAACATCTTGTTAAAAAACTCATTCCCTACAATTCCAAAAGCTTTAATCAATCTAGCTCTCTTGTCGGACGGATCTATATTCAAGCTCAGAATATAATCGACCACTTTTTCCATTTGTTTAGCAATATCTGTCGCCGTTGGTGAAAAATTCATATTTCCCTCCTTGTAAAACCCCAGCGTCGGAGCTCACTTAGAGTATTGTTTGTCATGGCGTCTATATTCTCGATCTCTTTATTTGTTATTTCATCAAAATCCGCGTCTGGTAACTCTTTTAGTCGCTCAATTTCACTAGATGCTTTAGCCACTGACCAATCATCAGTATTAAAAAGCCGAGTTCCCTTTCGGCCGGCTAAGTCTGCAAGATAATCACGTTGGTTTTCGGTCATATTCGCTCCGATTAGTTTTCTAACCGCATTATGACCGGAAGCGTGCCGTGCTGTTAGTTTTATTATACCATATTTAGCTTAATCTGGTATTTTAGAGCCTTTACGTAAGTTGTCTTTTGGTTTTAGCAACTGTAAATTAGTATAATGGCAGAGTTTAATAACTTCTTCTTCAGTTTTAGCTGTAGCTAAAGGTATTACGTGATCTATATGATAATCCTCTCCAGCATAAACCGTCCCATATCTGTTTTCCCAAGTCTTGAATAAATAATTAGCGAAAGTCTGCCAATCACAACCTATTATTTTTTGAGTTGAGCTATTTTTTGTATATCCCCTCCGCAAAAATGAATCAGCCATTGTTTTACGCATTCGCTCTTTTAGCGCAAAAACCGGATCGCGCTGCAAGCGTCTTTTCCTATACTCGACTCTTTGTTTTTTAGCCACCGGCGATGTTTTGACATATAAAGCTCTGGCTGTTCGTATTTTATCAGCATTTTCTTTTCTGTATTCTCTTTGGTTATCTCTAATTCTTTCTAAATGTTCCTCTCGATATTTTTTTGCATAAGCAATTCGTTTCTCCCTGTTTCTTAAATATCTCTCGTGAGCTTTCTGTTTATATTCTGGTGTAGCTTCCCTTTCTTTGGCCTTAGCTTTAACTTCTGGACGTTGCCTATATTTTTTGGCCCATTCTTTGCGCTTTTCAGTATATTTCCCTTTCGCATTCTGTCGGTACTTTTTCTCCTTTTCTGGATGAGCCAATAAATAGGCTCGCGCCGTCTTTTTAACACATTCTTTGCAATAACCACCTAAACCATCGCTAGTAGTTTTTGATTTGTAAAACTCTGTGCCAGATTTACGAGTGTGGCACTTAGGACAATATTTTGTAACCTCCAACATATCTTTATTATACTATTTTTGCATTTACGCGTATAAAAAATAAAAAATCGATTAGAATTTTGTCCTAAAAAACTCGCACTACCCCGGCGCTCGGCCGGGTAAGGCCCCCCATATACCGACACCCCCCCTCTGTTATTCGACCATTTGCCAAATGTTTATTTTTATTTTCAAATCATTTTTCAAACTCATTTCAAACCATCCTTTCATGTTATAATCAAATCAAATGTCTTTAACTAGAAAAAAAGGCGTCAAGCGCGATCCAAGAAAACAAAACCCGGAGCTGCGTGACGCGCTCAGAAAAAGAGTAATGGCCATGTCGGATGTCTGCCACATTTGCGGCAGGCCAATTGATTTTACTTTACCGCCAACTCATCCTTTGAGTTTCCATGTAGATCATATAGTACCTATCTCAAGAGGGGGTAGTGTTTATGATATTGACAATCTAGCCCCAGCACATAGGATCTGTAATATGCGCAAAAGCAATAGCTTGCCCTCTGACAAGATGCCTAAAGTCGAAAACCCTACCCCAGTATCAAGAGCGTGGTAAATTAATTAGATCTTTTGTATCTTTTCTTTAATTCGTTATAAACCTTATCTACAATTTTCCCATCACTGCCACGAGATAATTTTTCTATATTTAGTGTCCTCTCGTACATTGGCCAATATTCAAAAGCTACATCTAAAAACTTTAATAAAATAGAAATATAGTTATCAAAATTATCGTCTAAAATCTCTACCAGCTTTTTCTGATAATCTCTCTTAAACTCATAGCCATTGTAATAATCATTAATCATAGGGATTAAATAGTTGATTGCGCCACCGATTCCTACTGCTTCACCAGGATTAGCAGATTTCTTTCGAGGCTCATCTATGATTTTCAAATGCAATATCAAGTGTTCCAGAATGTTACAATATACCAATCTATTGGCCTCCTGGTATTTGAATGGATTTTTAATAGCGTATTCCGGATCGCTCAGCATAATAGCCTTGTCCTCGTCTATATGGTGGCATTGTAAGCCCTCACTAGATCTACTAATTCTAGGATCAACTTTTTTACAATCTTTGTCTGTAAAATAACTACAAGGCGCAGGCCCGTATTTCTTTAATAAACTATTGACTAATGATCTATAAGTATCAGCTAGATCATATTCTATTTCATATTCGTCCATATCTATATTATAACATAATACACAATAAAAATCAATATATTACAACTGACTCAGTATATCATGCCATTTTTGGTTATTAGCTTCTATAGATCCACCGCTCGCTACTTTCTTTGGAAATACTTTCTGTCCCCAGAATGCGAATGTGGCCGCGTCTAATGCACTAGTATTCATATTTTTACTCATAGACTCCCAGCCAAAGCCTCCCCATCTACCTACTTGCCTCATCTTAGTAATTCGCACTGTCTGATTTAATAGTGGCTGATTATAGTGGCTGAGCTCTCCTTTTTGAATAGCATCAAACATAAATTGGTGCGCCGCTACTATTTCTTTCATATTTGGCTGAATAATCTTCTTTACTGCCACGCCAGCTCTAGTTAATTCCTCATATAGTATTGACTGGCCAGTAGCGCCGTCAATGATAATCTTTGAGCAGTTGCGCCAGCGCTCAATTAACCATTTAGAGAGCCTAGACCAACCTTCAGTCATTGGCCGCTGCATCACTATCTCAACATGGATCCTACCATCTTTTAATGGCTGAGCCACTACTAATGAATAGTCAGTCCTATCTGGTGCAAACTTAATCGCATATACCGGCCTAAATTCATCATCAAAGTCCGGTTTCTCAGTATAAAGCGCATCCCAATCTTTTTGTTGAATTGCTCTTTTGTCCTCTACGCCACTCCACCAGCCTAATCTCATTCTATTGAAATCATCTGTGGCTAGGCTGCGAGCTTCAGCCTCAATTGCTTTTTTGATTAGAAATGTATCAAGACTAGGATTCGTTTGATACCAAGCTTTTATGTCATTCTTGTCTGTGAGATGATCTACACTCCATTCAGTCCAGCAACCAGATTTTCCGGTCATTATTTGCTTTCTAAGCCTACTAAATACCTCACCAAGAGTTGTGGCCATTGGTGGCGTTCCACAATAGACTACTTGAGGATTACCAGATTTAGCGGCCGACACAGTTGGCAGTAGTGTCGCTTGATGATCGTCAGTCATATCTGCCGCCTCATCACAAATGAGCTCATCATTTGTAGTACCAAGACCACCGAGCCTGGTCCTCGTCTTGAATGAGTATCTTGAGCCATTCATAAACTCAATAAAGTCATAATTGCGAGGTTTATCTCTAAATCTTGGTGTTAATAAGTTAAATATCTCCTCATATTGATTCTCATAAAAGAAATCTTGTACTCTACGCTTCACTACATCTGCTGTATCTTGTTTTTGAGCCGTGAATAAGCCAATTGCTTTCCTGAATATGATGCCATAGATGATTCTGGCTACTAAGATCTCTGTTTTGCCATTTTGACGCGGTACTGATAAACCACAGTCCAGATTCACAAATTTTCCGTCATCATCCTCCGCCAACCATCTTTTTAATACTAATTGCTGCCAAGGCAAGAATGTCATCCCATATTCTTGTAATAGCTCAAAAAGCAGCTCAGCCTTGCTAGTGTCGCCCGGTAAATAAAGATCAATTCGCGGTGTTTGATTTGGTGTCATTTATCTCTCCATTACCATAACAGCGCGATCATTAAAATTAACCATCCTACAAATATTCCGGCCATAAACCAAACTACACTCATTCTTCACCTCCGAAAAGCAAGTCTAGGTCTTTATAAACTTCACCATCTTTACAAATAGCTATAAAGTTATAATACGAGTGGTCTTTTACTTTTGGTTGGTCATATCTATAAGACCAATTCACAAACCTAAACCCTTTATCTTTCAACCTTTTCCAAGCCTTTAATTTCTCAACTGCTTTCTCGGCTTCTTCTTTGGTTTTAAAGTAGTTGCCAATTTGTCCCATGCCCTCAATAAGATGTGTTGGCACATTATCTTCACCTTGTTTTACTACTCCAGAAATGTCGATATAATACCACTCTTTCGGTTCTTCGTAATCTTCTTCATACTTCCATTCAAATGCACCAGCCATAGTCCTCTCTCCTTTACAACACTTTTGTATATCTGTTCTACAAATACCAGTAGCCTCAGACGCTTCGACAATACTATTCCATCGCTCAATAAATGTTCCATCTAATCCTATCTGGACGATATGCCTCACATTCTTTCCAAGCTCTCTAAACGAATGTGTCATATTGTCCGAATGAGTGGTCCACTCAAGGTTTTCTACTCTGTTATCTGTCTTGTTCCCATTCTTGTGATTCACATCTCGAAGTTCGTCTGGATTTGGGATAAACGCTTCCGCTACCAAACGATGGACCATAGCTCTGCGTTCTACTCCTTTGTTACGGAGATGAACGGTCATATAACCATTCCGATTTTCTTGTTGCGACATTTCTGCTTCACCATTCTTGACCGTTCTTACTTTGCCTAAATTAGACACTTGATATAGTTCTTCAAATCCTAATACATCTCGCCATTCTTCCTCTGGCATATCTTCCCACTCTGCGTTCAGTTCGGCGAGGGAATTGTATTTGGCTAGCTGGACTCCGTCATCATCCGAAATAATCAATTTGTTTTCCAACCAATCATGGGTTATTAATCGGCCTATTTCTCCAGTTTTCTTATTTTGTAGTTTCATTCTTCTCCTTTCCAGACGATGCCTTAGTCGTCTTTTTCTTTACAGAGGCCTTAGAGGCTGTTTTAGAGGCCTGTTTCTTTGGTTTTGGCGGAATTGCTGCCTTTTGTAGCACTTGCTCCAAAACTGTGCCTTTTTTCGGCTTCCTAGATCGTATATCTCTCAACTCTTTTCTAAATATGTTGATATTCTGAGTTAATCTAGCCACCTCTTGCTGACTAATGTTTGATGTATTGAGCTGTTGCACATTTTCCTTAATTAATGCCTCATAAAATACCTCGTCATCATCGCCAACCGCGATTTCCATAATATCCTGTTCGGCCTGCGCTTTTAGCCGGCCCTGGTAAAGTTTATCCATTTTAGACGGATTTTCGATTATTTCTTGCCAGCGCTTAAGAGCTGCATAGCCCTCTGTTGGTATCTCATTTTTTAAGCGTTCAAATTTAGCTAAGTTGCCGGCTGGCTGTTTGCGGAAAAATTCTAGCCATTGATCATAATCTAATCCATCGCCTGGCAATTTTATTTCCATCTTTCAAACCTACTTTTTTTATTAAATTTTCGCCTAATAAATTCCCCTACATTTCCATCCCTAAAACTCTCATCTGAGGTAGATAAAAAGTCCCAAATATTAGTCACATCATCTAGCCTCTTAAATTTTAGAATCTTTACTTTCATATCATGGCGATTCTGGCCGCCGATCTTCCAATAATTACCATATAGGCTCCTATAAGCCGGAGTATTTGGGAATTTCTCAAATATCTCTAATAACTTTTTCCGATTAAACAACATTGGCTTATGTACCTCATAATTCAGCGTGGTTAGCCCAGCCTTTACTAGATCATCATATGCTTGCTGTAATCTCACTGTAAAAGCGTCCTGGTGGCCTTGGCGGCGCTCAATTCGGTCAATATAAACTTTTAGATCGCCATTATATTGAGGCCTCATATCTTCTGACGTATTCTTTAATACATAGAAATCATCATTAAATAACCAAAATTCCTCTGTAATTTCGTCATTATTACAGATTTTGATTATCATATCTCTGACTTTAGCCCACTTATTCAGCCCAACCTGTTTTAATTTCATCTGACAATCCGGCTTTAGTCCATCTGGACAACCGCCGCAAAACCAAACACTCTTATATTCCCAATTTTCCTCTAATGAGCGCAAAGAATATACTAGCTCAGGATTATTAGCTGATTCTTTTACTAAATAGACTACATCATAGCTACCTTTATAACCTCTATCAAAGCCAAGCCTCCGGAATAGTTTTGAATGCCGATGCTCATTTATAGCTCTAATTAACCAGCTTCGCTTTAGTGGATCTGTTTCATTGTCATATACTTTACAAAACTCATCATCAAAATATTCAATCCGATTTAGATCTAGGCCAGATCCTCTACACAATGAGTTCTTATCATCTAACACATGATAAACTGTGGCTCCGTTGGCGTGAAAAATCCCGTTATTGGCTAAGATACATTCGGCATTAAAGATTGTATCCTCGCCAAACTGCATCCCCGGCCTAAATCGTATCTTATTTTTATTCAAAAACTCTTTTTTATACACTTTATTCCAAACATGTACCCAGTATCTCGGAATATAATTGAAATCATATGGCCCCTCTGGTGAATGATGCGGTAATATTAATCTTTCATTAAAATTCCTACAATTCTTTAGGCGATACTGGCCGAATTGGTAAATATTGCGGCCGGATCTAATAGCTCGCAGCATTGTTTCAAAAGCTCTAGTGTGTAGAAAATCATCAGCATCTAAGAAAGTGATATAGTCCCCAAGCGCTCTATCAATCCCTAGATTTCGCGCCTCACTTACACCTCTATTCTCAGTACGCCATAAATCCCATCCGTACTGTTCGCTGTATTTTTCGCAAATCTCATCAGATTTATCAGTTGAGCCATCATTAATCAGAATAACCTGGACTGATTGATTTAATTGCGCAGCTACACTATCTAAGCAGCGCTCTAAAAATGGTGCCTTATTATAAACCGGTATAATTAGACTTATTTTAACCACCATTTCACCTCTTTTCTTTTCTCGGCCACCATATCTGCTATTTTTTTCCACCATTTATCACCAGTCTTTTTATACCAATTCACGGATATTTCCTCTATTGCTTCTAAAACCTGGCGCTCTCTCATCTTACTTACTACTCCCGATCCAGGCTAAAATTACTATACAAATACAGATAATAATCGTGATAATTACGCCGTCACTCATGATTCAACCTCCTTTTTGACTCGTTTAGATCTAAAACCACCAATCGTGCCAACTAGCGCAGCTCGCTGCCGGCCCGTCAATCCATCTTTCCCTACTTTATTAGATGCAAAACCACCGGTGGTGCCTTTTTACCGCCCATGGCGCCAATCTTTTTATAAAAGTCCTCCCCATACCTCTCTTTGTTAGTTTTACCCGCTTTTAGTCCCCCAGCTTTAGTGCCCGTCATTTTATTTACCTCCTAAATAATCATCTATTAATTCAATTGCTTCTCTATAACCTACGGCAAACTCAGCTTTATAACCTTTTTTTCTGAGTTGCTCTAAAACTAGAGCCTGCTCGTAGATATGATCGCTGGCCCATTCGCCATTCTTTTTCTTTAATCTCGTGCCCTCTTTCTTAAACTCAATAAATAGACCTGCATATTTATCTATTGGCTCAGCAATAAACATATCCGGCCAAGCTCTGCGGCCACCATTCTGAATCTTTTGAGCTTTGGCCTGCCACGGCTTTAATTTGATGCCGGATCCAAAATCGCTATGAAATAACACATCTGGATACTGCATCCGGATACATAAAGCCACATTTGCTTGTAATTCAGCCTCGCTCATCATAATCAAACCTTTCCCAAATTTCGCTCTCAAAGCATTTTGAGGCATCTAGGAGCCGTTTTTCTTTGAGATTCTTAAGTCGCCTCATTTCAAAACTTACATCGCGCCTAGTGGCCGTATTTTCGAGATATTCAATAGCCGCTGCGGCCTTTTCATTACTCATCTCCCACTTAAACCAGCTATAAATAGTCCCAAGTTGTGCTTCGGTAGGCTCATCGCTCCACGCCATTATCACCCTCCAAAATCGCTTTTCTTTTAGTAAAATCACCTTTTAATACGGCCGCTTGCTTATCAGATAATTTCAAACTTATCCAATATTTCATTAATTCGGCCGGATCCGTGATTTCGTTTATTTTTTCTCTTACTTGCTTAAAATCAATCTTATTCCCATAAACTTTACCAGTAGCCTCCGGCGCATCTTTGGTTTTCTCTAGCTTCGCATCGTCATCACATGCTAAGCCAAGCGCCATTTGCGCGGTGTAGCGCCTGGCATAAGTAATCGCTGATCCCATAGCCTGCGCTGCGTTCATTCCTTTCATTTCCGGCACAATTAGCGGCGCTCCCTGATGCCATTCATTCTTCTCGTCAAGCCACCCCATAAATGTTTCACCATCAATATTGCGAGTTTCCATGATCGGCAACTTAAAGCCTTGATTCACAATGTCGGCTAAAGATGCATAATTGTAATTAAAAGCTTTTGATTCGCTTTTAACTATTTGTTTCTCTACCATACCCCCTCCAAATTGCGAATTTTGTCCCCATCTCTAATAAAAACAAAATTTCCACATATATTCTGAGTCTGTACGAGCTCATCGTATTCAACTTTAATTTTCATATTTACCTCCTATGGTGGTGGCTGGCGAAATCCATTAACTGAAAAAGCATTTTGATTTTCTAGATAATTCTAAGTTTCGAGGTTTTATGCTTAAACCAGCCACCAGACTTTTTCATGTGCTCGTACAGTTTAACTGCACGGACACTGAGGCCAAGTAAGGGTGGGCATTTCCCGGCCTCAGCATCTGTACAGTCAAACCATCTCGCACCTTAATTAGTTATTATTCGTACCAATATGGCATTCTTATTTGCTGAGCATGATTCAGCTCAATTGTTTCTTCTTCGTAATCAGCCTGGCCAACCAAGCCGATGGCAAAAATCATTAATCCTACTAAAATGATCGTTATTATTTTTTTCATATTCCTCCTTTTTGTTTTTCGTTATCTACCTGGCGCCAGGAAAGAGCCAGGGAACATTTTTCTTTTTAAGAAGGACTTAAATGGAAAAAATTAGTTAAATGCATTGTGCCTTATAGAATGGTGTATTCAATAAATTAATCTCTTTCCTAGCACTAGGTAGATAACTTTACTCATCTGCCCGGCGTTGAGGAGGCTGAACATTACCAAAACCGAAAAGATTCCTCCCCAACACTGGACAGATGAATTATTTGTTATTCCCTAATTGTTAAAATTCGCGATATTAAACACCTTTGACAATAAAAACGAGCTCCGTTTTTTTAGAGCTCGCCTCGGTCGCATAACATAAATTTGACATTTACGCTAATATGCATTGTGCGACATTATAGCTACATTTGATTCGTGCAACTCAATTTTGTGCCACGATCTAAACTGCTATCTTTCCCTCGGTTTGCTCCTTGGTTTCCGCTTTGGTAATGTTCGCAATCGATACTCTTATATTATCAGACACAAGCATTTTTGTCAATGACTCAATTTCCTCTAATAACTGAGGTATAACAGGGGAGGATACCATTTTTGTAAAGTTTTCCACATCTTCGAGGGAATAGAGTGATTCCCTGCTTCCCTCTTTACGCCATGTCTTTGGCTTCTCTTTAGTAAATATCCACGGACATTTGTATTTCGACTTTAGAAAAAACCATTCGTGGCCGGATCCTTTAATTGGTATCAAAACATCTTTAACCTCAGTTTTACCTTTTACCTTACCAGTAATTAGATCCATCTTATAAGAGGTAACAGAGGTAGGGAAATGTATATTCCGATCAGTTTCATCTATCATTCCCCATCTAAGCTCTCGTATCTGTTCAACAGATAAACCTTGCTCTTTTAACCACCTCATTGCTGATATTTGCTCAAAGAGGTAAGATTCTGAATATTCCCTATTCTTTGACATTTCATGCCTTTCTTACCTCCATTAATGTTAATTTACACTTAAATAAATCCTATTATACCGATAAAAAGCCTTTTCAAATTCAGCATCGCTCTCAAAATCTTTTCTTTTAGGCCGGCTGGCTGGCTCCAAGCCAGCAATGCCAGCCGGCTCTTCTTTCTTTATTAATATTCTTTCTTTATTATCCTCTTTATTATTTATGGGTGCCGTTTTGGCACTGTGCCGTTTTGGCACTGTGCCGTTTTGGCACTTTGGGTTGGTATCCAGAGTGCCCTTTTGGCACTTTGGGTTTTCCACAGGTTTAATTACCTCTGTTTCTAAAGTATAGATTATCCGGCCATCTCCCTGTTTTTTCCAAGTTAAAAGTCCGGCATCAGCTAATTCTTTTAATGCCGCTCTAATACTTTTGATGCCATCAGAGCATTCCTCAGCAATTCTTTCTGACGCGAAAAACCACCCCTCCGGCTTAGCGTTCATATAGAGCCACAATCCTTTAGCCTTTAATGAAAGATTTGAATTAAATATGATCTCATTAGGCTCCCAACCAAAAGGCTGCTCTATATTTTTAATAAAATTTTTCTCCATTTTTCCTCCTTACGCACTTAATAAGTCACGAAAGAGAACCTACCTATAAACAAAAACCTCACTACTCCCAAAAAATGGTTTCGTGAAGCTCGTTTTTATTGTCTAGCTTATTATAAGCCAAATCTGTTTTTATGTCAATGTTAGTTAGATTTTGTGTAATAAAGCGTCACATATGCTGAGAATGCGCTTCTATTAGATCCAGTTTGAATTGTGATCTTAGTTGAAGAAACCCATAAATCTACCCACGAATTACCACCATCTGGAATACTAATTGTTGTACCACTGCTATTCTGCGCAGTACATTCAATTTTAATAATATAACCTAGATTTGAAATATTATGTGCAACCTCTTTATAAGATGTATTTGATAATGCGCCAAAATCAATTGTCTTTTTATAGATCGCTTTACCATTAATCCAGGTATAACCGGTGTCAATCTCAGTTTCTGAATAATTACTCGGCATAGTGGCAAAATCAATATTATTAGCTTGTACTATTTTATTAGCCGCCAAAGTTACATTGTTAATTGTAATCAAACTATCAGTGATAATTGTTGTAGTATTCTCTACTAAAATTATGGCAATTACACAATAGGCCGCCTGTGATCCTGTTGCCCCATCAGCCGTGATCGCAGTCCTAATTTGAGCATCTGTCGGCTCGGCTGGTGTAGATCCGGCCGTACCATTCACTACAATAAGCCCACAAGAGGCCGGAGAGCCCGTCACAGTATCTTCTGTGGTCGCGAGCGATAAATCGTCTGTATAAGCCACTATTGCGCTTATACGGCTATTTGAAGCCGGAGCTGTAATAGCCACAGCTTGCTGGCCAACAATATCTAAAGCAATACGATATCCGGCCGGATTTTCAGCTAATACTACATCTGGCTTTGATGGTGATCCGCCCACTAAAACATTCATATCTGCTGAGGTATTTTGAGTTACTCCATTTCCCTCTAATAAGCCGCTTGTATAGGCCTGCGCCCAACCGTTTGCCTCATAGACGCTAGCGCGGCCACCATTCCTCGCTCTTACTCTTACTATATTATCTGGATTTGTCATATAACTCCTTTCTGTTATTTAACTTTATGTTCAATGTCATCTCCAGCATATAAGCCAACTCCAGTTTTACTGTGCCAGCCATCATAAACACTCTGACCTGGTTTATAAACTAGGGAATACCAAGATTTGGCGTAATTATCCATCGCTTCGCCATAAACTACTGTTCCCTCACAATCTAGCATAATTCGGCTCATTGTATCTCCCTTTACTACATGCCAATCTATACAACCGCTTACCGGAATTGGCTCTGGCTCCGGCGCTGGCTTAATATAAGTTTTTGGCCTAAACGCCCCTACAAAGCTTTTTAATGAGATATTAATGATATTTGCCGCACTACCACCGCCCGGACATGCTGTACCGCCCTGATTTTGGCCTAGAAGCGCAATATAGCCGTTATTATAACCGCCTAGAGCCATTCCTACATGGCCATATTGTCCAGATCCGAACACAATCCAGTCACCTGCTTGCAATTCAGTTGCATCATAAATTAGCTCAAACTCATCACCAGCATTCTGCTCTTTACAATTCCAAGATCCTTTTGCTGCGCCAGTCCCACAAGTTGAGAATGACCGGCCATCTTTAGTGTAATTCATGAAGAAAAGTGCCGCCAGATCCCAGCATTGTGATCCCCAGGCCTGATCGACATCCCAACAGCCTCCAATAGTATAATCTTTGAAAGCTGTCGGCGTTTCAGTAGGAGCGTAAATATAGCGCCCCTGGCCACATTCTTCTTCGCCCTCTGGACATTCATTTACTAATTGATTACCATCAACCTCTTCTACTGTTGGCGCCTCAATTACCTCTATTGTCCCCTCATCTGTTTCGATTTCTGCCGGTATTTGCTCATTTGATAATTCCATTGAGAATGTCGCATCAATCGTCCAGTTGCCATTCTCAGTTGGCCGCAAAGCAAAATCTATACCCGTTCCGGCCGCTCCCCCACAAAAGAAAGCTAATACAATAAATATTATCCCTCTTAGTTTATAGTTGTTGAAATTGTTTTTGGCCATTCTTCTCTCCTTTCTTTAATTTAGGAAGCCAACCAATGGCCACATTATGATCTATGGCCCATTTCTCAAAAACTGCATGTGCATAAGCATTGCCATCTAACTCAATAAAATAGTATTCCGCAACTTGCAATATTGCATCTATATTTTCAGGATAATTTCTAATCAGATTTCCGAGTTCTATTCTAGTAACTCTAATATTCATCTCATCTAAACTTTTTTTAATAGCGTCAAGTTCTTTTTTAATATCATTTAGACCGTTTTTTTGCCTATCATGTCTCGAAATCATAAACTGTATAAAGCCAATAACACCACCGGCCCCTAGTAATCCTGATATTATTGCAATCCCTATATCCATACACCTCCTTATGTGCTAGATCCGATATGTGGAATGCTTGACCCCGTAGCCGTATTAATGGCATCAATCATAGCATTTACCTGGCCAACAGTTACCGCATCATTAGCTGTTTGACCATCATGCACACCAGATAATAAGCGATAATTAGTAGAATTATATCCGTAAGTTGTGTCAGTTGTGCCAATATTCATTTCGCCAACCTCTGATGTGTGCGCATAGGCTCCTAAAGCAATAGAGCCTTTATATTTTGCGCCGGCATTGCTACCGCCATGGTGGCCAATAGAAATAGCGCCAGAAGCACTTGCTACGCCAACCCCTATTGCGATTGCTGAGTTACCAGCAGAGGAAATTACATTTGAGCCTATTGCGATACTCCCTACACTAGAGGCTGTCGCACTAGCCCCTATCTGAACCTTAAATCTATTAGCTGGATCGGCATATATCATGCCAGTAGTTGCGTTCTGGCTCATTACATCAGTTTGACTTGTACCAGTAGTCTGGACTACCGTAGGCCCACTACCACCACCGGCTGTATCCCAAGTACCGTCAGCTTTTAAGAATTTACCAGCATCAGTAGTAGCTGGCGCTGGTACTAAACCGCTTGTACCCGGTGTATTTCCATCTGTTCCAGTAAAAGCTGAATAAGTAGTATCAGTAACCTCAATAGTGGTGTCATCTGAATCATTAGCCGTAAATGTCCCTTTGCTCGTGCCATTCTGTGTAATTGTAAGTGTAGCATCATTAACTGTCGGAATTGTTGGTGTTCCATTCAAATCACTATATGATCCGCTAGTCGCCACTGTGGCCAACCCATTAGCCTCTATGTAAGTAGATTCCCCATTTGAGCCATCATTAATTAATTCAGATGTTTTAGTTGGCACTTTTGGAATATTAGTTGTGCCGGTCATTGTCTGATTATCATAAGATGGCCGATTAGATAATTGATTAAAATCATTAGTCCCGCCACCTCCTAAAGTGATAACCTCGCCAAATTCTACATTAAATTGCTCCTCTTGATTTTCTGGTACTAAATTAAAATTATTTCCATCTTCCATTACAATTCCTCCGAATTAAGCACCGGCTTGACTGTTAGCCAGATCATTTGACTGGCTAGAGCTTTGTCACCAGTTTTTGCGCGCACCTGGACTAATGCTTTGCCTGGCGCAAAAGAATCTGTTTCTTTCTGAGTCAATGTCAGATTAAAAGCATTGTGATTTGTATCAATTGTTACATCATTCAGTGTTTTTTCTAAGATTTTCTTGCCACATTGTGAATAAGAAATCAAAATATCAGTCACATTAGCTACCTCTACCTCCTCCGGAAAGGTAAATGTGTGAGATGGTGTTGTCGCTCTCCGCATAAGACCTCGCTTGCTTTAGTTGGTATTCCCGCCTTAAACCGCAAGCGTGGCGTATCACTAACTTTATTATACCATATTTACTGAATCCGCGTGAATGTGCCAGGCGATGTGGAATAAAGTGTAATAGTAAAAGACGTCATATCAATATTAGGCAACAGATGAATATCAACACTACCACTTTTGTTTTGAATATCAAGTGATAATTGTGGTGGTGAATATAGTAAATTTCCACCACTATCTCTCATTTCAACATTCACAGATGCCACTAGAATATTTTTATCTCTTTCCCAATCAGACGTAAATCGTACTACCGGAAAAATAATTGGGAGCGTTGATGACCAACTAAAACTTTGTGATGTAGATCCATAAATCTTCATTGCGCCACCATAAACAGAATATGTAGCTTTCAAAGCTTTTATTTCATCCTCTAAATTTTTTAGTCTTTTCTCTAAATTTATTATTCCCATGCCATTTTTACCTCCAAAGTACCCTTTACCCCGGCCTGCACAGCAATATCTAAAACCCACGGACTCCAGTTATAATATTGAGCTGGATTTCCCACCGGATCGAGAATTGGTTGGCAAAGTAATTTCCATCTAGCTCCACCATTAAAAGGTAGTCGCGTAATTATGACAAAGCTTGTTATATCTTCATTGGCTCCAATCTCTAAATTTGCCAATACATTTTGCCCATTTTCGCTTCTAAATGTGACTATAACTGGCTCATCAGCATAAAACCCATTTTGATAATCTGGACCAGTTTTGTCATAATACTGCACAATTCGTGACCAATCCTGATAATCATATGATGGATTATAAGCTGTGAATCTATTGGCCTGCGTAGTAAATGTTGTTCTAGTGGTATAAATCTCCATAGAGCTAGCCGATTGCTGAAAACAAGCTTTCAAAGCCTTAATTTCCTGCTCCATTTCCTCAATCTGTTTTTCTACGCGATCATTCATACAACTCTCTCCACTGTTAAATCTCCCTTTACACTCACAATGGCTGCACAAGTTACTGAAATTCCTATTGAGTTCAAAGAAAAAAGTGCATTCCTAATGGTGTAATTATAATCTACAAAGAAATCAACATAATTGTCACCAATACCACTGATATATCCAGAAATGTCATATTTTTCAAAAAAAGAAAAATCTTTGCCAGTGAAAGTCCAACCATTATCCTCAGCAAATTTTTTATAAGACGGGGTATAAGATGCGTTGAAAGCAAAATTTACCATTGGTGTTTCATTTATACCATCTGTTCTAGTGAATCTAAACCGGATGCGTGCAACCGGAGCTTGGCCGGATCCAGACAGACTAGCCGTGCTATTATAAGTTTGCGATGGTGTATTTGCGGGATAAAGCAATTGAGAATAGGCCAAGCCACTATACACCTTTTGAGCCTTTAGCTCATTATGTGCGGCCGCTATTCTCTTTTCTACATCGTAAATCATCCATTCTCCAATAATGTTGGCGTAACTGTGGCCACGCCATTATCATCCCATGTTGTATCTAGCCCAATTATTCGGTAATACCCCGAATGATCAGAGCCATCATCTGTATTCTCGCTAAAATAAAATGTGTCGCCAAGCGCTAAGCCATTGTCCTCATTTTCAGCTTGTCCCCACGCTATTGGCCGCCCCACTAATGAAATATGTGGTGTTTCTAGATTAAAATTCAATTGAGCCAATCTTGTGTCAGCATAATTATCAACCGCACTCTGACTATACAGATTAGATGCGGTTTCATAAGTGCGCCAATAGCAATAATCAGCTACAAAATCACTGTCATAAGCAACTCCTAAATTAGCCGTCTGCTCGCCAGTATCCGGATCGCCAACCTGGCCATTCCCGGCTATTAAAACATCGCTGGCATATTGATTTGTTGCTTCTATTGAATAATCCGAAGCCCAAAGTTTATAAACACCATCAGACGGGTATCTAATTACAATATTTTTATCTTTGCCGCGTGGCTTCAGAATATCAATTATCACATGAGTATAATCGTCTGGATCTAGTCTAAATACAATATCAAACTTTCCGGCCCCCTCTACATTATTCATAGCATCACAAAGCGCCTTAGCCACCGTTTGAAAATCTTTATAGGTAATTGTTTTTGGCCTTAAAGAATCTACTGTACCATAAGTCCAGTTTAGTGTTTCTCCGGCCGCCGAAGCTCGCGTTAAAAACTCGTTAATCAAACTCTGCGCATAAACATCCGCATCTACACCAGTAAATGTCCTAAGCGGCGACATTGTGTCGCTCGGATCGCAAACTAAATCGCCAGATAATCTAGCAAAATGCTCATAAAAGGTCAAAGAAAGTGTTTGATCAGCTCCCAAGCCACTCCTGGCTGGCCTAGCTGCCAAATAACCGGCAAATCTCACATAACCATCAGTTTCAAATACAACTCTTGTTTTACCTACTCTAAGCAAGCTGGCCGGATCATCATCAAAGTATTTCCTCACAAAATCTTGGTATAATTTCCAATTTATGTCAAAAGTAAAAGTATCCGCTGAGGCATTCTCGCTCTCGCTTTTCAGAGTTTCAGTAAGATGACGATTCTTTGCAAACTTATTAATATCTCCTAGTAGTGTGTCCCCTAAGTAAAGCAAAAGTCTATTCATCTCACCTCCTAATTGATAATATTATTCCAGCTAATCGTGGATTCTTGTGTCGCTCCACCATCGCTGTTAAAACCTGCTATATTTTCTCCTGGCTCAAATGATACTAAACCGGATACATATCTCGTAACTAGAGCCGAGTCTAGATAAGCTGTGCCGGCCTCAAAATCTACGGTCAAAGTTTGTCCGGCCGCTACGGTACCATTAAACTCAGCATTAGTATCAGTTGTATTATTCTGCAATTTTGGATTAACACATGGCCCCTCAACTATCCACACTGGATAAATTGCCTGTGTGGAGTCAATATTGACCGTCTGGACGCCTCCATTGCCTAATTCCCACTCTTCGCCCACATTATCAGCTACAAGGCCCACAGAGTCCCAATATTCGCCTCCT
>Ga0265301_10001813_pt1 | contig 26646 bp, 46 predicted proteins | sample AusTroGonzalo_MG_2_FD_193488 | JGI IMG/M metagenome (GOLD analysis project Ga0265301, IMG submission 193488) | Bovine rumen microbial communities from tropical cattle in Woodstock, Queensland, Australia - Gonzalo_04 | ecosystem: Host-associated > Mammals > Digestive system > Stomach > Rumen ... | reverse complement strand
CTCGATTTCCGAATTTCGCGAGAGATACGCCGAAATAGCGCGAAAATGACGAAGAAACAGACCGATAATTGGATTTATTCTTATTATCAAAAAGTTAAAGACGGATCCGTGACGGTTGGCGGCTGGATCGACGCTTTGTTGGAATATCTCATACAAGGTATCGAGAAAAAGACCTTCACGTTCGACCAAAAGAAGGCAAACGACGCGATCGAGTGGATCGAAGCACACACTTTCCATACGGAAGGCGAACTTGCACCAGGTCCCTTCAAGTTGGAACTGTGGGAAAAGGCTTTTGTGTCCGCGATCTTCGGGATCTTGGATTCTGACGGGAAAAGACAATTCCGCGAAGTCGTTCTGATCGTTGCAAGGAAAAACGGGAAGTCCCTTCTTGCGGCGGCGATCATCCGGTATATGTGGATCGTTGACGGTGGATTCGGAACGAAAGTCTACATAGTAGCGCCGAAGTTAGATCAGACAGACATTATTTATAACAATGTTTGGCAAATGACGTTATTGGATCCGGACTACCAGGCATTGAAGGAACTATGTTCTGAAAAAGACGAACACAACAAGAAGATCCACGACGATTCCGAAATGCCGAAGCACCGGATCGGCGACCTTTACATTACGGCGACGAATTCGACCGTGAAGAAGATCGCTTTTTCCGCCAAAAAGTCGGACGGTTTTAATCCGTCCATGACGGTATGCGACGAAGTGGCGGCATGGGAAGGCGATTCGGGTCTAAAGCAATACGAAGTAATGAAGTCCGGTACAGGGGCAAGAACTGAAAGTCTTCTTCTATCCTGTTCTACTGCCGGATATATAAACGATTCGATCTTTGATGAATTATTAAAGAGATCAACAAGGTTTCTAAAGGGTGATAGCGAAGAAAAGCGGCTATTGCCTTTTTTATACATGATCGACGATCTGAATAAGTGGGACGACATAAACGAACTTCGGAAATCGAATCCGAATCTTGGCGTTTCCGTTTCTGTCGACTTCATGCTGGAAGAAATAGCAATCGCGAAGGGATCACTTTCCAAAAAAGCGGAATTCCTTACGAAGTATTGCAACATCAAACAGAATTCTTCCTTGGCATGGCTTGACACTTCGACGGTCAACAAGTGTTTTGGGCTTCAGCTGAAACTGGAAGACTTCAGATCGTCTTATTGCGTATGCGGTGTCGACCTGTCCCAGACGACGGACTTAACGGCGGCGACGTGCGTTATCGAGAAGGACGGCGAACTATATGTCTTTGCGAAGTTCTGGCTTCCGTCGGAAAAGATAGCGGACGCAACGGCCCGCGACGGGATTCCGTATGAATTTTTCATTCAAAGGGGACTTTTGGCGACTTCCGGCGAAAACTTTGTCGACTATCACGATTGCTACGAATGGCTTACGTCTTTAGTTGAACAATACGAAATACTTCCGCTGAAGGTCGGCTACGATAGATATTCCGCACAATACTTGATACAGGATCTTGAAGGGTACGGCTTCCAATGTGACGACGTATTCCAGGGCGAGAATCTTTACGGCGTATTGCGGGAAATGGAAGGGCTGATGAAGGACGGGCGCGTCCATTGTGGCGACAACGATCTATTGAAAGCGCATCTTTTGAACGCGGCGTTGAAAATGAACGTCGAACGTGGAAGGGGTCGCCTTGTGAAGATAAATCCGAACGCACATATCGACGGTACCGCGGCTTTGGCTGATGCTTTTTGTGTCCGTCAAAAGTGGTACGGCGAAATTGGGGAACAGTTGTCGAATAAGGGGTAAATATGGGACTTTTTGACGCAATATTCAAAAACAGACCGAAGGAACCGGAAAAGCAATACCAGGGCGCCTTCAAAATGCTGAACGGCTATACGCCACATTTCACGACGTACAACGGTTCGATTTATGAACAACAGTTAATTCGTGCGGCGATCAACGTCCGCGCGACGCATACGGCGAAATTGAAGGTCGAACTTGGCGGATCCGCACGTCCGGCGCTTCAGAACAAACTGAAACACGCGCCGAATCAGTATCAGACGTGGTATCAATTCCTGTATCGCTTGTCGACGATCCTGGACGTACACAACACGGCGTTTATCTGTCCGGTGTACGACATTTACGGCGAACCGTCTGGAATCATAACACCGCTTCCGCAACGTTGCGAAATCGTTCAATACAACGACGTTCCGTATCTTCGGTATGAATTCCAGGACGGAAAGCGCGCCGCGATCGAATTGGACTATTGCGGGATAATGACGAAGCATCAATACAAGTCGGACTTCTTCGGCGAAACGAATTCGGCGCTATATCCGACGATTGATCTGATTCATATTCAGAATCAAGGCATACAGGAAGGCGTTAAGTCGGCGGCGACATATCGCTTCTATGCCCAGGTTAACAACTTCACAAAGAGCGATCAGTTGGCACTTGAACGGAAGCGCTTTACTGAAGAGAACTTCAGCAAGGAAGCAGAAGGCGGCGGCTTGTTACTGTTCCCGAATACTTATACGAATATCAATCAGATCAAGGCGGATCCGTGGGTTGTTGATTCTGAAGAAGAAAAGATCATCAAGGCGAACGTCTTTGATTATTTCAACGTGAACGAAGATCTTCTGCAATCCGCAGTATACGGCGACAAGTGGGTTGCCGCTTATGAAGGAATATGTGAACCGTTCGCGATTCAGTTTTCGGAAGTAACGACAAAAATGTTGTTCACTTTGCGGGAACAATCGCAAGGAAATTACGTTATGGCTTCCGCGAATCGGCTTCAGTATATGTCGAACAAGGAAAAATTGGAAGTATCGGCGCAGTTGGCGGATCGCGGTATCTTGAACCGTGACGAAGTACGCGAAATATGGAATCTTCCGCCGTTACCGAATGGCGAAGGACAGGAATACATTATTCGGGGCGAATATTACAACGCCACGGACAAGATCAACGACGAAGGGGGTACAGATAGTGAAGAATAAAGAGATTCGGGCATTTAATTTTGAAGTACGCGCCGAACAGAACGAAGATCACGGACATTTCTTATCCGGAACGCCGATCGTATTCGATCAGATCACAGACCTTGGGTTCTATGACGAAGTTATCGAACGCGGCGCTTTGGACGGAACAGATCTTCGCGACGTACGGTTTTTAGTAAATCACAATACGGACATGATCCCGCTGGCAAGATCGCGGAACAACAACGAAAATTCGACTATGCAACTTGAAGTCACGGACGACGGAATGAACATTCGCGTCGATCTGGACGTAGAGAACAATGCCGAAGCGAAAGCGTTGTATTCCGCAGTTGAACGCGGCGATCTGGACGGAATGTCGTTTATGTTTACGGTTGATGCGGATTCCTGGGAAGGAATCGACGGCGATCATCCGAAACGCCACGTTGAAAGCCTTGGGCGTGTGTTTGAGGTTTCGGCCGTGACGTGGCCCGCGTACGAAGCAACGTCTATTTCTGCCCGTGGTTTATCTGACGCGCTGGATAGCGCGCGGGTATCGCTGGAAAGCGCAAAAGCGGAACAGGAAAAGATCGAAGCACATAAACAGAAAATCCGCATTTTGAAAGGGGTTTAAATCATGGAGTTAAAAGACATGACGATCGAAGAGATCAACGAAAGAAAGAACGCTATCGTTGGTGAACTTGACAACGAAGGCGCAGATCTTGACGCGCTTGAATCCGAAATGCGTTCCTTAAACGCAGAGATCGAAGCGCGCAAGGCTGAAGAAGCACAGAAGGCCGAGATCAGATCCGCAATCGCTAACGGATCCGTCGGCGAAGTAGTAGTCGAAGAAAAAATTGTAGAGGAGAAAAGAGAGATGAAGACAAACGAAGAAATCCGCGCTTCCAAGGAATACGTCGACGCTTTCGCGCGTTACCTGGTATCGGAAGACGCAACAGAGGTTAGAAGCCTGTTATCTGAAAACGCAACGGGCGGTTCCGTTCCGGTTCCCGCACTTGTTGACGAGATCGTTCGCACCGCATGGGAGAACAACGACATTCTGGCGCGTGTTCGCAGAACGGAGATTCGCGGCAATCTGAAGGTCGCTTTTGAGAGAGTTGCAACGGCGGCTGGCGTTCATACCGAAGGCGCAGACGCACCGTCCGAAGAAACGCTGAAACTTGGTATCGTAACAATGGTTCCGGCTTCTATCAAGAAGTGGATCCGCATTTCTGACGAAGCAGTTGCTATGGGCGGCGAAGCACTCGTTCGCTACGTCTACGAGGAAGTTACATATCAGATCGTCAAGAAGTTGGCTGACCTGGTTGTTAACGACATTATCACCGCACCGACCAGCGCAACATCTGTCGCCGCTTGTGTTGCACAGATCACCAGCGCACCGACCGTAACGGCTATCGCTACGGCTTTCGCTAATCTGTCCGACGAAGCAACTGATCCGGTTGTTATTATGAACAAACTGACATACGCAAACTTTAAGGCCGCTGCCGCTGCCGCTGGTTTCGCTATGGATCCGTTCGAGGGTCTGCCTGTTCTGTTCAACAACAGCCTCAAGGCTTACAATTCTGCATCCGCTAATGAAATTTACGCTATCGTTGGCGATCTGAATGGTGAATCCGTGAACTATCCGGAAGGCGACGGCATTGCTATTAAGTACGACGACCTGTCCGAAGCCGAAGCAGATCTTGTCAAGATCGTAGGAAGACAGTATGCGGCACACGCAGTCACGGCTTGCGGTCGCTTCTGCAACATCAAGAAGGGTTCTTGATCGTTTGAAGGTTAAACTTTTACGCGACGCGAGGATCATGCATAAGGCGGGCGACGTTGTAGACGTAACGCCCGCCGAGTGCTTTTTCCTTGTTTCCGTCGGTTCAGCTGAAGAACTGAAGGAAGAAAAGGTCGCAGAAAAAGCAATCGTGCCGGACGTTGAAGTGGCAGAAAAAGCCGTGAAAGCACCAAAAGCCACGACAACGGCGAAGAAGGCACCTGTAAAGAAGGCAACAACAAAACGGGGTAAATAATCATGCCGGAAGTTTTAACAATGCTTGAAAAAGTGAAAAACGCGCTTCTTGTTTCGACGGATGATTTTGACGACGAACTGAACGACCTTATCGACGGGGCCGTCCTGGATCTGGGAATCGCTGGCGTAGATAATTCGACGGTAGTAACTACTGAACCGACAAATTCACTTGTCGTTCGGGCTATTTGCTCATATTGTGGGTATCACTTCGAACTTGAACACGGCGCTTTGAACAGAGCCGACGCTTTCAAACGGTCGTACGACGAACAAAAGGCGCAACTTGGCATGAACGCAACATATACCACGTTTACAACGTAGGAACTTCTATGAATCAAGCCGCGAAAATCGCTTTGTTAACAACAGAATATTCGCAAGACGGGCTTGGCGAATGGGTCGAAACGACCACGCCGCGAAATGTCTTCGCGTATGTTTCGTCCGTTGGTATGAATGAATTCTACCAGGCGGGATTACAGGGCATGAAGCCCGAATACCGTTTCTTAATCTGGACGACGGAATATGAAGGCGAAGAACTGCTGACGTATAACGACGTAGTCTATTCGGTTTACCGGACATTTTTACGGGACGACGGACGCGTCGAACTGTACGTCACAAAACGGAAGGGGGAAGAACAATGACGTTATCGGGGATCCGGACGATCATAAGCGAAATTTCGACCTTCCAGAACAAAGTCACGTATCGCGCGTGGCCTGTTGGAAAAGCGCCAAAACTGCCGTTTGTGTGTTACCTAGCAACGGACACGGACAACTTCGACGCAGACAATCACGTATGGAAAGTGATCCAGAACGTCGACGTTGAACTTTACACGGAAAAGAAAAGTCCTTCCGTGGAACAGGAACTTGAATCGGTATTTGACGCGAACTTCATTCCGTGGGACAAGACCGAAACTTGGCTTGAAGACGAACAATGCTACGAAATACTGTATGAAATCTCAATTTGAAAGGGGAACTAATCATGGATAAGGTGAAATTCGGTATCAAAAACGTTCACTTCTTCCCTATGAGTTCGTATATCAGCGCGGTTCCGACATACGGAACAGTTATCGACGTACCTGGCGCAGTTAGCCTTTCGCTGGCGGCACAGGGCGACATCAACAAGTTTTACGCTGATAACATTGTCTATTATCAGACAAGCGCGAACAATGGCTACGAAGGCGATCTGAACGTTGCACTTATTCCGGACGACGTTTACGAAGATATTTTCGGATATTCCAAAGACACAAACGACGTTATCACGGAAGATGCTTCCGCAACTTCGAAGGCTTTCGCTATGACTTTCGAAGAAGAAGGCGACCAGACCGGAACGAAATATGTTTTCTACAACTGCACCGCAACACGTCCTAGTCGCGATCTGAACACGATCGAAGACACGAAGACACCGACGACGCAGACTTTGACCGTTTCGGCGGCACCGCTGAAGAACGGAAAGGTTATGGCTATGACAGGCCCGAATACGGGTTCCGGCGTTCTGAATGGCTGGCATAGCAACGTTTATTTCTCACCGTCTACACCGTAGGGAAAAGATATGAACAAGAAAGTCACGGTCGACGACCTGGCAAAAGAAATAGCGCAATCTTTGAAGGATTTCGAAGGGGTTACGGATGAAGCGTGCGCGGCTGGGGTTATGTATACGGCTGAAGAAGCCGTAAAGAAACTTCGCGTCGCGCATCCGTCCGGATCCGGCGAATATGGTTCATGGGACGCATATAACAAGGATTGGGGCATATTTCAGACAAAAACGGATAAAAGGTATCACATAAAAGCGACGGTACATAACAAAAAGCACTATCGCTTGACGCATTTGTTGGAAAAAGGACACGCGCTTATCGGCGGCGGAAGGACGCGGGCATTCCCGCATATTTTACCCGTCGCAGACGACGCGGAAAACGAATTAGTGGAAAATATCAAGAAAAGGATTGAAAATGGATAAAATCATTAGCGTCGGCGGAAAAGACGTTAAATTCCGCGCAACGGCACGCACACCGCGGCTTTATCGTGCGATTATTGGACGCGACATGATCGCGGACATGAACAGACTTCAAAAGAAGTTCAACAAGATTAAAGGCGGCGAAGATGAAGCGCTGGATATTGTAGACCTTCAGATCTTCGAAGATGCGGCGTATATCATGGCAAGACACGCAGATCCGGACATGGAACAGACTTCAGCTGATGATTGGCTTGATACGTTCGATATGTTTTCGATCTATGAGATTTTGCCGCAGTTGTTTGAACTTTGGTCGATAAACACGCAACAAACGTCAACGCCTAAAAAAAAATAATGCCGATAGACCGTGAACCGAATGGCGCAATATTTATGCTTCGGTGCGCTGAATTGAATTTGAACGGCCCAGAATTGGACGAATTCACCGTCGGCATGGTCTATGACATGATTACAGAACGCACTAACGATCACGAAAAGTACGACAAAAAAGCACCCGCTGGAAGCATGGCTTCATTCTTCCGTGGCGAAATGAAGGTTCAATAAATGGCATCAACCAAAATTCGCGGAATTACAATCGAATTAGGGGCGGACACTTCCGGACTATCGAAAGCGCTGAAAGGCGTTAATACCGAAATCAAGTCCACACAGAAACAGTTAAAAGACGTTGAACGCCTGTTGAAGTTAGATCCCGGCAACGTTGAACTGTTAGAACAGAAACAACGGCTTCTTGGAAACCAGGTCGAACAGACCACGAAGAAACTTGACGCGCTGAAGGAAGCGCAGAAACAAGTTGGCGAAGAACTGCAAAAGACGGGCGAAGGTCAAGAACAATACGACGCATTGACGCGCGAAATTGCCGCGACCGAACGCGAATTGAAGGAAGCGGAACAGGCGGCGAAGTCCTTTAACGTCACGACGGAAAAAATCGCCGCGTCTGCCGAGAAATTGGCGGGCAAGTTTAACAACGTCGCACAAAAGACGAAAACCTTGTCAAAACTTGCGGGCGGACTTCTTGCCGGAATGGGTGCGCTTGCGGTCAAAACGGCACAAGAAGCGGACGAACTGTCGACACTTGCGAAGAAAACAGGCATTTCGACGGATGAATTACAGAAATTTCAGTATGCATCCGATCTGATCGACGTTGATCTTGATACAATGACGGGCGCTATGAAGAAGTTGAAGAAACAGTTGACTTCTACAAAAGCACCGTTCGAAGAACTTGGAATCGCAACAAAGGACGCGGACGGAAACTTCCGCGACATTACAGATATTTTTTATGACACGGTAGAAGCCTTGTCGCAGATCCCTAACGAAACCGAACGCGACGTTGTCGCTATGGAACTTTTCGGGAAGTCTGCCGACGAATTGGCTGGAATTATTGACGACGGCGGGGCGGCGCTTCGATCTCTGGGCGAAGAAGCCGAAAATCTTGGCGTTATCATTCCCGAAGAAAGCATAGAAAAGGCGAACGAATTAAACGACGCTATCGATCAGCTGAAGGCCGAAGCAACGGGAACGTTCGCAGAAATTGGCACTGAAATAGCGGAAATGCTTCTTCCCTATCTGCCGGAAATAAAGGAAACAATAGAAAGCGTTTTACAGGCACTTCGCGACATGGATCCGGACACGCTGGCGCTTGGCGCAAAATGCGCGGCTATCGTGGCGGCGATCTCTCCGATCGCATCCGTGGCGGCTTCGGCTACAACGGCTATCGGAAATCTGACAAAGGCGCTGGGCGGAATTGGCGACGTTGGCGTTTTGGGCGTAGTTGGTGCCGTGATAGTGGCTTTCGGATTATTTGGCGACAAGATACAGGAAGTCGCGGACAAGGTCGTCAACGGGGCGCTGAACTATCTGGCGACGGATTGGTCGGAAAAATTCGGCTTCATGGGCGAAGTTATGAATTCTTTCCAGGCAACGATCAGCGGGATTCTTGAAGGGCTTCAAAAAGAATTGAAAAATTGGGTCGACGTATATCGTGGCATCTTTACGGGCGATTGGGCGCGTGTATTGGAAGGCGCGAAGGGTCTGTTCAAAGGATTCGGCGAAGGAATTGTCTTCACGTTTAAGGCTATGTTGAACGAACTGATCGGACTTTTGAACGGATTCATTAACGCTATGAATATGATTCCGAATTTCAAGGGCGGACACGTTAACATTTCGAAAATCCCGTATCTTGCAACGGGTGGAACTATTTCTTCCGGTTCCGCTATCGTCGGCGAAGCGGGCGCAGAAATTCTTACAGTTGCGGGCGGATCTGCAACGGTAACACCGTTAACAGGTGCGGGCGGCGATACAAACGTTATCGGCCTGTTAGAAACCTATCTGCCTTATCTGGCGGCGGGGAATACTATCGTCATGGATAGCGGCGCACTTGTAGGAAGTATCGCGCCGGATATGAACGCGGCACTAGGAACAATCGCAATAAGGGGCGGCAAAAGATGAACGCTTTAACGTATGGAATCTCAATTTATGTCGAAGATAGCGGGAAGACGTTCCACACTCTGAACGATTGGAACTTGGCGCTTGGCAATAACAATTATATCGGCGATCCGGAAATGGAAACGACGTATATTCAAGTTCCTGGGCGGAACGGACTTATCGACGCGTCCGAAGTTGTGGCGGGGCGCAGAATCTATATCAAAAGGGCGCTATCATTTGAACTTGGCGGCGTGAATCCGCGCTTGAATTGGGACGGCATCATTTCGGGGATGCGGAACGACGTAAACGGTCGGATATGTCGGCTGACGATCGACAATGACACGTCATATTTTTGGCGGGGTCGTGTTTATGTGAATGGCTTTGACAGATTCCGCGACCTGGGAACACTCAAACTTGACGTTCCCGTGGCGGATCCGTACAAGTACGACGTGCTTTCGTCCGCGGATCCGTGGTTATGGGATCCGTTCAACTTTGAAACGGGCGTTATCATCCAGCAAGACGCAAAAGTTATATCGGGATCCGGTTCAATTACAATCCCTCACGGTCACATGCCGACTTGTCCGCAATTTGTCGTGTCAAGCCTTATTTCGGCACCGTTTACGGTAGTCAGCGAAGCGAAGTCTTATGAACTGACAACGGGAACGAATACGATTCCCGCGATCCTTGTCGGCGGTGAACAGGATGTCACGCTGGACTTCACCGGATCAGCGACGGTTCAAGTCGTTTATAGGGGTGGTAGTTTGTAATGTATCAAGTTAACCTTGGCGCATCAATTTTATATTATCCGGCAAACGCGGACTTCGCGATATACGACGCAAAACTTGACGAAGAAGTCGGCGCGGCTGGCGAATTTTCATTCAAAGTCCCGCCTTCTAATCCGCTTTATGGGAATTTGTCGCAAGGTGCGCTTGTTACGATCCTAAAGGACGGAAAAGAATATTGGCGCGGCGAAATAAAGGAATTATCCTATGACTTCGCAAAAGTGGCGGAAGTCTACTGTTTGGAAGACTTGGCGTTCTTGGCGGATGAATTCTTGGCACCCGCGGCGATTCTGGACGAATCTTACGCGCAAAGGTTCCAGGCGGCGTTAACTGCCTACAATCTGAACAGAACACCGGAACGACAATTCGCGATCGGGTACATTTCGAACGTTCAGAATTCGGATTTATGTAATTGGATCACGGAATATGACATGTCGATCCTGGACGACTTGCGGGAATGTATCGCGGGCGACAATGGCTATTTGAGGGTTCGCCGTGTTACCAGCGGGGCGACCGTTACGCGATATATCGATATTGTCCCGCTTGCGACATACGGACAACAGGCTTCGCAAACGATCGAATACGGTTACAACTTGTTAGACTACGTCAAGGAATCCGACATGGAGAACTTGACGAACGTCTTAACGCCTTACGGGGCGAATCTTGATACGGAAGTATACGAAGGATATTCCGCACGCTTGGCGGGAACGACGATACAGAACGACGATTCTATCGCGGCCTATGGACGACACGCGAAGGCGGTTGTATTTGAAAATGTCGAAGATCTCGTTCAGCTGAACGCCTTGGCTTCGGCCTACTTGACAAGATATAGTCAGCCAGAACTGACCATGGAAGTTGACGCGGTTGATCTGTCGGGAATTGAAAACGTTTCGGCGCTTAACCTTGGCGATTCGATCCATATTGTCGCGGCACCGTTCGCGGTGGATCAATGGTTATATCTAACCAAAATTAAGCGGGATCTGCAAAACATAGACAAAAACACGATTACACTTTCCGGTCGTGTCGTAACAGGGCGAACGTTAACGTCCCAGACGCAAGAAGCATCCGAAGCGATCAAGAAGATTCCGACAAAATCGTCGATTCTTGAAGCGGCGAAGAAAAACGCGATCGAGATGCTGAACGGAACAAACGGCGGCAATATCTATTTCGTTTTCAACGAAGACGGGCAGATTATTGAACAAGGCTTTTCGAACAATCCCGATCTGAACCAGGCAACGGCAATCTCCCGCTGGAACATAAACGGGAAAGCGATCCTTACACGCGATAATCCGAATGAAGATTGGACGGTTCAAGTTGCGGAAACCATAGACGGCGGGATCGTGGCGGACTTCATCACGTCCGGAACTATGTCTTGCGACCGTCTGAACGGCGGAGAAATCAACGGACAGACGATCAAGGGCGGCACAATCAACGGTTCATACATAACGTCCATTTATGGGAACGATTCGTCTTGTAAAGCAGAAATCGCTGGCGGATCCGTTGTAGTCTATGATACGTCGAATAACTATTTGAAGGTTATTTCAAACGATAACGTCAACAACTATTTGACGCTAGGTTCGCGACATATCGCGTGCAATCGACAAGGGCAAGGCTACGTCGAATTAGATACATACGACATCATGTATTATTTGTCGACGCACATATAAAACGAAAGGGGTTAAAACATGGCTGATATATCGCAATATTTACAGGATATTCTGGACGCAGTATACGGCGAACAGGTGCGCGGATCCATTCACGACGCGATTTCAATCATCAACGACGTTTCGGAAGTGGTTCTGACATTGGGAACGGCGGTCGATTCCGCGTCGTCTTCTTCGACGGGGTTCTTCACGAATTCGCTTTATCTGAATACGAACAGTTACGTTTTGTGGAAGTGCGTTGGTACGGATTCTTGGGCATCACAGGGCGTACTGAAGGGCGCGCCAGGCGTTGACGGGAATAAGTGGTATCGCGGAACGGGAATCAGCGGAAAAGCGGCGAATCCGACGGTCTATTCGGGATCGGGAATCGCTATGGCGAATCCGAACGACTTTTATCTGAATCCGGTTGAAGGCGCGGTCTATTATTGCGTTACGGGCGGAAATGCTTCGACGGCTACGTGGTCGTACGACTTCACAATGACAGGCGGTGGCGGATCGTCCTATACTGCCGGAAACGGTATCGATTCGACCGATCTGGCGAACGGAACGATCACGCTGGACTATGGAACGGTTTCCGGATCGAACACGACGAAGCCCGTCACGGGAAAAGCCGTGAACGACGCTTTGCCGACGGTCTACGACGGAACACTTACGATCCAGCAGAACGGAACGGCTAAAGCGACATTTTCCGCGAATACAAGTTCCAGCGCGACGGCGAATATCGTTACGGATTCATGGTTCGGCACTTCGGCGCAGATCCAGAGCGATAACACGGTTACTTTTACAGGCGTTGATGATTCCGACAATAACGGTTACGACCTGTACTGTAATAACAAACTGATCGGCGTAACGGCTTTATCTGTTACCGGAAACGGTACAAGTAACGCGACGCTGGTTTACACCACAAGCGGCGGCGCACAAGGCGACGTTTGCTACTTAAGGATCATTAAATAACGAAAGGGGATTCGATTATGGAAACAAAATACTTTGTAGCGCGGGCTTTTCGGTACAAATCAAGCGGGAATTGGGAATATAGCCTTGTAGGAATGTATGATAACATTTCCGCGGCCAAACAGGCGTATCATTCCACAATGGGAAGCATCATCAAGGCGACAAACGACTTCGCTATGGTTATCCTGTACGATTCTTACGGGAACAAGATCATGTCCGACTTCGATTCTACTTACGAAGAGCCGGAACCGAACGAAGAATAATTGACGCTCGTCAAGTAAATTGCGCGTTAATGAGAAATTTGTTGACGTGCGTAAAGTAAAATCCACGCGGCGCGGTCAGAAATGATCGCGTCGTTTTGGTTGGAAGGAAGGATATTTTATGGCAAAAGTTAGGGCAGGTTTAAGCGGCGCTAGCGGTGGCGGTGGAAATGCTTTGCCGTTTGTAACAGATAACGGACACTATCAAACAAATACTTGCAATCTTGCGCTTGATAACGATGATACAACGTGGTGGATTAGCGCAGGTTCTAATCCGAGTTATGGCGGATATATTTACGCAGATTATGGTGAGGTGGTTTCCTTAAAAAAGGTTATCGTAAGGACGGGGAATTATAACAATTCTAATGTCAACAACACCATAAATATATATGGCGCTGATATAAATAACCAAAACAAGACTTTAATCGCAACTACAACGGCAAAGTATACGGACGGACGAAAAGAGATTCAATTAACGGGTTCGTACAGATACTACTATTTCGAAGCCGTTGGATCAAGCGCCGGTTTTGGTTCGTTTTCGCATTTGTCGACCTATCAATAATGAAAATATTGAAACACGCAATAATCGCATACATCCTTTTAACTTCGCTTGTATGCGTTGCAAAAATCATAGTTGAAGTATTGGGGGCATAAATGACAGTTGAATTGACGGAAAAAGAAAAGAAACTGCTAGAAATAATGATTAAATCTTGTTTTGAGGACGGTATGTTTTCTCGTCTTTTTAACATCGGCTATTCGTTTGACGGAGAACTTTATACCGATAACGATTTAGACTATCTAGCCAAAAAACTTGATATTGATTTCATGGGGGGGCATAAATGCACATTCTAATTATCCTTTGCATCCTTGAGGGGGTGTTGTTTTGTGTTAATTGGGCCGAATTTGTCGAACGAAGGGGGAAGGAATAATGTCTAATCAGACATACGATATTTTGAAGAAAATCGCGCAAGTGTGGCTTCCGGCTATCGGGACACTATACTTCGCTTTGGCTAGAATCTGGAATCTTCCCTTTGCGGAAGAAATCGTTGGAAGCATAACGGCTATCGATTGTTTCCTGGGCGCTATTCTTGGCATTTCAACGGCAATTTACAATAAGGGGACGGACAAATGACCGAATCAATTATTGTTGCGCTTATAACGGGCGGAATAACGCTGATCGGAACGGCGCTTTCGAATTGGCTGAATCATTCGAAGACGATATATCGGATAGACATTCTCGAAAAAAAGGTCGAAAAGCATAATAATTTTATGGAAAGACTTCTGATCGCGGAAGGCTCGATCCGCGTCCTGGAAGAAAAGCAAAAGGATCTTGAAGGCGATCTGTCCGACATGAAGCGTTCAGCCGTATAGGGGGAAGGTATGAAATATACAGATACGACGTTTCTTGAAACGCTGAAGCCGTACGTTTTGGCGGACATGAAGTCTTCGGGGATCCTGGCAAGCCTTACGGCAAGCCAGGCGTTCATAGAATCCGCGCGCGGAAATTCGGGCTTGGCACAATCTCCCAACAATAACCTTTTCGGCGTTAAGGGTTCATACAACGGGAAATCCGTCAAAATGTGGACGACCGAATACGTGAACGGGGCCGCGATCCGTGTTTTGGCAGATTTTAGACGTTATCCTTCTTGGGCGGAAAGTATCGCGGATCATTCCGCGTTGTTTAATCGGCTGAAACGATACGAGAATTTGCGCGGGCTTACCGATTACAAATTGGCGTGCAAGTACGTCAAACAAGACGGCTACGCAACAAGCCCGTCGTACGAATCGACGCTTTTGTCCTGTATAAACAAGTACAAGTTGTATTTGTGGGACGCTGAAGTTCTTGGAACGTCTTCCGGATCCGCGAACGTGAAACAACTTCCGGTTCTGAAGATCGGATCCAGGGGCGAATACGTCTTGGCTTGGCAGAAATTCTTAAACCAAAACGGCTATTTCTGCGGCGCTGAAGACGGGATTTTTGGCAAGAACACCGCAAACGCAGTTATGGACTTCCAGCGAAGCCGCGATCTGGATCCGGACGGAATAATCGGTCGGAACACCTGGGCGGCTATCGGTTTATAAATTTGGTTTCTTCTTATTTTCCGCATTCCGTTTCATTCCAACAGGGGCGGCGTTCCTTCGTAGAAGTGGGCGTCGCTTCGTGGCGGAAAGTTACACGAAAGTAACAAAACGGGGCGCAAACGCGCGAAAATAGGCATTTATTTTATTCGTTAAGTAAATATTTGTTTACATAGTTGTTAAGCGCGAAATCCCGCCAAAACGTCGAATATTCGGCATAAAGGCGGGATCTTTTTTGTTTCCATAATTCTTCCAAAATCGGGGCAATTTTTCCGCGGAAGTAACATGAAAGTAACAAATCAATATTCAATTCTGTTCAGATTCGATCGCAATTCTTCGATCGTCAAGTGTATGTATGCCTGTTCCAAAATCGAATCGGGCTTGTGTCCCATGATCCGCTGGATCGTCAACTTCGGAATCCCGACTTTGTTCGCTTTTGTTGCGAAAGTATGGCGCGTGTCGTACGGTTTATGATTCGGAAACGTCGTTTTGATAAAATACTTGAATCGCGCTTCCGATACGTTGAACAATTTGGATCCGCTGGATTCCATAGCACGTAGGATGATCGGCTTGATCTTGTCGTGAATCGGGATCGTACGTACCGACATTTGGTTTTTTCCTTCCTGGATCCGGAACGTCCATTCGTCCAGATCGACGGAATCTTTTTTCATGTCCCGAAGTTCCTTTATTCGCATCCCTTCATATAGAAGAACAAGCATAAAGTCAAAGTCGCGCGTTCCTTCATGCGTCCATATTTCGGCGACTTCTTCAGCTGAATATATTTCGCGCCGGATCTTCGTGTCGTCTTGTTGGATATGGATATAATCGACGTAGTTTTGTTGTATTATGTCGTTTTGCGCCGCATATGTGTATATGTGGTTCAGAACTGTTCTAACAATAGACTTCACGCCGCTTCCCTTGTCGATCGAATCGAACAGATCTTGAAGCGTTCCTGCCCGAACGTCCGCGATCCGTTTATCCGCGATCGGTTCGATATATGTCCGAAATTTGGATTCATAGACGGACATTCTGGAAGAAGAAACGTCGATCTTGTCTTTTATGCGATTCCATATATGACGGATCGTTATTGAAAAGAAATCGGGATTAACGTTGTTCGCGTTATATTCCGCCAGGGCTTGCGCGGCATCCTTGCGCGTTGCGTAATATCCCAGAACGATCTGTTTGTTATACGCCTTTTTCGTGTCAAAGTTTACGACGCGTCCGGTCGTGATCCGTACCATGAACGGGCGGCGACGGTTTCCTTTTAATTTTGTTATGGATCCGTAATTAGGGGGATTTCTCATAGTTCGCCTTCCTCTTCTTCTTCTCCGTACATGAACGCCAAAGACTTCTTATAATATTCAGCCAGACGGTAAAGCGTCTGCACGTTTGGCAACGATAATCCCTGTTCCCAGGACGCTATCGTCGTCGGTTTCTTTTCTACCAGGTCGGCGACTTCTTCTTGCGTTAGTCCTTTTTCATGTCTGCAATAAACAAGCGCTTCGCGGATCCCGTTTCTGATTTCTTCGTCTGTTTTCATGGCTTTTCCCTTCCTTTGTTTCGGTTCTTAATTGGGATTATATCACGTTTATCGGACAAACTACTAAAAAAATGTAGATTTTTTTCAAAAAAGTATTGCATATACTAAAAATTAGTAGTATTATGATTCCAGGGGGTACGAAAATTTAGTAGTAAAGGAAAGGAAGGAACGGAAAATGACGGAAGAAAGAATCTACAATTTAGCATGGTCGCAACAGTTGATGATCTGGGGGAAAGAAAAGGACGCACTCGACAGACTTCCGGACAACGAAATCTCACAGATCCGCGAAAGAAAAGCATACGAAAGACTTATCGAGATCGAAACCATGATGAAAGCGAAAGGTTACAAGTAAAGAAGACGCTGGGCCAACGGCGAAACGGGCAGAAAGGAAACGGAATGAAAAGAAGCGAAATGAACTTACATCAACGGGAAGCGTTCGATTATATCTGCGAAGTTATGAGCGAATATATCGGCGGATATGAAAACACTTTATCGGATTATCCGGAAGGAACGGAAGAATACAAGGAAGCAAAAGATTTTCTAGGACAGGGACACGACGAATTGAAGGGAATTATTTACGACGAAGTTATGGCGATCAGCGACGCGGGAACGGCGAAGCACTTAAGATTTGCCGGAACAGACTTCATAATGGAACGGATCGACAAGCGACTTGTAAAGTGGGGATATTAAATCATTCGGCTGGGCTATCGGCAAGACGGGCAGAAGGGAAAAGGAATGGAAACGGGAATCTTTTATAGCGAATCACGTAAAACATGGAATCTTTTCGTAGACGGGGAATGGATCTACGAAGGAACGTACGAACAGTGCGAAGAAATGTACTATAACTGCATTGAAGATTAAGGGGGACGGGGAAGAAATGACAAAGACACAAGTCGTTAAAAGACTAGTAAAGGAAGGCTTCGGACTTCCGAAGGCTATCGAAATATACAACAAATTATCAAACAACGGATTCTACCAGGTCGAAAGATCCGAACTGAACAAATGGATCAAAGAAAACGGCTTTTGAATCACTATATTTTTTTACGAATCAACTACTAAAATTTAGTAGTAGAAAGGGGGCAAAGGATGATCGGATTAAGGATCGGTCAATATCTGAAGGAAAACGGAATCAAACAGGCGTATCTGGTCGAAAAGACGGGGATTCCCGCTTATGCGATTTCAGATATTTGCACAGGCGACAGGAAGTCGATCGACGTTCTGGCATATTACAAGATCTGTAAGGCGCTGGGCGTGGATCTGATGACGTTCATTTCTGAAGGGGAAGCGGAAGTATGACAGTAAAGGAAGCGGCAAAATACTTGGATTGGACGGAATTATTTCTTCGCGAAGCGATAGCGCAAGGACAAGTCGACTTCGGCGTTTGTCTGAAAATGCCTGGATCTTCGCGGCGGACGTTCAAGATCAACGAAGAAAGGATTAAGGCATGGAAGAATGGTACGAAGAAGTAACGGTCTGGTCGTGGTTGGGCCTAGTCTTCATGGCACTAGCGACAATCGTTATGGCTGGATGCGTGTATTGGATGTTCACATGGTAAGGGGTGGCAAGATGCGTGAAGTGGTTATTATCAGCGCGATTCTACTAATCGCCGTGATTATATGGAAGCCACGGCAGAAAGGGGGTTAATGATGCGATACGGGGATCCGGAATACAATCGACGGCTGGAACTTATTCAGACAATACCGTCGGATCCAATTTCGAACAAATTTGACGACGAAGATCTGTCTGTTCATTCAGCTGAAAAGATGCGGGACTTTGAGATCCGGCACTTGCAAGAACTGACAGACCAGGCGACAAAAATGGACGAAAACGAGCAAATGGCAACGGCGCGCGGGCTTAATATCGCGGTTCTACACAATGCGATCGGCGAATACATCACGCGCCAGGAACTAAAAGCGGCAAAAATCGACGAAGCGTCGGAAATTTAATGTAAAGAGAGGGGAAAATACATGAAAAACAATCAACTAAAAGGGGTTCAGAAATTGGATCTGGAAATGGCGAACGTTCAATGGAACGTGAACAAGTGGCAGTTGTGGACGATCAGAAACAACGTCGGCTTGATTCTGGAAGACGGAAAGGTCGTAGGCTGGGAAGTTAAGCCGGAAAGGTTCCACAAATGAAGTACCACGGGGTCGAATACGTCGGACTAGGCAGAACAATCGCGCCGTGTCGTGATTGCGAAAAACATTCGGCGGAATGTCACGCAAAATGCGAAGCGTATCTGGAATTCGAACAGATCCACGCAAGGGAACGCGAACAGATCCACAAGAACAAACACAAGTACAATTTAGGTTTTGGCGCACGTTGGCGATCTGAAAAGGAACTTGCACAAGAAAACGTCGCAAGGCGGCAAAGGAAAGCCAAAGTTTTCAAACAGACCATGAAATGAAAGGAAACGGAATGAACACACTATACGACATTGTAGGCGATTTTCAAGAAGTCTATTCGCTTATGACCGATCCGGAAGTAGACGAACAGACGATTCTTGACACTTTGGAAGGAATCACGGGCGAACTTGAAGTGAAGGCGGAAGGCTACGTTCAAGTTATGCGGCAGTTAGACGCGGAAGCGAAGGCGCTGGATGCGGAAGCGGACTTTTTCAAGAGGAAGGCGGAAATCCGCAAAAACAATATCAAGCGCATGAAGGAAGCGTTGAAGAACGCGCTGATCGCAACAGGCCACGACGACAAGAACGGCTTGAAAGCGGGCAACTTCACTTTAAAGGTTCAGAACAACGGCGGGCTGGCACCGCTGAAGATTACGGGCGACGTTCCGGAAAGCATGACAAAGGTTATTGTCGAACCGGACAACGACAAAATCCGCGAATATCTGAAGGATCATGCGTGCGATTGGGCGCATCTGGAAGAACGCGGGCGACACTTGGCTATCAAATAGGAAAGGAAGGGAAACGGAATGAATGTATACGAGAAATTGTTAAAAGTTCAGACAAAACTGAACGCGCCGAAGAATCGACAGAACAAGTTCGGCGGCTATTCTTACAGATCGTGCGAAGACATCCTGGAAGCGGTTAAGCCGCTTTTGGCGGAAGTCAAGGCGATCATCTTAATCAAGGACGCGATCGTTCAGATCGGCGAACGCTACTACGTCTACGCGCAAGCCTTCTTCTACGATCTGGAATCAAAAGACGGAACGTGCAATATGGTATCGGCGGATGCTTACGCAAGGGAACCGGACGAAAAGAAGGGCATGGATCCGGCGCAGATCACGGGAACGGCTTCTAGTTATGCCAGGAAGTACGCATTGAACGCACTTCTTCTTATCGACGACGCAAAGGATCCCGATACGAACGAATATCACGCAGAAACGGAAGCCAAAGTGACGAAGATCACGAAGGCGAAGAAGACGGAACCGGACGTTCTGGACGAATACGTTACGGACGCACAACTTGAAGTTCTTGAACGCCTGTTGAAGCGTGCGGACGTTGAACCGTCAAAGTTCAATTCAATATACGGCTTGGCCGTTCTGTCTGAACTTCCGGCGGCGAAGTACGACGAAGCGGTTAAGAAGTTGGAAACGGCAATTCAGATTAACGAAGGAAAGGGGAAGTAAATCATGTTTAGTGCTGGCAGTTTTGCAAAAATATGGGAAGTGAAGCGAAGCGAAGAAAAATACATTGATCTTCGCGTCAGCACTTCCAAAAAGATCGGGGAAGGGAAGTACGAACAGGACTTCGGCGGATTTGTCCGTCTGATCGGAAAGGCCCGTTCCGAAGGTGAATATCTGAACGAAGGCGACACGTTCAAGATCGTTCGTTGTGGCGTGGAAAATCACTACGACAAGGAAAAGAAGCAGACGTTCACGAATTACATCATCTTCGAAATCGAAACAGACGACGCGAAGGATCTGGAAGAAGAGAATCCGTTTGTGAAGAAATGATTATTCAGATAGACACACGCGAAAAGGCGCGGGCGATCCAGCAGATCAAGGCTGAATTCGCGAAACAGAATATCGAAACCATAACGTCGAAATTGTGGGTCGGCGACTATGCCAGGATCGACAACATGACGACCGTTATCGACAGGAAACAGAACTTGAATGAATTGGCGGGGAATATCGTTGAAAAACGGTTTCACGCAGAAATTCAAAGGGCGCATGATGCGGGGATCAAGATCATCTTCTTGGTCGAACACGGCCGAACCGTCAAGGATCTAATCGACGTTCTGTTCTGGGACAATCCACGGCTGAAGGAAAGCCCGCGTTGCATAAGCGGTGAACACCTGTATAAGAGCATGAACACGCTTTCGGATCGCTACGGCGTAGAATGGCAATTCTGCACGAAAGCGGAAACGGGGAAACGGATTATCGAGATATTGAAGGACTATAAATGAATTCTGAAGACATTAAGCGAACAACGTCCATGACGGACGTTCTGAACAGATACGGAATGAAGGCGGATCGCCACGGGATGCTTTCGTGTCCATTCCACGGGGCGGACAAACACGCATCCATGAAGATATACAAAGACGGCTACCATTGCTTCGCATGTGGCTCACACGGCGATATTTTCGGGTTCGTTATGGAATATGAAGGCTTGGACTTCAAAGGCGCGTATAAGGCGCTAGGAGGGGTCTATGCCTATGAATCCGAACAGGAACGTCGGAAAGCATCTATCGGGATTAAACGTCGCCAGATGCAAGCGGAATCAGCCAAAAGGAAAGCGGAACGGATCCGCAAGGAACGTATCGACCTTCAGAACGATATAACGGCGTATCGGGCGCTATTGAAGACGGTTCAGCCTATGTCTGACCGTTGGTGCGACTATATGTCGGACTTATGCCAAAGTCTTCAGCTGAAGGAATGGAACGACACTTATGGATTATAAAAACATGACTAAAGACGGGATTTTGGAAGATTCCGTCTATGAAGAAATAATAGACGAACAAGATCCGGTTCGGCGGGCGGACTTCGTGAACGAACTTCTATCCAGGGCGAAGGAATTAAACGTCAAAGAAGAAGTCAAGCGCAAACTATCGGCTTACAAGAAGATCGAACGCGAACTTCACAAAAAGGATCTTCCGACAAAGCCAAAGGCACCGACGAACAGTATCACGGCGTTTGATTATCCGGCTGGCTTGTCTGAAATGCGTTGCGGGTGCTGGATCGCAGACGAACAGGGCGTACGGACGTATAACCTATTCGGTGAAGTGCTGGCTTGTTATCACCCGATCTTGATAGCGGATCGCTATGTCAACGCAGAAACGGGCAAAGAAAAGGTCAAACTTGCGTTTAAGAAGGGTCCGATCTGGAAGGAAATCACGGTCGATAAGGCGGTTATCGCGTCTTCGTCCAAAATAGTCGGACTTGCCGATTATGGCGTGTCCGTCACAAGCGAAACGGCGAAGAATCTTGTCCGGTTCTTGGCGGATCTTGAAAATCTGAATCTTGACATGATCGAAACAAGGACTTCCACGTCGAAGTTCGGCTGGATCCGCGATTATTCGGAATTCATGCCGTACGGGGTCAATATTGAATTCGATTCGGCGGCGGGGTTTCACGATCTGTTCAACGCGGTCAAGCCGACGGGGAATCGGGACAAGTGGTACAAGTTGATCCTGGAATTGCGGACATGGCGGAAAAAAGAAATCGCCGTATACATGGCGGCGGCTTTCGGATCCGTTCTGTTAGAGCCGTTGAAGATCCTTCCGTTCATTGTGAACTTGTGGGCGGAAACAGGAAAAGGCAAGACCGTCAACTTAAAGGTCGCCGCGTCTATCTGGGCGAATCCGTCGGAAAATAAGTACATCACGGATCCATGCGGAACGGACACGGCCCGCGAAGTCCGGAACAACATTTTGAACAATCTTCCGACAATGATCGACGATCTATCGAAGATGCGCGACCGTTACGGCTACGACGCAGTATCGGACTTTGTTTACACACAATGCGGCGGGAAGGGAAAAGACCGTTCAAACAAGGAATTGACGACCAGGGAACCGACGCGCTGGCAGAACATCACAATAACGAATATCGAACGACCGTTGACGACGGAACACATGAAGGGCGGGGCCGTGAACAGAATTCTTGATTTTGAAATGGAACCGACAGAACTGTTCCAGCAGATCAAGGGTAACGCCGTTTGTAAGGTCGTCGACAACAACTACGGGTTCGCCGGAAAGGAATTTATCGACGCAGTTTTAGAAATCGGCTGGGCGGAAGTGGCGCGGATCCAGCAAGACTTCTATTCGCAAATCGAAACACTTTCGGACGGGAAAAAGGAAGAAAAACAACTTCTTCCGCTTTCGGTTCTGCTTACGGCGGACAAGATCGCGACGGACTATCTGTTCAAGGACGGAATATATATGGATCCGGAAGAACTGATCGTTCAGCTGAAGGATCGGGAAGACGTTTCGGAATATGCCAGGGCTTACGAGTGGTTGAAGTCTGAACTTGCCGTGAACTGTAACCACTTCACGCGCTGGATCAAGACAAAAGGCGCAAGCGGAACAACGGTCAACACGGAACAAACTATCGTATCGGGTGAATTGTGGGGATCCGTCGAAGGGGACTATACATTCATTTACAAGTCTGTCTTCGATCAGTTATGCGACAAGGGAAATATTTCACCCAAAGGGTTCTTGTCCTGGGCGAACGCGCACGACATTATAAAGGTTTCGGACGGACACTTCACCAAACTAAAGCGAATAGGCGACAATGCGCCGCAAAGGTGCGTCTGTCTGAAAACGTCGGATTCTGAAGCGTTTTTGGATGCTGACGACTACGATCTGGGCGACCTTCCATTTAATTGAATGTAACCAATGTAACCGCTTCGCATTTTTCAACATGTATATATATATAAAGTCACATAAAAAATCGGAATTCTGAAATTTTTTTCTTACTCGCGTAGGAAGTCCGGAACAAAGCGGTTACACGGTTACAACCCGCATAAATACTGAATTTTAGGCGGTTACAAAAGCGGTTACAAAGCGGTTACAAAAGCGGTTACAAATGAAAGGTTATACACAATGGATAAACAAAAGTTAAATAATGATTTAACAAAATGTATCTGGTCTAAATATGAAAGCGTTAACGATTTTAATGATATGGACTTTGTTTGTTCTTATTATAGGGGCAATTTCTGTTATTGTGATGAATCGTGCGTTCATTATGAACCGGAAGAAAGGGGAAAAAGGGAAAATATATGAAAATGATAAAGAAAAAACTAGAAGACGCTTACGAGGTAGGCGACCGCATCCATTTCGATACATGGCGGGAATTATTAAATCGCGCGTTTGCGCTTTCAAGCGTTGGCTATGGCGTGGCGGTTCTTGGATTTTCAGATATGGCGGATAACGTCTTAACGATAACGGCGTTGCCGGAAAGGAAGGAAACGGAATGAGAATATTAGTCGCTTGTGAAGAATCACAAAAGGTTTGTAAAGCATTTCGGAAGAAAGGGCATGAAGCCTATTCTTGCGACCTTCTTCCCACAAGGGGGGGGGCGTGACGAATGGCATATCCAGGCGGACGCATTAGAAATTGCAAAAATGGATTGGGATATGGTTTTGGCATTTCCGCCTTGTACGCATTTGGCAGTAAGCGGCGCGGCTTGGTTCGAAGAAAAACGAAGAAACGGAAAGCAGTATATGGGTATGGGTTTCTTTTTGGCTTTTACGGCGCTGGATCACGTTCCGAAAGTTGCTATCGAAAATCCGGTCGGAATAATGAGCAAGTTATACAGAAAGCCGGATCAGATAATTCATCCGTGGCAATTTGGCGACAATCACGAAAAGACGACTTGCCTTTGGCTGAAGGGGCTTGATCCGCTGAAGCCGCTTGTAGAAGAAAAGCCGGAACTTGAAACCTTTGAATGGATAGACAGTAAAACAGGCAAAACGAAACGTCAGCCAAAATGGTACGCCGACGCATGGAAACTTCCAGCGTTCGAACGTTCCTTGGTAAGAAGCGAAACATTCGACGGAATCGCGCGGGCTATGGCTGAACAATGGGGGTAAACAATGAACGAAGGCGCAGTATTCATAGGAACTAACAACGAAGACATGGTCGAATTTCTGCAATACGTCCGCGAAAGGGGCGGGGAATGTATCTGCACAGACTATGACATGAAAAGAATTCAAATTGTGAAGGGGACGACAAATGATGAAAAAGTGGAACTTTTTAATATTGACGGCGTTCTTGGTGTCGTTAATGTTGACAACACCGATCCAGGCGAAGCTGAACAAGCGGGACGGCGTGAACTATTACAAGGGGACGAAGGAAACTTACTACAATCTGAATATGAAACGGATCTACGAACGGGCTGACCGGAACTTCGGTTCGCATCACAAGAAATGGATTCGCGACGACGGGGTGAAGTGCTACGGGCCTTATGTGATAGTAGCGGCACCTCTGGACGTTCATCCGTACGGATCCATAATCGAAACGTCACTAGGCGAAGGGATCGTTCTTGATACGGGGGCTTTCGCTGAAACAAACAAGGACCAGATCGACATAGCGGTCGATTGGTAGAATATGAAGCACTATATCGAAGTTCTAAACAGAATGTTACATGATCCGTGGACGTGGTATTTTGTGGCGTTGCTTACTGTTTGCGCCGTGGTATACGTCTTCGGGGATAGGTGGAAGAAATGAAAAGATACTTGTTTCCGCTTGCGGACGGAAGATTCCTGGAAGTAAAGCAAAACAAAATCGACAATGCGCTTCCGTATATCGAACGTCGGCTGGAATGGTTTCTTCCGGTCGAGTGCGTCGAGAAAGACGAAATCAAAAAGGTTATCAACTATATTCGCGTCAACGTGAATCGCGATTGTCGAAAAGAAGAGGTCAACGGGCTGGTCGCGCAGATCAAGAATTTGTTGTTAGAAACGCTGGATCACATGACGACTTACGAACTGCACCGCTGGCAAGAATACAAATATGATGATATGGAAGGGGAAGAAGAATGTTTGAAATTGGAAAAAGAGATTGCGCAAACTGCATCTGGCACGATACGTCCTGTACGAAATTTAACTGTCAAGAAATAACGCGAAGCCAGATCATGCGGATTCTTGGTGTAGTCGCTACGTGCGAAGCGGTACAGGCGAACACACACGCGGGGTTCATTGAAAAGGAAACGGCGAAGGTCGTCGGCTATGAGCATATCGCGGAGATTTTGAAAGGGGGACATGATGACAAGGCGGGATCTTGAGAAAGTCTATTACCTGAAACGTGAATTGAAAATGTGGGAACGTCGCTATGAAGAATTGATAGCAGATATGTCGCAAGATACGGTCGCGCCGGACGGGATGCCGTATTCCAGAACGAACAAGGTTTCTAGTCCGACGGAATCGAAAGCGATACAGATCGCGGATCATGCCGAACTGATCCGAGGGAAGGCGGCGGAGATCCGGTTAGCGATACGGGAAGTCGAATCCTTTATTGTAGGAATTGAAGATCCATTCATTAGACAGATCGTGGAACTTCGTTGTGTGTACTGTATGTCTTGGGAAGAAGTAGCGGATAAGATCGGATCCAGCAATTCGCCGGACAACTTGCGATTGATCTATCATAGATTCGTCAAATCGAAATTTGAAACAAATGAAACGCAATAGTGTGATATATTGTATGTGGGAAAAGGGATAAGCCAGGAAAGCGCTTGTCCTTTTTCTTTTGTTGGTGAAACTATGGGAAGCATGAGAAGCGAAGCGCCGAAGGAACAGAAACAGTTTTATCATTCCGCGGCGTGGAAGAAATGTCGGCGTGAATATATCGCAAGCGTCGGCGGGTTGTGCGAACGTTGTTTGTCGAAAGGAATTGTTCGACCTGGAAGAATCGTACATCATAAGATATACGTTTCAGCTGATAACATCCAGGATCCGGAAGTTCTTCTTGATCGGAACAATCTTGAATATCTATGCCAGGATTGTCACAACATGGAACATAATCCAAATAGCAGGCGTTATTTTATCGACGAGTGCGGACGAGTGATCGCGAAATGAAATAGCCCCCGTTATTTTTATTTTTTGGAAGGGCCTTGGGGAA
>Ga0265301_10001812_pt1 | contig 26647 bp, 34 predicted proteins | sample AusTroGonzalo_MG_2_FD_193488 | JGI IMG/M metagenome (GOLD analysis project Ga0265301, IMG submission 193488) | Bovine rumen microbial communities from tropical cattle in Woodstock, Queensland, Australia - Gonzalo_04 | ecosystem: Host-associated > Mammals > Digestive system > Stomach > Rumen ... | reverse complement strand
GAGCGACGAGTGGTACGAGAAGGTGTCCGAGTCCCGCGAGTACCCCGTGAACCTCTACATCACTACCCGCTATGATGATGCGGATGCGGCGGAGCAGTTCCTCAAGGAATTGGGCGGGGAGGATATTACCGTGTCCAAGAGCCGCAACGGCGACGGGCTGTACGTGAGTGTCGAGGGCGACGGCGTGGATGCTTTCCTGGATGTGTACAGGGAAAGGTTCGACGACATCGTGAAGTCCTGCGATGTGGACGCCACCGGCTGGACGGACCCCGTGGACCTAAAATATTATCTGTAGGAGCCGCAATGAAAATCAAGATCACGAAAGCACTGGAATCCAAGAAAGGTCCTGCTAAGAAACAGGAACGCCAGGGATACGCCGATAACGATGTCCGCCTGAACGGCGAGGACCTCGTATTTGTCGTTACCGGCGTCACTACGGAAGACCGCGGGTATGACCTGGCGGTATCTGTAAAGGAAGGCGAGACGTACACCCTTGACGAGCTCGGCTACGAAATCAGCGGCATGTGCGAAAACTGCAACGGTTACCCGACTGCAACCCGTATGGACGATATTCTAGTAGTCGCCATCCAGGCTCCCGTTCAAAACGACGATGGCGAGCTTACGGAAGACTACTGGGACGCCATCGTTATCGAGGGCTACGTCAAGGTCGTCGGCGACAAGCTGGACGACGTTGCGACATACCTCGAAGGCTAATTGTTCCTGACACTCAACGTGAGTCCTCTCCTCCTGAATGGGGGAGAGTTTTTTATTACTTATTTCTTACAACTATACTTTGCTACGGAAAATGAGTTATATTTGGAGTACATAATAAGAGGATAGCATAATGAACTGGAACAGAAATATCAACGATATCCCGCCCCGTACCGAGGTGCTCGTACTTACGGACCTCGGCGAGGTGCTTATCGCCATGCGTCCCCGCAAGAATGGCAGATATTTGGACGTGAAGACCGTGATTAATGGCAAGATAGAATGGCTCAAGAATCAACTAGACCTGCGTAAATGGGGAAACATGCCTTATTGCCCTGTTGTCTACTGGAGCAGGATTGATAACCTTATGAAGAAACAGTACAATGCCGTGTTTGCACCGAACCCCCGTTGGGACAGGATGTTTGAACTATGAACACGGCCAAGGAAACAAAATATCAAAGGGACCTGCGGATAGCCGATAGCCAGAACGGCAGGAAGCTGTACACAAGAACCGTGCCTGACAAGAGGCGCAAGCTACGGGAGAAATACAATGAGGAAGATTGAGGAACAGGAAATAGTGACTAAGGTCTCGTACGAGGCCATGGACGGCAAGCGGTTCGCCTCGGAGGAACTCTGCCGGGAATACGAGAGCACGGCCACCGTGAGCCTCAAGGACCTCCTGGTCAAGTACGACCGCATCCAAAACGATGCCATTATACATATGCAGGCGTGCATCGACAACGAGGACACCGAGTGTGCGCACGACACCGCGGACAGGATACTCTGCGATGTGCTGCAGGCCATCGGTTTCAATACGTTGGTAGAGGCGTACGGCAAGGTCGAGAAATGGTACGCATAGGAGATGTTTTATGTTGTTTCTAATTCATAACGACCGTATTATCGCTCACGGGACGTGCAAGGAGGATTTCTCCAACGCTATCACGGAGATTGTCGGTAAGATGCTTAGTAGTTGTTGCCACGTGGAACTTTTGCATAACTCCGGGGCATTTGTTGATGGCAGTTATTTGAAGCCCTGTAATAGTTTTAGCGAAAAGGTCGCCTCTATTAGGGATATGCTTTTAGAGGATTATTATATGATACGTGTCGCGTATAATGATACTTTTTCTAGTTGGCTACGCATACAGGAATACAACTTGTAGGAGGCAACCCATGGAATACACGAGCATAAAGGCTATGAAGGCGGCGATGGCGGCCCAGATCGTGGCGAAGCCCGAGAAGACCCTCCGGGCGCTTATCACTATATACAACGCACAGACCGCGGACGAGAAGTCCTCCCGTGCCGTGAACACATGCAACGGGCGTGGCTTCACCCCCACGGACGCGGGCATCCTCTCGGGGATAGCGAGGCACGTCCTCGCCGGGAGGAAGGTTACGGACAAGCAGATGGACGCGGTGCGCTCCCGTATAGCCAAGTACGCGGGGCAACTGGTTAGGCAGTCCCTCGCCCGCGGGCTCATCCGCAAGGTGGGGCGAGTATATCTCTATGGTAAGGCACTGGAGGAACTATGACGCATCAAGAATTTGCACAGGCCGTGATGGCCGAATGGAACCTTGTGCCGGGGCAGATGTGCCAGTCTTGTTACTGTCACTGGTACCACTACACGATTTCGTCCGGCATTCCTTTTCCGGAAAACAAGATTATCGGAGAGTACATGCTACGCAAGGGCGAGGCGGTGTTCGTGCTCTACAAGCAGGACGGAACGGAGATTGTATATGAGGCTCACTAAAGAATATTGTCAACTACCCACGCCCTAAAGGGCGTGAGTTTGTACGGCTCCCATTGTTACCGCAGGGAGACTGATGTACGATTGGGTGGTTGACTTGCACCCTGCCTTCCAGGTTCTCAATGCTCCATCAAGGGGCATCTTGAACGAGAAAGGATGTTTGCTCTTTTGAGCGATATTCACTGCACCGTTCCAGTCGGCATCAAGGACGGTTCCGTTCTTGCAATAGAACCTTCGGTTCTTGCGGATACCGTCTTTCTTGCCCGTTGTGCAATCTGTCTGGCTTGTCATAAACGGAGAAACTGTTTCTACTCGCTTTCCATTGAGTAGTGCCTTGTATGACAAGATTTGCTTGAACTTGTAGAATGGAATTTGTCCGATTCTACGGTTATGATTTTTCTTCTTGAATCCTTCCTTGGACTTGGAAGTATTCTTCTTGATATTGCTTAAATCTTCAAGTACGATGAAACTATCCGTGGTACTATCAATGATTGCATTGGCAATGTGGTTGCACATATCCGTAGATTGGTTCTGTTCCTTGATGGATAACTTACCCTTATGCCGTCTAGCGGACTTGGTTCCCTTCTTCTGCAAGCAACGCTTCAGGTAACGGAGTTTGCGTCTACGTGCATTATAGTCCTTGTCGTTGAACAGAATGCCGTCCGAGGTTATCGCAAACCTACGCTCACCCAAGTCCACGCCTATGCAGTTGTCGTTCTGGACAGGAATTTCCGGTGCATCAAACGGAATGGACAGATAGAACTTGCCGTCACGCTTAAATATGAGTGGGTCTTGAGTCGGATATTTCTTGAACAAATCAACCAACCGAGGAAACTTGACGATTTCTGCAACCGCCCGTCGGTTGGATTTCTCCGAGCAGAGCATTATTCCATCAATACTCATTTTGGAGTATAACCGCTTGTCCAACCGCATAGACAGGTTCTTCTTGGTCGGAATCTTGTGTTCTATATGCCCGTTGGAGTTGATTGAACGGAATGCCGATATGCACTCCTTGTATATCTTGATGATGCCTTGAGACGGTATTGTTGGGAAATCTTCTCTCAAGATATAGTACACTGCATTGTGTACGGACTTCAAGTCCAAGTGTATCTTGTTGGAATCAAGTATGTTGGCACATTCATTATACGCAAGTCTGGCCACTTCAAGAAGACTAGACCAGTATTCTTGGTCTGCTCTATCCTTGAAGCGGAGTTCTGCATTATAAGTTATCGTACACATACTTTCACCCGTGTTCACATTAAAGTTTATAAAATTCTTGCGGCAGATGCAACTATATTGTACTCATTTCTCATCATGAAACCTTAAAAGTGTTCCCAAAGTGTTCTCGTGGGCATTCCTACGCCACCCTAAAGGGTGGCATCTTCCTGCCCACTCTTTTGTGAGGCCGTGGCACGCTCCTGCTCAGACACTAGGGAGCTCTGGAACAGGTACCGCTCCGTGGCCGCCAAGGCGCTCAAGGAAGGCTGGTACGACGAATATACGTGGCTACCGAGATTCCGAGTTAAACGCAACCACTGGACCGAGGAGGCCTGCATGGCCGAGGCGAGGAAGTACAGGTCCGTGCGGGAGTTCCGCGAGGGATCGGGCTCGGCGTACGTAACGGCCAACCGGATGGGGTGGTCCGTCGCTTATACGTGGCTGGATCGCGAGACGGCGAGGAAGGTGGACTGGACGGAGGAGCGCTGCATGGTGGAGGCAAGGAAGTACAGGACTGCGGCAGAGTTCCTCGAAGGTAGCCCCAACGCCTACTACACGGCGTGCAGGAAGGGCTGGCTCAAGGCGTACACCTTCCTCGGGGGGCACCGGATCCGGCGTTCTCGGAAAGAATCTGCAAAAACCGAGGACTAGGAACACGCTTGTGTGCTTTTCCGTTTTGGGCGAGTAGGGAGTTTGTTGTTGAAATTTCGCTAATTTCGCCACTTTTGGAGTTCGGGCAAACTGATTAATTGTTCTCAAAAAACCTGCATTTTGCCCCATTGCTATATTGAACCTTGGCGGGAACGGGAAACCTTTTTCGGATATGCCAAGAAACGAAAACACCTGATGCCCGATCCCGCCACAAATATCGGCACGCGGATAGTTAACTAACATCCCGTCAGTGCGGTCCGCGTGCCACCGACATTCCGATATGCGCTTTGTAGATTCACGCATGCCGGATAGCGCAGGGCTGCTGGACTAATGCCTTGTTGCGTCTCCCCGTGAGGCGTTGCGCGGACACGGGAGCCGTCCCCGAGGGCTCTAAACTCGGGGAGACATTGCACGGGGAACGGCCACGCATTCGGTTGCTACCTCTTTGTGTGTCCTCTGGCTTGTTCCCCGCGCTCCCCCTATGGGCGCCCCCGCGGCACATCTTGCCGAAACCTACCTTATAACACGGCGGTGGCGCCCGCCCCATTGGGGGACGGAACGCATCCCAGGTTCAACCGGGACTATTTTTGTTCATAGCGTTCCGCTCCCCCTCAAACATTCCCTAGAACCACCTGAAGGCCGTCCAATTCCGGGCGGCCTTCTTATTTTTTGTCCCCAAACTTACATTTTTGATATTTTTTTCTTACTTTTTTCTAAAAATGTTGTTATATTAGGTGTCAATGGGAAGGCAATTCCGCCTTACGTGCATCGAAATACCCTTGTAGGAGAGCGGGTGGTCCGCTTACCAAGTGCACAATACCCTATCAAGGAGAGCATAACTATGCTTAAACCGCGATTCAAGAAGATCCGTGAGAATGACGGCGTGGTGGAAGTGGACGGCGTGAAGCTGGACGCGGAATCCGCTGAAGTCGTTTTCGCTGACAAGGACAAGGACATCCAGGTCGTTGTTTCCAACGACCCGGAAAACGAAAACACCGCCGTCGTGGCCGTGCTGACCAACTCCAAGGAAGAGGTCGAGGACGAACAGGTTCTCGGTTCCGCATCCGTGGAAACGGAAGGCGAAGGCGAAGGCGACAAGGAAGAGAAGTGCAAGGAAGCACGCCGCGAGGCGTTCCGCAAGCGCCTCGAAGCCCGTCGCGCAGCCCGCAAGACCGACGAGCGCCGTGAAGCGTTCCGCAAGCGCCTCGAAGCTCGCAAGGCTGCGAAGCAGACCGAATCCAAGGCCAAGGCCATCGAAGAGGCCCGCGCCAAGTTCCGTTCCAAAATCAAAAAGGCTTAATCCGGAGGAATCACACAATGAATACTTCCATGGAAAAATACACTAACGAGAAGTACGACCGCCAGGTCGAAGCCTACGAAGCCCGCTACGGCAAGCGTTTCGAGGCCCTCGCCAAGTCGAACTCCTTTAAGGGTCGTCTCTCCAAGAACGACATCTACAACCTCGGCGCTCAGTTCGATACGTTCAAGCGCTACGAGAACTACGTCGCTGAAAACGGTGGCTCCGCCTCCGCTCTCGGCGCTCTCCCGCGTGTCGCCCTCGACGTGATCAGCGCTTCCTACGCGCTGTCCATCGCCCCGCAGCTCGCCTCCATCCAGACCCTCAACGACGCCCAGGGCATCATCTACTTCAAGAAGGTGTTCACCCACGGCTACCCGCTGACGGCTGTGGACGGCCTCCCGGCACTCCCGGAAGACCGCTGGATGGACGCCGACGGCAACGTCGCCGGCCAGCAGACCTTCAACGGCGCGTGGAAGAAGTGGCTCGACGCCCAGGCTCGCCCGAGCGCTGGCGCAGGTGACACCCTCACCCCGACCACCATCAACGCCAAGAACTTCGACGCCATCACGATGAACGCCTTCAAGGGCTGGCAGTCCTCCCCGACCGCCTACATCAGTGAACGCCAGTTCGCCGCCATCACCACCACGACCACGACCATCAAGAACGCCATCGGCGCCCTCCGTTGGAACGTCCCGATGAACATCCGCCTCGTCGATGCCAGCGGCAACGTGACCGACGTGGTTGGCGTGTGCGCAGGCCCCGGCCAGCTCCCGACCTTCTACGGCAACGTGACCGTGACCGCCGCCCAGAGCAGCGGTGACCTCGTCATCACGACCCCGGCTAACTACACCGGTATCATGAGCTACGATGTCGACTTCGAGAAGGCCCCGGACGTCCCGGCCATCGAATTCGGCCTCGACAGCAAGGTGGTTTCCGCCGAAATCATCGGTGTCAAGGAAATGCTCGGCACCTTCAAGTCCTTCCAGTTCAACAAGCGCTTCGGCAAGGCCGCTTCCGACGAAGTCCTCGCCGACCTCTCCGGCCACATGGCCATGGCTGAAAGCGAAAAGGTCCTCGCGGCCCTCAGCTCCTCCGCCTCCAAGTGGAAGCCGGTGACCTGGGGCATGAACAAGTCCGGTGCGATCTCGGAATTCGAACATCGCCAGAGCCTGCTCTACGCCATCCAGGAAGCAAGCGCAGCCATCGCGGCCCGCGCTGGCAAGGGCTACGCCAACAAGCTGGTCTGCGGCTACGTGTCCGCCCAGTACGTCGCCTCCCTTCCGGGCTTCCGTCCGGCACCGAAGACCAACCTCGTTGGTCCGCACGTGTTCGGTACGCTCGAGAACGAAGGCATCACCGTTATCCGCTCCAACACCATCGTCGCCCCGAACGAGATCATCTGCGCCTACAGCGCCGATAACAGCCCGTTCGAAGCCCCGGTCGTGTGCGCTACCTACATGCCGGTGTTCGTCACCAACACCATGCAGGTCGCCGAGAACCCGTTCCAGACCCAGCAGGCCATCGCCTCCTGGAAGGCCATCACGCCGATCGTGGACGAGTTCGTGCAGCGCATCGTCCTCGTGAAGAACGAGACGGAAGCCGACGTGAACGTGTTCCTCACGGGCACCCCGCACGCTGGCTCCAACGGCTAATCAATTCCTTATCCAGGGTTGACAGTCCCCACGCTTCGGCGTGGGGCTGTTTTTTTGTTTTACAATTTTGATAGTGGGGACGATAACATATTTGTGTGGGGGCGAACCCGGCGGCCCGCAAGTGCTGGGGCAACATACATCAAGGATAGCGTAATGAAATATGATCCACGTGCCGCCGAGTACATCCTGCGCCTTCTCTTCAAGGGGGCGAAGGACGCCGAGGCGTTCCGCAAGAGGACGCAGGGGTAGCCCCCCTCCGCCTTTCTTTTTTCTTATTTTTTTATTCCACGGTGTAACATTTACATCAAGTTTTATTATATTTAGAAACAAAGATTTTATGCGGGGAAGGACTCCCCGAAGGAATACCATATGGCAATCAAGATCCACGTCAACGAATCCACGAATACCGGCCTCGTGAAGGCCCTCTCCGAAGGCCTGGTGCGCCTCGTAGGCATGCTCCAGGACGAGTACCCGTTCTACAGCCGTAGCAACGGCAAGGAATACGGCATCGCCATCAGCGGCGGCGACATCAAGACGGCCCCCGCCAAGACGTCCAGCCACTACGACCTCTCCAAGGAGAAGGTCACGGCGGTGACGTCCGACATCTATGCCCGCAACATGGGCACCGTGATAATGGACGGCGACGTTGCCTACTGGGTCAAGTTCGACGTGAACGAGGACCGTGGCGAGTTCTACGCCATGGTGAAGGTGTTCCCGGATAACGGCGAGGAGGACATCCTCGGTCTAGACCGCATCCGCTTTGACGCTAACGAGGTGGACTTCGCCATCCGCGTTGTCCGCGACCGCATCGAGAAGGACCTCGACGAGCGCATCCCGGACAACTCTATTCTCCGCGACTACAACGGCAGGAAAAAATGATTATCCACGTAAGAGAGCACAGGAACGAGTCCGCCGGCGACGGCCTGGCGGAAGCCCTGAAGAAGGCGCTCCCCAAGGTGGAGCCCGAGGTTGCGTCCCGCATCAAGCCCGTTGAAGGCAACGGCGACTGGTGGCTGAATTGCGAGGTGTCCGGCACGCTGGACGAGCGCGTTACCGAAACAGACGACCCCGAGTACTACGACCTCGACTTATATGAGCCCGAGGACGGCGAGAGTAAGGTGGTCGCTCCCGAGTTGCGCTACTACCTTTCCGTGTACCCCGGATACTACGACGACGATGGCAAGTACAAGGGCGACTGGAATCTCGATACGGTAGAGTTCCTGGTGGACATCGAGGTATGCCCCGCGGGCGAGGACTTCCACGTGGAGGTCAAGTACTGGAAGGGCAACAATCCGATGCGGAAGATCTTCTCCCTCTCGTTCAACCCGTCCGACGTGGACTACGGGGTGGAACGCATTATTGAAGCCATACTGGACGAACTAACTGGAATGGGTCTTTCTGACTAGACAAGGAAACATTATCATGGCAGACATTAACGACATTAAGAACCTCACCGTATCCCACGGGACACTCAACCCCGACCACCTTATTCCTGCGTTCTGCGACGTGCTGAAGGAGTACGCCCCGGACAAGTACGCGGAGTTCATCAAGGGCTACCCTGAGCTGGACGACTGGGAGGACTTCCTCGAGGCCGACTGGCGCATTATCTCGGACGATACCAAGATGAACGCAAGTGACGATCTGTTCGGCCTGCTGAACGACATCGCCCCCGAGGGCACGATGTTCAGCACCACGGAAGGCGACGGGGCGGACTTCGGGTTCTGGTCGGTCGAGGAGAAGTTGCTCGACGATGACGAGGGCGAGCAGGCCCTCAAGCAGATGGCCAAGGACGGCAAGAGCACCGGCGAGGTCGCCGCTGACATCCGCTACGATGTTGCTACCGCACTTGACATGGCGGCAGACAAGGCCGAGGACCTGATGTCCAAGTTCGGTCTGGACAAGATTTACGTGCTCCGTGCCAAGGGGCTGTCCCCGAAGGCCATTGCGAATAAGATCCTGAAGGCTTGTGAGCCCAAGGACGAGGCCGCAAGGTATTACGGCTACGGCAAGGACGACGCTATCGACAAGGAAGATAATGACTTTATGTGGCAGGTCGCCTACGACTGGTTCGTGGACAAGCTGCCCGAAAAGTTAGCGCAGTATGCCGACAAGGCCGTGATTGACGTCATCGACAAGGATAGTCGGGCTTACGAAGAAATCGTGACTATGGACGACTACTACGATTACTTGGAAACCTATGGCCCTGCTGTAATCGAGGAGATTACAGGTGATCTTGCAGAATCCAAGAAAACCGAATCAAGCGGTGCCGCCATTGCGTCCATCTACGGCGACGGGGACGGCAAGTGGTATTACACTTCCACCCGCAACTTTGATAGCGACTACCTTCCCGAAAGCAAACAGCACGAAAACCGCACAAAGGAAGAAGAAGTCACTAATATCTTTAAGGGTATGAAAGAATGGGCTGACAGATGGTCCAATTCCGACAAGGACCGTAAGACCATTGCAGACAACCTTGACCTTGAAGCCGTCCAGGAAAATATGTCCGATATTGTTGAAATCTTGGACAACAATTTTGAATGGGACGGCTACGGGTTTAAGTTCGTTGTGGTTGGCGATTACGAAGACGATGACACCCGTGACGAAGCCGAAGCAAATCAGTGGAACAGGTGCTATGACGTTTGTGAAGAAATTGCAGACCTTATTGGCATTCCCGATGAGGGACACGTCATTGGTGAAATGAATATCCATTTTTGGGAAGAAATTGAAGCGGATTGGCGTGACGATGATAGCAAGCCTGCTGAATCCAAGAAATCCGAGAGCCTGACGCTCAAGCAGAAGGAACTTAAGGACATGGCCCGCTACGGCGAGGCAGAGGACATCACCACGATTTCCGATGCAGAGGCCAAGGAACTCAAGAAGAAGGGTATCGAGACGGTGGGCGTGAGCCGCGGTACCTACGGCATGAACGGGGCGCTCCTGCGCGACCGCGAGGGCAACAAGTACGTAATTACCGCCCGCAGTTCCAACCTGTTCTACTTTGTATAAGGAGAAGACACTATGTCTAAGATGACGATTAAAGTCCGTGAATCCAAGAAGAAAGAGGCAGTATCTCGTGGTTCCCGCGACCTGCTCGACGATTCCGAACTTACCCAGGAAATTCAGTCCATCTATGAGAATGAACTTGAAAAACTCATTTCCGACGCTGACGAAAAGGAGAAGCTCTACTATCAAAGTATGGATTATATCCTAGAGGACTATATTCCTGACACGGTAGAGAGCATCCAAAATGACATGTACAAGTATGTTTCCGGTGGGGACTACAATATTCCTGGTAACTTTAGGCAAATTGACTGGGACTGGGACCGCGACCATAAGGACGGTATCAAGTTTAGCGCCCTTCGCGAGAAGCTGCTGGACGGCATCGAAGATGCAGACACGGAAGAGTTCTCGCAGTGGGGAATCAACTGGTTCTTCAAGGCGTTCGGTACGTTCGGATTGAAGTACAATTTCCGCGAAGCTGTAACGGACATTGTCTATAATGATATGGCCGAAGATGGCGTGCTTGACGAGTCCAAGAAGTCCGAGGGCATCTCCGATATGATTGACGCCAAGATCGACTACAACATGTTCATGCGCATGTGCAAGACCGCTGCATATCTCGAGGAGGACGAGGACTACTGGGACGCTCTGTGGGAATACTACTCCGATCTTGGTAGCATCGGCGACGCCCTTGTGTTCTTCGACAATTTGTTCCAGTATACCTCTTGGAAAACCGCAGAGGATTTGTGGACGGACTACTCCAATATTCTCGGCGACAAGCCGGAAGGTAAGGATTACGAGGAGGCCCTGGACGCCTACCTGGATGAAAATGGCAACGAGGTGGGGAACTCTGACGTCTATAAGTACGGCGACCACTACCTCATGCTCCACTAGGAATCAAGGGCACAACTTTTGTGTGCCCATTTTTATTATTTTTTATTATATTTCAAGTAAACCGGAGACTTTACAATGGACTACAGAAAGATAGCAGACCAGTGGGACACCTACGACTACGAGGAAGCGGTGTTCAACGACGCCAAGGAAGCCATCCTCGAGTACATCGACTTCCACAAGGACGAGGGCGACCTCCCGGACGACATTGAGGACATGCGTGACGACCTGCACGACGTCCTGTGGACGGAAGACTCCGTTACTGGTAACGGCAGCGGTTCCTACACGTTTAGCCGCATCATGGCCGAACTCTACCTCATCGGCAACAGCGACCTCTATGCGGATGCCCTTGAGGACTACAACGGAAAGTTCGACCCGGAACCGGAAAGCCGCGACATCGCTATCCGCTGTTATTTGCTCGGTGGCGCCATCGACAAGGCGCTCGAGGACGAGGAAGTAAAAAAGGCGTTTGAGGATGCAAAGAAGGGTTAATATGAAGATTACCGTTAATGAGGCACGAAAGTCGATAGTCACGGAACTCACGGACGCTATCCGAAAGAACAAGCCCAAGGTTCTATTGAGCGACGACGCCGTGGTGTACTTTGATGACTACGACGATATGCTCGACGAGTTTGAAACCGCCTACCAGACATACGTCCACGTCAGCGGCAACCCGGACGAGGACATCCTGTTCTTGTACGAGCCGGATGATAACATCGTGGTTATCGGCGACTTCGACGTAGACCACGAGGCTCGCGATCGCGCCAAGGAACTCATGGAGAAGTTCGTCCGTGGTGAACTGGTAACGTCTACTATGGATCTCGGGGGACTAGATTACGTCGTTATCGAGGACGGCAATACCTATACAGCCACGGCATTCGTGGAAAGGGAATAGCATGCGTATTACAAACCATAACGTTGCCGAGAAGAAGCTCGGCAAGTCGGACATGAAGAAACTCGCATCCGCCATCAACCGCGGATACATCTTCGAGGCTTTGGACATCGCCGAGGAGGCCGCCAAGACCAACCTCGAGGAAGTCACGAAGGCCGGGGAAGCCCTCGACCAGTGCGAGGCCGCACTCACCGCCATCACGATGTACAAGGGCAAGCTGGACGAAATCGGCGCTGTAGCCGTCCGCAAGGCCATCGACTACACCTACAGCGAGGAAGGCGAGTCCGCCGAAAAGATAATGAAGACCGTCAAGGATGCGCTCAAGGAACTGTACACGCAGTTCGGCGACCTAGCTAGCGCCCGCGAGATGGTCAGCACGTTCCGCAGCAAGTACGCCTCCAACGGCACGATGTCGCTCAACAACGGTGGCAACGCCGTGGCCGTGACTCGCCAGGAACTTGAGGACCTCGGTCTCGACCCGAATGTGTCCGCATACGACTACATTTCCCGCACCTCGGTTACCAACAAGACCAAGAACGCCAAGCTGGCCGAGGAACTAGCCCCGATTATCGAGAACGCCAAGACACTCTCCTCTGCCATAGTCGCTGCAGGCGAGAAGACCATCGACGTGGCCGAGTTCGAGAAGCTGCTCGCATACCTCGAGGATCTCAAGAAGCGCTCCGAGGAAACCACGCAGGTCATCCAGACCCGCTTCTTCCAGGCCACCCCGGACGAGATCGGCACTATCCCGAAGGAGTCCCGTATGCAGGAGGGTATCCTGGATACGCTCAAGAAGTTGTTCCGTAATGTAGTGGACGCCGTCACGGAGGGCGTGAACAAGGTGCTTGACTTCCTGTTCGGTATGCAGGACGAGGTGGACGAGGCCGGGGACGCATACGACGACCTCATGGCCACCCTTACCTCCATGGGCTACAAGGTCAAGGTGTTCCGTCAGGAGAAGCGCGAGAGCATCTCCAGCATGGTCGCCAAGATTAGCGAGTCCGTGGGTATCGCCTGCGACGACCTTGTGAAGGACGCCTCGCTGGACGGCGAGTTCGTGGACGAGATCATCTACACGAAGGAAGCCTTCCAGGACATCGCCGACTCCTTGAACAAGGCGGTCGAGTCGCTCACGGCGCTCAAGGGTATCGCCTCCTACCACGTGAACGAGGGCAACATGGAAATCGTGGGCATCCTCGCCGACGCCATTACCAAGATTGCCGCCGATGACACGGGCGAGAGCGGCGACAAGGATAGCGAGATCCCGCCCGAAATCCCCGACAAGGTGGACAACACCTATAGCGGGGAGGAGGAAGAGGAGGAGGCTCCGTCTAGCAACGCTGCCCCGAATCCCGCCGAGATGGGCGCTCCCGAGGAATTCTAGCAGAGCCTAAAACCGAGATAGAGTTTCCGGGGATAGTTTCCCCGGAACTTTTTTCATTTAGGGGGCTCGGAACGTCATGTTTTTATTTATATTTAGAATATATTTTTCACGAGGTTAATCTTCATGATCATAGACCGCATACTTGACCGAAAGGGCTGGGAAGAGGACGGGAAGTACGACTACTACGACCCGAAGGAGTTCTACAACGACATGATGGGCTACGCCGACATGGGCGGCGAGGAGATAGCCCGCGCCATGGACTTCGGCGAGGAGGAGGACGTACGCAGGGAACTCTGCAAGTACATCACCGACCATAACTACAACCCCGAGATATGCAAGTACATCAACTCGGTAAACTGGCTCACGGCCAACGAGCCCCCGAAAGTTAAGAATGAGCCGTACTGGGTCAAGTCCCACCTCGTGAACCCGATATTCAAGTACGTCCTTCGCAGGATGGAATTCGGCGAGCCCTACGACTATAGCGAGTTCGCAAAGATAGTCAAGAAGGAAGCCAAGCCCGGATTCCACGGACACCACCCGCTTTATTACGCCGTCGTCACGTACAAGGACGAGAAGGAAACGAAGGAAGTGCTCTGCGACATGGTGCGCCGCAACCTGAGCAAGTTTGTGGATATGGACGTGGACAAGATATGCGACTTCGTGAACTCCGTGGAATGGGTTCCGGCAAAGAAACAGGAGAGTAAAATGAAGATAACGGTAAGAGAAGGCTTTGACGCAACGGAGGTGGGCTTCGTCCCGTGCTTCGTGGACGACTACGACAACGGCTCGTACTGGGACTTTATGTCCGGTAACAGCATAGAGGATTGCGGCTTCACGTTCAACGTGAACGCATGGCTTGACATTGCCGGCGTATCCGACAGGGAAGCGGTAGTGAAGGCTATCCTGGACGGCAGCGATGTCCTCTCGGACGACTTCGCCAAGGTAGCCCTCAAGTCCTTCGTGGATACGGACAATGGTGTTGCCTCCAGCGGTGTCAAGGTCTACGTGACGAAGCTCCCGGACAGGGAGACTCTCGCCCAGATGCTCCTCGGCATTGTCGGTGGCGTCGAGACCAAGTATGCCGATGCCCTGCTCGCAGACGACGTGGTAGACAAGCTGTACGCCAACCTGTACAAGAATTACAACGGCTACAAGGACTAGACTTATGCCGCAAAGTCTCGACGACATGGATGTGCTGAAGCACAAGCACGCGCAGAACGTGATAACGAATATCGCGGACCTGCACACCTATGTCGCCCTGAAGCACAGCATATCCATCATCGGGTACAATACAGAGGTGTACCTCCCCCAGGAGGGCAAGCGCATAGCCAATCCCGAGGAACTGACACCGGGAGGACGCCCGGACCTCTACGGGGCACCCATACTGGGCGACTACGAGCCCGAGACCCGTACCGGTTCTCTCTACAACGACAAGGACCACGAGTATCTCTACAACGATACCCCGGACTTCCTCGCCCGTATCGCCTTCCTCGACCCGCAGGCTCAGCCCGTTATCCGCGGCACCGAGACGTTTATAAGCGAGGAGAATACCGCCTACACGCTCAAGTGGACGGACGGCGAGGAGGGGGAGATCGAGGACAGCGAGAAGGACCTCATAACTACGTCCCGCCCTTACCCCCAGCCGATATCCTACAAGGACGGCAAGGCCACGCACCGCAACTACTGCCCCGGCGACATCGCCCTATACAGCAAGCTCCTCATCCACTACGGCGGGGAAGATTTATCCTACTTCGTTAAGAACGTGCGGGTGCTCCGCAACCCCAACGCCAAGCTGGAGTCGCACGAGGCGCTTATTTATTTGGATCTGGTACTCCATCTTTAACTAGAAAATTATATATTTGAACTATGCCGAAGAACGCATTCCTACATAAGAAGAGCCTGCTCGACACCTTCAGGGACGACTACAAGGTCACGAACCCGATAAAGGCCGCCCGTGCCGAGCGTACGTGGGAGAACCCCATCGTACGCCACAAGCGCGAGAGGGAAATCAACAAGTGGGCACACTCCTTTGCGGGAAAGAGGCATATCCGCAAGCTGACGCGATTCAACGCAACGCACGAGGAACTTATGAACGAGGCTAACAGGCTGCGCTACCCGCTGGAGGACGTGGCCAAGGTGGCGAACGACGCCCTGCGCACGTTCCGTACCCGTATGTGGCGCGTGGACGTGTACAACCGCTTCCTGGCGGACGGTACGGAAATCGGTACCGCAGTGGCTACCGACATAGCCCACAGGAACTTCCCCTATAGATGGGAGTTCCGCGGGGACCTTGTCGCTCGATTGATGAAGGGCGACGAGATAATTGAAGAGTTTCACGCAAACGACCTTCACGACCTTCACGAGTTCCTTATGGAGGAAGGCGGGGTCAACTTTAACGAAGGAAGGAAAACTATGAAAATCACGGTAAAGGAAACACGAATCCACGAAACCGACAACCAGGACTTCGACAAGGAAATCAAGGACCTCAAGTCCAACAAAGAGATGCCCGACCTCGTCAACGCCCTCAACAACCTCACGGAAAACCAGCTTGACCTGCTTGAGCTCGGGTTCGGTGACGGTGAACTTGCCACCGAGATGGATACCGTAGAGATGGACATCAAGGCGAAGGACCTGCTACCCACCCAGAACGAGATCGACGTGGGCAAGTCCTTGTCTAACCAGATTAGCGGCAAGAACCCCGACATGATTAAGACTATCCTTAATGGCGGCCCCGTCACTATCAATCTCCCGCTCGTGGTCTATGACTACAACGGCGAGTACTATATCGTCGACGGACACCACCGCTGGTCCCAGGTGTTCATGCTGAACCCGAACTGCACTATCAAGAGCATCGTGTTCAAGAACTCCGCCGGTACTACAGCGCAGGACCCCGTGGACATGCTCCGCGACTTCCAGGGCGCCATCGCTGTCGCCACCAAGGGCAACGTCCCGTCGAGCACCGTTTCCCAGGGCATGAACATCTTCGACTGGTCCTCGCAGCAACTCCGCGACTACTTGATTGATGACGAGAATGGTATCAAGGACGGCATGATTACCGCATATTCGGATTTTTACAAGTCAGACATCGACAAGGAAGACATCACCAACGCCATCCTCGCCAACGCCGGTATCATGCGCAAGTACAACAAGCCCGTTCCCAACGCTCCGTCCCGTGCAGTGATGCCACAGACGAACACCGACAATAACGCCGGCCTGGAAGTGGCCAAGAAGGGCATGTCCGATATTTAGTTTCTTTGAGGTATTTTTATGAAGATTAAGATACGCGAAAGCAAGAAGACAGAGAAGGCCGAACCGACCTACGTGTGGTTCGGCCTGGAACAGGACGAGGACGGGGACTTTACGGACTCTATCGCCGTGTTCGTGGGCGATGCCCATAACGGAAGGGTCACGGTATATTCGCATGTCGGACAGCATGGCGAGGCGGATGTCAACTACGTGCGCGGCCTCTACGCCGACCCGAACCCGAAGGGCGATTTGTACAAGGAACTCATCCGCCAGGGCTACGACAACCTAGTGGTGGTGAATACTAACGTCGCCGAGGACATGCTCGGCGTTGGTATGTTCCCGGACGGAGACCAGCGTGCCGACGAGGACCCGGAGCAGTTCGACAAGTACGAGGCCCGGAAGGAAGCCCCCGTTGTCACTTCCGACAACCGTAAGTCCGCCGACAAGGCGTTCGGCCTATTTGCTGACCAGCTCGCGGGATACTTCTACTATGGCTGCTATTCCGACATCGACACGGAGCTCGCTACCGACGTCATCTACGACAGCCTTTCCAATACGTACGAGACTACCGATAACGCCGTACTGGCGCATGCCACCGTTACGTTGAAGGCCGTTGCTACCGAGTCCGCAGACGCGGAACGGTATTCCCGTTCGCTGGAGAGCCTTGTGAGCGCCGGCATAGACGAGGCCCTCGGCGACTTGAACGAGGAACTCGCGGAGAGCAATCAGTATCTAGTGGACGAGAACCAGGGTGCCTCCAAGGTACTGGGCGATACATGGGTAAAGGTCCTGCTTCTAACTTGGCGACAGGACATTGGTGTTAACGAGGATTTGTAAGATGAAGATTACGATACACGAGAGCAAGAACTTTAGGAGCATGACGGCCTGGACGTATCTCGAGGAACTGGGTAAGTTGGAAGGCGATGATTCCCGCAAGGATGCGCAGTCGAAGTTGCTGAAGGCCCTCGGTTTTACGCAGGGCACTGAAGGCCGCTGGTACGACGGGGACGGCGACGAGATAGACATTATAGACGAACTGGACAACGCCGAGTGGGGCTTCGCCGTCAAGACGTGCGGTCCGATCCAGGAGTCCAAGAAGAAAGAGGGTCGCGCCCAATGCGACCTCTGCGGTGCGGACATGGATGAGGATGACTACGATATGCACGGAGGCAAGTGCCGTGGATGCCGGGGTCCCGAAAAGGAGCCGCAGGGCAAGTGGATAGTCTATTTGGATGGCAAGGAGCAGGGATCGTATAATACTGAACCGGAAGCACGCGATGCCTATAAGGCTTGCGTTGGTAAGGGTGACTGCTACTACACGTTCAAGCCGTCCGGAAAGTCCGAGGCCTACTACAAGGGTAAAGACCGCGGGTTCCTCGTACTCGTGCAGAAACTGATTGCCAACAACTGGTACGCCAGCGCACGTAAGGAATATCCCGGTCTTACCCTCGACTGCTACGAGATGGACGGAGACGGCGACGACATGAAGATATGCTTCGAGGCCTATGGCGAGGAGATAGACGACCCGATGTCCGACAGCCTCGCAGAAATAGCGGCAGAAGCCGCAAAGAAGGGCTGTGCCGACGCTAACCGCAGTACCGATCCGAGCATTGCCGACTACGGGCTGTCTGCCGACTACATCATCTGGGCCGAGCCCGAGGCGTTCGATGACCAGTGGAACTACGTGATAAACCTGAGTTCCAAGCCCAAGGGCAAGAAGGGCGAGTCCGCAGACGAGAAACTGGGTTACGAGAAGGGGCACAGGAACTCCAAAGGCGAACCGGCCCCGTGGGTCATCCGCAGCCACAAGGACAACAGCGTCATTGCTTCCTTCGCCAAGAAGGACGATGCCTACGCGCACCTCCAGCGTATGAAACAGTACTCCGAGAGCCGATCCGTGGACGACTACGACACCCTGCGTGACGGCCTCAAGGAACTCGGCTTCGAACTTGACTCCGATATCCGCAATGGTAAGGTCTACGCCTACCGTTCTCGCTTCAAGGCTACGAAGGACGGCGTGATTTACCTGTTCATCATAAACGAGGACGGGGAATACACGAAGTCTATTGAGGTCTTTGTCGGCGACGACGAGAAGCCCACAAGATACAAGACCGTGGATGACGTGCTGACGGCGTTTAAGGGTACGTCCGAGTCCTTCCACAAGTTCCAAGTCAAGGACACGCTGTTCAACATCCTCAAGAAGCACGGGGTGAACGACAAGGCCACGGTGTCCTATGACGGCGACGCCATCGTGTGCGAGTATGACGGCACCACGCTCCGTATCGACAACGATCTCGCCCTGACCGCCAAGATGCAGGACAAGACCATTGACCGCAAGTACGGTACGCTGGCAGACCTCTCCGCAGACCTGGACAAGTACTTCACAAAGTACGTCAAGGAAGCCCTCGAGAAGAACGGCGTCGTGGTCGTACCCGAGTGGCTGTGGGTAGCCTACGAGACGGGCGACTCCTCCAACCTCTCCGTCGAGGAGGAGCAGATACTGGACGGGTTCCGGGCGATGGCCGCGGGCAAGGTGTTTGACGCTGAAGCCGAGCCCTCGTTCCGTGCGTTCAACGACTTCGACGACTACGCCGGCAACTGCTACGAGGTACAGGTCTATACAATCAAGGAAGGTGCATAATGATTATCAAGGTTAAGGAAAGCAAGAAGTACGACGTGTTCGTGCGTCTCGGCGTTATGATGCAGTTCACGGAAGAGGAACTGCTGAAGATGGCGGATGGCGACAACATGCCGATGCAGCAGGCACTCGCCAAGGGCGACTACCGCGTGAGTGGCGAGACCTACATTCCGCAGGCCGCTCTCGAGGACGCTGGCATCCCGTTCGACGAGGATATCAGTATGGACTTGTAAGCAAGATGTAAGTTGCTTTGACATAAAGAATAACTTATATTGTTTTCAAGGAGAAACTCCACCATGTCCGTCAAGATATCCGTGAACTACCGCCACCCTAAAGGGTGGCAGCTTCGCGCGTCACCCCAGCGGACTTGTCCCGCCCGAGACAGGGCAGGATATATGAGGTCCACCAGTCAGCGCTCATGAACTCCCTCCGTTCCGGAGGTACTAGTTTCCTACCTTCCTGAACCATGCGGTTAGCCGAATGAAGGTCCCTGGGCATGCACAGTCCGCAATCGCACCGGAAAGTGCGCTCGTCCTGCGGCATCGGGTGTTTCGCCCCGCATGCTATACACTGCTGCGTGGTGGGTTCCCAGCGGTCAACGACATAGACGTTATCCTGCGCTTTCAGTTTCGCCTTGACACGTCCAAGGCAACTGTGCTGCACCGCCTTGCCATGTCCGCCCTTATGCCATCCTTTCAGGTTCTCGTCCTGGATGTATATAAGGCCGAACCTAGAATTTAGGTCGGCAACAATCTTGTTAGCCCTGTCGTTCTTTCGGTTTACCAGACGCTGATGCTTCTTCTGTATCTTGTGGATTGTTCGCCTTCGACCATTGGAGCCCTTCTTCTGTCTGTTCTGCTTGCGTTGCAGTCTTTTCAAGTGCTCCGGTTCCTTAATCTTGACGTCTATCTCCTCTCCCGTGGATAGGGTGAAAGAAGTATGACAACCCATGTCAATACCGACATCAGCGTGAGGTCGGTTGGAATACGGTTTTCTTTCTGTATAGGTCGTGACGGCAAGATAGTAGCCGTCAGCCCTGTTGAGGAGTTTCGCATTGGCGAACTCTACATTGTCCTTGATCTGGTCGAGACCGTTTACTCGCACCAGACCGTGAATGTTCTGAATCTTAACCAGATGGTCATTGTGAAACTTGTAAGTCGTTCCGTACTGCTTCAAAGAAACTGCTCCGATTTCGGACTTGAACTTCAGCCTCCCTACCTTGAATCCCTTCTTCTTGAGCTTCGACAAAGCCTTGATGGAAGCCTTGATGTCAGTATAGACCGACTGCTTCATCTGTGAGCCGATATGGTTCAGGCTTCGTCCATCGAATGTCCCGTCCGGAAGCTTCACCTCTACGGTATTTTCAATCTCGTAGTCGAAGATGGACTGCCCCTTAACGGAACCATAATTGAGGATGTCGTTGTAGAGCCATTTGGCCTCCACGAACAGCATCTTGAAGTCTTCCTTCTGCCGGGCGGACAGCTTGTTCTTCTGTACCTTGAGCATGTACACACGGCAGACCTGCGACTTGCGCTTCTCGTGCGTAGCCTTCATCGCTTCCTTGATGGAAGCATTCTTCGCAAGTCGCTGTTCTTCTGTCATAATTATACCGCTATATTGTAATATAGTTAATTTTACTTAAAACTGCAAGACATTTTTTTAATTTTTAACTAGATTTATACGGGTATGAGCAAGTACGAACGATTTAATCATGCAAAGACATTCTTGAGGTATCATATTATCTTCTCAACAAAGTACAGGAGGAAGGTACTGAATCCTATTCGGGATGACTTGTTAGCCGCCATGAAGGTTGCTCAAGAGAAGAACGGAAACTTCCGTATAGAGATAGACGAGGTTGACCAGGACCATGTCCACCTGCTGGTCCGTATCAGGCCATGTGAATCAATCGACAACGTCGTCAAAGAACTGAAACAGCAGTCGACATACCTGATGTGGAAGAAGTACCATTACTACCTTACCCAGTACTACTGGTCCGGACAGCACCACCTGTGGACCAGAGGGTATTTTGCATCCACAATAGGGGATGTTTCCGAGAAGACAATCGTAGAGTACATTAGGAACCAGGGATAGGAGGGAAGCGGCTCTCATATACCGCCCTAAAGGGTTCCCCGATGCCTAGCGGCATCGGGCGGTATCTTTCTCGCCGCTATATTGTAAAGCGCATAGACGAGTCGAGGTTTGTCCCCCTGGACAAGCCCGCTATGCCGCTTATGGATGCGGTTGAACTCGCCATGGTGCGGCACAAGGATGCCCTAGAGTACCTGAGGGACAAGTGATAGTTACGACCCCGGCAGATGTAATTGCGATAAATCGCAGGTTCAACGGGGCGGAAACTCCCTGGACGGACGAGCATCTGTTGGAGTCGGCCATCTCCTCCTACCGCTACTACGAGAACGAACTCGAGCAGATATGCTCCATATTCCGCGGGCTTATAAAGAACCACCCGTTTTCGGACGGAAACAAGTGTACGGCGTACATAGTGCTCGTTTCCTATCTTTTGCAAAATAATTTTGACTGCCCCCAAGAAGATTTATGTATATTTACACTAGACGTGGCTACGCACAACTACGACGTGCCCGAGATAGCCGAAAGACTTGAAAAGATTTTGATAAAGGACTGACATGCAGACGCTATACGTGCCTAAATACAACCTGCACTACAGGGTGAACCCGAAGGACCCGAGGGAACTCCAGTGGTCCCGCAAGCCGTTCGGCCCCGCCACCCAGTGGCAGCACGCCATGTCCTTCAGGAACCCGATCCGGGCACTGGACCTGGACGACGAGACGAAGCAGGGCGTGGTGGTCCTGAACGACAGCACCACGTACGTAGGGTCCGGCGTCCGCACGTGGGGCCGCAAGTTCTACCCCGCGGGAACAAGAATCTATAGCCTCTACGCGATAGGAGAGAGCCTGGATATAAAGGTGGGCACCGGTGAGGAGTTCATCTGCCTGTACTACGGTAATACCCTGGTGCTCCCCGACGGGACTATAGTGGACGTAACGCCAACGACACGCAGACCCCATAAGTTCGGCGTCATGGACTTCGATAAGAATGGCGTGATACACGGATATGACGTGGTTGAACCCTACAATGAATATGACATCTACTGCGACGACGTAAGCGCCCTTCAGCAATGGTCCGACCGCAACGGGTGGGGTGTAGGCATTGGAAGGGATGCACCCTCGATGGCGGTTGCCAAGGAAATTGAAACCAACAAGAAACTGGGGCTTATCCATGAGGAGAGAAAGATGATGTCCAAGATTAGAATCAAGGTGCACGAACACCATAATGAAGCCAGCGCCACGCAGACAAAGGAATGGAAGTCTCTTGTTAAACTCGTGACAAAAATCGTTTCCCAGGCAGAAATAGATTCTAAAAGATGTTATGAAGCCTTTAAAACTGAACACCCTAATGACGGGGCTTGTTGGATTATATTGGGTAATCCTCCTATTATGGCTATGGATGTTTGGTCTGTTCAGGGTATAGGTTCTATTACGTGGCATACTGTCCCCTTCACGTATAAGGGAGATTATGGGACTTACACAGACACGGATAGACAGACAACTATCAATGCCCTAACATCCGAAGTTTATTATAGCTCGAATGCTATGGGTAGGACATTTTTTGAAAGATACCCGAATCCCACCGAAGATGATGTCCGTTATTGGTTTAAGGTTCCTAGAAACATAAAAGCATTTATAGGCTATGATGGCACTAACTATGTTTATTCTGCTAGTGTAGCCGATGCCGAACGAGCCTCCGTCCGAGATACAAAGACTCTCCGAAAGGCTACACCCGAAGAAATCAAGGATAAAAGTATCGCTTGGTCTATGGAAGGTGAAGATAAATACGGCAGGCGAATGGTCAATTATCGATTGGGAATTTGGCGTCCCTTGACAGAGACAGAATTTTATGGTAGTGGAACGGTGGATTAATTTTAGGAGAATTATCATATGTCCAAACTGAAAATCAAGATACACGAGGGCAAGCGCGAACTCCGCAACACGCTCTACAACGCGCTCAAGCCCATCAACGGCAAGTTCTATAACAAGTCCCGCTCCGTCCTCGCCCTGGACGACTTCAAGCGCATCATGGACGGGGCGCTACCGAAGGGAATGCACTACACGCTGGGCTCCCTGCACGACGGGATGAAACTCGACCGCGACGGCTCCGGCCACTTCTGGTTCGAGTTCCCCTTCTCGGTGCAGGAGGACGGCACGCTGAAGGAGGTGCTCTCCGGGCTTATCACGCTTTCCCCTGCAGGTACCGAGGACAACCCGATGCACCGCTACGACACCACTATCCAGATTTTCTAGAGGAGATTTCACAATGACCAAGTTCATACGCCCCGACCACGAGTATACCAAGCAGAAACCCGGCTACCCCAAGCCCTTCGACCCCGCATACCACGACGATATCACACGCCAGGTGTGGCAATATATCAAGGACCACAAGGAACTCGGCCTGGACAGCGGGTGGAAGGGACACACCTTCGTAGTCATGGACGGGGAAAAGGAACTCGCCCGCATCGACTACGACCATGACACCGACAGCATCAAGGTGGACGTGAAGGGCATCACGAAGTCCTTCCCGTTCGACCGCGCCACCATCGAGGACGTCCTCCTCCCGATAATTAACCTTGCCAACAAGAAAGATACCGGCACGAAAGCCGAGGCCGCCAGGACCATCTGGGCGGTCAAGTTCGACACGCCCGAAACCGCCCTCGACGAGGAGTACTACTTCCGCGACGCCTGGGGACACGCAGTGAACACCGCCATTATCGGCAATACCGTCTATTTTGACCCCGACGACGAGACTGCCGAGAAGGCCATCAAGGAATGGTACGGGGATAAGGCGTCCCGTGTGCAGATGACCGACGAGGTATATGCGATTCTCCACCCGTCCGAGTCCAAGAAGTGCGAGCGCCTCTCCGACTACGGCTACGAGGACATCGTCAAGGAGATCGCGGGCAATGTCGAGCAGACCTTTGCCAACGAGGAAATCTATGACACAACTAGCAAGTACGACGTGAAGGTAGCACTGGCGAAGGCGCTCCGTACGTGGGCACCCGACCTGCTCCTAAACATCGCCGAGGACGCCATGGAGAAACTCGGGTACTTCGCCAAGGACTACGACGCCTTCATGTCCGTGGTGAAGGACGCAGTAGACGATGCACTGAACGACTAGAACTTTCCGCAAACATAGGTATGGCGGGCATCTAGGTGCCCGCTATATTTGTATAGCACATAAACAATATAAAAATATCAAAAAATACTTGACTCTCAAATAGTTTTTATGTATATTCATAAGTATGAAAGCAAAAGAAGTATTAAAGATATTACAAGTATCTCGCCAAACTTTAACGGCTTACGTTAAAAACGGTTCTCTTATAGTCCGAAAGAAGACTAACGGATATTATGACTATGACGAGGACAGCGTATTAAAGAAGGCGGGCATAACCCCGGAACGAAAGATTGTAGTCTATGCACGAGTATCTACGCAAAAGCAGAAAGCAGATCTCCAAAACCAGATAGATACTATCACCAAGTATGCAAACAATAACGGGTATTCCGTTTCCAAGGTATATTCGGATATCGCAAGCGGCATTTCCTATGACCGCGGGCAGTTTATCGAACTCCTGAACGATGTAATCGCACGTAAGATAAAGACCGTATTCGTGGAAAACAAGGATAGGCTTACCCGAGTATCGTTCAATATGTGGAAGGACCTGTTCAAACAGTTCGGATGCGACCTTGTAGCGATAAACGATGTCGTGAACCCTAAAACGGAAGAAGCAGAGATATTCTCGGACATTATCTCCCTATTGCATTGCTTTGCCATGAAGATGTATTCCCAACGTAGGAAGAACAAGCTGCGCATAGTCAAGGAAGATCTGGAAAATGAGATTAGTCTATAGTTTCAACTGCTCCGAGCACAGGGAGGAACTGCTGAAGTTGTGCAGGGTGTCGAAGGACCTGTACAACCAGGCACTCTATACGTGCTTGCTGGCGATGAAACAGGATGAACCACGGTTCCTTAACTACTACGATCTCAACGAGATATTGCAGAATACTCATAATCTTGAGGGCACTATCAACTATCGCCTATTAAAGGCGCAGGTATCGCAGCAGACGCTCAAGCTAGCCGCTAACGCGATGAAGGCCTACTTCAGGGCTATAAAGGACTACAAGGAACACCCAGACAAGTATACGGGGCAGCCGAAGATGCCAAACTACCTTCCCCGTAACGGATACTTCCTGCTCACGTATACCAACCAGAGCTGCTCCATACGGAACGGATACATTGTACTGTCCAAGAACCTTAAACTCCGTATCCCGCAGTTCTATAAGTATGAGGAGGCGTTATCTTCATTTCAGCAGGTCCGTATTATCCCGAAGAAGACCTACATGAAAATAGAGATAGTTTATGAGCGGGAGGATAAGGTATCTACGCTGGACGCAAACCGATATGCAAGCATCGACCTCGGGTTGAACAACCTGGTTACCATGGTTACGGACTTCTCCGAACCCCTTATCTATAACGGGAAGCCTATAAAGGCGCTGAACCGGCAGTTTAACAAGACACTGGCAAAGTACAGGTCATTATTGGAGACGAACAATGGCAAGAAGAGCAGCAGGCGCATAGAGCGCATCTATACGTCAAGGAACAACCGCATGGACGACATCATGCACAAGATATCGCGACATATCGTGAATACGCTTGAACGGAACAACGTACGGACTCTTGTCTGTGGACGCAACAAGGGATGGAAGGACTCCATCGACTTGGGCAGGAAGAACAACCAGCAGTTCGTTCAGGTACCCCACGAAAGACTCATATCCATGCTGCGGTACAAGTGCGAGATGGCCGGCATACGGCTGATAGAGAACGAGGAGTCCTACACGAGCAAATGCGATGCCCTTGCCCTGGAGCCCGTCTGCAAGCACGAATCCTATATGGGGAAGCGTGTCCACAGGGGGATGTTCCAGAGCAGCACCGGTAGGATAGTGAACGCGGATGTGAACGGGTCTTTGAACATCCTAAGAAAAGTAGTCGGTGATTCCTGTGTTAGCGGGATAGCTGATAGTGGCCGCTTGTTCCGGCCTCGGAAGTTGGACAATCCATATTGTTTGAGTTCCGGAATAGTTTCTAACACTTTTAACGGAAATTAGAACATCATGAACAGTACAGATTTACCGAGACCTATATCAATGGACTACGCCCCGGCGAGCTGCGGGGAGCGCACGTCAGCGGGCACCAAGCACTCATGCATATACTGCGGGCGCAAGACCTACCGGTAC
>Ga0265301_10001810_pt1 | contig 26682 bp, 20 predicted proteins | sample AusTroGonzalo_MG_2_FD_193488 | JGI IMG/M metagenome (GOLD analysis project Ga0265301, IMG submission 193488) | Bovine rumen microbial communities from tropical cattle in Woodstock, Queensland, Australia - Gonzalo_04 | ecosystem: Host-associated > Mammals > Digestive system > Stomach > Rumen ... | reverse complement strand
GCCTGTGGTGACAGAAACCTTCGAGATACCCCATGTGGAGTGAATCAGGTTGCCGATGTTCAGGAAGTCGAGGCTCACCTGGAACTTATGCTCCTGCTTGCCGGTCTTGAAGCAGAAATCCTCTGCGATACGGAGATCGAAGCGGTGTACCCAAGGTGAACGAGCCGCATAAGCCTCAGCATACTCGCCCTTGTGGCTGCTCAGATAACTGTCCTGATCGACGTAAGCCCAGAAAGCCTTACGCATATCGGCATTGTCGACAAACTGACCATCCTTCAGCGAACCAATCTGGATCTCACTGTCGTTGGCAGGGATATACATCAGGTCGTTGCCAATACCATCGCCGTTCATATCGTTGGTGTAGGTATAACTCAGACCGTTAGCAGAATAACCTGAATAGAAGAGGTTGATATGGGTGCCACGTGTGAAACTCTGATGCGGGAAGGGGATGTAATAACCCACAGAAGCAATGAGTTTGTCGGGAACCACATAACCAGAACGCTGTACCGTAGCGAAGTTAGGACCATCGATGGTGTTCAGGCTCTGCCATGTTGAGATGGGATCGCTACCAGGCATACCTGAAACTTCCTTCTGCTCGGTATGGGTATAGGCAGCCATCAGGTTGAGGTTCTCGATGGGCTGGGCGTTCAACGTAATGTTGAAGGTATAGCCATGACCCTCAGAGGTATTCTTCAGCAGTACGGCATTCTGCTTAGCATTGCCATTCACGGTGTAGTCCTTCGGATAGATGAGACGGTTGTCGGCACCATTGAAACGCTCCCAGCCATCACTGTTCTTGATGTTGATATTGTCGATGGTCACAGCGTTGATGTTCTTGGTGTACATGAACTCAGCCGTAGCGGTGAAGGGGAACGACACAGGAACCTGATAGTCGACGGCTACCGACGACTTCCAGATCTGCGGCATCTTAAAGTCGCTGGCCACGCCCGAAATCTTGTTGCTGGCCTGATGGTTGTTATCATTGAGTTCCGTAGGCAGACCCAGTTTAGAGATCATGTCGCCCACATTGGTAATCATACCACCCACGAACTTGTCGAGGTTCTCGTTGTAAGCACCTGTAGGCACACCGTTCTTATAAGAGGTGGTATAGGTGACGGAGTTCTGCACCATATTGGCGTTGGTAGGCATGTTGGTGAAGAACACGAGGGGCAGACGGCCTGTGAAGATACCCGTACCACCACGCACCTTCAACGACTTGTCGCCAAAGACATCGTAGGTGAAGCCCAGACGTGGAGAGATCTGCAGACGGCTGTCAGGCCATGAGCCAGTATCAACTCGTTGACCATCGCGGAACTCGATGTTGTAAATCGCATTGTTACGAGCGAGGTCGGCGTTGTCGAATGCCAGGTTGTCGAAACGGACACCATAGGTGAGTTTCAGTTTGTCGGTGACATTCCACTCATCCTGTGCATAGAAACCTAACTGGTTGAAGGTAACCTGTGCATTGGGGTCGCTCTTGCCATTGAAACCATAGGTGACGGCAAACGACTCAGGACGGGCCTGATTCAGGAAGTCCTCAACGCTGTTGTAACGATAGTAACCTGTACCATTACGCATATAGGCATTGTTGGCCAACTGATGCTCGAAACTCAGTCCGGCCGTAATCTTGTGAGAAGCCAGATAAAGCGTGAAGTTGTCAGTGATATTGGTGATTTTGTTCTTCACACCATTGTTATAGGTGAAGAGTTCGTAACCCAGTGACATATAGGGTTCCATGATCTGATTGCCATTGGCATCCTTTCCGGCCATGATGTCGATGAAGGGGAACTCGCTGGAATCAGAACCACGCATATCCTCGATATTCGTATAGGTGAAGAGCAACTGGTTGGACATCTTCTGTCCGAAACGGCTGTGGAGGTCGGCAGAGAGCGACTGCACCTTGTTCTCCTGAGAATAGAGCGAATTAGAGAAAGCCATCGACTGCACACCAATACGATACGTACCGTTCAGACGATAACCTGTATCAGAAGAGTTACCATTGGTGGAATTCCAAGCAATATTCTTCGTGTTGTTATAACGTACTGACAGGTGATGGGCATCAGTGATGTTCCAGTCGAGACGTGCCAGCAGACGGTGGTTGGACTCATCGGCAGGATAGTCGGTGTAAGAACCGGGATCGTAGCCAAAGCGTGACTTCACGAAATCAGACACCCTCTGCATATCCGAAGCCAAGGTGCGTGACACCAGACCACCAGTATTGGTCTCACCATTGATATCGTCAGTAACATGGTATTTCACCACCTGACCTGGGGTCTTCTCACCCTCGTAGTTCACGAAGAAGAAGAGTTTATCCTTGATGATCGGACCACCAAGGGTGAAACCGTAAGTGGTCTTTTTCTCGTCGGCACGGGCACCGAGATCCTGATGGTCGATACGGTTACCACGCAGGTTCTGGTCGCGGTAGTAGACATAGGCCGTTCCCTTGAAAGTGTTCGTACCCGACTTGGTGATGGCATTGATACCACCGCCAATGAAGTTGGTCTGACGGACATCGAACGGTGCAACGACGACCTGCACTTCCTCGATAGCATCGAGCGAGATGGGATTACCACCACCAGGCAGTTTGTCGTTCAGACCAAAGTTGTTGTTGAAGTTTGCACCATCGATGGTGAAGTTAGTAGAACGGCCATCACCACCAGCGAAACTCATGCCGTTGGCATAAGGCGAGAGTTTGGCAATGTCGGAGATGCTACGGTTCACGGTAGGCATCTGCATCATCTGAGCGTTGTTGATGCTTGTCGAAGCACCCGTCTTCTCAGCAGCAAACTTCGAAGCCTTACCACTGATCACGACCTCGGCCAGTTCATTGGCATCCTCAGAGAGCCATACCTGCAGGTCGTAGGTCTCACCAAGTTGGAGGTTGATGTTCTTCAATGTCTTCGGCTGGAATCCGATGTAGGAAACGGTCACGGAGTAAGGACCACCCGTACGCATACCCTGAATGGTGAAACGACCTGTGACATTGGTCACGGCGGAGTAACGTGTACCCGAGGGCTCGTGAACGGCCTGAATCGTGGCACCAATTACTTCCTCACCATTGGCATCGTCAATTGTTACTTTACCAGCAAGACTGGATGTTGTTACCTGAGCGATGGCGGCCACTGACAACATCAGCAGCGAGACGACCATCATAAACAATCTTTTTTTCATACTATAGGGTTTGATGAATGGTTATAATCTGGTGCAAAGGTACACATTAATTTCGAAATGCAAACAATTTTTAAGAAAAAAGAATCCCTGCGCCACCAAAAGGTGATGCAGGGACTCATTATAGGAAAGTGTTAATGACCGCTTATTGGGCTTTCTCGTGTGAGACATATACACCAACAGCCTCTACCAGACCTTTATAGGTGGTCTTGTAGGCAATGATGGTCAACTTATCTCCCCAGGTCAAGCCAAGTTCACCAAACTGGCCCTTTGCACCACCCCAGCCTTTGAGTACGCCGTAGACATATACAGAACCTGTCTCATCAGTGAGATTAAAGTTACCGTATTGTGTCACATCATTCTTCGTATTAGCCTCAGTAGCCTCGGAGATCGTACCTGAAATGAGGTAATAGGTCTCCTTATCATCAGCGACGTTACGGAAATCAGCAATGCTAATTGGTGCAGCAGCATAGTTGATAGCCTCAAAGACACCACTTACCATCTGCGGGGTCTCCTTATAGGCACCACGCTTACCAACAACCGTCACAACATCACCTACCTTTGCACCAGCCTCGATGAAGCCTTCAGCACGATAGATAAGTGTCTTACCAGTATGGTCGGCGATATAGAAACTCTTACCCTGCTTGTCGCTGGCATAGAGTTCGGTGATAACACCTGTCAGGCGATACTGAGTGTCGCCAACCTCAGCAGCGAGGAAGTCGGCAATCGGACATGCGATAACAGCACCCTTCTGGATAATCTCAGCCTGAGAAGTGTACTCCTTCTTGCCATCAGTGGTCTTGAAGGTAACAGTAGTACTACGATCGCCACCGGCATTGGGCTGTGCATGGAAAGTGACAGTTGGATTATCACCGACAGTAGAGGCTACAACGCCAAGCCAACTCTGTGCCTCAGCGGGGATCTCAACAGCAACACCTGATCCCTTGCAAGTGAGATTGGCAACAACATCACCACCCTCGAGAGGCAACTCGTTGGTCTCTTCGCCATTCACGGTGAGCATATCGCACTTGATAAGAGACTTCGTAATCTTTATCACAGTAACATTAACCAACTCTACAGTGCCGTTATAAGTGGTCTTCGGACCCTCAACGGTCACTTGGTCACCGACCTCAAGACCCAGGCTGAGGAAGTTCTTCTCAGCACCTTTGGCATCGAGCGTACCGTAAATATACACCTCGCCAGTTTCATCAACCAGATACCAGTTACCATAAGTGGTATTGGCAATCGACTTCACCGTACCAGTAACGCGGTAGGTCTTTGAGTCAGGGCCGGCGTTGATTTCTGCGCAGGTAGCGTTAGAGACAGTAGCAATACCCTGAATGACATTGATGCGCTGGGCTTTACCCTCACACTCAATCAACACTTCAGCTGTACGGCCTACACCTTCACCAGCAGAGAAAGTAATGGTGCCAGAGCCAGAGCCGGAAGCGGGAGAAACGGTGAGCCAATCAGGAGCCCCTGTAACGGTCCAGGCGCCAGTGGTCATCACATCAACAGAGGCAGCGCCACCATTGACATCAAGGGCCACATACGACTGCGAAACACGAATCTCACTCAAATAGGTGGGATCGTAGTCATTGTCAGAGCAGCCTGTGAACATAGCAGCGACAACTGCTACGAGAGACGGAATGAAATATCTTAGTTTCATATCTTTTAATACTTAATTATTGACGCTTAATTGAAAATATATCTAATACCGACAGAAGCATACCAACACTGACCCACAGCATGGTTCGGAGCCCAAGTCTCGGTATTAGCGCTGATGGCAGCAGGTGTAGAGAACGTAGCATAACCATCGGCATCAACACCTTCATACTTCAGAATACGAGCCTCACTACCAATCTCAGAGTTGAGGAACTTGCTCACACCCCAGCTGGAGTTGAAGAGATTCAGCACATTCTTGATATCCATCGAGAGCTGCAACTTGTGAGAGGTCTTACCTACATTCACCTTGAAATCGTGCTTATAAGAGAAGTCTATACGATGTACCCAAGGATTATAAACACTGTAAGGCTCAGCATATTCGCCCTGATGATTCTTCAGATAACTGTCGTTGTGGACATAATCCATGAAGCGCTGAGCGTCGTCCTGAGAAACGAAGCGGAACTCACCGTTAGCCACCTGTGCATCCGTCGGGATGTAAAGGGCATCGTAGTTGTAACCGTCGCTGTTCATATCGTTCACCATCATATAAGAGTAGTTGTATCCACCGCGCCAAGTCTCGTAGATAAAGCTATAGTGGTTACCGCTCTTGTCGTTGATCGTTGCATTTGCGACGATACGGTCAGGTGTAACATACTGCGAATTGTGCAGTTTGATATTGTTCGGACCCTCGACCGTAGGAACGTATGTAAAGGCAGACTCGGCAGCAGAACCAGGCATACCAGTCACCTCCTTAGATACGGTGTGGGTATAGGCAGCCATCAGGTTCAACCACTCAAACGGCTGAGCTGTCAGCGTCACATTAGCACTCCAACCATAACCCTTGCTGGTGTTCTCCAGAACGAATGCCTTCGTACCCGTACGGAAACCTGCAGGATAAATAGGACGATTATCAGCACCATTGAAGCGAGCGAAACCACCTACATTGGGAATAGCCCAGTCGGAGATACAATTGTCATGGAGTTTCTTGTTGAAGATGCCCTCAACTGTTACAGAGAATGGGAATGAAACAGGCAACTGATAGTCAATAGCCAGTGAAGTCTTCCATACCTGTGGCATTTTGAAGTCAGGATCGACAGCAGAGATAGAAGAGGGAACGGTACCCATCTCAGGTGTCACGTGGTTGGGATAACCCATCGAGAACAACTTATTCTGCAGAGCGGCAATGCTAGCCTGACCATTTTCAGTCACCAGACCACCTGCAAACTGGTTCATATCGATATAGCGGTTGCCTTTGGCATCGGTGGTATAAGCACCGGTATAGTTCTCAAAACCCTTTTGTGCAGCATTCTTCGTACCATCCCACACCTTTGTCTTACCATTGAGCTGTGCCTGATACTGCACGAGACCACCGTTGGTAGGCATATTGGTGAAGAATACGAGAGGCAGACGACCTGAGAAGAGACCAGAACCTCCACGAATCTTCAGGCTCTTGTTACCAAATACATCGTAGGTGAAACCAATACGCGGTGAGAGCGTAATGCTATTGCTAGGCCACTTACCTGTATCAATATGACGTCCATCGTAATCAAGATCATAGATAGCCTGGTTTCTCAGGAGGTCATCATTATTGAAGAACAAGCCATCGATACGCAGACCGTATGTCAACTTGAACTTGTCATTGACATTCCAGTCGTCCTGAATATAGGCACCTGGACGGTTGAACTGCACACGGGCAGCAGGCTTTGCTTCACCGTCGTAACCATAGGTCAGACAGACAATCTCAGGTGCTGCATCGTTCATAAAGTCTTCCATACTGTTATAGCGGTAGTAACCTGTACCGTTACGCATATACTGGTTGTCAGCCATCTGGTGCTCGAAGGTGACACCCGCCATGATCTTGTGGGTACCCATATAATAGGTCAGGTCGTCCTTGATGTTCCAAATGGTGTTATGAACGGCATTGTTCCAAGTGAAGAGCTCATAACCAAGTGCAATATAGTTATTTTCGCCACCGTCGAGGATATCGATGAAGGGGAACTCTGAAGAATCAGTACCACGGATATCATCAAGTTTAGAAAGGGTAGCCAGGAACTGGTTTGAGAGTTTATCTGTCAGACGGCTGTTCAGGTCGATAGAGAAAGAGTGAACGAGGTTGTCCATCGAATACATCGCATTAGCATACGACATCGAATACTGCGACATACGGCGCCACTCATACGGGTACCACCATCCATAGAGGTAGCGTTTGGCGCATTCCAGATAGTATTCTTCGTATAGTTATAGCGGAGGGCCAGATGATGCTTATCGGTAATATTCCAGTCTAAGCGGGCCAGGATCTTATAGTTGCTCTCGTCAGCAGGGAAGCTGGTCCAACTACCTGTGTTATAACCGTATCTATTAGCCACAAAGTTAGAAATGGTTTCCAAATCTGACAGCTTCGTACGAGAGATATTCTGGGCCACATCAGCCACACCGTTCGTAGAACCACGCCAAGGTGAAGAAATAGTTGGGGTCTTAATCATTTCGCCATTGACGAAGAAGAACACCTTATTCGGGATAATCGGACCACCGAGAGAGAATCCGTATGTAGTCTGACGGTCTTTCTCGCGGGCTGTTGGCAAGGTCACCTTGTCGACAACGTCACCACGCAGGTTCTCATTGCGGTGATAGATGTAGGCACTACCCTTGAATGTGTTCGTACCCGACTTCGTGATAGCGTTCACACCACCACCGATGAAGTTCGTCTGACGAACATCGTAAGGCGAGATCACCACCTGCAACTCCTCGATGGCATCGAGAGAAACAGGGTTACCACCACCAGGCAGCTTGTCGCTCAAACCGAAGTTGTTGTTGAAGTTAGCACCATCAATGGTAAAGTTGGCTGTACGTCCATCAGCACCAGCGAAGCTCATGCCGTTTCCACCATAAGGTGACAGACGGGTTACGTCCGTAATCGAACGGCTAACGGTAGGCAGCGCTGTAATCTGCGCACTTGTGATGTTGGTAGAAGCGCCGGTCTTCTCGCCTGCGAACTTCGAAGCCTTACCACTGATCACCACTTCAGCCAGTTCATTGGCATCCTCAGAGAGCCAAACGGCAAGGTTGTAAGTCTCTGCCAACTGGAGTGTAATCCCCTTGAGGGTCTTCGGCTGGAAGCCGATGTAAGAGACAGTCACCTCGTAAGGACCACCCGTACGCATACCGTTGATAGAGAAACGGCCAGTGGTGTTTGTCACCGCTGTGTAACGCGTTCCAGAAGGTTCATGCACGGCTACGACAGTTGCGCCGATGACTTCCTCGCCGTTCTCATCGTCGAGAGTCACCTTTCCTGCCATACTTGACGTTGTGATTTGGGCCATTGCTGTCAACGAAAGCGTTAACAGCATAGCAACCAGAAAGAACAATCTTTTCTGCATAATAATTTAGTTGTTATTAATTAAATGATATGGTTATTTCGGATGCAAAGGTAAGAAAAATAATCCACATAGGATTATAAAAATACAACTATTTTTAAATTTAATGAAATTACTTGCGTCTTCTTGACCTTTTAGTCTTGTTTTGCCTCTTTTTGAATGTACGCTTGGTTGATTTTGAGACATTAGCCCCCTTGGAGAAAGTAACCGTTGTCTTCTTCAACTGGTGGGTCTTATGGTCAAAAATCATATCCGGATTATAATGCCGACCGTTAACACGTATCTCGAAGTGCAGATGCTCTGTCGTGGCACGACCAGTACGACCTGTAAGCGCGATCTTCTGACCACACTTCACGATGTCGCCTACTTTTACCAGATTCTTTGAGTTGTGACTATATAATGTCTCCAGACCGTTAGCGTGCTTGATAATGATACAATTGCCATAGCCGTAGTACACCTGCGACATCGTCGCCTCACCATCAAAGACCGCATAAATAGGGTCATTAGGGACCGTCTTGATATCCACACCGGAATGATTGCGGCGCTTACCACCATAGGGACTGATTACCTTCGCCCCTGGTAAAGGATAACACCACGCGCTGTCAGGAATTTTAGAAAGGTCTATCGTCAGTTTATTACCTTTCTCGACGGCAAACAAGAAAAGAGGCAAACAAAACACGAAGAACAAGACCAGGAGTCGCCTCATTTCTCGTCCTCCCACTCTTCTTCGTATTCAAAATCATCGAGATCCTCGACATCGTCGGCATCTACATATTCGATATCCTCGTCCTCACCTTCATCGGCCATTTCCTCAGCAAAACGCGCCATGTCTTTATCGCGATGCACGAGACTGTCCTCAGCCGTCAAGGCTGCGAGTTTGTTACTCTCTGCATTCAGTTCATTCCACAGCACATCCTTCAGTTCATCAAGACCAAAACCTGTGACAGCAGAGATAAAGACGACGGGAAGATCACTGGGCAATGTTTCCTTCAACATCTCAATCAGTTCTTCATCGAGCAGGTCGCATTTGGTAACAGCAAGCACGCGGTGCTTGTCGAGCATCTCAGGGTTGAACTGCTTTAACTCATTCAGCAAAATCTCGTATTCCCGTTTGATATCGTCGGTATCACCCGGCACCATGAAAAGCAACAGCGAGTTACGCTCAATATGCCGCAGGAAACGCAGACCAAGGCCCTTTCCTTCTGAGGCACCCTCGATGATACCCGGGATATCCGCCATCACAAACGACTTGTTATCGCGATAGCCCACGATACCCAAGGAGGGTTCCATGGTGGTGAAAGGATAATTGGCAATCTTCGGACGGGCATTGGAAAGCGATGAAACCAAAGTGGACTTGCCAGCATTGGGGAAGCCAACAAGACCCACATCAGCCAAGAGTTTCAATTCGAGGATGATGGTCATCTCCTGCATGGGTTCGCCTGGCTGGGCATAACGAGGCGCCTGATTCGTAGCCGTACGGAACTGGAAATTACCAAGTCCGCCACGTCCGCCCTTCAGCAAAAGGACCTCCTGTCCATCGTAAGTCACATCACAGACATATTTACCCGTCTCAGCATTATAGACCACCGTTCCACAAGGTACATCGATATAGATATCCTTACCATCGGTGCCATGACACTTGTCCTTACCGCCATTGCCGCCATGTTCTGCGAAGATATGGCGCTCGTATTTCAGATGGAGCAAGGTCCAGTAATTGTGATTGCCACGCAAATAGACACTTCCCCCCTTACCGCCGTCACCACCGTCGGGACCGCCGTTGGGGTTGTACTTCACATGTTTCAGGTGCATCGAGCCCTTACCGCCCTTACCAGAACGGCACATGATCTTTACATAGTCTACGAAATTAGATTCCATCTATAACAGCACAGATATCCGCAAAGATACGGTCGAGTTCGCCCAAACCGTTGATATGATAGTGCACACCCTCCTTCTTATACCACTCGATGAGGGGTTGCGTCTGAGAGTGATAGACCACGAGACGTTTCTTGATGGTCTCTTCATTATCGTCGGCACGGCCACTCTGCTGTCCACGCAGAATCAGTCGTTTCATCAGTTCATCCTCGGGCACATCGAGTTCAATCATTGCAGCCACACTGTCACCACGCTCTTTGAGCATCTGCTTCAGGGCTTCTGCCTGAGGAATGGTGCGGGGGAAACCGTCGAAGATCACGCCCTTGTGTTCACGTCCGAAGGAATCATAGACAGAGGCGAGGATGCTTACCATCAGGTCATCGGGAATCAACTGACCGTTATCGATGAATCCCTTGGCAGTCATGCCTAACTCCGTACCTTTCTTTATTTCACTGCGAAGCACGTCACCCGTAGAAATATGGTTCAGACCGTACTTCTCAATCATCTTGTCGCTCTGTGTGCCCTTGCCTGAGCCAGGTGCACCGAAAATTACAATATTCTTCATTATCCTGATTTAGTTAATCGTTTATTCTACAATCGTATAGACATCTTTCAGATGACGGCCTGCCTGGTCATAATCCAAGCCATAGCCCAAGATAAAATCGTCAGGGATGCTGAAAGCCACATACTCAATGTCCAATGGTTCCTCCAACTTTGTGGGTTTGACAAACAAGGAACAAATATGCAACGACTCCGGGCGTCGGGTTCCCAATGATTCCATCATCTGTCGCATGGTACGGCCTGTGTCCACAATATCTTCCACGATAATCACCGTACGTCCGGTCAAATCCTCATTCAGGCCAATCACCTCATGAACCTTTCCCGTCGATGTGGTTCCCTGATATGAGGCCAATTTCACAAACGAGATCTCACAAGGGATGGTCATCTCACGCATCAAGTCGGCAGCAAAGATGAATGAGCCGTTCAGCACACCAAGGAAGAGGGGATTCTTACCCGCCATGTCCTTACTAATCTGGGCGGCAAGAGCCTTGATACGGGTCTTGATCTCTGCCTCCGGAATGGAGATCCTAAACTGCTTGTCTTTGATTTTTATGACGCTCATCTGTTCTAAAATCTAAATTTTTCGGCAAAATTACAAAAAATCTGCCAAACTTTGCTATTCATTAGCATATTTTTCGTATTTTTGCAGCAATGAAAATCTTCACAAGCGCTCAGATACATGAGCTGGACAAATATACGATTGAGCACGAGCCCATCAGTTCTATTGATTTGATGGAGCGTGCAGCAAAGGCCCTGACGGTTGCCGTTATGGCGGAATGGAGCACTGCCACACCCATTGTGGTCTTCGCAGGCCCGGGTAATAACGGCGGCGATGCACTGGCCATGGCAAGAATGCTTGTGGAGCAGAGTTACAACGTGACGGCCTACCTGTTTAATATCTCAGGCCACCTGTCGGAAGATTGTGCAGCCAACAAAGCCCGCCTCTTAGAGAAGAGGGCCAAGGTGCTGATTGAGGTGAAGGAGGAATTCGAGCCTCCCCGCCTTGATGAAAACACACTGGTCATCGACGGATTGTTCGGTTCCGGCCTCAACAAACCCCTTGCCGGTGGCTTCGCCTCATTGGCCAAGTACATCAATGCCTCACCCTCAAAGGTGGTCAGTATTGACATCCCGTCAGGTCTGATGACGGATGACAATACCTATAATATCCGTGCAAATATTGTGCGGGCAGACCTGACCCTTACCCTGCAACAGAAGAAATTGTCGTTCCTCTTCCCAGAGAACCAGCAGTATATCGGACGACTGAAGGTATTGGACATTCGTCTCAGTCAGGAAGGCATGGAAAAGATTGAGGCGAACTATACGATTGTTGACGAAAACGACATCCGTCCCCTACTCCTGAAACGGAATCCCTATGCCCACAAGGGTAATATGGGCAATGCACTTATCATTGCAGGCAGTTATGGTATGGGAGGTGCTTCTGTGCTGGCCACCAAGGCGTGTCTGAGAGCAGGCGCAGGAAAGGTGTCGGCTCACACCCCCAAGCAGAACAATGTCATCATGCAGGTGAGTGTGCCTGAGGCCATCATACAACTCGACCGCGACGAGACCATCTTCTCGGAAGCCGTAGAGACAGAGGATTATAATGCTTTAGGCATCGGCCCTGGTCTGGGCACCAACGAACAAACGGCTATCGCCGTGATTGCACAAATCAGACGCTGTCAGTGTCCTGTTGTCGTCGATGCCGACGCCATCAATATCCTTGCCAACCATCGCGCATGGCTGCAACAAGTGCCAAAGGGCGTGATCCTCACCCCGCATCCCAAAGAACTGGAACGGTTGGAAGGTCATAGCACCGACAGTTATGAACAACTGACCAAAGCACGTAACCTCGCAGAGCGACTTCAGGCATTCGTCATCCTGAAGGGGCACCATTCAGCCCTCTGTCTGCCTGACGGGCATGTCATATTCAACTCCACAGGCAATGCCGGTATGGCTACTGCGGGAAGTGGTGACGTACTGACCGGCATCATTACGGGTCTGCTGGCCAGGGGTTACAAACAACAGGAGGCTTGTCTTATTGGTATGTATATGCACGGTCTGGCTGGCGACATCGCAGCCCGTGAACTGGGTGAAGAAAGCCTGATTGCCAGTGACCTCATCCAGTATCTGCCCCAGGCATTTAAGAAATTAAGAGACTGAAATAGTTGAGAATTAAGAATTAAGAGAATATCATATGAAACGATTGTTATTAGGTTTATCCTTTATTGTTTGTAATTTATCATTTAGCGCAGCACAGACCAGCACCAGTGCTTATCAGCCTGGTGTCACACCTGAGGGTATGGTCTATTTCCTGCCAAAGACCGCCGTCCGAATCGTTGTACAAATAGAGAAGACCACCTATACCCCAGGAGATTTCTGCAAATACGCCGACCGTTATCTTCGTCTGAAAGATGTCGCTTCAGAGCCGTCTGTCAGTTATCGCATCACCAACCTCCGTGTCGAACCGGTAGCAATGGCCGATACCACGAAAGGCTTCGCTGTGAAATTCGACCCGAAGAGTGTTGCTGCCAACATCGCCCTTTCCGACGATGGTGTCCTGCTGGCTATTAATGCCACGCCAAAGTCTGCCGAGTCGGCACCTGCTTTCAAACCTGCATCCAAACCAACGACAATGAACCCCCGTCAATTGATGAGTGAGGAGATTCTTGCAGCAGGCAGTACCGCTAAGATGGCGGAACTCACGGCTCAAGATATCTATGAGATTCGCGAGAGTCGCAATCTGCTTATCCGAGGTCAGGCAGACAATATGCCCAAGGATGGCGAACAACTGAGACTGATGCTTAATCAGTTGGAGATGCAGGATCGTACCCTGAGCAGTCTCTTCTCTGGTACAACTGTCAAGGATACGACAGAACAGGCTATGACCATCATGCCTGACAAGGAAATAGAACGCGAACTACTGTTCCGCTTCTCAAAGAAACTGGGACTTGTTGACAAAGACGACCTCGCGGGCGAACCTTATTATATAAGAGTAGCCAACCTTCACACCGTACCGATGCCCGAGGTCAATGATAAGAAGAAAAAGCAAGAACCTGGCCTTTACATCAATGTGCCAGGCAAGATGAAAGTCACGATTTATGACGCGATTGAGCCCGTGAATGTCGTGGAACTCCCCGCAGGACAGTTCGGTAATATCGAACTGCTGAGTGGCGCGCTCTTCAACAAGCGCTATGCCACCCACGTCTGGATGAATCCGATTTCAGGAGCCGTTGACAGGCTGGAGGCAGAACAACCGAAGTAATAAATACTTCTTATCCTTGCAAACGGTCGAATTTTACAAGCAGGGCCTTTAAGCGCTCTACGCTATCAGGATCTTTGTCGTTCTGAGTAATGATCTCAAGGTTCTGACGGATATCTGCCATCTTATCAAACAATAGCAGAGCCTGCTCATAGCCCTTACCGATATTCTCGAAATTCTTGGAGAGAGAATCATAGTCCTCTAGCAAACGCTGCTGCTCATCGACACGCTTCTGGTAGTCTTTAAGCAGTTGCTCTCCTTCTTCCTCCTTCGCCTTGGCAGCCTTCGTCTGACGATTCAGGGAAATCGCCAACACAATGACGGCAATGACTAAGATAATAATAACCGCAATTAACATAAGCTTATCCTTTCTTCTGTTCAACCTTCATAAACTTCGTAAAGCCTGTCATGGCAAGCACCTTATAGATCTCAGGGCTGACATTGGTCATCTTGAACTGTCCGCGCTGCTGCATCACGGTACGCATGGTCTTCTGGATGATACGAAGTCCTGAACTGGCCATATAGGTCAATTCCGAGCAATCCATCTCCAAGTCCACACCACCATCTTTCAATGCAGGCTGAATGTCGGCCTCAAACTGATTCGCATTCATCGTGTCAATACGACTGTCTGTCTTAATAATGGTCTTACCATTTTCTTTCAAAATCTGTGTCATAATTATCGTTTTATAATTTGTATACTAGTTATTGTTATTTTATACCCTTCGTCATCGTCAACAGGTTCTTACCATCCAAACGCTGGTAGGTCACCTCATTCATGATATTCTTGACAATGAAGATTCCCATGCCACCAAGATCCCGCTCTGCTGGATTGACATCCGTATTAGCATCCTCCCGCGCCGTCGGATCAAACTCCATGCCTTTATCACTCAGCACAATGGTCAATGTCTGGCCATCGCTCTTAACCAACAATTCAATTTCTTCATCCACATCTTTCGGATAAGCATAGAAGATTACATTCGTTACCATTTCTTCAATGACCAGATTCAGATTCATCTGCAATTCCATATCCAGTCCAAGTTCTTCGCAGATTTCCTCAATAAACTGGGCTATCCTCTCCAGTTCACCGATTTGGTTTTTTATGCGAATTTCCTTTTCCATAAATAACGAGTTAGTGACCCTGCAAAAATACAAATTATTTTTTGAATTATCCAACTTTTTAGGCAAAATATTCCCAAAAGGGGCATAATTTGATGGTTTTCAGCGATAAAAGAACGCAAATCCGCACAAAAGCAACAAAAAATGGAGCCCTAAAAAGAGCTCCATTCAATATGGTTCGACCTAAAGGTCTGTTCCTTTCCGATTAGCACTGAGCCAGTTTACCGTCAGAACCGAGCACATTCACAATCTTGTGGATATACATCTTCTTCATGTTCTCACGAGCGGGCTTCAGATACTGACGAGGATCGAAGTCTCCAGGATGCTCAGCCAGGTGCTGACGGATAGCAGCCGTCATAGCCAGACGAGAGTCAGAGTCGATGTTGATCTTGCAGACAGCACTCTTAGAAGCCTTACGCAACTGCTCCTCGGGGATACCGATAGCGGCCTCGAGTTTGCCACCGAACTTGTTGATGGTGTTCACCTCGTCCATAGGAACAGAAGAAGAACCGTGGAGCACGATGGGGAATCCAGGAAGTTTCTTCTCGATCTCAGCGAGGATGTCGAATGCCAATGGTGGTGGAACGAGTACGCCGTTCACCAGTGTGCACTGCTCAGGTGTGAACTTGTGAGCACCGTGAGAGGTACCGATAGAGATAGCCAGAGAGTCGCAACCTGTACGGGTAGCGAAGTCGATTACCTCCTCAGGCTTGGTATAGTGAGACTCAGCAGCACTGACCTCATCCTCAACACCAGCGAGGACACCGAGTTCAGCCTCAACGGTTACGTCGAACTGATGAGCGTATTCAACAACCTTCTTTGCCAGAGCAACGTTCTCCTCATAAGGCAGGTGAGAACCGTCGATCATTACAGAAGAGAAGCCCATGTCGATACAATCCTTACAGAGTTCGAAAGTATCACCGTGGTCAAGGTGAAGCACGATCTCAGGATGTTCGCAACCCAACTCCTTGGCATAAGCCACAGCACCCTCGGCCATGTAGCGGAGGATTGTAGCGTTGGCATAGTTACGGGCACCCTTTGAAACCTGCATGATCACAGGAGACTTTGTCTCTACGGCAGCCATCACGATAGCCTGCATCTGCTCCATCGTGTTGAAGTTGAAAGCAGGGATAGCATAACCACCGGCAACTGCTCTCTTAAACATCTCGCGGGTATTCACGAGACCCAAATCCTTGTAATTTACCATAACTCTTTACGTTTTAATTATTTACGATTTACGTTCTTTTTCCTTAATCGGATGCAAAGACAGTGCAAACCGAATGCAGAAGAGTACATTCTTATGCTGAGGTGCAGCCTGTCTTCGCAAATTCGTTTGCAAAGGTACGAAGAATTAGTGAATAGTACATAGCGAATCATGAAGAATTTGCTGCCACCAAGGGGCATTTTTTAATTTATTTGCAATGCCGATGGTCATAACGACCATTTTTGCCAAATTCACTTTTCACTTTTCACTCTTCACTCATCACAATCATGCCAATGTGTGCATGTCGAGATATTGCTGCACCTCCTCCTTGTAGTTATCCGAGATGGGGATGAACACATCGCCGAAGACGATACGGAAGCGGTCGATAGAGCGCACCTCAGGCATGTGAACGATATAGGAGCGGTGGGTACGCAGGAACTCCGGATGAGGCAGATAATCCTCCAGTTTCTTCATACTCATCAACGACATGATCTTCTCGCCGTTTTTCAGACAGATACGCACGTAATCCTTCAGACCCTCCACGTAAAGGATATCGTCAAGGCAGACGCGCAACAGTTTGTATTCACTCTTGATGAACATGATGCGGTCATCGTTATAGACCTCACGTTTCTGGAGGATATTATACCAGTCTTGCGCCTTTTCCGTGGCACGAAGGAAATCCTCATAACTGATGGGTTTTAACAGATAATCGAGGGCATTCACCTTATAGCCTTCAAGTGCATATTGTGGAAAGGCTGTCGTAAAGATAATCTTGGTATCCTTTGGCAAGATCTTGGCAAACTCGACACCACTGAGTTCCGGCATCTGAATGTCAAGGAACAAGAGTGGAACGGGATTGTCACGTAGATCGCGCATGGCGGTAATCGCACTATTATAGGTACCCGTCAGATTCAGATAGGGTGTTTTCGCTACATAACTTTCCAGAAGACCTGCAGCCAATGGCTCGTCATCAATGATGGCACAATTAATTGTCATAGTTTCTGTTCTTTTTAAAACATTTATAATTTAATCGTAATTTTCGAATAGTAAGTACACTTGTCTTCACCGACGCCCCGGTCCCAGACATACCGGTCCGGATACAGCAAGTCGAGACGTCGCTGCACCTGCTCCAGTCCGATACCGTGACCGCTGCGGTCCTGTTCCGGCTTCGGGAAGTACGAGTTCTCGATAGAGCAGATCAGTTGTTTCTCACCACCATCCTGCGGAATGATGGCCTTGATGAGGACATGGATATAACTGGGTTCCGTCAGACTGACACCATGCTTAAAGGCATTCTCAATCAATGAGATGAAGATCAGTGGAGCCACCTTAACATCAGCATCCGGGACAATCTTCTGGAAAGTCACATTGACAGAATCAGGCAGTCTGATCTTCATCAAGTTGACGTAATTCTCAAGGAATTGTATCTCATCCTGCAGATTGACCGACTCCAACATGTTATCATACAACATGTGCCGCAGCATCTTCGACAATTGTTGGATGGCGTTCTGGGCCCGATAGGTATCCATGGCTGTCAACGCATAGATATTATTCAACGTATTCAGAAGGAAGTGCGGATTGATCTGCGAACGAAGACTCTTCAACTCCGCCTCAGTACGGTCGGCCTCAGCCCTGACACGTGCCGTCTCTGCATACTTACGGGCATTGTCGGCCCAGAACCAGCGCTGTGCCAGTGCGATGCAGGTGGCTGCGGTGGCAAAGATACCGAAGTTGATAAGATCCCTCAGGAAGAAGAAGAACTCATCGATTGCATCGGGATTCCTGGCCATCATGACACCTGGCTGGAACAGTCCACGTGAATAGGCCTGCCAGTAATGCAGCAGTATCGAGAAACTCACCGCCATCAGCAGATTGATCATCAGGTAATAGCGATGCTTGCCCTGCACAAAATAGCGGGGTGTCAGCCACATGTGGTTAGCATAGAACACCACCATCAGCAACAACGATGACATGCAGTTCATCAGATACTGCAGCATCGTCATGCCTGTGCCACGCATGTATTGCATGGGCGACAAGAACATATAGGCCCAGAAGACAACGTGAAGGAAGTACTTCAGCCTTTTGTCTAACATCACTTTCTTACTCATGACGAATAGCCTCTATTGGATCCATGTTTGCGGCTTTCTGCGCAGGGATGTAGCCGAAGAGCACACCAATGAACACGCAGACGAGGAAAGATACGTAGATACTCCAGGCAGGCACACTGCTGGGCATGCCGAAGGACGAGACAACAGTACTCGCCCCTACCCCGACAAGGACACCTATCAGTCCTCCCGTCACTGATATCAATACCGATTCGATGAGGAACTGCAGGGAAATCACAGGTCCGGTAGCACCAACGGCCATACGCAGACCAATCTCCTTGGTACGCTCTGTCACAGAGACGAGCATGATATTCATGATACCGATACCAGCCACGAGCAGCGAGAAAGCAGCGGCTACAACAAGGATGATAGTCACCGTGTCCATTGTCGACGACATCGTCTCCATCATCTCAGCCTGCGAACGGATGGTGAAGTCGTCAGCGGCCTCATCCTTCAGTTTATGGTTGTCACGCAACATCTGTGTCAGTTCTTCGATGGCAGCATCCGACAATTCCTCCGTGATGGCGGAACAGACGATGCTGGAGAAATAGGTCTGGGCAGCAATACGCTTCATCACCGTTGTATAGGGGGCGATGATTACGTTATCCTGATCCATGCCCCAGGAGTTATAGCCCTTCGACTTCAGCACACCCACGACACGCATGGGAATCGACTTAAAGCGGATGGTCTTGCCGATGGGGTCATGCCCGTCGAAGAGTTCCTTCACGATAGTTGCACCGATAACACACACCTTAGCCGCCTTCTTGATATCTTCCTCGGTGAAGCACTCGCCTTCCTCGATGGTCCACTGACGGATATCGAGATAGTCGATCGACTCACCATACATCGAGGCATTGGTATTACTGTTGCCATAGATGGCCTGTCCGCTGGCAGTGACCTCTGGCGACACCTTTGTCACGAACTTCTTCTCACGGACGATACGCTCGTAGTCGGCCATCTTCAAGGTCTGCATAGCAGAGGGATCCTGACGCACACCACCTCGCATGTCGGCACCCGGACGGATGGTCAACAGATTGGTACCCATCGTAGAGAGTTCCGTACGGATGCTCTCCTTCGAGCCCTGTCCGATAGCCATCATGATGATGACGGCTGCCACACCGATGATGATACCCAACATCGAGAGGAAGGAGCGCATCTTGTTATTGGCTACCGCCTTCAGACTTACTTTTATGAGATTCAGTATATTCATAGCACTTAATCATCATTTGGAGCCGGCAACTTGGCAAGGGCCTCGGCAGCCGACTTGATATTCGTATTGATGGTATCCTCGCGGATCTTACCGTCGCGCAGGTTGATATTCCGACTGGCGTATTCAGCAATCTCCGGGTTGTGGGTGACAAAGATTATCGTATTGCCCTGCTTGTAGAGTTCCTGGAAGAGCACGAGCATCTCAAACGAGGTACGGGTATCAAGGTTACCGGTAGCCTCATCGGCGAGAAGCACGGCAGGATCATTCACCAACGCACGGGCGATGGCGACACGCTGCATCTGACCACCCGACATCTGATTCGACTTATGGTACATACGATCACCCAATCCTACGGCCTGAAGGGCCTTGATAGCCCGCTCACGACGCTCAGCAGCCGACACCTCCGAATTATACATCAGCGGCAGTTCCACGTTCTCAAGGGCTGTCGTCTTCGGCAACAGGTTATAACTCTGGAACACGAAACCGATCTTGCGATTACGCAGTTTGGCACGCTTGGTCTTCGACATCGAGCGCACACTGATGCCGTCAAGGAAGTACTCGCCGCTGGTGGGCGTATCCAGACAGCCCAACTGGTTCAGCAGCGTCGACTTACCCGAGCCAGAGGTGCCTTGAATGGTAACGAACTCCCCCTCGTAGATCTTAAACGAGACACCCCGAAGGGCCTTCACCGTTTCTTCACCTACCTGGAAGTAGCGCTTTACATTCTGCAACTCAATGACTACTTTCTTATTGTCTTCTGCCATACCTTATTATTATCTTCTTGGCATTTGACCGCCATTACCACTCGGTCCGCCCTGTCCGGCCTGACCGCCTCTGTTGTTGTTTCTGTTACCACCCGGACGCGGCATGAAGGGGTTCTGCGTCTGTCCACCCTGCGGCATGGTCATCTCACCACCCGTGATATTGAAGTCGGTGAGCACTTCCGTACCGGCAGCGATACCACCAACAATCTCCGTCAGCACACCGTTTGTCGTACCTGTCTCCACCTTATGGGCCTTGAACACGTTGCCCTCTTTTGTCCACAGTTTGTGCATGCCTTCACAGTCATCCACTGTCTCACCTTCCTGCAGCAGAGCCTCGTTGGGCTGGAAGCGCAGTGCCTTGGAGGGCACGACAAGCACATTATTCTTCTCAAGAGTGAAAATGGTGACATTAGCCGTCAAACCGGGTTTCAGTTTCAGGTCGTTGTTAGGAGCAGAGATCACCACTTCGTAAGTAACCACATTACTTTCGGTGGTGGCCTGCTGGCGTACCTGTGTTACAGAGCCTTCAAACTTGTCGTCTGGGAAAGCATCCACGGTAAAACTCACGCGCTGTCCTTCTTTCACGCCACCGATATCGGCCTCATCAATATCTGCAATCACACGCATATTCGTCAAATCCTGGGCAATCGTGAAGAGTTCCGGTGTGTTGAACGAGGCAGCCACAGTCTGGCCCTCTTCCACAGCCTTCGACAATACGACGCCATCGATGGGCGACGTAATGGTAGCATAGCCGAGGTTTGTCTGGGCACGCTGCACACTCTCACGCGACTGTGCCACCTGCTGCTTCGACTGCTCGTACTGAAGGCGGGCACTCTCATACTCGTCGGCACTCACCAGTCCCTTTTCATAGAGGGTCTTATAGCGTTCAAAGTTACTCTGCTGATAGTTCAATGAACTCTGTGCTGAAGCCAGACTGGCCTTTTGGGCATTCAACTCACTGATCAGGTTTGTACGATCCAGTTCTGCAATCACCTGTCCTTTCTTCACCACAGAATTGTAATCTACATAGAGATGGCTTACGATACCCGACACCTGTGTACCTACCGTCACACTTGTCACAGGCTCAATGGTACCCGTAGCAGTAATGGAGGTCTGGATATCACCCGTTTCCACCTTCGCCGTATCAAACGACACCTTTTCCTCCTTCTTGCCTCCCCTCATCAGGAAGAACACAATGGCAATCAAGACAATCACGCCGATGCCAATCCATAGTTTCTTATTCTTCATATCTTTTTTATTTTCAATGTTCAATTATCAATCTCCCCTGAAGCATAGAGATTCAGCATCTGCTTGTTGTAGATGGTCTGATACTTCGACTGCAACTGGTTCTGCTGGGCAGAGAGCAGATTGTCCTTACCCTGCATCAATTCCACAATGTTTTTCAGACCTAAACGGAACTGCTCAGAAAGCAACTCATAACTCTGCTGGGCACTCTCCACACTCAATGAAGCAGCCTTGTACTTCTCCTGATTGGTGGTAGCATTCACCCAGAACTGCTGAATGTCGCTGTAGAGGGTCTTCTGCTGATCCTGCAGGTCGAGTTGCGCCTGCAATTGTTGTATCTTCGCCTTGCTGACGGCTGTCTTCGTAGAACGCCCGTCCACGATAGGCACACTTACACCCAGACCCAACGAGGTGTTCACGTTGTTCTTCACCTGCGTGCCCCAGCCGTTGCCACTCAACGAGTTGGTAGAGGTAGTCACACCGCCGTTCACACTCACATTAGGCATCCACCCAGCCTTGGCGATATTCAGGTTCACGTCACTACTCTTAATGGCAAGTTGTGAACGTTCTATCTCCGGGCGACTCAATAAAGCCTGTTCATAAACGGTATGCAATGCAGGGATGGGAGAAAGGATGCGCTCGTCAGTAATCTCAGGGATAGCCACTTCGAAGTCTGACTCGTCGGTAATCTCCAGCAACTGCTTCAACTGCAGTTTGTAGGTCATCAACTGACTCTTGGCCTCCACGATGTTGTACTCATCGTTGGCACGCTGCGAAGTCAGTTGGGCAAGGTCGGCCTTCGACATCTTACCCACATTCACCATTTCCTGTCCGCGCTCCTCATTCTTCTTGGCGGTTTCCAGTGTCTGCTCACTCACCTTCACACTCTCGTCGATATAGAGAATCTGTGTGAAGATCTGTGCGATACGCTCCTGAATGGTATTAGCCGTCTCACGGGCCTGCAGATCTGCCTGCTGCTCCGCTATCGCATCGAGTTTCACGGTATTGGTATTACGGCCTCCGTTCCACACCGTCCACTGTCCACTCAGCGAGTAGTTACCATTGTACGATGTCTTGTTCACCTTCGTGTTTACCACACCGTTGGTCACCGTCGAGATACCCGTATCTTTCCATGGCTGATAGCCGAGGCTCTGGTTTGTCGATGCGCTGAGTGTGGGCAACAATGCCGCCTTCGCCCCTTTCAGATCTTCCGTAGCACTCTGTTTCTGCAACTGCGACTTCTTCAACGAGATATTGTTCGCCATCGCATAATCGATGCAATCGTGCAACGTCCATTGCTTCTGGGCATAAGAAGTGGCAGTAAAGAGACAAAGTGCAAGTAACAAATGTCTTCTATTCATGTATTTTTATATATTAATAATCGTAATTACACTATAACACGGGTGCAAAGGTACGAACAAACATCCAAACAAAAGAATGTTATAGACAAGAATTGGCGGTTAATAGATTTTAACCGCCAATTCTTCGATAAAACATCCGATAGTTAATCAATTTAACGGTTCGAACACCAGTGTTTCGCCCTTCTGGGTCTTCACATCATACTCATAAACCTTCTTGATGTCGATGTCGTGCTGTTCCTTTTTCTCCTTTGAAACCAGCGGTGTCTTCACCTTCGCCACTGTCAGCAACGGGTTCGGACACGCACCCTTGGCCTGCTTCAGGCCCTTGCCCTTCAGAGGAACATAAGAACGGACTCGCAACACACCGCCCAGTTCCGATTTAATGCAGGCCGATTTCAACTGTCCGCCATCCCAGACCTCGTCCACAACAAAGCCACCACGGGCCCGCAGACCCTTCACCTCACCCTTCGACCAGGCATCGGGCAGGGCGGGCAACAGATGCACGGCACCATCATGACTCTGGAGCAGCATCTCGGCGATACCGGCCGCACAGCCATAGTTACCATCAATCTGGAACGGTGGATGGGCATCGAAGAGGTTCGGATAGGTTCGTCCGTCGGGATACTGCCGCTGGCTTCTGTCGTCAGGCAGCAGATGGAGCATGTTCGACAAGATCTTCAACGCATGGTTGCCGTCGAGCATCCTCGCCCAGAAATTCACTTTCCAGCCCAGGCTCCATCCCGTTGCCATGTCGCCACGCTGTGTCAGTGTCGTGGCAGCGGCAGCAAACAGTTCCGGATGCTGATAGGGAGATATCTGATTCGAAGGATAAAGACCATAGAGATGGGAGACGTGACGATGCTCGTCCCTGGGGTTATCGGCATCAATCAGCCACTCCTGCAACTGACCGTACTTGCCAACCTGCATCGGCGGCAGGTCGGCCAAGGTGGCTGTCAGTCGCTTCTTCAGAGCGGCATCCTTCACACCCAGCACCTGCATAGCCGACAGGACATTACTCAACACATCAAAGACAATCTGGTTGTCCATCGTCGAGCCAGCCGTCACAGTGGTACCCTTACCTTCCGGTCCATGCTCGGGCGATACGGTAGGCACCGTCATCAGCCAGCCATACTGCGGATGGCGCTGCACATAGTCGAGCAGGAACTCAGCCGCCCCACGCATCACGGGATACTGCTGGCGCAGGAAAGTCTTGTCGCCTGTAAACAGATAGTGCTGCCAGATATGCGTAGTCAGCCAGGCGCCACCCGTCGGGAACATACCCCAAGTGGTGCCGTCCACAGGACCGGCGATACGCCACAGGTCGGTATTGTGATGAGCCACCCAACCGCCACAGCCATACATCTCCTTCGCGGTCACAGCACCAGTCTCACTCAGGTCATCAATCATCGAGAACAGTGGCTCGGCAGCCTCACTCAGATTACCCACATCGGCAATCCAGTAGTTCATCTCGGTATTGATATTGATGGTGTACTTCGAGTCCCAGGGTGCATTCATCTTGTCATTCCAAACGCCCTGCAGGTTAGCCGGCTGTCCACCGGGCTGCGAGGCACAGATCAACAGATATCGGCCATACTGGAACATCAGAGCCGCCAGATCCATATCGCTTCCGCCGGCAAAGGCAGCCAACCGTCTGTCTGTAGGAAGTGTAGACCTGTTGGAAGTAGGCAGCGAGAGCGACACACGACCATACTGCGCCTGATACTTGGCGACATGGGCCGACAGCAGATCCTTGAAACTCCGTCCCTGCAGGCTCTTCTGCACCTGTTCGTTCTTGGCAGAAGGATTGCCGGTGATGTCATGGTAGTTCACATAGTTCGTGGCAGCGGTGATATACACCGTAGCCTGCGTGGCACCCTGAACCACCATACTCTGGGCCTCATCCTTCACCTTACCGTCGGTATCCACCCAGATACGGCACTCCGCCGTGAGTCCAGCAGCAATCCCCTCCTGGGCATCACCGCTCACCGTTGCTATCAGACAATGGTTGTTCACCCGCTGGGTGTTCTTCAGACCGCACTCATAATACAGGGCGAAATCGAGGGATCCCCCCTTGTCGGCTTCCAGTCTGACAGCGATGACACGGTCTGCCATCGAGGCAATAGCCGTACGACGGTAGTTCACGCCTCCCACCTGGTACTTGACATTCGCCGTGGCATTCTCCAGATTCAGGTCACGCTCATAACCCGTCGGATTCCTTTGGTTCCAGAACTTCAGGAACACATCGCCCAACGGCAGGAAACGCATGCCATGGGGGCCCTTGAAGAAATACTGGTCGAGCAGTTTATGGGCCTCACCCTCCTTGCCTTCGAAGATCAACTGTCGGATCTCCTGCAGATGGGCCTTCGCCTCGGGACTATTGTTGTTGTGGGGCGAACCCGACCAGAATGTCTCCTCGTTCAACTGGATCTGTTCCGTGTCGGCACCGCCATACACCATCGCACCCAACGACGAGTTGCCGATGGGTAATGCCTCCAACCAATGAGAGGCCGCCTTGTCATACCACAGGCGGCGACTCTCTGCCTGCACCTGGCACACCGCCAAGGCAGACAATACAATAATAACTAGTTTTTTCATTGATGCTTATATACTTACTCTTTCTCGCTGGTGTCAATCATCTTCCAGACACCGGCAGCGCAGGCAGCACCCACGAACGGGCCTACGATAAACACCCACAACTGACTCAGGGCCTTGCCACCCTCGAAGAGAGCCGGACCGATACTACGGGCAGGGTTGACAGAAGTGCCTGTATAGTTGATGCCTACCAGATGGATGAGGATCAATGACAGACCGATAGCCAGACCTGCGAAGTTGTTGGTGGCGCCGTTGGTCTTGGCAGTCGCACCAAGAACGACCAGCACGAAGATGAATGTAAGAAGGATCTCAGCCACCAGACCGTTGATCACATTATCTGATGCACAGGCATTGGCACCTGTAGCCGTGCCACGGGCCAGACCAGGATCCGTCGATACGAGGAATGCCAGCAGGGCTGCTGCAATCACGGCACCGATCACCTGGAACAGCATATACATACCGCAATCCTTCGTGTTCATACGACCACTGATGTACACACCCAGCGTGATGGCCGGATTGATGTGGCAACCGGAGATGCCGCCTATCGTATAGGCCATCGCCACGACAGCCAGACCGAAGGCTACGGCAGTACCCACAACAGATGCTGTATCAACACCACAATTCAGACTCACGGCAGCACCGCAACCCAAAAACGTCAGCACGAATGTGCCCACCATTTCTGCTAAATACTTTTTCATAATGCTAATAGTTTAGTGATTAATAACTTCGTTTCAAGGGCACAAAGATAGGAAAAATTTCCTTTGCTTCCAAATATTATGGCAAAAAATTATGGATGGCGCGGGCAACGGTATAGGCGGTGGTCCAGGCAGCCTGGAAATTAAAGCCACCGGTAATGCCGTCGATGTCGAGCACCTCGCCCGCAAAAAAGAGGCGGGGCACATGACGGCTCTCTAAGGTGGCGGGATGGATGGCCGACAGGGCGATGCCGCCACAGGTCACGAACTCATCCTTGAACGCAGCCCTTCCGCTTATCTGATAATTGTCGCCCCCGCTCAGCAGGTTGGCCAGTCGGTTCAGTTCCTTTCGGTTCAGACTCCCCCACCGCCCGTTCGAGCGCTCACCCAGGCATTTCTCCACCAGATAGGCCCAGAGCCGTGAGGGCAGACCACAGGGGGCCACCGTCTTCAGTTGTTTCTGCGGATTCCGGATCATCATCTCGTCG